>Ga0265318_10000004_pt1 | contig 319325 bp, 280 predicted proteins | sample 4821metaG_FD_192431 | JGI IMG/M metagenome (GOLD analysis project Ga0265318, IMG submission 192431) | Rhizosphere microbial communities from Carex aquatilis grown in University of Washington, Seatle, WA, United States - 4-8-21 metaG | ecosystem: Host-associated > Plants > Roots > Rhizosphere...
GCCGCCGTCCCAGCCGATCCCGACGCTCCCCGTGGTTCACCAATTCCGTATTTACCGTAGTTCCCATCCCGCCACTTTATCACATCGTAAGTCCCGTAACTACGGGGTACCCGCGACGACGCTTACGCACTATCTCTCAAGCCTCGCACTGAGTGGACTGGTGGGACTCATCTTACCTATTTTGAGCTATTGCTAATCGTAAAGTCGTGGGAAAATCCGCTCCCGGAGATAGTGAGAATAAACCGGTAACGATTCGGTAGCGAGTATGCCGAGGGGAGACGAACGGCAATGATGCCTTGAATCGCATCTCCTTTTTGCACTTCGACTTCATTCAACGCCAGCCGCTGGAGATTCACCGAAGCGCGGGCATAGGCGTCGTTCATGCTGCCAGAAAACGTATCAATCCTATCGTTATTTCGCTGCTGAGCTAGATATTCGACTGTCGTATTTTGTGTCGTGCTCACAGTCGTCCCGGTTACATACCTTCCATCCGAGCTGTAGCCCGAAAAAACGCCCGTCTGTTGGGTCCGTGCGTAGGGTGCCGCTTCGAGGGCAGATAGAAACGAGCTGGCGAGAATGAATGCCCATTCCTGCTTCGACTTATTCGCTCTGAGGCGACTTGAGATTGCGTCGAGGGTCAATACCTCAACGGGTTTCCCGTTTTTGTCCTCAACGCGAATCGAGGTAGCTCCAAACCGAAATGGGTCGCGGTCAATATTTTTTACGTAGATCCAAAATACCGCCATGCCATTAAAGAGCGTGTTGCCGGCCGTCGGTTCGAAAAGAACTTCGTTGTGAATACCTGATTTCACTTCCTGAATCCCAAAAATAGCGGAATTTCTGGGTGGTCGAACGAATAACTGGCCCGTCGCCGGCTTTGCATTGAAATACTGGATCGGCGTCGCGCAACCAGCCAACAGCAGCGAGCAAAGCAGCAGAATAGATCGAGGAGCTTTCATTTTTCGGGATGCAGGGGTGATTGGCTTGGTATTAACCGTCTTGAGAACGGCGACTCTTGGATATTTTCAGCAGGAAGAGTGAGGCCGCTTCGCGGACGCCAGACACTTCAGCATCCGCCGCTGCGGAATTCATCGGGAATCCTGACTCAATAAAGGTGAGAAATTGAATACCATGCTGCAGTCCAAGAAGTGCCATCTTATCCAGCAGCCATGGAGCCGCAGCTACGTCCGCTCTTGGAAGGGTGAGATGCGCGAGATGTTTATTGATCGCTTGCTCATCATCCGGATCGAGAAATGGCTGCATGATTAGCCCCGGAAAATGGATAACGCGAACATCGTCTTTTCGACCGTCCGGCTTAAAAAATTCATTGAAACATCGCAGGTTCAGGAGTGCGGAATCCAAAGCGGCATTGTGTGTCATGGCCATTAGCGAAATTTCCGCCTCTCCCGTGCCAAAGCGTCGTGCGATATAATCCTCGTAGATTTGAAAGCACGGAATTTGACCTATGATCTTGCAAACGACTCTGACCGTTCGCTGTAACTGCTCCGTTGTCGGTTGTGCGGCCATTGGAAATAATGGGGGCTCATTATTTAATCGCAGCGCCTTTCACCAATTGGCCGTTTTGCAGATTCAGGAGGCCATTGCGTTGCTTTTGAATCCGCTGAGCGGGTAACCAAAGTATCGTCTTAATTTGACCGAGTATTTCGATTTCGTAAACAGAGCCATCGGCTAGTTTCACGATGGAGCCGTCGCTACTGACGGCCACGATAAAACTTTCGGCGGAACTTTCAGGTGCAGGTGCCGCCGGTTGTTTCAAGAGTGGTTTCTTATCTATATTTTTGGCCGACTCGATCAACACGCTGACAAGGGGCAAAGTCTCAGCATCAGCGACCTTTTCCCGGAGCAACAATTCCGCAATTTTCGCCAATGTTCGTGGGCCAATTCGACCTGATTCATCGACGCTGTTCTCGGCTTGGAGTTTTCTTACCGCTCGGATTGGGTCCCGCTTGCTTTCATCGCTGGAGGTTGAGTCGAAGTATTTCAACAGCACAAGCGAACGTGCTATCGCCTTGGCGGTTTCGGCTTGGGAAACGTCCGGCGCTTTCGTGTCTGCTGGCACCGACGGACCAGCCTCCCCGGAAAGCATCTCCGCATTCCAGATTCTTGCTTCTTGGCTCTCGTCGGGCAGGATTAATTTTGAACCGACACCGCAAAAGGTGCCAGGGGATTGAACCAACACGGTTTTGCCCTCATATCTCCAGAACGAAATTGCTCCCACGCCTTTCTCGATCATCCAACGTTCCCCGTTCTTTCGCTGGATTATACCTTTGTCGTCGTTCTGCATCACCTTGACCACCGACACGTATTCAGTCGCGGCAACCAATTGAACGGCGCTGAAACACAATCCGCAGACGGCACCGACGACTGCGAATAAATTGTTCATGGTAAGGGGTGGTTATTATTCTGACGAGATAGCACGAAGGGCAGGAACGACAAGCATCCAGTTCTCCGCCGTCTCTGCAAAATGTGATTTCACGGAGACCGTTCATGCACCGTCCATGTCCTCCGCTGTTTGGTCGCTTCCTGCGGCAAGCTTTGAGGCTTCTGTCCTCGGAAGCGACCAAACAGCTACCCGTCGACGCGGATGTCTGTGTCCACTAACTTGAGACACAGAGAGCAATTCAGGTTGCCCAAAGGTTGCCAAAAAATCCGTTTTTAGCTTCATCTCGCCGCATTTTTCTGCTCTCATTTTCTTGTTAGAAAACATTAACCATCAACTAAGTCCGCGTGAATTAAGGGACTTAGCTTCGAGGCGCAGAAGGGTTCGAATCCCTCCCTCTCCGCCACTTTTCTCCTCTGAAGAGGAAAAACGTGAAGCTAGGTTGCCTGGTTGACGGGGCAACTAAGACGATGACCGGCGGAATATGCAGCCTAGCAAACGTGCAAAACCTGAAACTTACAGCGTGACCAGCTATGGCTTGCCAGAGGAGAAACCCGAGTTAATGTGCAAACCATGTCCACCGTGACTGAAATTGAAGCTGCCATCGAACGGCTTTCTCCGACACAAATCCGGGAACTGGCCGACTGGTTGACCGACCGCCTTCTGCCCGGCGAAACGCCCGCCATGCTGGCGGCACTTGATGTCGGTATCCGTTCATTGGAAAACGAGCCAACCATACCCGCAGAGGAAGTCCGCAAGAAGATCACGGCATGGACTACCAGGTAACGTTCGCTGCGCAGGCGGACAGAGACCTGGAAGCGATCGTGCGTTTCCTTGCGCAGAAGAATCCCACTGCGGCAGAGCGATTGGGCCATGCCGTGGTCGATGACGCGCTCACCCTCACGGACCTGCCGTACCGAGGTGTGGCAGTTTCAGGAGCGACCTGGCTACAGACGAATCCTGCATCGGCCTTGGTTTCTTATTTTTTTCGAATCGACGAAGACAGGCGGTTAGTGGAGGTGGCAAGAATCTGGGACGCACGCCAAGACCCGGAAACATTCCGTCTTTAGGTTGCCTCAGAGTTGTCCGAAATGTCGAATCCAACAAACGAGAATTCAGACATGAAAACCAAGGAGATTAAGCTCAACGCCGGTGATCTCGTCTGCGGCCACATCACCTCAACTAAACCCGCGCTGATTAAGCGACTAGCTTCGAGCGGAAGGAGGCGTTCGCCCCCCTCTCCGCCATTTTCTGAAGCGGAAAGAAAACTGTACTCCGAAGCCTTGGCGCAGGGGGACCTTTGACGTTGATAACAGGAAGCGGCCCCCACCCTCACCCATTCTCATCCTCCGCACCCTGCGCCCGGCGATTGGCGGGCAGGTGTTGCGGCAGGAAAAAATAGTACAGCATCAGTTGCCAACTGCGCGAGGCCCGGTAGAGCAGAACGGGAACAATCAAAGACGCAACCAAGGCGAACACCGTGGCCGCAGTTCCTCCCAGCACGCCCTTGTACCACAGCACGCCAATCGGGGTGAGGAAGAAGACCAGCGTGACCCCGTAATTGAGCGACATCGCACCAAGGAAAAATCCGTCTTCCTTCACAATCTTCATCCCGCAGGCTGGACAATCCTTGTTCAGCTCGAAATATTTCCCGGAGCGGAACAGCGTCTTCCCGCCACAGTTCGGGCAGCAGTTGGTGAGGCCACGGGTGATGATCTGGCCTTGGGTGACATTCATAAGAATCAGTTAACCACGGATTGCACGGTTGGGCACGGATATTTTTTGTGGTTCAGTTTGCTGCACAGGTCGAACCGCAACGCCGGAGAACACACCCTGAACCGCTAATTTTTTCTGAGCAAGAACGCCGCCGCCGCGTCGTGTCCGTCGTTCCAGGGATGGGCGAGAATGTGCTTCTCCCTTTTAAAAACCCCACCCGCCCGGCTGTCGAAAAACGCCCGGATGACCGCTTCGTTTTCCTGCGCATCAAGACTGCAGGTGCTGTAAACCAGACGGCCGCCCGGCCGCACCATCCGCGCGGCGGCGTGGAGCAAGGCGAGCTGCTGATTACCGTGCTGCGCAAAATCCCCTTCCTGCAAACGTTGCTTCACGTCGATGCGGTGACGCATCACGCCGGTGTTGCTGCAAGGCGCATCGAGCAACACGGCATCGTAGGTCTCGGGCAGGCTGAAATCGCGGAAGAAAACCGTGCCGACTTTCTCGAGATCGGCCGGCATGAGCGAAACGTCGACCCTCTTCGGGGCGCGGCCCAGGTTTTCCCGCAAACGCTGGAGGCGCGGCCCTTCCTCATCAAGGGCGACCAGTTTTCCGCTCTGCATCGCATCGGCAATCATGAGGCTCTTGCCGCCGGGAGCGGCGCAGGCGTCGAGAATGGTCTCGCCCGGCTGGGGCGCGAGCAGCTCCACGCAAAGCCGCGTGGAAGGATCCTGGAGATAAATCGCCCCATCATTGGCGAGCTTGCGCACGTCTTCCCAGCGTCCCGCTTTCACTTCGAAAAATCCGGGCCACTTGGTCGGCGCGAGAAAATCCGGCGTCGGTTCAGCGGAGCGCCAGCGCGCGTAAACCGGCGCGGGCTGCTGGTTCCATTCCAGAAGCTGGCGCGCCTTGTCCTCGCCGAACTGCTTCACCCAGCGCAACACCAGCCATTCCGGGTGGGCAAATTCCTCGGCCAAGGTTTTTGGAACTTCGTCCAGCCGGGACGCCATCTTCCGCGCGACCGCGTTGACCAACCCGGCTTCCTTGGGACTAGCGACCGTCTTGGCCTTTTCCACCGCGTGGTGGATGACTTTTGCAATCGCACCGGTTTTGTCGGCCGCGAGGCGTTGTTCGTGCAATTCGAAGCCCGCGACCATCAAAATCGCGCGCACTTTGGTGCGTGGCGGCATCGCCATCAACCCGGCGAGGGCGCCGTCGATCCGGCCGGCCCAGCGCACGACCCCGTAAAAAAGGTGCTGGGCCCGGGCACGTTCCTGCGCCGGCAGACCGGGCGCAAGTTGTTCCAGCAACGCATCAACTCTTTCCTGCGTGGCCAGCCACCGCTCGATCAGAAGCACGGCGGTGCCCCAGCCATCGGCACCGGGATGCAAAGGACGATTAGTGGTGTTTTGGAAACCCTGTTTGACATCCAGCTTCATTATGCCCTCTACTCATCGGTTCACCGACTCGCTACGCAATCATGAATTCCGAAGCCATTACCGCAATCCTCGCCAAAAATCCCGCCCTCAAGGCGTCCAAACACAAGCTCGAGGCGATGAAGCCCGGTGCTTACGTCGTCCACCGCAGCTGGGGTTTCGGCCAGATCAAGGAACTTTCCGACTCCGACCACAAGCTGCTGATCAACTTCAAGGGGAAGAAAGCCCACGCCATGGATCCAGTCTTCTGCGTCGGTTCCATGGAAGTGCTGCCGGAAAAGCACATTCTCGTCCGCAAAGAGTCCGAACCAGCCAAAATCAAGCAGCTCATCGAGGATGATCCCGTGCAATTGGTGGTGGAAGCCCTTGCCGGTTATCCCAACAAAGCCGCCAGCGCGATCGAACTCGAATTCACCCTCGCCCAGGTCGTCGGTGAGGAAAAATTCAAGCGTTGGTACTCCAACGTCAAAAAACAACTGATCAAGGATCCCCGCATCAGCGTGCCGGCCAAGAAAACCGAGCTCTTTGTCCTTCGCGCCGAACCCGTTTCCGCCGAGGATGAGATTCTCGAGGCTTTCAGCGGCACCCGCTCCGCCCGCCGCCGCATCACTCTCGCCGAGGACCTGCTCGCCGCCTCCATCAAGGAAGAATCCAAAGCCGGCCTCCATACCGTGTTGAACGGCCTCACCGAGGCCGTGCGCGATAGCAACCAGCTCGAAGCCTCCGAGCGCCTCTACGGCGCGTTCGTGCGTGACGAACTCGCCAAGATCCTCGGCCATGCGGTCGCGCTGAACCCGCCGCAGTCCGAACTCATCAAGGAAGTCCGCGGCCTCACCGCCATCGCGGAAAAAATTCCCGTCCATTTCCAATCCCGTTTCCTCGACCTCGTGAAGGAAACCCATCCGCTTGAGTGGCGCGACATCGTGTTCGCCCTCCTCAAGACCTCGCAGGGCAAGTTCACCACCGAGTGCATCAATTTCCTCATCGAGAACGGCCAGAGCGACGAACTCGCGGCCACCCTTGACCGCTGGAAGACCGAGCAAAATCTGCGTGCACCCGTTCTTCTCTGGATCATCAAGAACCGCCACTCAAAGAAGTTTGCCAAGCTGCTCAACAATCTCGTCACGCCGCGCCTGCTCAGCTCCATCTTCTTCGCCATCGACTACGAGGCGCTCCAGTCCGCCGGCACCCGGCGCATTCCGCTCGGGGAAGTTCTCAGCGACGATCCCGACCTGATTTCCGACCTTCTCTCCTCTGCTGACACCGAGACCGCCCGCGATCTCGCGAACACCTTGCTTCTCAACCAGGGTTTCGAAGAGCTTACGAAGAAATCGCTGCTCGCCCGGTTCATCAAACTCTTCCCCTCGCTCCAGACTCTTGTCGCCGGCGAATCCGACACCAAGGATGACCAGCTCCTCGTCTCCCGCAGCAGCTATGAGCGCCGCCGCATCGAGTACGAAGAAATTGTTTCCAAACGCATCCCGGACAATTCCAAGGCCATCGCCACCGCCCGCGAACACGGCGATCTCAAGGAAAACTCCGAGTTCAAGATGGCGAAGCAGGACCAGGCCGTCCTCATGGGCCACAAGGCCCAGCTCGAGCGCGATCTCGCCCGGGCCCGTATCACCGACTTCCTGGAAGCCACCACCGATCAGGTTTCGGTCGGCACCATCGTCGATCTCCGCGATGTCGCCAACGGCAAGGCTGTCCGCTACTCCGTGCTCGGCGCGTGGGACAGCGATCCGGACAACCACGTCATCGCCTACAAGACCCCGCTCGGTCAGGCGCTCATGGGCAAAAAGCTCGGCGAACATGTGAAGCTCAAGATCGGCGGCACCCAGCATGAGTACCAGCTCGCCGGCATCGTCCGTTATGTCGACAGTAAGAAAGGCTGAACGACATAGTCACTGCTGAGCCTCTCGCTCCACTTCCAAGCCGCGCCCTGCGCGGCTTTTTGTTGTCCCACCCTTGCCCCTGATCTGACTTTTTCTTTGTCGACCATGATGATACCTCTCTAGCCTTCACTCATGCTGCTCAAAGGTTTAATCTTGGGCTTTTCCGTCGCCGCACCGATCGGCCCCATCAATTTGCTGTGCATCCAACGCACCCTCGCCCGCGGCCGATTGCGTGGTTTTGTTTCGGGTCTGGGAGCCGCCACGGCCGATAGCCTTTACGCTTTGATCGCCGCCATCGGGGTCAGCAGTATCACCACCTTCTTGCTCAATCAAAAATCCTGGATGCAACCGGTCGGCGGTGCCTTTCTCCTCTGGCTGGGACTCAGGACCGCACTGACCAAGCCTCGCAACAGTTCCGCCCCTGAACGGGCTGATGATAGTAGCCTGACGGGAGCCTATTTCTCCATCCTGTTTCTGACCCTGGCCAATCCCGCCACCATTCTGCTGTTTTTTGCGGTGTTTGCCGGTCTTGGCATTGGAGCCCAGACCGACCATCTCGGCGACGCCTTTCTCCTGGTAACCGGGGTGTTCCTCGGCTCTTCCGTCTGGTGGCTGTTGCTCAGTCTGCTCGCCGGCCTGTTTCGCGATCATCTTACGGATGGCCGGATGCGCGTGGTCAACCTCGTCGCCGGCATCGCGATTCTGGTCCTCGGGCTTTGGTCGTTCTGGCCGCTGGTCCAAGCGAAGCTCTTGTAAACCGTCCCGTTTGTCCCCATAGGTTTTCGGCCCGATGACCAACTCCTGGGATAATCTCAAAGTCCTCTCCGACTCCACGCGATTGCGTTTGCTCGCTTTGCTCTCGAAAGAGGAACTCTCCGTCGCCGAGCTCCAGGAAATTCTCGGCATGGGACAATCGCGCATTTCATCCCAACTCGCGCTGCTTCGCCAAGCCGGATTTGTCACCGATCGCCGCGACGGCAAAAAAGCGTTTTACTCGCTCCGGCCCGGTCTCGATGCCAAACAGCTCGCCCTGCTCCGCGCGGCCTGCGACGCCGTGGCCGATTTGCCGGAGTCCACCGAGGATCGCGACAGCCTTGAACGCATCTTGCTCAAGCGCCGGCGCGTCTCCGAACAATATTTCAACCTGATCGCCGGCCGGCTCGGCAAGGGGTACTGCCCCGGCCGCACCTGGGAAGCCATCGGCCACCTCGCCCTCCGGCTCGTGCCGGCGATCACGGTCGCCGATCTCGGTGCCGGCGAAGGCCTCATCTCCCAGTTGATCGCGCACCGGGCCGAACGTGTCTGGTGCATCGACAATTCCCCCAAGATGGTCGAGGTCGGCACCGAACTGGCCGGCAAGAACGGCCTCGCCAACCTCACATACAAACTCGGCGACATCGAGCAGGTGCCGTTGCCCGACAAGTCGGTCGATCTCGCCATTCTCTCGCAGGCGCTGCATCACGCCAGCCACCCGCAGACCGCCGTCAACGAGGCGTTTCGCATTCTCAAACCCGGCGGCCAGCTCCTCGTCCTCGACCTCAAGGAGCACACCTTCGAACAGGCCCACAAGCTCTACGGCGACCTCTGGCTCGGCTTCAAGGAAAGCACCCTGCACGGCTTTTTCAAAAAGGCCGGCTTCCAAAAAGTCGAGGTCTCCGTCGTCTCCCACGAGGAAACCGAACCCCATTTTGAAACGCTTCTCGCCAGTGGCGTGAAAGCGACCCGCTGATCTCCCGAAGCGGCCGAACTCCCGCGAGGCCGCTATTTTGCCATGAACCATCCGCTGCAAGCATCCGTTCTGAACGATGGGTCGGCGCTGAGCCTGGTCGCCAAACTGCTTTGGCTCTGCCAGCTCGCATTGATCGTCCATGTCTTCAAGACCGGACGTCCCTACTGGTGGTTTTGGATTCTGCTCAGCGCACCGGTCATCGGCGGCATCGCCTACACCTTTATCGAGCTGCTGCCCGACTTGCGCGCCTCCGGCGGGGGCGATGCGTTTCTCTGGCAGCCTCGCGCATGGCGGATTCGCAAACTGCAGCAGGAGCTGGAGGAAACCGACGTCATCAAGACCCGCTTCGCCCTGGCCGCCGAGCTGCTGGCCGCGCAAAAACCGGACGAAGCGTGTGCCGTCGCGGAAGAAAGTCTGCGCGGTGTTTTTCGCGACGATCCGCACACTCTTGCCACGGTTGCCCGCTACCAGTTGGAAGCGGGCAAATTCTCCGAGGCGCTTGCCGCCCTCGATAAAGTCAAAGTCGAAGCCGACCGGATGCTGGGGCAGGAAGTGGCGTTCCTTCGCGGCTGGGCCTTGGTTCAGGCCGGACGCCACACGGAAGCGCAGCCCCGATTGAAGGCTATCGAATCGATCCTGCTTGGCGAGCAGCCCAGATATTTTCTCGCTCTCTCCCTCCAGCAATCCGGCTCCGTGGCGGAAGCGAAGGCGCTCTGGGAGGACATTCGGAAACGTTTCCGCCGGGCCGGACGCGGCTGGCGGCGCTCGGAAAAACGCTGGTTCAAACTCTCAGGCGAACGCCTGAAGGAAATCGGCAGGTAAGATTCCGCCTTCAGCGCGTCGCGGTCGACAGCTCGTAGCTGATCCGGCCTTCGATGATCTCGCGCAGGGCGACGTCCTCGGGCAAAAGTTTTTCCAGCGACTCGACCAGCGGACGGCTGCCCCGCCGCAACTGCTTCACACGGCGTGAAACCACATTTACCAAAATGTAGGGATCGGTGATTTTTTTCAGGGCTTCCTGCAGGTATTCGTCTCTCATGGTGGAAATGGTGTTTCGGGAACCGGGCTGATCGCTTGGACCGGCCCTGCAACCTAATCGCGCTCCGGTCCAAACACGACGTCTATTTCAAAAAACATTGACCCGACCGGGCAATCCGTTCGCGGGCCATCCGCTTAGAACTATTATAGGCGCAACCGCATATCCTCAGCAGTCGCCCAATCCGCCAACCGCCACCGCGTTCCCAACAAATCCGCCATTCAAAAACCCGGAGCAACATCGTCTCGCCATGGCAAGCAGAGTGACGGCGGATCACTCCACCTTCGCGCGATCATTGTAGAATGTCTCGAGCAGCGTGTAGATTTTTTTCGGGTCGGTCAGCCGCAGCGCCTCATCGGCCAGTTTTTTCGCATCGGAAAATCTGGTGTTGCGGATAAGAAATTTCACGGCGGGCAGCAACGGCGGCGTCATGCTCAGTTCGTCGATGCCCAATCCCAGCAGCAACGGGGCATAGACGGGGTCGCCCGCCATTTCGCCACATACACTGACCTTGATCTGAAGCGATTTGGCCACATCCACGACCTGTTTGATCAGACGCAATACAGCCGGGTGGGCCGGCTCGTAAAGATGCGCGATGCGGTTGTTGCCGCGGTCGATGGCGAGCGTGTACTGGATGAGATCGTTCGTGCCGATGCTGAAGAACTGGCAGCGTTCAGCGAGGGCATCCGCCACGAGCGCGGCACTGGGGATTTCAATCATGGTGCCGACCCGCATGTTCTCGTCAAACGGCTGCTGGCGCAGCCTGAGTTCGGCCCGGGCCTCGGCGAACAGCAGGTTGGCCCGGTCCAATTCGTCCACCCCGCTGATCATCGGATACATCATCTCCACCCGGCCATGGGCGCTGGCGCGCAGAATGGCCCGCATCTGGGATTTGAACAGCTCCGGGTTTTCCAGACACATGCGGATGGCGCGAAAGCCCAAAAACGGATTCGCCTCGGGTCCGATCAGTTGCGGATCGCCCGGCAGCGGCTTGTCGCCGCCGACATCCAAGGTACGGATCGTGACCAGAGCCGGAGCAATGCCTTCCACGATCGCCCGGTAGGCCGCATATTGCTGCTCCTCATTCGGAATCGAGGGAGAGTTGAGGAAAAGAAATTCCGTGCGGTAGAGACCGACTCCTTCACCCCGGTATTGGTGCACGAGGTTGACCTCTTCGGGACGTTCAATGTTGGCCCGCAGGGTCACATGCACCCCGTCGAGTGTCTGCGCCGGCAGCTCATTGGCCGTCATCAAACGGTTCTCGAAATGCTTCTTCTCCTCCTGGATTTTCCCGTAGCGCAGCAGGGTCGCGGGCGTGGGATTAAGAATGATCAGCCCGTCGTAACCGTCGATGATCAGCCAGTCGCCATTCTGTACTTTCCGGGTGAGATCGCTCAACCCGACGACAGCGGGAACCTTCATCGATCGCGCGACAATGACCGCATGGCTGGTACGGCTGCCGCCGTCGGTGACAATGCCGAGCGCCGCACTCGCATCGATACTGGCGGCCTCGGAAGGGGAAATATCCCGGGCCACGATCACGCGCTTCTCCACCAGATCGCTCAGATTCAAAGCCGCCTGACCGAGAAGCACCCGCAGCACGCGACCGGTCACATCCTTGATATCCGCCGCGCGTTCGCGCAGGTATTCGTCGTCGATCGCGGCGAAGGCCTCGATGTAGCGCTGCGCCACATCATTGAAGCAGGTCTCGATATTCAGTCCGCTGGTTTCGAACAGCCGGAAGGTTTCCGAGATCAGCGCCTGATCCTCGAGCACCATCTGGTGGGCGTCGAAAATCAGCGCCTCTTCCTCGCTCAGGTTTTTCCTCACCTGCTCCTGCACCTGCGCAATCTGCTGCCTGGTGGTCACCAAGGCCTTTTCAAAGCGCTCGATTTCGGCCGCACGTTTGCCGGCATCAACCGTGTACCGCGGCACTTCGAGCTCGCTTTGCAGATAGAGAAACACCTGGCCGTAAGCGATGCCTTTGGATGCAGGAATGCCTTGGACGACTTTCTCGGTTTTGTCGGGAGCATCCATTGGTCGAAGGTCAGGCGATTAACGTTCCCCCTTGCTGCCCGGTCAATGCGGAACTCTGCGCCATTCTTGCTTCCTGCACAAATGCCGCCTCCCCCCAGCAGGCCCGGATCAGACGCGCCAGCGGGTCGACCGCCTGCTTTTCCCCCAGTAAGGCGTAGCAGGCGCTGCCGCTGCCGCTCATCCTTCCGACAACCCCGAATTCATCCCGCAATTTCTCCAGCAGGAGCGGCAGGGCGACAAACTTCTCAAACACGGCCCCTTCCATGTTATTAAAAAGCAGTTCCTCAGCTGGCGCGGTGCCTCGCAGCCAATGCCCCAACTGCGATTCCGCCTCCGCCGCCGGCAGATAATCCGTCCCCCGTGTCGCCATCCGGCCGTAGGCCCAGGCGGTGCCAATGCCAAAACTGGGCTTGAACAACAGGATGCGGCGACCACCCAAACGCTGGACAGCACCCGCCTCCAGCTCCGCCACTTTTTCCCCACGACCGCGCATCACAATCGGCGCGTTTTTCAGGAACAGCGCGCAGTCCGAGCCAAGGGTCGCGGCGATGGCTTCGAGTTGCGCCTCACTTGCGATCCCGCCCGCCAGTTGGTTGAGCGCCCGCAACGCCGCCACGGCATTGCTGCTGCCGCCGCCCAGCCCGGCGCCCATCGGGATTCGTTTGGTGAGTTTAAAATGCGCGCCGCCTTTGCATTTCGTCGCCGCCGAAAAGGCTTCCGCCGCCTTCAAAACCAAATTGCTTCGGTCCACCGGCACCGACGGATCATCACAGTCGAGCGAAAATCCGGTGGCGACCTCGACGCTCAGTTGGTCGCCAAAATCCAGCGGCACCACCACCGACACCAGGTCGTGAAAACCATCCGTCCGTCGTCCGGTTATGCCGAGAAACAGGTTGATTTTGGCGGGACTGAAGAGGGCGAACACAAGGCCAAGCTGTAACCGCGTTTTAACCCAGATAAACACTATTCCTGAATCCTCGCCAAACCGTTGCTTTTCTCTTCAATTCCGATCTATTCGTGTTCATTCGTGGTAACCCAAAACATGCCCTGTGATCTGATCCTGGCCCTCGATGTTCCTTCGCGCGAAGAAGCCGCGCCCATACTCCGCCAATTGCGCGGCCAGTTGCGCTGGGTAAAGATCGGCCTCCAGATGTTCACCGCCTACGGCCCCAACTATGTGCGCGAAATCGCCGGCATGGGCTTCGATATCTTCCTCGACCTCAAACTGCACGACATCCCCAACACCGTCGCCAAAGCGGTCGAGTCGCTCGGCCCGCTGCCGATCAAGATGCTCACCCTGCACACCTGCGGTGGCAGCGAGATGATGCGCGCCGCCCTCGCCGCCCAGCAGAAAACCAATCCCCAGCTTCTCCTGCTCGGCGTCACCGTGCTCACCTCGATGGACGCCACCGCCCTCAATGAAATCGGCGTGACCGGCGCCCCCGTCGATCAGGTCGCCCGTCTCGGCCGCCTCGCCGCCGCTTCGGGTATGCGTGGACTGGTCTGCTCGCCCCTCGAAGTCGCCCTGCTCCGCCAGCAACTGCCGCCCGACATGCAACTTGTCACTCCCGGCATCCGCCCTGCCAGCGAAGCTGGTAGCAGCAGCATCCCAGTGCACATGTTCGAGACCATCAACAAAGTCATGCAGGTGCAAAAACAAGTGCTGCAAGAATCCGGACACGAAGCGACGCCCGAGGAAGTAGCAAAGGCAATGAACCTGTCCGTCGACCGAGCGCGGGAGATCATAAAGATGGCGCTGCAACCGATTAAACAGCGCAGCGACGACCAAAAACGCGTCATGACTCCCGCTGACGCCGCTCGTGCCGGCTCGACCCACATCGTTGTCGGCCGCCCGATTTTGAAGGCTTCCGATCCTGCTGCGGCCGCCCGCGCCATTCTCGCCGAGCTCTCCGGTTCGTAATCCTCACCTCAAAAACACCCTGTTCCATGTCACGCACCGCCGCCATTCTCCTCGCCGCCGGCAGCAGCCGACGCATGTCCGGTTCCGTCCCCGACAAGATTCTCGCCCCCCTCGCCGGCAAACCCGTCTTCGCCCACTCCGCCGCCACCTTTCTTCGCAGCGGCGTGATTGATACCTTCGTCGTCACCTACCGCGACCAGCATCAATTGCTGGAACTCTCCGCTTACGCCCCCACGCCGACCCTCTTTGTGCGCGGCGGTGCCGAACGACAGGACTCCGTCGCCGCCGCCCTCGCGGAGCTGCCCGACTCCGTCGATTACGTTTTCATCCACGACTGCGCCCGGCCGCTCATTCAAGTCGAGCAACTCGTCGCGCTGCACAAAATCGTCCGCACCGAAAACGCCGTGGTGCTCGCCCATCGCGTGACCGACACCATCAAGAAACATCGCGGCGAAGGTCTGCTCCGCTCCCTCGACCGCGACCGCCTCTGGGCCATGGAAACCCCGCAGGTTTTTTCCCGCGAGCTCATCACCCGCGCCTACGCCAAAGTCGCGGCCAAAAAACTCCGCATCACCGACGACGCCTCCGCCGTCGAACTCCTCAAGCATCCCGTTGCCCTCTTGGAAAACACTTACCCCAACCCCAAGCTCACGACGCCGTTCGACCTGCCGTACTTGGAATTTCTGCTCACCCAAACCGGCTCGAAAGCGCCCTTCGCGGGACTCCACTGATGCAGCCCGTCACAACCGTGCCCTTAATTATTTCGCATTTCCCGTGGTGAACCGCAGCTTCTCATGAACATCCGCATCGGCCACGGCTACGATATCCACCGCGTCACGCGCGGCCGCCCGCTTGTGCTCGGTGGCGTCACTTTCGATACCGACTACGGCCTCGAAGGCCACTCCGATGCCGATGCGCTGACCCATGCGATCTGCGACGCCCTGCTCGGAGCCGCCGCTCTCCCCGACATCGGCCATCTTTTCCCCAACACTGATCCCGCGTACAAAAACGCCAACTCGCTCGTTCTGCTGCAAAAGGTAATCGCCACGCTGCGCACCCACGGCTGGTCGCCCGTCAATATCGACGCCACGCTGATCGCCGAGAAACCGAAGATCGCCCCCCGCATCGCCGAGATGCGCGCCGCCCTCGCCCGCGCCACCGAGCTGCCTCCCGAATCCATTGGGCTCAAAGCCACCACGCATGAAGGCGTCGATGGCATCGGCCGCGGCGAAGCCATCGCCGCCCATGCCGTCGCCCTGATCCAGAAGCTGTAGGAGCGGCTTCACGCCGCGATCACGAGGCCAAGCTTTGATCCACGATCATAACCAGCAATTTTTTAACCACTAATGCACGCTAACAGGACACTAATCAGAAGCATTAGTGAGACCTTGGTGAAAATGAGTGGTTTAACTTCCGGGTTTTGGTCGTCCGTATTTTGCCTCTTTGCGTGCCTGGTTGTGGCCATTTCCTCAGGCTGCAAACCTCGCGGCACACCGGTGGAACGCGGCATACGCGACCAAGTGCTTTACCGCAGTCTCAGCGCCGATCCCACGGATATCGATCCGCATCTCGTCACCGGTCTGTTCTGCCTCAACGTCACGTCCGCTCTCTTCGAAGGTCTCGTCGCCGAAGATCCGGTCGATCTTCATCCCGTGCCCGGCGTCGCCGAATCATGGGAAATTTCCGCCGACGCCCTCACCTACACCTTTCATCTCCGCGCCAATGCCCGCTGGTCCAACGGCGAGCCCGTGACCGCCAACGATTTTGTAGTGTCCGCCAAACGCGCCCTTACCCCCGCCCTTGGTGCGAGCAACCTGGAATTCATGGATCCGATGCGCAACGCCCGCGCCTTCCACACCGGGCAGCTCACCGACTTCTCCCAGGTCGGCATCACCGCCCTTGATCCCCGCACCCTGCGCATCCATCTGGAACATCCCACCCCGTATTTTCTCTCGCTGCTCACGCATCCCATCTGGGCACCCATCTATTTGCCCGCGTTGGAAAAAATGGGGTCGCCCACCGACCGCAACAACCGCTGGAGCCGCCCTGCCAGTTTCATCGGCAACGGCCCGTTCACCCTCAAGGAATGGAATCCCGGCATTCTGATCCTCGTCGAGAAATCACCCACTTATTGGGACGCCGCCACCGTGCGACTCCACGCAATCCGCTTTCTGCCCGCCACCAGCGTTGACACCGAGGAACGCGCGTTCCGCGCCGGCCAGCTCCATATTACGGAGGCAGTCCCTCTCGCCCGGCTCGATGTTTATCGTCGCGAGAAAAATCCCGCGCTCACCGTCAGTCCGTTCCTCGATACCTATTTTTACCGGCTCAACGTCACTCGCCCCATCCTCAGCGAGGCCAAAGTCCGCCGCGCCCTCTCACTCGCCACCGATCGCCGCACGATCAACGACACCATTCTCCGCGGCCAGCAGCGCCCTGCATTCTCCTTCACTCCGCCCGACTGCACTTCCGGCTATACCCCACCCGCACTTGCCATGAGCGATCCTGCCGCCGCTCGTGCCTTGCTCGCCGAAGCCGGTTATCCCGGCGGCAAAGGGCTGCCGCCGCTCGAACTGCTCATCAACATTTCCGGCAACCATCAGGTTATCGCCGAAGCCGTGCAAGCCATGTGGCGGCGCGAACTCAGCGTCGATGTTCGCATCATATCCATGGAGGCATCCGCCGCTCTCGAGCAACGCAGCCGGCTCGCTTACCAAATCCTCCGCTCCGACTGGGTCGCCGACTACGCCGACCCCAAGGCCTTCCTCGAAATCTTCGCCTCCGATTCCGAGGCCAACCACACCGGTTGGAAAAACAAAGCCTACGACGCCCTCCTCGCCGAAGCCGACCACACCGCCGATCCCGCCGATCGCTTCATCCTCCTCCAACGCGCCGAGACGATTTTGCTCGAAGAATCCCCGCTCATCCCGATCTATCACCTCAGCACCGTCCGCCTTGTGCATCCTGCCGTTCGAGGCTGGCACCCGACTCTCCTGGATCACCACCCTTACAAATACGTGTGGCTGGAGGAAAAGAAATAGGCGGCCAATTTCTCTTACTGCTGCGCGCCCAGCGCCTCCACTATTTTAGGCCTGAAGGTGGAAACGGGATTGGCGTAGCCTACCAACGTGCCGACGAATTTTTCACCGCCCGCATTAATCCCGATCACCTCGCCCTGTTCGTTTAAAATCGGCGCGCCACTCGTCCCGCCAAGTTCCAGTTCCGGGTCATCCAAAATATATTTCAGCTCCACCTCACTTACACTAATCACCCGTCCCCGGTAGCACTTCGGAACCGGTGTCCGGAAAATCCGAGCATAAAGCCAGACAATCGATCCTTGATTCGGCATGGACGCCGCAAGTGGCAACACCTTCGCCTGCGGCGGCAACGTCTTCACAAGAAAAGCCGAAAGTTCGCCGCTGACATCGGACTGGGTAAGTTCCTTGGTTCCTTTGATTGGCAAGATCCCCTGGGTAACAAAAGTTACCTGTGGCAACGTCATCGAGAGCGCCGCTACCGCCCGTATTTCCTGCAATTTGCCGTCCAAGACATGATAACAGGAAACCAGCACATTCTCTTGATTGCGTCCCATCGCCACGCTCGTCAGAAAAGCTGTCCCCGCTGCAAAGCTCCGATCGTCCAACAGAAATGTAGGCTTAAACAAGCCGCCGTCCGGCAACGCCGCCACTGTTGCCTGGCTACCGATGCACAACAACAGAACGACGGTGAAAATTCTCATGCCTCATGAATGCATTCAATTACCGCCATGCCAATCCAACACTCTTGAACAAAAAAGCGTGCTAGTTCAAGGCGCGCTGCAGGGAAACATCGGTTTCAACAAATCAGGCGGCGAGGTAGGGCAGTTTCTTGGCGGTTTCCTTTACGGCAGGAATGCCGTCGAGGAGTTCGCCGATGGCGTCCCAGCGGCCGTTGACCAGCGCGTCGCGCGCGGTCTCACGGAAAGTCGCGGGCACAGTCTGGCCGCCGAAACGGATTTCCTGTTTGGCGACGTCGATCACGACTTCGGTCGACGGATTCTTTTCGACAGCAGTGCTGATCTTCGCGATGTCCTCGCGCTTCGCGCACGCGCAGGGAATGCCAAGCGTCACGCTGTTGCCGAAGAAGATTTCGGCGAAATTTTCGGCAATGACGGCCTTGAAGCCATATTTCTGGATCGCCTGCGGGGCGTGCTCGCGGGAGGAGCCGCAGCCGAAGTTGGCGCCGGAAATCAGGATCGTGGCACCCTTGATGCGCGGGTCGTTCAGCGGGTGGGCGCGGTCGGTGCCATCGGCGTTTTTGCGGACGTCGTAGAAAAGAAATTCGCCGAGGCCGTCAAAAGTGACGCACTTCATGAAACGAGCTGGGATGATGCGGTCGGTGTCGATGTCGTTGCCGGGGACAGTGACGGCGCGACCGGAAACGGAGGTGATTTTAGCTAAGGCCATGGTGGAAGATTTTTGAACCGCTAATTGACGCTAATGGATTCGGATTTTGATTAGCGCCAATCAGCGAAGAGTAGCGGTTAATTATTTCAGTTGGTGAAGGCGAAGACTTCGCGGGCGTCGGCGACGGAGCCGGTGACGGCGGCGGCGGCAACCATGACCGGGCTCATGAGCAAGGTGCGACCGGTGGTCGAACCTTGCCGGCCCTTGAAGTTGCGGTTGGACGAGCTGGCGCAGAGCTGATCGCCGATAAGTTTGTCGGGGTTCATCGCGAGACACATCGAGCAGCCGGCGGCGCGCCACTCGAAGCCGGCTTCGCTGAGGATCTTGTCGAGGCCGAGCTTTTCGCACTGGAGCGCGACAATCTGCGAACCGGGAACGGCGATGGCCTTGATACCGGGAGCAACCTTGCGGCCCTTGATGTACTTGGCGACCTCCTGGAAATCCGAGAGGCGGCCGTTCGTGCAGGAACCGAGGAAAGCGACGTTGATCTTTGTGCCCTTGATGGGCTTCCCGGCCGGAAGCTTCATGTAGGCCAGAGCCTCGATGATGCCGGCCTTGTCGTCGGCGGAGGTGGCGGTCTCCGGGCTCGGCACATTTTCCGCGATGGAGATGCCCTGACCCGGATTGATGCCCCAGGTGACAGTCGGCGCGATGTCGGCGGCGTCGATCTTGACAACGTCGTCGTACTTGCAGCGAGGATCAGAGGCGAAAGACTTCCAGCGGGTAACCGCCGCATCCCAATCCGCGCCTTTGGGCGAGTAGGGACGGCCCTTGAGATAGGCGAAGGTTGTTTCGTCGGGATTGACGTAACCGGCGCGGGCACCGCCCTCGATGGACATGTTACAGACGGTCATGCGCTCTTCCATGGTGAAGCCATCGAAGACGTTGCCGGCATACTCGTAAGCGTAGCCGGTACCGCCGTTGACGCCGAGCACGCGGATGATGTGGAGAATCACGTCCTTGGCATAAACGCCGGGACGAAGTTTTCCGTTCACCTCGATGCGGCGGACCTTGAGCGCACCGAGCGCCATGGTCTGGGTGGCGAGCACGTCGCGCACCTGGCTGGTGCCGATGCCGAACGCGATCGCGCCAAACGCCCCGTGGGTGGATGTGTGGGAGTCGCCGCAAGCGATCGTGGTGCCGGGCTGCGTGATGCCCTGCTCGGGTCCGACGATATGGACGATGCCCTGCTTGCCGGTGGCGCGGTCAAAGAAAGTGATGCCGAACTGCGCGCAATTTTTGCGGAGTTCGTCCATCATGGCCTGGGCAAGTGGATCGCTGTACGGCTCGACCAACTGGTCGGTCGGGACAATGTGATCGACCGTGGCGAAGGTGCGGTGCGGCATGAGGACCTTGAGACCAAGGTCGCGGAGCATGCCGAAAGCCTGCGGAGACGTAACCTCGTGAATGAGATGAGTGCCAATGATGAGCTGGGTCTGGCCGTTGGCCAAAGTACGAGCCGTATGGGCCGACCAGACTTTTTCGAAGAGAGATTTGGGTGAGGACATGGGAGAGAAGGTTTACCGAGGATTTCACGGATAGACGCGGATAAATCCCAAATCTGCTTGGATAATCCGCGTTCATCCGCGTGATCCGCGGAGAATTGACTGCGGCGAGACTACCAGAAACTTGCCATAACCAGAAATACTTGTTTCGTGTTCTGTGATGCCTCGGGAGTATCAATATCCATTCGAACTCCGGCACCTCGTGTACTTCCGCGAGGTGGCGCGGCAACTGCATTTTCGGAAGGCGGCGGAGTCGCTGGCCGTGGCCCAGCCGGCGCTCTCCCGCTGCATCGCGCAGATGGAAACGTCGCTAAAAGTGGACCTGCTCAACCGCACGCGCAGGAAGGTTGAGCTGACGACCGCAGGCCAGGCGCTGCTGGAGCGGATCGAACCGGTGCTCCGGGCGCTGGCGGCGGTCCCTGGCGACATCCAGGCCCTGGCAGGAGGACAATCCGGGCATGTGCGGGTCGCGTTCACGGGGCTGGCCATGGCGACGGTGCTGCCGGGAATTTTGCGTGACTTCAACCGCCGCTATCCGGGCATCCGGGTCGAATTGAACGAGTCGCCGACCTCTGCCCAATTGGAGTCGCTCAAGTCGGGCGAAATAGCGTGCGGGTTTTTCCATCCCGATGTCACTCCCCCGCCCGGAATCGCCATGAAGGTATTGCTGCGCGAAAAGAACGGCGTTCTACTCCCGGCGGATCATGAGCTGGCAAAGGCGAAAAGCATCCGGTTGCGCGACCTGGCTGACACCCCGTTTGTGATGTTTCCCCGTTCGCATAATCCAGGATTCTATGACCGCGTGCTCGCCGCGTTTCAACAGGCGGGCGTGACACCGCACATCGCTGACGAAGTCTGGCCGCGCGCCAATGCCATCGGGCTCGTGCGCGCGGGACTGGGCGCGACGTTCATGTGTCCGTCCGAGGCCCGGCAGTTGCCCGAAGAGGTCGCATTCCGTCCGCTCGCCGGTCCCGCGCCCGAAAGCCGGCTCGTGCTTGGCTGGAGCAAAACCGCCGCGCCCGATCCGGCGTTGGCGGCGTTTCTCGTCGTGGCGGGAGCAGCCACGGCATGAAGAACACAATTGAAACGAACCACGGATTACGCGGATGAACACGGATTGCCAAAAAAGAAGCCTGTTGAAAATATGAATTTATCCGTGTTCATCCGTGAAATCCGTGGTTAATTCCGTCTGAATTGATACGCCTTAGTTCAACATCCTTGTCCTCCTCTCCACCCACCATCGCCCTGCTGTTCACGACGTTTCCGAAAACCTCGGAGACTTTTTTGCAGCGCGACGTGGTGGCGTTGCAGGCCAAGGGCATGAAACTCCGGCTGTACTCCCTCTGGGGCGGAGGCGGTGAATTCCGCGGATTGCCGGTGAGAAAATTCAATCTGTGGAATCTCATTCCGTTGTTTGTATTTATCATTCCGTGGAATTGCATCCGCCGGCCACGCATCGTGCTCGATCTGTTCGAGGGTGTGCTCATGCGGCCGCCGCCCTCGTGGCTAAATTTTTGGGAGAACATGCTCGGGGCCGGGTTTGCCGGCTGTTTCTACCGTGAGTTCAGGAACGATCCCCCTGCGCTTGTGCATGGGGTGTGGGCTGGCGCACCTGCCACGGCGGGCTGGCTGCTGTGGCGCATTCTCGGCATTCCTTACAGCACCGGGGCGCATGCCTACGATCTCTATGAACACGGCGGCGATTGGTGGCTGCTGGAAAAACTCGCGCTCGCAAAGTTCGTCCACACGTCGACCGAATCCGGCCGGAGCTTCCTGATCGAACGGGGTGTCGCTGACGCGAAAATCCACGTCATCCGGCGCGGACTCGACCGTTTCCCCGATTTCAAGCCCCTTCGCCCCACCCGCTCACCCCTGCGCTTGATCTGCGTGGCGCGACTGGTGGCCAAGAAGGGTTTCAATTATCAGTTCAAAATATATCAGGACCTCAAGGCCGCCGGCTTTGCTTTTGAAGCGAGGATCGTCGGAGATGGTCCGTTGCGGGTGCAACTCGAACGCGAGGTGGCGCAACTGGGTTTGACCGGGCAGGTGAAACTCATCGGGCAAATTCCCCATGCCGAGGTTTGGGCGCAACTCGCCTGGGCAGATGTGCTGTTGCACACGGGAATCGTGGCGCCCAGCGGCGACCGCGACGGTCTGCCCAACGTGATCCCGGAGGCGATGGCCGCGGGTGTGCTCGTGGTGACTTCGCCCGTGTCCGCCACCACGGAAGCGGTGCAGCAACAGCGCACGGGGCTGGTGGTGGATGTCAATCCGCCGCTGGCCTGGCGCGTGGCACTGCAGCATCTGGCCGCCGATGATGCGCTGGCGGAACGTTTGCGCACGGCGGCGCGACAGTGGGTCCTGGAAAACTATGATGCGCATAAAAACACCGACCGGCTGGCCGCGTGTTTCGAGCGGGCCATCCGATCATGATTTACTACGACGTCACCAAGATGGCCGGAGCGCGGCAAAAGTCGGGTCTCACGCGCGTGAGTTCACGGCTCCGGGAAGAAATGGGCTCATCGGTCATTCCTGTTGCCTGGGACGAAGGATTTCGCGAGTTTAACGGATGGTCCAAAATTAAATTCCAGCCTCAGGATTGGCTTCTCACCGTAGAGCTGTTCAGCGGCGCGGAGCGACCCGGCTTCCGGGAGTGGATGGAACGCCGGGAGTGCCGGATGGCCGCGATGTTTTATGATGCGATTCCGCTGCGCTTCCCGACGGTCACCTGGCCGCAAAGTGTGCAGCGTCATCCCGATCATATGAAATTGCTCGCGGGGTTTGACCGGGTCTTCGCCATTTCGCGGGCGAGCCAGGAAGATCTCACCGGCTTCTGGCATTGGCAGGGCGTGGAGCCGCACGCAAAAGTTTCCTCCATCGAGTTCGGCGCGGATTTTGACGGCTCGGCGCGCGTAACGCACGCCACGAAAACAGAGCCTGGGACCCGCCCGAGCCTGCTCTGTGTGGGCATCGTCGAGCCGAGAAAAAACCAGGGCTTCCTGCTGGACGTATGCGAGGCGCTCTGGCGCGACGGAGTTGATTTCGACCTGCACATCGTCGGCCGGATCAACCCGCATTTCGGCCAGCTGCTCGAAAAACGCTTCAAACAAACCCGGAAGCGCGAAGCCCGGTTTCATTTTCATGCGGCGGCGGGCGATGTCACTCTGAAGAGACTCTACCAAGAGGCCAGGGCGGTGGTGCTGCCCACGCAAGCCGAGGGTTGCGGTTTGCCGTTGTTGGAAGCGCTTTGGCATGGCGTGCCGTGTGTGTGCAGCGATTTGCCGGTGCTGCGGGAAAACGCCGATAGTGGCGGCTGCCTGACCGCCACGGTCAATGATCAGTCAGACTGGGAGGCAAAATTGCGCACGATGCTGAGGGATGAGGCCACCTGCCGCCGGCTGCAGGCCGAGGCGATCAAGCGACCGCTGCCACGCTGGCAAGACACCATGCACGCGCTGCTGCAAGCGTTGCAACGTTGAGCGAAAACCCACGCGCAACGACAACGTGCGCTCCTCACATCTGCTTCACCGCGTAGGCCATGGCGGCGGCGATTTTCTCGAAGTCCTCATCGCTGTGGAGCGCGGAGACGGCGGTGCGGATAAGATCTTTCCCCGGAGGCACGGCGGGGGCGATGGACATGACGGTGAACACGCCTTTCTCGAGCAACGCGTGCCAGAAACGGTAGACGAGTTCCTTTGAGCCCAGCACGATCGGGATGGCGGGAGTCTCGCTGCCCCAGGTATCCAGGCCGAGGCCCTTGAGCATCTCGCGGTAGCGCTTGGTGTTTTTCCAGAGGCGCTCGAGGTGCTGCGGTTCGCTTTGCATGACATCGAGCGAAGCCGAGGCGGCGGCGGCCATGCCGGGACTGATGGCGGCGCTGAAGAGGGTCTGCTTGGAATTGGTGCGCAGATACTCGATCAGGTCGCGCGATCCGGCCACATAGCCGCCGGTGCTGGCCAGTGATTTCGACAGCGAGCCACAGATGAGATCGACCTGACCGTTGAGCTTGAAGTGATCGACGGTGCCGCGGCCCTGCCGGCCGAGAACACCAAAACCATGGGCATCATCCACCACGGTGAAGCAGCCGGATTCCTCTCCGAGCTGCGCGAGCTCCGGCAGGCGGCAGACATGACCTTCCATCGAATACACGCCCTCAACCAAAATCATTTTGGGCGTGTTAAAGGGGATGGTTTTCAGGATCTGCCGCAGATCCTCGGGGTTGTTGTGGCTGAAACGTTCGACCCCCGCCATCGAGAGGCGGATGCCATCCCACAGGCAGGAGTGGATGTTTTTGTCGGCGAGGATCATGTCCCCTTTTTGCGCAAACGTGGCGACAGCCGAGAGGCAGGAAACATAGCCGGCGACACTGACATGACAGGCCTCATAGCCAAGGAAGGCGGCAAGTTTTTCCTCGAGCGCCACATGGTAGGCGCGCGAACCGTTGGAAATGCGCGCGCCCGTGGTGCTTGTACCCCAGGTTTTCGCGGCGCCGCCGCAGGCCTCGATCACCTTGGGATGAAAGGACAGGCCGAGATAGTCGTTGCTCGAAAGCATGACCATGTCCCGACCCTGCAGCCGGACGTGCGTGCCCCGTTGCGACTCCATGACATGGTAGTACGGCTTGTACTTCAGCCGCATCTTGGTCACGTAGTCGTCCTGCGCGCGCTCAACGATCGCTTTTTTGGTTTTGGTGAAGAGGGAAAGTGCCATGGAAACTACGGCGGACTACAGGTAATATCATCCGGGTTAGCAACCGCAAAGCCGGCTTCAGCCGCGACGGGGCAAAGTCTGCATCCAGGTGGTGAGTTCGCCGGCGTACTGGTTCCAAGTCTTGAACTTCCGCCGGCGTGCAGAGACGGCAAGCGCAGCGAGTTCGGCCGGGGTTTGCAAGAGACCCCGGATCGCTGAAGCGAGGCTGATGGCGTCAACTGAATCCAAGGTGGCACAACCGCCGCCGCGGGCCGATTCACCCAAGGCACCACGGCCCGAACAAACACAGGGTTTGCCGTATTGCAGACTCTCCAGCACGGGCAGGCCGAAGCCTTCGATGAGCGAAGGATAAACGGTGAAATGACATTGCCGATAGGCGCCGTGCAGTCCGGTCTCGTTCAGTGAACCGCGAAACAGCAACGGCCGGCCCGCTCGTTGCAGCCCGGCTATCCGGGCCAGCGCCCGACCGGCGGTATCGGGGCGGGCCAGACCGATCAGTTGCAACTCGAACTGCAAGCCTTCGCACCAAAGCGTTTCGCAAGCGTCGAGCAGCGCAACATGGTTTTTCCGGCCCTCTATCGTGCCGACGCAAAGGATGCGCGGAACAGATGATGCCGCAGCGGGCTCGCCGTCATCGGGGGCAACCGCGCGATCAATCCCCAGGGGAATGGCGTGGACTAGCGGAACACTTTTCACTCCGAGCCAATGCCAGTAGTCACGCAGGCTGGCGGCCGAATCTTCGGAGATGGCGGCCACCCCGTCAAACAGGAGCAGCTCCCGCAGGTAAACGGGAAACCGGGCGACGGTCCCGCCCGGCGTGAGTTCGGGAAATTTAAGCGGAATCGCATCATAGAAAATCGCCACCCTTGGCCCGGGCACCGCCTGCAAAAGTTCTGGGAGCCGTGCGCCGACTTTGGCGGAAAAAAGCTCCGGGCAGACCAGGCCGCCGGCCTTCGGCAGCGCCGGTTTGGCCCCAAGCCACCGACGGCTGGTGCCGGATACTTTTTGCGAGAAAGTCCATTTCGCCCCGCGCGAATTCCCTCCCCGTCCGCTCCGGTCATTCAGAACCGCCCGTTCGCCCGGAACAAGCGAACGCCAGCCACTCAGGTGCGGATCGTAACAGACGGGTGCCGCATCACCCGTGGCGTCGAGTTCCTTGAACAGGGCGCGACAGACGCGCTGAATCCCGGTCTGGGCCGCGGTGTGGCTGGTGTGAGTGACGTCGAAAAGGAGCATGAAAACTAAGGCTGCCGCTGCCAAAAAGTAACCTGGCCCACGGTGGCGAGCTTGACCCAGTGGCCGCCGATTCTCTCCAGCGCGTCCGCCGTTTCAAAGGAAAACAGCGCCGCATAAACGGGCCGGTGCTGCCGGGCCAACTCCTCAAGCAGGAACTTTTGTTTCTCCGGCATGATCTGTTCCCAACGGAACATCAAAAAATCCGTGTAATACAAAAATGCGCCGCTGACCTGCATGCAAAAAACGGCCGATTGGGCCGGCAGATTCTCCCGTGCCCATTGCGCAGCCTCAGGGTAGGAGCGTTCGTAGTTCTTGAAATTGAGCACATCCAGCCCCGGAATGTGTTTAATCTGCCAGCCGGCGGCCGCAAGCAACAGCAGGGCAAGAACCACGGTGGCGGACACCGAGCGTTTCCCGACTTCACGCCAACCTGTTTCCAACACGACAAGGGTGCCCAGGATCAGGGCCGGAAAAGCCGGCAAGATAAAACGGAGATACCACCAAGTCTCGCCCGAGTGATAATAAAAAGCATAAAGGCCGATAAGGACGACCACCCAAACCGCCGGCACAACAACTCCGCGCCGGCGGCCCGCCGCCGTTCCAGGGGCCACCAGGGCAAACAGAACCAACGGCGAGAGCAGCAGAGGAATCCAGTGGGAAAAATGCGCCAGATTGTGCAGCAAATTTTCCTTTCGAAACAATCCGCTGACGTCACCGTAGCCGGTCACAAAGGGTGAGCCATAGAGCCTCCAGCTATAATAACAGAAAAAGGCGGCAAAAGGCAGGCCCCCCAGACCAACCGCCAGCCACGACCGGAACCGGAAACCCAATGCGACGAGCAATGGGGCCGCCAACAGAATATTTGTCGGTCGCACCAGCACAGCAATCCCCATGGCGGCGCCGCAGAACAGCCCCCATCGTAAACTTTCCCGAACCCTGAGCGCATTATAGAGAACAAGGAGAGACCATGTCAGAGCGGACAAATCACTCATCGGCTGAAGGGATAAAAAAATAAAAAGCGGACAAGACCAGAGCAAAACCACCCCGCCAAGAGACAGCCAGGCCGCAAGCCCAAGCATCCGGCAATAGGCAAACAGGACCAGGCCGCCCGCGAGGGCGGTCGCCACATTTAACGTTTTCACCGCCTTGCTCCAGCCCAAGCCCGAGAGCACAAGCAACTGCAATGGATATCCGACTGGGTAGGTAGGTGTCAGATGCCCGTCTTCGCGTAATACAAAACCCAGCGGCACGTTCGAGAATTCACCGAATTCCCGGGCCGTAAATCCCGGCAATATCCTGGGCTCAGTGAAGAATCTTCCCTCCGACAGAAGCCGGGCACTGTTCAAATATCCTGATGGATCGGAACCGCCCGCATAAGGCGAAACATGCCGCCACAGAAAAGCGGCATACCCCGCGATCCCAGCCAGCAGCAGCCCGACGAGCACCGGACGGAACCAAGGGGAACGGGCGATTTCGCTCATGGCCCGTCTTCGATCCGCAGTTTTTTGACGAAAAACGGATACGTAATATCGGTCACGGTGGCGCAAACGATCGTGATTTGATTCCGCTGCCCGGATATCAGGGGGACCTTAAACACCCAGGGCGGAGCGCCGGACAGGCTTATGGAAAAATCATCCGCTCCCTCCGTCCGTCGGATCACTTGCCATGTACCAGCCAGACCCTCCGCCAGTTTGCGCGGTTGCAGTTCGATGAGCAATTGCGACCGGGTGTGGGGCAGCACCTCCAGCCCGATCCGGGTCGACGCCACATCGGGCAGTCCGTTCAAAGGAAAAACGCCCTCCATGGTGAAGACCCGGTTGCTTTTCCGCAGCAGAACATACTCCTTGCCCGACAAAATCCGGGGAGAATTGGCGTCAAGGCTGTCGGCCCAGGCCCGGCCCACCAGCACGGCGGCCGGCGGGGGAATGCTTTGCGTGGCCTCATTGGTCACATGGGCGCGCAGGTAACCGCCACTCTGCTCGCCGCGAGAGGCGTAGTAGATATGGCTGTCCGTTAGAAAGTACGCCGCCCACATGCCGTGATAAAACGCCATGCGAAAAGACGCCGCCTCGACCAGAACCGGCAACGAGTTCAACGTGGTGCGCGACAGGTCGCGGAGCGCAAACCAATCCTGGGAGATCGTTTTTTGCTCACTGCGTTTATAAAGTTCCCGACAGTGCATCACCATCGAGAAAACCAGAAACCCGATGAGCGCAGCGGTTCCCAGCCGGGCAAGAGCGCGCCCTGTTTTCAACCGGCCGCAATACTGGTGCATCGCATCAACGAGCGCCCCGGACAGCAACGCGGCCGTAAAAATCCCCGTGAATTGAACGCTTTTCTGCCAACCATAAGAAAATTGATACATCAGCGTGTAGAGCACGAGGACATATCCGCCCGAGAAGGCCAGAATGGCGCCGGCAAGATCGTGTGCCCGGCGGCACGCCAGGACCACGCCAATGACCAGGAGAAGAGAGCTGAGGCCTCCGCCCAAAATATCCAGCCATATGGCCGTGGGGGCTGAGAGCGTGACCAGCGCCGGGAGATATTGAACGGGGTGCAGCACCTCAAAGATATTGCCCCAAAAACTGCCAACCTGCGTCAGCTTAAAGACGGACACAAATCCCCACCCCGCCCGCAACGATGAGGCGGGATTGAGCAGGAGGCTGCCGATGACCGCTCCCGCAATGATCAGCCGGGGCCGCCACAAGGCGCGCGTCCCGGCGGTGCAACACGCCCGCAACCACAGCAGGCCACAGGGCAGCAAAACGAACGGCGTCATCTCCGGATATGCGCAGTAGACGCCGTGGAGGGACAAGGCGAGCAACCCCGCCCACCCCCACAATTCTTTTCGCCGGTCCCATCCGGCGCGCAAAGCCGATTCGGTGGCAATGATCGCGGTCGAGCCCGCAATCACCCCGAGCAAATTGGGCAGATTGGCATTGCTGTAGAAAAAAATGAAAATCGGATGAAAGAGCAGGACCGTCACCCGCGCCAGCCAGCTCAACTGCCCGGCGTAGAAAGTACGAAGGCTCAGATGCACGGCCGCCAGCCAGGGCAGATACAGGCAGGCCGTGACATACACATAAAGCTTGAGCGGAGACAGGCCCACCACCGCTGAACAGAGGGCCAGCAGGCCCTCCGATCCCATCCGACCCCAGGCCGGCTTCCAGCCCACCACGGCATCGGCCGCACTCGCCAGGGGCTGCAAGGAATTCCAAACGGGCCGCTCCATGTAGGTGTGACGCTTGAGGTGCTCGGCCACGGTCACCCAAAAAAAGCTGTCGTGGTTGCTCGTGCCATCGAACATCACGGTCGTGAAGGAACTCAGCACGGGCCAGAGGATGAGAATAAAAAAAAGCGCGACAATCGCCGCGTAACCCCGCGCAGATGGGCTGACTAAAAGTGAGCGCAGGTCACGCCAAAGCCCATCGCGGCTTTTGCCCCGGAACAGCGTAACGCAGGCGGGAGCCAGGCAGACCCAGGCCGCGACACCCGAAATCGGCAGAAAAAAATTGACAATGGAAACGGTAAGGAGGAGCGAGGCAATGCCGGTCAAGAGCGCAATGGACAGGCGGGTCGGGACATCACTTTGCTCAAACAGCGCAGCCAGCCAGTAGCCCGCCAGCAGCAACCCGAGGGGGATACCGGCCAGCAGCAGCATGCCTTCAATTTGATTCATCGGAAACGACGCACGATACTCGTGACCAAACGGCAGGCCGGCTGGGGTTGCGTTGCGCGACAATGACACCGATCACCAATGAGACCGGAGGTGATCAGCAGGTACTGGAGCTTGGCGGCAGGAACCATAAGGAAACAAAGAGAGGGAGAAGCTCCGGTTTCGGCAATGGTCTTTTGTATCAACCAAATCAGCTTCACGGGTCACGTTGAACAGCGGTCTGGGGGCTCCTCTCATCTTTCTGAGTCAAACGCAGCCGGTTCAGGCGGAGGGGATACTCGGCTTGGCTGGAAAAGGTCGCAGCCACCTTGATCTGACATTTTGCACCGCCGCGAACGGGCACGCGCATGTGCCACGGATATTCAACCCGGATGGTTTGCCAGGAGTCCGTTTGATCGGGATTTCCATAGCTGACATTCAACTCTGGGGACGCCACCCGGTCGGGCGGCGACACCTCGATATCCATGGCAAACACGCCGTCCGCGTAGGGCAGCAAAGTGAGGGAGAATTGCGCCCGGGCGCTTTCCGGCACACCGCTCAGAGGGGAAATGCCGGTCTGGGCCACGACCTTGTTGGTTTGGACCAGCAAGGCATGCTGGACACCGGAGGAAAGCCGGACGGAGTCCGCATCAAACGTATCTGCCCAGGCCCGGCTCACCAGATACGCCCCTGGCTTGATCGCTTCCGGAGACGAGGTGTCCATTTGCGGCAGATAATCCTGCAGATAACCACCCCGCTGCCCACCCCGCTGATCAAAGGCCACGGAAGATTGTGGCAGGGCATAAACCGCCCACATGGTGTAGAAAAAAGGCCGTTCAAAACTGGCACCCACCACCTCGACCGGCTGATTGCGCAGCTCGCCGCGCGACAGATCCCGCAGAGCGACAAAAGAACGGTCGAGTCCTTTGAGTCCGGCCCAGTAGTAACCGCGGGCGCAGCCCCACACCGTCGTGTACGCCATCAGCCCGGCGATGATCGTGACGGCCGCATGGCGCAGGATCGAGGTGCGCCAGTCCTTTTTCGGATTCAGGATGAGAAAAGATCCAAAGCTGAAATATCCGGCCACGATCACTCCGCAAAATTGGACCGCCTTTTGCCAGCCATAACTGAAATCAGTGGCGAGGGTATAACCTATCAGAATAAAAAAACCGGACAGCCCGGCGATGGCGGTCGCCCTGTCGTGTGCCAGGCGAACGACCTGGCAAAGCATCAGGACGAGGAGTACCGAGACCAGCCAGCCCAGGCCGGGGCCAAGAAATTTGCAGGCGGGGGCATTCAGCGTGACCAGCGCCGGCACGTAGGCGCTGAAATCGAGTGTATCAAAAAAATTGCCCCAGATCGTGGTCGTCCGGGCGATATGGAAGGAGTTCCAAAATCCCCCATAGGCCCGCCACGTCGAAAGCGGCTGAATAAGCAGGCCGGTCGCACCGGCCAGAATGACCGCGGCCGAAAGCGCGAGCCGCCGGCCCTGCCGATCACTCCGGAAAATTTTCGCCCCGGCTGCGCTGCCGGCCGCAAACAAGGCAAAGGGCGCCATCTCCGGATAGGTGCAGAGCAGGCCATGCAGCATGAGCGCCGCCACTCCGCCCCAACCCATAAGTTCCCTTCGGGTGAGTCCGGTTTCGGTCAGCCGGACAAACGCCACCAGCATCACCGGGGCAACCAGCGCCCCCCACAGATTCGGTGTGCTGTTATTCGTGATGAAGAAAACAAAGACGGGTTGAAACGATGCCCCGATAATAAACATCCAAAAGGAAATTCGCTGCACCAGCACCAAACGGACAAAAACCACCATGCTGGCGAGCCAGAGCGACAAGGCACCGGCCTGGGTGTAAACATACACGTCGATCGGCAGAACCTTCATGGCCGAAGCCAGCAAAGCCAGCAGCCCCTCCGTGCCCATCCGCCCCCAGGCTGGCGTCGTTCCCGTGATTGCTCCCGAAACGTTGTACACCGCAGGATCGACGCCTGGATGGGGTGAAATCAGATAAGGATGCTGCTGCAGCCACTCGGCACCCGTTATCCAAAAAAAACTGTCGTGATTGCTCGTCCCATCATAAAAAACCAAATCAGGGTGCACCAGGGCCGGCAGCAGCATCCCGGCCAGCAGCGGCAGCGGAGCGAGGATGCACCAGTTGCCGCCGGATGACCGGAGCATTCTGATGTCCGACAGCAAGGCACGCCGGGCAAACGGCAGCAGCAAAGCACCCAGCCAGCCTGTCCCGATGATTGACCACGCCACCCAAAAATTGATCGGGGAAAAAACATTCACGCACGCCACCAGCCACAGCCAGATCCCGAGCCCGGCCAGTGCGGCAATGCACAGCCTGACTCCGGCCGTCGGAGTGACCAGCAAACCGGCGACTGAATAGCCCGCCAGGCAGGTGGCGGGAAAAATCAGCAGCGCCAGCAGGAGTCCTTCGAGGAAATTCATGCAGCCTGGTTTGGTTCACCCCAATTCGCTCGGACCGGCATTGCCAAAAAAATCACCATGAGGCGATGGCCTCCAAACGGCGACGGTAACGGGCGCCGATCACCGCCGGGGAATAACGCTCCTCCATACGAATCCGGGCGGAGGCACCCAACCGTTCACCAAGCTCACGGTCTTCATAAAGGCGGCGCATCCACTCCCCGGCATGCTCCACATCGGGCTCGGCCCAGATCTGCCCTTTGGCGTACGGACCGTGATTGCGATCAAGCGTCACGGTGCGACAACGCACCGGGCAACCGCAGCTCTCATCGACAAATTCCGCCGTGGCGGACCAGTCGGTGGAAATCACCGGCTTGCCCAAAAACATGCATTCGGCCACGGCCAGTCCGTAGCCTTCCGAGCGGTGCAATGACACAAAACAATCGCAGGCCGACTCCAACTCGTAGAGCGCGCACCGCGAAAGCGCCTGCGTAATCAGCACGGTGCCGGGCAATGCCCCCGCCACCGAACGCAGTTTCTCAAAGTCCGTCTCATTGCCGGCCACGTTGTGGATTTTGATCACCAGAGCGGCCCCGGCTCCGGCCAGTCCCGACTGGCGAAAGGCCTCGAGGACGGCGGCGGGGTTTTTTCTTTCGGAATAGGAATTGAGATCGTACAGGAACAGAAAAAGGTAGCGGTCCGCCGGCAGTCCGAATTTCTCCCGGAAATTTCCCTGCGGCCGCTCGAAGAATATCGCATGCGGCATCACGAGCACCGGCAGCGGCACCTTTTCCGCAATGGCATCGGCGGAGAAATGGGAGGGAGCCCAGATTTCGTCGAAGTAATCCGCATACTGTGTCCATGCATCGGGAAATTCCGGCAGTTCCCACGCCCAGTAACCAATGTTGTATTTGCCGGCGCGGAAATCTTGGCCGTGGTGATGATCAATGTCCCGCGCCCCCGGGGCATCGAGGTGAAAAACATTCACGGGATGCGGATTATCCGTCTGCAACCGGGCGGTGAAAGTGTCGTCGGTCTGGGGGTTTTTGCAGGGCAGCTTCAGGTCGATGCAGGCCACCGGCAGACCGGCGGCCTCGGCGGCGCGCGCCGCACAGCGGACTGATTCGCCAATGCCAAGGATGGCCCGGAAATAGCCGACGAGGTTCAGCCCGACTTGGAGCGAGCGGCGGGCGATGGCCTGGTTCCAAGGCGAAGAGCGGTTGGAAAAATCAAACAGGACGTCGCCCCCCGCTTCAATCCGCTGGAGGCGCAGCCGGCGGTTGCGCCGCTGGGCCCGCCAGGCTTGCAGGAGGCCAAGCCCGCTGACGCGTCCGAGCCAGGCGAGAAGATTACTGATGCCCACTCCAAGCAGCCGGATCTCCAATCGGTGTCCGGCCGGGGCGGTGGAAACCGGCCAGGGCACCTCGAGGCGAAAGGAACCGGGAGCAATTTCCGGGCGGGTTAAAACGATCTGGCCGTCCAGCTTCAGCTCCAGGCCCAACGAGCCATTGGCCGGGCCATCCTTGGGGTCGGCAGGCAGCAGCACCCCGATGACAACCAGCGCAGGAGCATCCTTCAACGCTGGCAATTGCACCACACCCGTCTCGCGAATCCAGAAGGAATCGTTGACAGATTCATCAGGGAAAAGTCCGGTGAATCGGATGGAGCGGCGGGGTGGCATGCGTGCGGGTGGGCGCGGTTTATCGCCGAGCGGTCCGGCGTTGTAAACTTGGAACTACCCGATACGCGGGATGTTTTTCCACTTCCCAACCCGGCTCAGGCGCGCTGAGATGCCCGCACCCCGCTTATGTTATATTACCTGACCGCCGTCGGATTGCTGGCGCATACCTTTTTTTGGGGCGCGGGTTTGTCCGTACTGGCTTTGCCCCGCGAATGGCGGCGTTGGTGGTGGATCTTCGCTCCGGGAATGGGTCTCGCGCTGCAATCGGCCGTCGTCTGGGCCGGAGCGCATACGTCGCTCACGGGTACGTCAGCCTATGCGTGCTGGAGCGAATTGATTCCGCTGGTTTTGTTGCTCTCGCAAGCCTTGCACCGGGAAAACCGGCATTGGTGGTCCGAGGGACTGCGCCTGACCGTTGGTCCGGCCTGGCTGGCAGTGGCCGTGGCAACAGGCTGGATGCTGATCCAGCCGATGACCCAACCCGGTCGGGGACTGACCGCCAGTTCGCTGGGCAGTTGCGACCATGCGGATTATGCGGCAGGCGCGCGGGTGTTTCAGGAATTTTCCAAGGACGATCGCACGGGATTTCTCGGCCTGCCTGAAGTCACCCGCGTGCGCTCGGCAGAATATTTTTTCGATTTCTGGCTGCGCCTGAATCATTTCACGCCGTCGGCCCTGCTGGCCCACAATGCCGCCATTTTTGGTCTCGCGGCTTTCCGCTTGGTAAGCATCAGCGCCGCCGTCTTGGTGTTGCTGAATCTGCCCGTGATGCTTTTTCTCGCGCGAACCGCGCTCGGCGTGCGCGGCGGATGGCTGGTCGGGCTGGTCCTGCTGTATGCCCTGTCACCGCTCAACGCCTATGCGGTTCACCAGGGTGCGCTGGGACAGCTTTATGCGGTACAGGGAATCGGATTGCTGACGGTGGCGGTCTTCGGCGCCAATCGGGCGGCGCAGCGAGGCCGCAGGGTCTGGTCCTTTTTGCCCCTGCTGCTGGCGGCCCTCTGGCTGCTCGCGGGCAGCTACAATTTCATTCTCCTGGTTTGTCTCGCTCCGGCAGGGACTTGGCTGGCGATCCAGCTCTTCACGCAAAAAAATTGGCGGGCCACCGGACAGGTCATCGCCGTCCTTGCCGTCGCGCTGGGGTTATGCGTGACACTTTTTTGGGGACGATTCGAGGGGCTGATCGAGCGATTCAGCCTGTTCGAACAATATGACTTCGGCTGGGCCGTGCCGCTTTTTTCCCCTGAAGGCTGGTTGGGAATCGTGCAAGGGCCGGGATTGCATGCCTGGCCGCTCAATGTGCGGGTGGCGCTTAGCTTGACGGTGATCGGGCTTTGGGGCGCCGGCTTGATCGCACTGTGGCGGCGCCAACCAGCCCGGGCCTTGGCGGCGTTGGCGCTGGTGCTGCCGGTGATTTTCGGCTGGGGCCTGCTCGCGTGGGAATCGCGGATCCGGTCGAATGCGAGCTACGATGCGTTCAAGCTGTTCTCGGTATTTTATCCCGGTCTGCTGACGGGATTATGCTGCTGGTTGCCGGCAGCCAGTCGCGCCCGAACCGGCTGGCGCCGGGGTGCCGGCGTGTTGCTCGGACTATTGTTGGCGGCGAATATCGCCGTGGCGTTAAAATTCCACCGGACAATGGCAAAACCTCCGCTGCGGGCTGGCCGCAATCTGGTTGAGCTGGGCCGGTTGGAGCAGGAACCGCGGGTCGCCTCCCTCAATATGCTGGTGGAAGATTATTGGTCGCGACTGTGGGCCAATGCGTTTCTCCTGAAGAAACCGCAGTATTTCACCAGTCACACCTACGAAGGTCGCTTGAACACGGCCCTGCAAGGCGAATGGAATCTTAGCGACAGCTTCCTTCACCAAATACCGTTGCACGCTGAAGACCGGATTGTGGTCAATGCGCGCTTCCACGCGGAAAGGGTGGCTGCGCCCGGCTTCGTGCAAGTTGGCTTTGCGGACGGCTGGCATCCCGAAGAGGCGGCTGAAAATCAGCGCTGGCGCTGGTCAAACGGACAGGGCCAAATCGTTCTGACCAATCCGGCAGACGCGCCGGTGCATGCGACTTTGCACCTGGCCGTGCGCGGCCTGTCACCGCGTCATTTGGCCGTCCGCCTGGAACAGCAATCTGTCGCTGAGCACGAGCTGGACGGCACCCTGCAGGGTGTGACGATCAACGAACTCCTGATTCCACCCGGCCGCACCGTGCTCAGTTTGGTCAGTGAGGCGAGCGTCGGCGCGGGCCCGGCCGACTCGCGCCGCCTGGCCGTTGCCCTTTATGCCTTCGAACTGCGCGCATTCGCCGTCGAAAAATGACCTGCGCCATGCAGCCCGAAGAATACCGCAAGATGGCCGAGGTTGAGGACCGCATGTGGTATTACTGCGCACTCCATCAACATGTCGCGCGCTGTCTTGTCACGAGCAGGCTGCCACCGGACGCCGAGGTGCTCGATGCCGGCTGCGGCACAGGCGGATTGTTGCGCCACCTCCATGCCGCACGACCGGCGTGGCGGCTCAGCGGACTGGATTTATCCTCCTTGGCCTGCCAATTGGCGCGCGAACGCACTGAAGCAAAGATTGCGGAAGGATCCGTCGATCAGTTGCCCTTTGCAAATGAAAGTTTTTCGGCAATCACCTCCTGCGATGTGCTCTGTCAGATGGAACGGCCGGCAGACGCGCTACGGGAATTCATCCGTTGCCTGAAACCCGGCGGCGTAGTCGTGCTGACCATGCCGGCGTACCAATGGCTGTTTTCCTATCACGACCGGCAGGTCGCCAATCTGCGGCGTTACTCCGCCCGCGAACTCAAGGAGCTTCTGCAGACGGCCGGCCTGAAAACAATTTATAGCTCCTACTGGAACACCCTGCCCTTTCCTTTGGCCGTGCTGCGCCGAAAAATGTTTCCGCCCTCTGATCCGACCAGCGATGTGCGCTTGTATCCCGTTCCGTTGGAAGTCATGTTCAACGGCATGATGGCAATTGAACGGAGTTGGTTGCGCATGGGAGGACGGCTGCCCTTTGGCAGCACGGTACTGGTGGTCGGCCGGAAGCCGGACAACGCATGAAACATCCCGCCTTTTTTCAGAAGCACTTCCGCGGCCGGCGCGTGACGATCACGGGCGGACTCGGTTTTATCGGATCCAATCTCGCCCGCGCTCTCGTCCAGTTGGGCGCCAAAGTAACCCTGATCGACAGTCTCATCCCTGAATACGGCGGCAACCTGCGCAATATCGAGGACATCAAACGACGCGTACGGCTGAATATTTCAGACGTGCGCAACAACCACGCCCTGCCCCATCTGCTCAAGGACCAGGATTTTCTTTTCAATCTCGCCGGCCAGACCAGTCACATGGACTCGATGTCCGCCCCCGAAGTGGACCTTGAGATCAACTGCCGTTCCCAGCTCGCGATCCTTGAGGTCTGCCGGAAATACAATCCCGGCATCCGCGTGGTTTTTGCCAGCACGCGTCAGATCTATGGCCGGCCGCACTACCTGCCAGTCGATGAGAAACATCCGCTGCAGCCGATCGACATCAACGGCATCAACAAGCTCGCCGGTGAACAATACCATCTCATCTACAGTGAAGTCCACGGCATCAGGAGCACCGTGCTGCGACTCACCAATACCATCGGGCCACGCATGCGGGTGAAAGATGCGCGGCAGACTTTCGTCGGCATCTGGATTCAACAGGTGCTCAGCGGCCAGCCGTTTGAAGTGTGGGGCGGCGAACAGTTGCGCGACTTCACCTACGTGGACGATGCCGTGGAGGCATTTCTTCTCGCCGCCAGCCGCCCTGAAGCGGTCGGCGCGATCTTCAATCTCGGTGGCCGCGGCCGGATCAGCCTGGCCGGACTGGCCCAAATGCTCGTGCAGACAGCGGGTGGCGGCCGATACTCCGTGAAAAAATATCCCGCCGACCGGAAGAAAATCGATATTGGTGATTTTTATGCCGACGACGCGCTGATCGGGCGCAAGCTTGGCTGGAAACCCCGCACCGGCATCCGCGAGGCGCTGGAAAAAACCGTGGAGTTTTACCGCGCGGAGCTCCCGCATTATCTTTGAGCGTGCCCAACAAACGCAAAATCCTCCCCGCTGATCCCAAGGCCGGCTATCTGGCCGCCGCCACCGAGATTGACGCGGCGATTCATCGCGTGCTGCAAAGCGGTCATTATATCCTCGGAGCGGAAACGGAGGCTTTTGAGAGGGAGTTTGCCGCTTATCTCGGAGTCGGCGGATGCGTCGGGGTGGCCAACGGCACCGATGCGCTCGAGCTGGCTTTGCGCACGGCCGGCATTGGGCCGGGCGACAAGGTGCTCACGGCGGCCAACACCGTCACCGCCACCGCTGCGGCGATCATTGCCGCCGGAGCCACGCCGATTTTCGCCGATATCGATCCGACCACGATGCTGATCAGCCCGAAAGCTGTGGAAAATCTGCTCAGCGAGCTGCGCGATCCGCGGATCAAGGCGCTTGTGCCCGTCCATCTCTATGGTCACGCGGCCGACATGCCGCGATTGATGGAGCTGGCGCAAGCCCATCATCTTGTCGTGATTGAGGATTGCGCCCAGGCCCACGGAGCCATTGTCGCCGGACGGAAGGCCGGAGCCTGGGGCCAGCTCGCCGCCTTCAGTTTTTATCCGACCAAAAATCTTGGCGCTTTTGGTGATGGCGGCGCGGTGGTGGGCAGCGACCCGGCCTTTCTGGAAAAATTACGCCTGCTGCGGCAGTATGGCTGGCGGCGCCGCTATGTGAGCGATTTGCACGGGCGCAACAGCCGGCTCGACGAGATCCAGGCCGCCATCCTCCGCGTGCGTCTGGGCCGGCTTGACGCGGAAAATGCCCATCGGGCTTCCCTCGCCGCCCGTTATCTCGAACGCCTGCACGGCTCGGCACTGCAACTGCCGGTGACAGCCCCCGGCATGTCGCCCGTGTGGCACCAATTCGTGGTGCGCACGCCGCGCCGCGACGAGTTGAAAGCCCGGCTGGAACAGCACGGCGTAGTCTGCGGTGTTCTTTACCCAGTGCCCATTCATCGCCAGCCCGCCTTTCATGTCGCGGAACTGACCCTGCCCGAGACGGAACGCGCCTGCGCCGAGGTGCTTTGCCTGCCCATGCACGGCGGTTTGCAGATTGCCGAGGTCAATCTGGTTTGTGACTTGCTGCTGGCGGGCTGAGTTGCCACAAAAACAGCGTCACCCACACTATACCCCATGAGTATTTCAGCGCCCGAGCCAGCGCTCAGTTTTGTCGTCCCCCTTTACTTCAGTGCGGACACCATACGTCCGCTGGTGAAAACCATCGAAACGCTCCTGGTCGAGGGCGGACACGAACTGATTTTGGTGAATGATGGCAGCGGCGATGCCACGCTGGCCGTGTGCCGTGAGCTGGTGCGCGAAGCCAGGATTCCGATCACCCTGATCAATCATTCGCGCAATTTCGGCGAACACAACGCCGTGCTCACCGGCTACCGGCATGCGCGTGGCGGCCATGTGGTGAACATCGACGACGATGGCCAAAATCCGCCCGCTGAAGCGGTGCGCCTCTGGCAATATGCCCGTGACCAGGGTCTTGACGCCGCCTACGGCTGTTATTCGACGAAGAAGCACTCACTCTGGCGCAATCTGGGCAGTGCGTTCACCAACCGCATGTCCGACCACATGCTGGACAAGCCGGCGGGATTTTATCTTTCGAGCTTTCGTTGCGTGAGCGCTTTCATCGCCAAAGAAATCAGCGCCCACGCCGGCCCCTACCCGTATATTGACGGCCTGATCTTGCAGGTCACGCAAAACATCGGTTCGTTGGAGGTGCGTCATGAAGAGCGCCACGCCGGCGAGAGTGGCTATACACTGCGGCGATTGCTGCGGCTGTGGGTGAGCACTTTCGTCAATTTCTCCATCATGCCCCTGCGCCTGGCGACGTTGCTTGGGCTGGTCATGGCACTGGCCGGACTGTTCGGACTGGTGATTGTTTTCTATCTTTATTGGACGGGACACGGTCCCGCTTACGGCTGGGGTTCGCTCATGGCCGCCTTGCTCCTGCTCTCCGGCACCCAGTTGGTAATGCTCGGGTTGATCGGCGAATACATCGGACGGATGTATCTGGCGGTGAACCGCCGGCCGCAGTCAGTGGTGCGCAACGTCGAGCGCGGAGGCGGTTAAGCATCGCCCAACCCGCCTACAAAACGACCGTGCCGGCAGGTGGAAGCGGAAACATCTGCCAGGCCAATGATTCGCTCTTCGGTGGTGCCGGACCATTGTCCAGCAGATGAGACCAACGACGGATTTCGATTTCAAATGCTGCACCGGTGGCAGCAGCGATCCGATCAGTCGGGCGCGGCAACAGACCACAAAGACAAAGAAAAGCATCACGGGCCAGCCGTTGATCCGGATAATTCCGCGGCTCCTCCCAAGCTGCCTCCAGACAGGCATGACAGACATCACGAACGGATAATTTCGCAATAATCGGACGCCAGCGCAGCAGCAGGCGGCGGCTGTTTTCCTCATCCCGCCGCTTCCGCCCGGGCGATTGGCTGACATGATGGCGCACGACGCTGCGGGTCGCGACGTAGTTGCGCAGGCCAGCCGCCCGGGCCTTGAAACAGAGATCGACGTCTTCGCCGCCATTCACAAAGCCCGCGTCAAATCCTCCCAGTTGCTGCCAGTTTTTTTTTCTGATTGCAAAGCACGCTCCGGTGAGCGCCGGAACCTCCTGCCTGCCGGTCAGCCGGGCCAGCCAGGATTTTTTTGTGGCGTGCTCCGGCTTGCCCTTGCGGTTGAACCACAGCCCGGTGTGATCGACCGCCCCGGTCGTCGCGTTGAGCTGCACATTCCCCACCAGTCCGGCACAGGGCATCCGGGCCAGAGCCAGCATCGGCTGAAACCAGCCGGGGAGAAAAACGAGATCGTTGTTCAGGAAGAACAGCCATCCGCCGTGCGACTCCGCCGCTCCGCGATTGCACGTCGCGGCGAAACCAAGATTGCGTTCGTTCTGAATGGCGCGGCAGGGCGCGGATAGCGTGGCCAACCATTCGCGAGTTCCATCCGTGCTGCCATCGTCGACAAAAATGATCTCATGCGCGAGCCCGGCCGGCAGCGTCGCCTGCAACGTGCGCAAACACTCCTGCGTCAGCGTCAGACAATTGTAGAGCGGGATGATAAACGAAACCTGCATGTCGGGGTCGGCCGCCAACGCTAGTCCAGGCGTTCGACAAAAGGCAAGATACGCACAAAAAAAGGCCGCGGACTTTTGTCCGCGGCCTTGAAATCTTACGTCCAGAGCGCGATTGGCTTACTCCTTCTTGGAGGCTTCGTCGAAGATATCGCCGAGGCTCGTGAGGTCGGTGCCGTTCGTGCTCTTGGTGAACTGCTCATAGGAGGCGGTCTCCTGGGCGAGCTGGTCGGCCGAGTAGTTGGCGGCCTTGATCGAGAGGCCGATGCGGCGGCCTTCACGGTCGATCTTGACCACGCGGGCCGTGACCGCCTGACCGGGCTTGAGCACGTCCTTGATCTTCTCGACGCGGTCTTCCTGGATCTGCGAGATGTGGACGAGGCCGTCGATTCCATCCTTGAGCTCCACGAAGGCGCCGAAGTTGGTGATCTTGGAGATCGTGCCGTTCACCACGTCGCCGGTGCGGAAGAAGCTGTCGATGTCGGTCCATGGATCGGTCGCGAGCTGCTTCATGCCAAGGCTGATGCGCTGCTGGCTTGGATCGACGTCGAGGACGATGGCGTCCACTTCGTCGCCCTTCTTGAGCATTTCGGACGGATGGTTGATCTTGCGGGTCCAGGACATGTCGGAGACATGCACCATACCGTCGATGCCTTCCTCGAGTTCAACGAACGCACCGTAGGTGGTCATGTTGCGGACCTTGCCGCGCACGCGGGCACCGACCGGATAGTTGTGGCGGACCATATCCCACGGGTTCGGCTCCAACTGGCGGAGACCGAGCGAGATCTTCTGTTCATCCTTCTGGATACCGAGGACAACCGCGTCCAATTCCTGACCGACCTTGAGCAGCTCGGAGGGCTTGGTGATGCGCTTGGTCCAGGACATCTCGGTGATGTGGACGAGGCCTTCGACACCGGGCTCGAGTTCGACAAACGCGCCGTAGGGAACGAGGTTGACGACTTTGCCGTGGACCTTGGCGCCGACCGGGAACTTGTGGTCGATGTTGTCCCACGGATTGTTCTTGGTCTGCTTGAGACCGAGGGAAACGCGCTCTTTCTCGCGGTTGATGTCGATGACCATGACCTCGATTTCCTCGCCCTGCTTGAGGATCTCGGAAGGATGGCCGATGCGGCCCCAGGACATGTCGGTGATGTGGAGCAAGCCGTCCATGCCGTCGAGATCGATGAACGCGCCGAAATCGGTGATGTTCTTGACGATGCCCTTGCGGACCTGGCCGGGCTGGAGTTTTTCGAGGAGATCGCGGCGTTTGCTGTGGCGCTGCTCTTCGATGAGCTCGCGGCGGGACAGAACGATGTTCTTCCGCTCGTGATTGATTTTGAGAACCTTGAAGTCGTAGGTCTGGCCCACGTACTGATCGAGATTCTTCGGCGGCTGCACATCGATGTGCGAAGCCGGCAGGAAGGAATCGACGCCGATGGAGACGAGGAGACCGCCCTTGACCTTGCCCTTGACGCGGCCGGAGACGATCGTGCCTTCGGCGCAACGGGCGAGGATGTTTTCCCAGTTCTTCTTCTGCTGGGCCTTTTCGTAGGAGAGAAGGGGATTGCCTTCCTTGTCCTCGAGCTTCTCGAGGAGGACTTCGATGGCGGAGCCGACTTGCAGCTCGCCGAGATCGAAGAATTCATTGGCGGGAATGACACCCTCCGCCTTGCCGCCGATATCGACGACGACTTCGTTCTGACGGATTTCAGTGATCGTGCCCGGGACCATCGCGCCTTCGATCAATTTGTCGATGGAGGATTGGGCGAGCAGTTCTTGCATTAACGAACTCATGGGACTGTGAGCCGAAGACGGACGCTACACTCCTGTGCGGTCGCCTACCGGCGGGGTTCCTTGCGGAACCATTGGTTGAGGTTGACTGACATGTTTGAGCCGGCGGGAGTGCTGCGGCAGCACCGGCTTGACCAAAGAACGCCGCGTAAGGGGCCAAAACTCCCCCATCCCACAGCCCCCGGCAAGCAGAATTTTTGCGTTTTATCGGGCCGTTTCGAATCAGTTTCAAACCGCTGGCATTCAATCATCACTGCGCAGGAAGATCGCTCAATCCATGCTATGCCCCGATCCGCTCAAACCGGAGCACGCGCCGGCCGCCAATCTCCACCGATTCGGCAAACATTCCCGCCGGTCGCACCCATAGCCCGCGCACGCCGTACAAGGCCTGATAAACAACCAGCGTTTCCTCCGTCTCCGTATGCCGCGCCAGACCGAGCACGCGATACTCGTTGCCCTTGTAATGACGATAAAGTCCGGGCGTCGGTTCAGCGGGAAGTGGCGGCAGGTCGCTCATGGCTTCTTGTTCTCTGTAGACGACCAAGTATGCGTGGCGGCGACCACCGCACGGTAGTTTTGGTCGAGCTGCGGCTGCAACAACGCCAGCGCCGACACCCGGCGGGCGATATCAGTAAAAGCCCGAGCCTCCTCCTTGGTCAGCCCTCGCCCGAGAATCGGCTTTTCCTCCGTACCATGCTCGCGGTAGCTGAGCCACTTTTTGAGCACTTGGTAGCCGCCCAGATAATATTCCCATGCTTCCTTGGGCACGCCGCGCCAGGCTACTTGATCGTTCAGGAAGATATCAACCGTCGTCGCCCATGGTGCGGCTTTTTCCTGGGGGTATTCAGTAGTCTCGCCAGCTCCGGGTGTCACCCGGCCCAGATTGTCGAGATGACTCCAGCCTGCCGTGACTTTCAAGTCCACAGCCGGATCGATCTGCGCATGAACGGCAAATTCGCCCTCGCGGTTCTTTTTCGCCAGCACGCCAACAGCCTTCAGTTCCGGGAGCAGCGCGCCAGAGGTGACGCCTATCACACTGCATTCCGTATCCAGCAACTTGGCAATCTGCCAGCCGAGCGCAACGGAGTCCTCCAGCAAGCCCAAGGTGTTGGGCAGCGGCACGCGCGGCCAGCCTTGTCGGACGCCGTCGCGGTTCTCCGTCAGATAAGCCGGACTGAAGCCAACGGCCAAAGCGTGCAACCACACCAGCCCGGCCACGCTTTCGTTGCCTTCCGCATCGGGATCGGGCAGGCCGAGACCGAGCAGATAGGCGCGGGTGCGGGGCGAGAGATTGGCCAGAGTCTGGCCGTCCACCTGAGGCGCTTCTTCCTGCAGCAGCCACATCGTCTGCCGGTCGACCTTTTTCTTCAGCTTGCCGTTGCGAATCCACAAAGGGAAGTGCCGCGCGTGGCCCGAGATGCTGTCGTAGTCGCAGACGAACTGGGAGAAATAGAACGGCGGCCCCTCGGGATCTTTGTCCGCCGTGTCGCGCGAAATCAGGAAACTCTGCGGTCGGCCCAGATTCCGCATCGCCAGCAGATCGGGACTGGGCTCGCTGAAGAGCGGACGCAAATTGTCGAGATAACACCAGCGAATGTCGAATGGCTTAACCGGGTAGCGAACAACTCTCGTCTCATTGAATTCGTGCTCATCCTGTATTTTCTTTCGGGCTTTTGGGCCCTCTATTCGATTACCTGTCATCATCAATGACGCATGCAATGCAGCCACTACTTCATCGCTGACTGTTGCGTCGAAATAGGCCCGCATCCGCTCAAGCAACGGCTCGCGTTGCAGCGAGATCAAGGCGTTGCCCCGACGCTCCACCGGCCCGTTGTAAGACGACTTGAGCGCCAAGTCCGGCAGTGCCGGCCAAGTCATGTATTCCACCGACACCCGCATCGGCAGAAACGAGAAGCGGTTTTCCGCTGTGGGCGCGGCCGTGAGATAGTGCCGTCGGAAGCTTTTTTCATCCAGTGTATGGAGCAGGTGGGCGCGCCGATCCGCAGCCTTCGCCTCGTCGAGATCGTCCCGATAGAGCACTTCGGCGCCGGCGTGCTTGCCGTTCTTGCGCACCCAGGTGGAGACGACCGTACCCTGCCGAATTCCGGGGGAGAACCCCGGAATGGCGAACACCGTCTCGCTCACGCGGCCATCAGGCGCATATTCCGAGATTTTCCGGTTGCCGTGCATGTTCTCGATCCAAATACGGTCGAAGGCTTGGTGCAGTTGCTGACGCAGGATGACAAACGACGGCTCGCTCACCCACGAGTTGTTGGAGATGAAAGACACCACGCCGGTCCCGTTCATCTCGGCGATGCACCGCTCGGCGATACGGAAGAAGCGGACATAGAGCTCGTCGAGGTTGAACTTCTTGATGCCCCAGCCACCACGGGTGGCCGGATCGTTGAGCCGGTAGCGACGCTGCCCCTTCGCATCGGTGTAGGCGCCCTTGTAAGTCTCAACCAACCCGCCTTCCTCCTCGGCGGCAGTACCAGCGTAAGCATTGTAGGGCGGATTGCCGAGCACCACGAGGATGCGCTTGCTGCGCTTCACGGCGTCGGCGGCATCGCGTTCCTCCCGCAGTTCGGGAAAATTGAGCGATAATTGTCGGAGACGTTTCTTGATCTCCTCGTCAGGCGGCTCCCAGCCGGTGAGCGTGTTGGTCAGGTAGATGCCGGCCCGCTCCGTGTCGGCCAGGGCCGCGCCCGCCCGGTTGAGGTGCAATCCCACTTGGAGATGCGCGACGACAAAGGGCGCGGGCAGCAGCTCGAAACCAAAGACACGGCTGATGGCCGCCTGCTTGAGGTCGCTGGCCACGAGGGCCGCGTCACCTTTTTCCTCCAGCGTGCGTTCGATGCGGTGCAACACCTCCACCAGATAGGCGCCGGTGCCGCAGCACGGATCGAGCACATAAACGGACGGATCAGCCAGGCCGTCGGCAATCTTCAGTTCCTCGCGCAGCACGCGGTCGACGCGCTCGACCTGATACCGCACGATCTCGCGCGGAGTATACCATACGCCAAGTTGCTTGCGCAGTTCCGGGTCGAAAGCTTCGAGGAAAGGTTCGTAGAAATACTGCACGGCGTCACCCGCATCAAAGGAGCCGAAGAAGGCGGCGCGGTCCACGCGGTTGAGCACGCCCGCCGTGCGGTCAAGAATCGCGTCGAGCCCAAGGGGTTTGAGCAGGCGCGGCTTGGAGAGTTGACCGAACAATCCGCTCAGAACCGGCACTTGCTGGAAAAACGCGGACGTGCGCCATTCAAAGCGGTCGGCCGGATTGACCGGGCCCCGGCTGCGATGCCAGAGCACCCACGCGGAAAACACACCGTAGAAGAGCGTCTGGATCAGCGTGGACTGGAAGAAATGCGCGCCCTTGGTATCGGTAAACTTCACCCCGAGCGCCTCCTCCAGGGCGGCCCGCAGAGAATCCAACTCCGCCAGCAACGAATGCTCGACCTGGAAACGGGCATCCCGGGCGTAGGAGGCAAGGAACCAAGCCACGTCACGCGGCTGGGTCACGGGAGCCGTGGCGAGCAGCACCCGCGCCAGCATCTCGGTCAAAGGCAGTTCATGGGCGGCAGCCAGGGCCTTCGGAGTTTGCGCCTCCCGCCAAAATTCCGTCGCGCTGGCGGCCAGCGCATGGCGCTCGGCGTGAATCGACCGGCCGGCGGCATCGCGCACCACCAGCAGGAAATCGCGGTAATTCGTCACCAGCACCGCGCCGTAGCGGTCGAGATATTTCTTCACCTGCTCAGATCGGGCGGTTGGCTCCACGTCTTCCGATGCCGCCTTGGCTTCAACCACACCCCTGGCCGGCAACTGTCCGGGAAGCGGTTCGCGGACATCACGCCTGGCAAACTGGTCGGCGGTGAACAGGCCGATGTCGGGAATCCCGGCTCCGGTGCTGGCGACATGCACGATGCAACGGACCGCAGGTTTCAAGCGCACTCCGACAGCATTGAGCAGCGAGGCCAGCGCGGGATAAAAGGAGGTTTCCTTGACGGTCGCGCCAGTGGCACGCAAGTCGCGCAGTTCGGTCAGGTATTGTTGAAGGGGGGTCACAATTGGCAGTCAGTGCCGACCGGTCGGGTCCAAGTCCGGCAGCCGCCGGGCTCATCCGATTAACACGCCGCCAAGAAATGCCGTCCCAAAGGCCGCCGTCAATGCAGCAATGCCCGCAAACACAACTCCACTGGTTGCAAAGCGGGGTTTGACGACTTTGATAGGCGGCTTGCCGTGCAATCTGGTTGCACCCTTTGCCCACTTTCACTCTCACTTTCACTTCTCACATGCCCGACCAACCCATTCCCGTCACTGTCCTAACCGGCTTCCTCGGCGCCGGCAAAACCACCTTGCTGAACCGCATCCTCACCGAGCAGCATGGCAAAAAAATCGCGGTTATCGAAAACGAGTTCGGCGAAGTGGGCGTGGACAACCAGCTTGTCGTCCAAAGCGACGAGGAGATTTTCGAGATGAACAACGGCTGCATCTGCTGCACCGTGCGCGGCGATCTGCTCCGCATCCTCGGCCGGCTGATGAAGCGCAAGGACCGGCTCGACGCCATTCTCATCGAAACCACCGGCCTCGCCAACCCCGCGCCCGTCGCCCAGACTTTTTTCACCGACCCGGAGATGAAGGAAAACTTCCGGCTCGACGCCATCGTGACGCTGGTCGACGCCAAGCACATCCTCCTCCACCTCGGCAGTTCGCCCGAGGCCGTGAAGCAGATCGCCTTCGCCGATGTGATTCTGCTCAACAAGACGGATCTCATTACCCCCGCCGAGCTCGATGCCATCGAGAAACGCATCAAGTCAATCAATGCCGTCGCCAAGGTCCAGCGCACTGTGAATGCCACGCTGCCCCTCGACAAAGTCATCAACATCGGCGGCTTCACGCTCGATCGCGCGGTCGAGGTCGATCCGCAGTTTCTCGAAACCGAGTATCCCTTCGAATGGGCCGGCGCGTATGAACTCGCTCCCGGCACCTACGAACTCGCCCTCGGCCATCACGATCACTCCGGCCATGACCATGGCCATGATCACGACCATGAATGCGGGGAAGAGTGCGGCCACGACCACAATCAGATCGACGTGGTGATCATGCCCCTGAAAAGCCTCGCCGAGGCCGACCTCAACGCCGCTCGCGATGCCACGGTGCTCACCTTTTCCGACTGGGATAAAATCACCCTGCCCGGCGAGACCATCGAACCCGGCGGCACGCTGCATCGCTTGAAACTCAAGGACGAGCACGGCCACTTCCCCGTCAAGATCTCCCACGCCGGCCACTACCTGCTCGTCACCGGTCACGACGTGCCCACTCATCTCCATGGTCCCGACGGCAAAATTGTCCGCTACGTTTGGGACAAGGGTTTCCGGCACGAGCACTCGCATGATGGCAATGTTTCTTCCGTCGGCATCAGCGTCCCGGGAAATCTCGACGGCAAGAAACTCAACCAATGGATCGACGAACTGCTCAAGACGAAAGGCGGCGATATCTTCCGGATGAAAGGCGTACTCTGCGTGAAAGGCACCAACAAGCGTCTCGTCTTCCAAGGCGTGCACATGCTCTTCGACGCGAAATTCGACCGCGAATGGAAAGGCGACGAGAACCGCACCAACACCCTCGTCTTCATCGGCAAAAACCTCGACCGCACCGCGCTGACCGAAGGATTCCGCGCTTGCCTGACGGCAAGCTGAAGTAGCGAACATCGAGTAGCGAGTAGTGGGCATGATTCCAAAAAATCCTAAGTCCTAGTCGGCAGCTCCTTCCCCTATCTACTCGGTACCCGCTACTCACTGCTCGCTACCTTCTTCCCATGTCCCTTTCCAAACACTGGTCCGCGCTGCTCGACGACTATGTCATCGACTTGGCGTGGTCGCCCAACGGTTCGCTGTTCGCGGCTGCGTCGCAAAGTGGCGGAGTCAACATTTACGACGCCAAGTCCGGCACATTAAAACATGCGCTCGCGGGCCACGAAGACGGCACAAATTGTTTGGCATGGCTGCCTCAGTCTGTCCCTCCACCCTCAGCCCTCAGCCTTGCGTCCCCTCTCGCCACCGGCGGTCAGGATGGCTTCGTCCGCTTCTGGGATGCCTTGACCGGCCTGCAAACCGCCGAAGCGAAACTTGGCAATGCGTGGGTCGAACATCTCTGCTGGCGCCCTGCGCACGAAACCGCAGAACCCAAATCCCAGAACCCAAATCCCAATCTCTTGTTTGCCGCCGCCGGGAAAAAACTCGTCGCGCTTCATTCCGACGGCTCGGTTGCGCACACTTTTCCGGATGCGCCGAAGACGATCACCGCGCTGGCGATGGAAAGGGGGATGCTCGCCGCCGCCTACTTCGGCGGGGTCTGCACCTGGAACATTGAAACGTTTGTCGCCTTCAAGGAATTTCCCTATGGCAACACCATCCACGCGCTCATCTGGTCGCCTGACGGCAAGTGGCTCGTGGCGGGGTGCCAGGATAACGCGGTGCATCTCTGGGTGCCGGCCGAGGCCGATCTCGAGCTCCACATGAGCGGCTACGAGACGAAACTGAAGGAGCTGTCGTTCAGCCAGGACTCCAAATGGCTCGCCACCGGCGGCGGGCGCGATGCCTGCGTCTGGGACTGCACCGGCAAAGGTCCCGAGGGCCGCGAACCGCTCCTGCTGCCGCATAGCGCCCGGGTTTGCGCCGTGGCTTTTCAAAATCTGCACGGCCGTCTTGCCACCGCTTCGGTTGACAGCGTGTTCACCCTGTGGGATCCAAACCGCAAGAATCCCATGATCGCCGAGGCGCGCCTGCCGGCCAGCGTCACAAAACTTGCCTGGTCACCCGACGACACCCTGCTTGCCGTCGGCACGGAGAAAGGCGCGGTGTTTGTGTTCAAGACCGCGTGAGCCGTATCGCTGACTTGGCAGGCGGGGCGCATTCCGATCATCAAGGAGAAGCGCCATACGATTGCATTTTTTCCGAGCCGATCGCGGCGCAATGTCGGGACTTGCCTTCACGCGAACGTTAGGCTGGATTTTCGCCGGGCTAACTATTGCGAGCTAAATCTACCCCAAAGTTTCATGTGATCGGTTCCTGCGCAGGCGTCCGTTGCGCAGTCATGCCGCTGCCTGCCCGTGTGGCATCACCGCAACCAACGACGGGGCGCTTTGATTGCCGAAAAACATGAGTACAAGCCACGCCCCCCACCCCATCGTGCACTTTACCAACCCGGAGAGCCCGGTGGAAAGTCTCGCCCGTTTTATCGCCTCCGCGCCCCATGATACGGGCATGAGCCTGATCGTCTCCGAACAGGACTCGGCCGAATTTCTCGGCCTCCTGCAGAGCCTCGCCGCCCGCTTCACCATCACACAGGTCAAACAATCCTGCACGCCATTCGAATTGCAACGGAACACCCTCTATCTGGTGCCGCCCGGAACAGAATATGCGGTGCAGGGCAACCTGCTCCGGTTTCAAGAGACCGCCACGGCGGACGAACTGACCCTGCGGATGCACAAGGTCAGCCAGTTGTTGCCGGGAGTGGTTTATCAAATGCGGCTGCGGCCCGACGGCTCGACCTGCTTTCCTTATGCCAGCGACGGGATCCGGCAGATCTACCGGGTTTCCTCCGACGAAGTCCGGCACGACGCCACCAAGGCTTTTGCCGTGCACCACCCGGAAGATTCCGAGCGATTCCATGCCTCGATCAAATCTTCCGCCCGGAACCTGGAACCCTGGCACCTGCAATACCGGGTGCGCCACGCCGACGGAGTCGAGCGCTGGCTGCTGGGCAATTCGGTGCCGGAGCGCGAACCCGACGGCAGCGTGCTCTGGCATGGCTTCATCACCGACATCACCGAGCGCAAGCTCACCGAAACCTCGAACGAAGAACTGGCCTTGCGCCTGCACAAGATCAACCGGCTGCTGCCCGGCGTGGTCTACCAGTTTCTGCTGCGGCCCGACGGCACCTCCTGTCTGCCCTTTGCCAGTGATGCCATTCGGAATGTTTTCCGGGTTTCGCCGGAAGAAGTCCGGGAAGACGCCTCGCCGATTTTTGCCCTCGTCCATCCGCAAGATCTCGCCGGTCTTCATGCCACGATCCAGATCTCGGCCCAGACCCTCCGGCCCTGGCACCATGAATTCCGCGTCCGTTTCCCCGACGGGGTGGAACGCTGGTTGCTCGGCGACTCCGTGCCGGAACGCGCCCAGAACGGGAACGTGCTCTGGCATGGTTTCATCACCGACATCACCGAGCGAAAAATTGCCGAGCGGGAACGCCGCCAGATCGAAAACAAACTCGTGGAGAGCGCCAAACTGGAAAGTCTGGGTGTGCTGGCCGGCGGCATCGCCCATGATTTCAACAACCTCCTCACCGGCATCCTCGGCAACGCCTCCCTCGCCCGGCAGGAACTGCCGCCGTCGTCCCCCGGGCAGCCGATGCTGGATCAGATCGAACACTCCGCCCGGCGCGCCGCCGACCTGTGCAAACAGATGCTGGCCTACTCGGGCCGGGGCCGCTTTGTGATCCAGCGGCTGGATCTCAACACCCTGATCGAGGACACCACCCACCTGCTCCAGATCTCCATCGGAAAAAACTGCATCCTCCGCTTCAACCTCGCCGTTGAACTGCCGGCCATCAGCGCGGATGCCACGCAACTTCGCCAGATCATCATGAATCTGGTCATCAATGCCTCGGAAGCCATCGGCAACCGCAGCGGCGTGCTGGCGCTCAACACCGGCGTCGCCCGCGTGGATGCCGAATATCTCCGCAGCTTCCGGCCCGATGCCACTCCGACCCCGGGCGACTATGTTTTCATCGAGGTGAGCGACAATGGCTGCGGCATGGATGCCGCCACCCTGGCCCGCATCTTCGATCCGTTTTTCACCACCAAGTTCACCGGGCGCGGCCTGGGTCTCGCCGCCGTCCTGGGTATTGTCCGCGGGCACAAGGGGGGCTTGAAGGTTTATTCCGAGGTGGGCAAGGGCACCACCTTCAAACTGTTCTTCCCCTGCGTCCCCGGCAAGGCCGAGGCCATCGACGAACCCATCGACAACGGTCCTCAATTCCACGGCTCCGGCACGGTGCTGGTCGCCGATGATGAGGAAACTGTGCGCACCGTCGCGGCGCGGATGCTCGAACACCTGGGTTTTTCGGTGGTGCTGGCGGCGGACGGGCGCGAAGCCGTGGAGAAATTTCGGGCCGAGCCCGCCCGCTTTGTTTTTGTCCTGCTCGATCTCACCATGCCGCATCTCGACGGCGAGGAAACATTCCGCCAGCTCCGGCTCCTTAATCCCGGAGTCCGCGTCATCCTCACGAGCGGTTTCAATCATCACGAGGCCATCAACCGTTTCGTCGGCAAAGGCCTCGCCGGTTTCATTCAAAAACCTTTCGAATTGGCGAACTTCAGCAAAACCGTGCGCAGCGTTTTGCTGGAGTCGTGAGGAAGAGTCCAGTCGAGAGCCTGCCCTGAACGAATGCCCGAAAAAGTGATTCTTTTTTGCAAGAGCCTGCTTGCAGGCGACAGGCTAAGCCCGCCAACGGACAGAATCTCGAATCGCCTGTAAACGGGCTCCTACAGAAACACGGCCGTTCGCTCCGCCATCGTCAGCTCGCGCCACTTGCCGGGCTTGAGCGCGAGCGATTCCAATGTGAGCTCACCGATCCGCACGCGGATCAACCGCAACGTCGGGTGGCCGATCGCCGCCGTCATCCGTCGCACCTGCCGGTTTTTTCCCTCGGTGAGCTCCAGGCTGAGCCAACTGTCCGGCACCGTTTTCCGAAAACGCACCGGCGGCTCGCGCGGCGGCAGAGTCGGCGCAGGATCAAGCCGCCGCACCGCACACGGCAGCGTTTGATGATCACCGATCTTTACTCCGGCTGCTAGCTGCTGGAGCGCTTCATCGGTTGGCACACGTTCCACCTGCACCCAATATTCGCGCCGATGACCCTGATCCGGATTGAGCAAACGAGAGTTCAATCCTGCTTCGTCGCTCAACAGGAGCAATCCCTCCGAATCCGCATCGAGCCGGCCGAGCGCGTAAACGCCCTTCGGCAGCCTCAACTCCGCCAGCGTCCCCCACGATGAACCGGACTCATGCGTGAATTGGGAGAGAAGACCGTAAGGTTTGTTGAGCGCGATCAGCATGGAAGAAGTGAACACAACGCGTCCCGGACGCCGATGTCCACTACTCTCAAGCTGTCCATCAGATTGCTCTAGTTTTCAACTGGCTGCGGCCAAGCCAAGTCACCTTCAGAATCAGAGGTTGCGGGCTTGCCGCCATCGTCTTTGCCGTCGAGACCGACGGAGTAGAGAATGAACTTTCCACTATCAGTGCGCCGATAAGTCAAGGGCTGGCCGTTGATGATATCGAGCGGCACCTTGTCGAGGTAAGTGGGCACAAGTTCGGGCAAGCTCCCGGGATAGTTGCCGTGTGCCAGCCTATAGCGTTCGAGCGCACAGGCGGTTTCGGCGAGGGTGCGAAACGCCTGGTATGGCGCGATGTTTTCAGGAAGTCGGGACATACCTTTCAATAATCTTGAGGCGAAAACCGTGTAGGGCGCGGTGAAACGATCGAACCCTTTGGGATACTTGCCTATGTTCGAAAGCCGGGGAAGAAAATCTCGTGTGCCGCATGCCGAAACTATCTGAAAATAGGGGGCGCTCAAAACACAGTAGGAAATTTTATTTTGCTGGATCCACCCGTGCGGCATCGATCGCCAGATCCACTGCTCCCGCATATCGGAAGCGATGGTTCGGGACGGCAAATGTTCAAGCAAATCCAGACACATGGCTCGTTCGGTATGAAATGTCCGATCAAGAGAATAGAATAAGTCTGTCTTTGTGATCTCTTGCTGAATTTTTGCCAGTTGGTCGTCGCTCCAGGCATGATGTTGCAACCCTTCCCAAATCGGTTGCAGCGATTGCTGTAAAAGCGCGGCGCCGACCAGAGTCTCAATCAATACCGCGTCGGGCGCATCGGAAAAACCGCGGGAGAACTTTAGTCCGGCCATAACGTCTTCGAAGGCGATTTCAGGATGCTGCTCGGCGAGTGAAGCGGAGGCGTGGAGACTGAGGGCGGTCTCAATTGCGAAGGGAAAATCACCGTTTGGACTGTGGAATGTACCCCAGTTCCGAGGGACTTGTGTGAGTCGTGTCAGCTGGGATTCAGGGCGTTGCCGGGCGGCCTGCCGCAGCTCAACGAGCATGGATTCCATGGGCGCCAACAGCTCGAGGACTTGGGCGGAGGGTGTGACAACGGCAGACTGCACGGCCTCCTGAGCAGGCGGTTTCTTCCGGTCCTTCTTTAGGGCTTCGACGACACGTTTGAAATCAGTCGCGCGACCGGCCGTCCAGCCTTTGGTGATGCCACGACCTGAATCGAGGTTGGGGGCGGCTATTTTTATCAAAAAATCCTCGAATTTTTCATCATAAGCCCACCGATCGATCACGGGAGTTTTGAAAAAATTAACCTCGGGCGGAAGCGTCGACGGATTGGGCAGCGCATCGAAAATCTCGCCGCGAGCGGCATGCTCCGCTGCGTATTTTTTCCACGCGCGGTCGCCGCGCCAGTTTTCGACCACGAAAACGAGAGCAATCAGAGTCACGAAGACCGCGAGGCTGATCAGCAGACGTCTAACGATCCGAACCAGTTTGGGCGAGAAGGGCATGGAGTTGGGCTTGGTTGGTGGTCCAGTCGGCAATGTACGAAGTGGCGGTGACGTCTGGGCGGGACGACGGACGCTGGGAGAAATTGAAGGCGAGAATCACGATCCACGCGGCGGCGAGGCCGAGCCAGAGGCGGCGTTGCGGATAAAAAAGCGCGGGCAGGAGCTGGCTGGCGGTGATCGGGGTGGCGTCGGCCAGCACGGCGCGGCGAAGCGTATCGAGCTGCGGTGCGACGGCGGCATGGCGGGCGAGCAGCAGGTCGCGAGCGGTCTTTTTCATGAGTGGTCCTCCACGAGTTTGCGCAGGGTGCGTTTGGCGTGATGCAGGCGGGATTTCACGGTGCCAACAGGTGCGGCGGTAATGGCGGCAATTTCCTCGATGGAGAAATCCTCGAGCACGTGCAGCAGCAGGGCGGAGCGCTGCGCGACGGGAAGCTTTTCCACGAGGGCGAAAAAGGCCTCGCTGCGTTCGGCCCGAATGAGCGTGTCACGCGGATCATCGATTTCTGCATCGGGGAAATCGTCCGCTGCTTCGTCGGTCTCGGCGAAAAACTCTTCATGGCGGCGCTTCCGGCGGAATTGCTGGACGCAACGCTGGTGCGCGATGCCGAATAGCCATGAGGAAAACTTGGCGTCGTCGCGCAAGGTCGCGATGTGGCGCACCGCGTTGGCGAAGGTTTCCTGCACGACGTCGAGTGCGACTTCGCGATTATGGGTGAGTTCTGCGACATAGGCGTAGAGCGACAGTTGATGCTGCTTGAGCAGGGCGGACCAGGCTTGGGCATCATGACGGCGGGCGGCTTGAACGAGAGAATGGTTGTTTTCAGCCACAAGGGGCATTTCTTAGTGGAATGCCGGAGACCGCAAAAGGTTCAAACAATCTCGAAGAATCCTCATCCGGACTCATGCAGCCTCGGCCGCAAAACGCGTTTTGCCCGTGACACGAAGAAACAAGCTGTAGGAGGGGCTTTATGCCCCGATTCGAACGCGGCTTTTATTGGCCGTCCAAGATCGGGGCGTAAAGCCCCTCCTACAGTTCGGCATTGTGAGCTGTTTCCCAAGAGTCTCGAAATATTTTCCGCAAAAGGCGTGCAGGCGCCGGCAACGCCTGCTTGCTTTCCGGCGATGTCGGAAATTCGTCCGTCACTTTCAGAAATTTTCCTCGTCGCGCTGCGACTGGGCTGCACGTCTTTCGGCGGACCGATCGCCCACCTCGCCTACTTCCAACAGGAATACGTGGAGAAACGCCGCTGGCTCACTGAGGAACAATACGCCGATCTGGTCGCGCTCTGTCAGTTTCTGCCGGGACCGGCCAGTTCACAGACCGGCTTTGCCATCGGTTACCAGCGCGGCGGGCTGGCCGGCGGGCTGCTGGCGTGGCTCGGCTTCACCTTGCCGTCGGCGATATTGATGATCGCATTCGGTTATGGCCTGGCGGCGATGGGCCGTGTCGCCCATGCCGGATGGTTGCAAGGCCTGAAAATCGCTGCTGTTGCCGTCGTGGCGCAAGCCGTGCTCTCGATGTGGCGCAGCCTCTGCCCCGACCTGCCCCGATCTATCTTGGCTGTGATAGCTGCAGGCCTGCTATTCTTTGTGTCCGGTGCGTGGAGCCAGATCGGCGTTATTGCGTTGGGGGCCTTGGTGGGCAGCGCGTGGCTGAAACCAAAAGTGGCGACCCCGGCCGTTGCGCCAGTACCGGTTCGAACGGGCAACGGACTCCCATGGTTGCTGGTTTTTTTTGCACTGTTGGTTGCGCTGCCATGGCTCGCCCGGATTTCGCCCGGCGGCTGGATGGACGTGGCCGACAAATTTTATCGCACTGGGGCGTTGGTTTTCGGCAGCGGCCATGCGGTGTTGCCTTTGCTCGAACGCGAAGTGGTGACGCCCGGCTGGCTGACGCATGATCAATTTCTCGCGGGCTACGGTGCCGTCCAGGCAATGCCGGGGCCGCTGTTTACCTTCGTCGGCTATCTAGGCACCGTCGTTCGCGTCGGCCCCGGCGGATGGCTCGGTGGCATCTGGGCTTTGGTCTGGGTCTTCACCCCGGCGCTGGTGATCGTGCTGGGCGTGCTGCCGTACTGGGAAAAACTGCGCAAAATTCCCACAGCCCAGGCGGCGTTGTCCGGAGCCAACGCCGCCGTCGTCGGCGTGCTGCTGGCCGCGCTGATTGATCCGGTGGGGCGCACCGGGCTGGCCAATGTCTGGCACGTCTCGCTGGCCGTGGTCGCATTTGCCTCATTGCAATACCTCAAGATTCCCACGTGGCTGGTGGTCGTTTCCTGCGCTCTGCTCGGTCTGCTGCTTCCGTAGATCCGGACTGCCCGCCCAATCCGGCCATCTTGATCTCACCGCCACTTGACGAATTTGCTATGCTGCGTTGATTCAGTCCCGACCATGTTCACTGTCGCTCGCCATTCTTCGCCATTCCACCGCCTGACCGCGGTGCTGGGCGTCGCCTTGGTGCTGTTGCTCAATGTGCTGGCGGCCAGTCCCGAACTGCATGCCTGGGTACATGGTCGTCACGAGGCAGCTCAACACAGCGCACACGACGATGCGCCCGTCGGAAACGCTGATCATGCGTGCGCCGTCACGCTTTTCGCGAGCGGCGTCAGTCTGCTGCTCGCGTTTTTTCTCGTTTTGCTGGCGCGGGTGTTGATCCGCAACCAAGCGTTGCTTGCGAGCAACTGGCTGATCGTCACCCGACCCCACTACTGGCTCGTGCCGTCGCACGCGCCCCCGTTGGTCTGAATTGAACCGTTAGAGTTCCGCATGCCGCGCTGTTCGCGGCGTGTGTTTCGTGTTCCCGGCTTGGGGCGTATTACGTCCCGGCGAATCTGTGTTTCATTTAACTCAGCCCCATCATGTCCGCTCAATTTCGTTTCTTTCCACGTCATTTCTTATTCGCGCTTACGGCCATCACCGCCAGCGCCCAAACCGCCCCAGTTGCGCCACCGTCCGCCGCCGCGACTGCTCCGGAGGTGCTTGATCCTTATATCGTCACCGAAAAACTCGATGACGCCCGCGAGCTGATCGTGCCGAGCCTCGGCGCGACCTCCTACATCATCACCCAACAGCAAATCGAAACCATTTCGCAGGGGGCGAATGCGCCGTTTTCGCAAATTCTGTTGCGCGCGCCCGGGGTTGCGGCGGACTCCGCGGCGGCTGGTGGTGTGCATGTCCGGGGCGAGCACGCCAACCTGCAATATCGCGTCAACGATGTGCTGCTGCCGGAAGGCCTCTCGGGATTCGGGCTCGAACTCGATCCGCGTTTTGTGGGCTCGTTGCAATTGGTCACCGGATCGCTGCCGGCCCAATACGGTTTCCGCACGGCGGGGATCGTGGACATCCACACCCGAAACGGCACTTTCACGCAGGGCGGCGAAGGCTCCGTGTACGGGGGCAGTTTCGGCACCCTCCGTCCTTCTTTCGAAACCGGTTCATCCAACGATCATCTCAGCTATTTTGTCAGCGGCAGTTACAACCATAGCGCCAACGGCATCGAGAACCCCACGGCCAACGCCAGTGCGGTCCACGACACTACCGACCAGAGCAGGTTGTTTACCTATTTTTCCTACATTCTGGATCACACCAGTCGCCTCAGCGTGATGGCCAGCGCATCCGACAGCAACTTTCAGGTGCCCAACGCACCGGGACTGGCCGCCGGAACCTCGCCGGACGGCAATCCCTGGCTGCCCGGCGCGTTCGATTCGTCCCGCTTGAACGAAAATCAAAAGGAACAAAATTATTACGCCATCGCTGCCTACCAAAAATCCGCCGGCGATTTGAATTATCAAGTTTCAGTCTTCGGTCGCGAAAGCTATGTGCATTTCGTGCCGGACCCGGCGGGCGACCTCTATTTCAACGGCGTCGCCAGCGACGTGGCCCGCCAGCTCCGTTCTGTCGGCATACAGGGTGACTTCAGCTACGCCCTGGGCGACAATCACACCTTGCGCGGCGGCGTAACGCTGTTGCACGAATCCGTGGCCGCCGATTCAACCACGACGGTATTTCCGGCGGACGTTAACGGCGACCCAACCGGCCCGAGCTATGCAATTGCTGATCAAGACAGGCTCCACGGGCTGTTTGCCGGCGGGTATTTGCAGGACGAATGGAAAGTCGGATCGAAGCTGACGCTGAATTATGGCGCGCGCTCCGATGTTTTCCATTCGAGCTTCGATGATGAGAACCAATTGAGCCCGCGGTTTAACTTCATCTACAATCCGTCCGAATCGACAACCTTGCACGCCGGCTATGCGCGCTATTTCACGCCACCCCCGGTGGAGAATGTGTCACGCAGCACAGTGGCGCAGTTCGACGGTACCTCGAACGCGTCGGCCATAAATCTGGATGATCGGGTCAAAGCGGAGCGTTCGGACTATTTTGATGCCGGCCTCAGCCAGAAGCTCGCACCCGGATTTACGGTCGGTTTGGATGGCTACTACAAGCGGGCCAGGAACCAACTGGATGACGGCCTGTTCGGCCAGACCTTGATTCTCTCCGCTTTCAACTACGCCAAGGGCGAAATCTATGGTCTGGAATTCACCGCCTCCTACACAAACGGCGGCTTCTCCGCCTATGCAAACCTCGCGCATTCCGTGGCGAAAGGCCAGGAGTGGAATTCAGCGCAATTTCTCTTCGATCCGGCGGACCTCGCCTATGTAAAGACTCATGCGATTTTTCTCGATCACGACCAGACCTGGTCAGGCTCCGCTGGAATCTCCCATCGCCGGAAGGACACTCGGGGAAGCACACTGGTCTACGCGGACGTGATCTATGGCAGCGGCCTGCGAAACGATGCGACAGCTCCGGATGGTTCCACCATCCCGAATGGCGCCGCGGTTCCCTCCTACGTCACCTTCAACCTTGGCGCGGAAAGAAGCTTCAAGTGCGGCAAAAACCGGGAATGGAGCATCCGGTTCGATGTCGTGAACGTGGCCGACAAGATCTACGAATTGCGCGATGGTTCGGGCGTGGGCGTCAACGCCGCGCAGTTCGGCATGCGGCGCGGCTTCTTTGGTTCGGTCAGCTATAAATTATGATCCCTGCACTTTGTCGCCATCGCGGCAGGCCCCGACGATACGGCTCCTCACTCGACATCAAGTAATCCGCGTCGGTGGGGTTGATGAGATTTTGCGACGGGATGCGGAAGATTACATTATGAGCACCGGCATTTGCAAAAGAAAGGTTGCCACCCCGGGCAAACCCGTTTGTCGTGGCAACCTGTGTTAAAACGCTCCCAGATTTTTGTTGTCCTGCTCGCGTGGGTTATGGCCACGGGGGCGCAATGGGATTTGGTGCAAGTCTTCGGCTGGGGCCGCATGATTGCGAACCACTCGCGCAACATGACCCTGATTGATGCGGTGAAAAAGACTTTTGACGGCGAAATGTGCAACGTGTGTCTGGCGGTGAAAGCGGCCAAACAGCAGGAGAGCCGCACGACTGTGCCCAGCGGCAAGTTCGAAGGAAAAATCATTTTGGTGTATCAACCGACGACGGAAGTTATTCTGACCGCGCCTGATTCTTCAGGGTGGCCGCATGGCGACCGGGAGCCGCTCAGCGCGCTGCGCTCGGCCCCGCCGACTCCTCCCCCGCGCGTTTAACGCGCATCGCTTCCCCACGCCGCCACGCGTTTTGCCGACCCGCAGAACGCAGCGTTTTTCCGTAACCCTCCGCCCTTGCCGGGCCGCGCTTGCGCGCACGCGTATTTCCTATGCGCGCATCATTTTCTTTTTCGTTTCATGTCTTTCCCACGTCGTATTCCACGCGCCGCTGCGTTAACCGCTGCGGTTCTCACTTTTGCCGGTTGGCTCCGCGCCGCCGACACCGAGGCTGATGCCGTCGCAGCCACCACCGGACCCACGGTCCACCTCGATGATTACATCGTCGAGACTTCCCCCTCCACCTTCAAGCTGAAGGCTCCGGCCGTCACCCACCAGGTGGTGCGCGAGGATCTCGAGGCGCTAAACCTCCCTGAAACCGGGGACGCGCTCCAGTATATGCCGGATCTCTTCATCCGGAAACGCTTCATCGGGGACCAGAATTCGCTCACGAGTATCCGTGGCACCTCGAACCGGCAGCCCGGCCGCACGCTCGTGCTGGCCGACGGCATCGTGCTCTCAAATTTCCTTGGCACCGGCTTCGGGAATTCTCCGCGCTGGTTTTTGATCGCCCCGGAGGAGATTGAAAAGATCGCCGTCAGTTATGGCCCCTACTCGGCCCTCTACACGGGTAACAGCATCGGCGGCACCGTGCTTTTCACGACCCAGATGCCCACACACTTCACCTCCACGGCCAAAGCCCAGTATTTCGCGGAGGATTTCAGCGAATATGCCACGAAGGGAACTTATACCGGCAAGACCGGCTACGTCTCGGTCGGCGACCGCATCGGCAAATTTTCCTACTTCGCTTACGTCAACCACCTCGACAACGACAGCCAGCCGATGCAATTCGGCACGGTAAACGTCTCGGCCACCACCGCCCCGGGCACCGGCGGCACGGCCGTCACCGGCGCTCTCACCGACAAGGATTTTTCGAACAACGACCGCATCATCTACGGTTCCTACGGGCCCACCGACGTCGTTCACGACACCTACAAGCTCAAGCTCGGTTACGATCTCACCGAGCAGTTGCAGCTGCGCTACTCGATCATCTACTGGACCAACCAGGAAAACAATCTCGCGCCCGAAACCTACCTGCGCGACGCGGCCGGCAACCCGGTTTGGAGCGGCAAGGTCGAAGCGGCGGGCCGGACGTTCACAATCTCGCCGACCACCTTCAATGTGAATACCCGCCAGCAACGCGACCTCATCCAGGGACTCACGCTGACCCACGAACCGGCCAGCGGCCTGCAGTTCACGCTTAACGGCTCGCTCTATGATGTGCTGAAGGATAAGACTTACGCGGCCAGCACGGCGCTACCCTCGGCCAACACCGGTGGCGCCGGCTTGGCTACTCTTGTGGGTGACACTGGCTGGAAGACGGCGGATGCCCTCTTGGGTTGGCACGACGCTTCGGGTGCGATGGCGCCACACGCCCCCATCTTCGGTTATCACTACGACACCTATTTTACCCAGCAGGATCAGCGCAAAATGACCAGTTGGCGTGACGATTCAACGGTCACCTCCTTGGTCAGTGGCAATGGCGGCACCACTGCCACCCAGGCGTTCTTCGCCCAGGATGCGTGGCGACTCAACGATCAGTGGACGCTCACTCCGGGAGTGCGTTGGGAATCGTGGATCGCGAAGGACGGTTATCAGGCCTCGGCCGTGGCCATCGGTCCCTACGCAACGCGGACAGACTCGGCATGGTCGCCGAAACTCGCGCTGCTGTGGCGGCCGAAATCCGAGTGGACGGCCCGGCTCTCCCTCGCCAAGGCCACGCGTTTCCCCACGGTCGGCGAACTTTTCCAAGGCACCGTCAGCGCCTCGGGTTCAGTCACGCAAAACAACCCCGATTTGAAACCCGAACGCGATTTCGCGAAGGATCTCACCGTGGAGCGCACGATCCCTCGCGGCACCCTTCGCTTCAGTTTGTTTGAGGAGAACATCACCGATTCCCTTGTGAACCAATCCACGCTGCGCCCGGATGGCACCTCGCTCACGGGTCCGCAAAATGTCGGTCGCGTCCTGACGCGGGGCGCGGAGTTCGCGGTGCAGCAGAAACGTTTCCTGATCGACACGCTCTCGCTCGATTTCAACGCGTCCTACACCAACGCGGTGATCAAGGAAAACGCACCGATCCTGGTGAACGGCGTGCTGACCAACACCGTCGGCAAGCAGTTCCCGCGCATCCCGCATTGGCAGGTGAAGTCAATCCTCAGCTGGCGCGCCACCACCGCGCTCTCGCTCTCCGCCGCCGCGCGCTACTCCAGTTACCAGTACAACACGCTGGACAATTCCGATCCCTACGGCGGCTACGGCGGCACGGATGCGTTCTTCGTCGTGGATCTCAAGGCGTCCTACCGTTTCCGGCACGGTCTCACCGCGTCGCTGGGCGTGGATAACGCCACCGACGACCGTTACCACGTCTTCCACCCCATGCCCGGCCGCACCTGGTTCACCGAGCTCAATTGGAAACTGTAAGCCCATGAACTCCACGCCCGCCCCGAGCCCGTCGTCATCCTCCGCCTCCGTGGGGGCGGGCATCTTTTACCGCGCCGTCTGGCGCTGGCATTTTTTCGCCGGTCTCTTCGTCGCGCCCTTCGCGGTCTTTCTCGCCATCACGGGCGCACTCTATCTCTGGAAACCGCAGTTCGAGGAATGGAAATACCGCGACCTCTTCAATGTTGCGGTGCCTGCCAACGCTGCGCCGCTCTCGGCGGACGCGCAATTCGCCGCCGCCCGTGCCGCGTTCCCAAAATTGAATCCCAGCCAGTTCATCCCCGCGTCGAGCGCCGGACGTTCCGCCGAGATGCAGTTCGGCTCTCCGTACAGCCGGGAAAGAATCTCCGTCTTCATCAATCCTTTCACCGGGGCCGTCCTCGGCCGGATCGACGAAGCCACCCGCCCGATGAAGGTCCTGCACGATCTGCACGGCACGCTGCTCACCGGCACTCCCGGCGAAATCATCATCGAACTCGCGGCGAGCTGGGCCTTCGTGCTCATCGTCTCCGGTTTCTTTTTATGGTGGCCCCGTCCATTCACGGTCCGGGGGTTCCTGCTCCCGCGCCTCGGCGCAGGCCGCCGCGCGCTGCTGCGGGATCTCCATGCCGTGCCCGCAGTGTGGCTCTCCGTCTTCACGCTCTTCCTCCTCGCCACGGGCATCCAGTGGACAAAGGTCGGCGGGCAATGGTCGCGAACTCTGGCCCAAGCCGTCGGCGAATGGCAGCCACGCGAAACCTCCGCCAGCGCCCACCGCTCCGAACTTCTCGGCGGCTGGTCACCGTATCTCAACTCAAAGGCCAAGGCCGAGCAGGCCGCCATCGTCGCGTCGGCTCCGCCCGTTGACGAGCACGCCGAGCATCGCCGCGGCAAAAGCAGTTCCGGTTTTATCGACGACCCCGCGCATCCTCGCATTTCCCTTGAGCGAGTGATGGCCATCGCCGCCGAACGCAACGTCACCGATTCCTACGCGATCGCGCTGCCACAGGGCCCGACTGGCGTCTATTCGATCCTCTCCGACCGCAACCGCGCCTTCACCCGCGCCTACGTCCACCTCGACCAGTATTCGGGAAAAGTTCTCGCCGACATCCGCTACAAGGATTTCGGTCGCACGGCGAAGTTCTACACCTTCGGCATCATCGCCCACGAGGGCCAGCTCTTCGGCCTCGCCAACCAGTTGCTCGGCCTCGTCACCTGCCTCGGTATCATCACCCTCGCGGTCACCGGCGTGATGATGTGGTGGTCGCGCCGACCCAAGGGCCAGCTCGCCGCACCCGTGGCACCAACCCCGCTTTTCCAAACCTCGCGCGGTGCGGTCGTCATCGTCGTCCTGCTTGCCGCCCTTCTGCCACTCATGGCGGCAAGCCTCATCATTCTTGTTCTACTCGATTTCACTCTCGGCCGCCACCTGCTCTCGTTCCGACCAACCTCAACCTAAACCCATCCCTCCCATGAAAACCAAACTGCTCGTCTCCCTCGTCGCGCTGGCCTCACTGGCTGGCGCTGCCAACTCGTCCGCCTGCTCCGTCTGCGGCTGCTCGCTCAGCTCCGACTGGGCGGCCCAAGGCTACGCCACCACGCCCGGCCTCGATGCCGGCGTGCGCTTCGAATACTTCGAACAATCCGATCTGCGCAGCGGCACCCGCAGCGTGGACCGTTCCACGCTGACGTTTCCCAATGACAACGAAATCCAACAGAAGACAGTAAACCGCAACACCTGGCTCGACTTGAACTATGTCGTGAATTCGTCGTGGGCCGTCACCGCATCGATTCCTTATCACGATCGCTTCCACACCACGATTGCCGCCGGGGATACCGACATTTCCACCTCGTGCGCCAGCGGACTCGGCGATGTGCGGTTGCTTGCCCGCTACCAGTTTCACCGTGAAGCCAGTCAAAGTTGGAGCCTGCAATTCGGGTTGAAGCTTCCGACCGGTCGCTTTGATCAGAACTTCGCCCAGGGTCCGCAGGCCGGTGAACTGCTCGATCGCGGCCTCCAGCTCGGCACAGGCACAACCAACCTGATTCTTGGCTTCTCCTGGTTTTCCCGTCCAACCACAAACCTTGGCACCTTCGTACAAGCGACATTCGAACAACCGCTCGCCGCGCGCGCCGATTTCCTCCCATCCTCCAGCCTCAATCTCAGCGGCGGTGTCCGCTGGCTGAACACGAGCCGCTTCACCCCGCAGTTCCAGCTCAATATGAAAACGGAAACCCGCGAACACGGTGCCGAGGCCGACACCGACAACAGTGGCGGCACCATCGCGTATCTCAGTCCGGGCGTGACCGCAGAGCTCACCCAGCAAGCCAATGCCTTCGTTTTCGTGCAGCTCCCCGTCTACCAGCGCGTCAACGGCCTCCAGTTGGAACCCAAGTGGCTGCTCTCGGTCGGTGTACGTTGGAAACTATGATCCGGTCACACTCCAGCCTGCCTTACGTTTCATCACGAATGTAATCACGAATATTTCGCCAGAACGCGTGAGAGGCGACATGCCTATGCCGCAAAAAGATTGAATTTAAAAATCATCGGGAAACGATGCTGCTCATGCCCGCTGCATCGTTTCCCGATTTTTTCAAGCTGGGGCTGGAGCATATTTTCACTGGCTACGACCACCTGTTTTTTCTTTTCGGGCTGCTGCTGGTCTGTACGCGTTGGCGTGAGTTGCTGCTCATCGTCACCTGTTTCACCATCGGCCATTCCCTGACGCTCGCGCTGGCCACGCTCAACCTCGTGAACCTGCCGCCGCGCCTGACCGAGCCGACGATCGCATTCACCATCCTGTTCGTCGGCGCGGAAAATATTTGGCGGCGTGGTGAACCGCCCCGGGGCCGCTGGACGGTCACCCTGCTCTTCGGCCTCGTTCATGGCTTTGGCTTTGCCAACGTGCTGCGGGAACTCGGCGTGGGGGCGGATGGCCGTGGTATTGCCGGACCCTTGCTGGGTTTCAATCTGGGGGTGGAGACAGGCCAGTTGGTTTTTGCCGCCCTGGTGCTGCCGTTGTTTTGGTGGCTGCGCCACAATCCGGTATTTGCCCGGCGCTGGGTACCGGGACTATCACTGTTCATCGCCATGGCCGGGCTCTTTTGGTTGATTGACCGCACCATCATGGTATGAGTCCTGCATTCAGTTTTGTCCCCCATGCGCATTCGCCATCGATCCATTTCCGCCGCCTGGCCGTTCTGGCTGACGGTTGCCGCGTGGTTTTGCGCCAATGTGCCTCCTACGGCCACCGCGCAGCTTTTCACATGGATCAAGGGCACGGAGCATTTCTCCCACTATGCCGATCTTCGGCAGAGCGTCGCCAGCCTCCTCTCAGGCAAACGCGACCCCGCTTCGGCGCAGTTGACGCATGCAAGATCAGCCCACCAGTCACTGCCGCCTGCGCTGCCGCCCGCCGGAGTCGAAGTGAAGAAAATTGATTTTGCGACGGCAACCGGCTCCCTCCGGTTGATCGCCTCTTTGCCAGAATCAGTCCGGCCCGTTCTTGAAATCCACGCACCGGCCGATCCGGTGGTGGAAGTGCCGTATCCGCCGCCGCGCGTCCGCGAGCTGGCCTGATCCGTACCTGTTCCCCTCGGGAACATCCCCGCACACAACATCGTGTGTCACGGTCGCGATGCGCACGGCCGTGAATTCTTCCAGCCGCATATTCCCGGAATCTCCCGGGTTATTTCCATGGCCCCTTTTTCCCGTCTCAACCTTCTCTCTTTAATTCTGGCTACCGGCGCTTTGTGCGCCGCCGCCAACGATATTCCGGAAACCGGAACACCCACCATGCTCGACAAGGTCGTCGTCTATGGCCGCGCTGACGACCTCCTCGGTGAAGCTCCCTCCGCCGCAGTTGGCCAGGTGGGCTCGGCCGAACTGGCCGCCCGGCCTTTTCTTCGCCGGGGCGAGCTGCTGGAAGTCATCCCCGGCGTCATCATCACGCAGCATTCCGGCGACGGCAAAGCCAACCAGTATTTTCTGCGCGGCTTCGATCTCGATCACGGCACCGACTTTGCCACCAGCGTGGACGGGATGCCGGTCAACATGCGCACCAACGCTCATGGGCAGGGCTACTCCGACCTCAACTTCATCATCCCTGAATTTGTCCAGAGCATCACCTACCAGAAAGGCCTGTCCTTTGCCGACAATGGTGATTTCTCCGCCGCCGGCGCGGCGCAGTTTCATCTGGTGAATGCGCTCCCGCGCAATTTCGCCAAGGTGGAGCTGGGCGAAAATGACTATGCCCGCCTGGTCTTCGGCGAAACCCTGACCCCGGGTCCACATTCCGCCACCACGCTGGGCTTCGAGACCGGTTACAACAACGGCCCATGGGCCAAGCCGGAAGACGCTCGGCACTACACCGGCCTCGTGCGACATGCTTGGAAGCGCGGCGACAACGAATTCAGCCTCACGGCGCTGGGTTATCACGGCGCATGGAACTCCACCGACCAAGTGCCCCAACGAGCCATCAACAACGGCCAGATCGACCGCTTCGGTTTCATCGACCCCACCGACGGGGGGTCGAGCGACCGCGAGAGCCTCGCATTCGACTGGATCAACCACGGTGCCGCTGGCACGACCAAGCTCAACCTCTATGCCATCTATTACCGCTTGAACCTGTTTTCCGACTTTACCTATTTCCTCAACGATCCGGTCAACGGCGATCAGTTCAACCAGCGCGAGAACCGCGATGTCTTCGGCGGATCGCTTGCGCACACTTGGACGGGCAATCCGGCCGGACGCAGATGCGAGACCACCGTCGGGCTACAATTCCGCGACGACATCATCGACGTAGGTCTCTTCAACACGGCGCAGCGCGAGCTGCTCTCCACCGTACGCGAAGATCACGTCAATGAAGGCAGCGCGGGGCTCTTCGCCAAAAATGTGTTTCAGTTTACCGATTGGTTTCGGATCGAATCCGGCGTGCGCGCCGATACCTACCGCTTCAAGGTGGACAGCAATCTCGCGGCCAATTCCGGCACACGCACTGCCGCCATCGCCAGCCCCAAGCTCAACCTCGTCTTTGGACCGTGGAACAAAACGGAATTTTATCTGAACGGCGGCTATGGATTCCACAGCAACGATGCGCGCGGCGTGCTGACCACGATTGATCCCGGCACCGGCCTCACGACCGACCGGGCCATCCCCTTGGTTCGCGCCAAAGGCGCCGAGTTCGGCGTCCGCACTTCCTTTGTGCATGGCTTGGTCAGCACCGTGTCATTCTGGGCGCTCGACCTCGACTCGGAACTTGTCTTCAGCGGCGACTCCGGCGGCACCGAAGCCTCCGGCCCGACCCGTCGCTATGGGGTGGAGTTGGCCAATTTTTATCGCGTGAAGCCGTGGCTCGCGCTGGACGCTGATGTTTCGTTCTCCCATGCGCGTTACCGGGACGTTGAAGGCGATGCGCCCAACATCGGTTCTTACCTCCCCAACTCCATTGCCACCGTCATAACCGCAGGGGCAGTGGTCGACCTTCCCTCCGGCTGGGCCGGCAGTTTGCGCCTCCGCTATTTTGGCCCGCAGCCGCTGATGGAGGACAATTCCGTCATCGGGCCGTCATCGGTTGCTTTCAACGGTCGTATCGGGTGGCACGGTCGCAACTGGGATGTTTCTGTTGACGTGCTGAACATTCTGAATCGGGCCAATAACGACATCGCCTACTACTACGAGTCCCGGCTCAAATCCGAATCTGCGCCCGTCGGCGACATCCACCTTCATCCCGCCGAGCCCCGCACCGTGCGCCTGACTGTCACCCGGCGATTCTGATTCGCGAAATGGCGGCTGTTAGTTTTGTTCGGAAGCATGTCAGCCATCAGACTCTTCGTCGCCCTGATTCCTCCCGCCACCGTCCGGACCGAGCTTGCTATGCTCGCCGTGCGGATGACAGGTGTACGTTGGGTGCCCGAGCAGAATTTCCATCTCACCATGCGGTTCATCGGCGAGACCTCGCCGGAGAAATTGGAACGGTACAGCGAAAAGCTGACGCGCGTGCGGGTGGAGCCGTTTATTTTGCCGGTCGAGAACGTCGGCGTTTTCCCCGCGCGCGGGCCGGCGAAAACGCTGTGGGCCGGCGTGGGCAACGCTCACACGCGGCTGTTTCAACTGCGCAAGCAAATCGACGAGGCCTTGCTGGCAGTCGATGGCGGACTTGATGTGCGCCACTTCCATCCCCACTTCACCTTGGGCCGGCTGGGAGAGGATCATGAACCCAAGGAACTGGAAAAGTTTCTCGCCCGACACAAATCATGCGAAGCCCCGCCGTTTCGCGTGAGCGAGTTTCACCTGATGGCGAGCGAGCTCCGCCAGGGTTCCGCAGACCAGAGCGGCGCGCCGGTCTATCGGTCGGTGCAGGCGTTTCCGCTGCAGGCGAAGCCTGCACCTTGATTTGTAGGAGCGGCTTTATGCCGCGATCCAATGTTCGAGTCGCGGCGTAAAGCCGCTCCTGGTTGCGACAACCATCCGCCAACAAAAAAGGCCGGCCAGAGAACGAAGGCAAAATGTTTCGTCTTACTGCCAGTTCAAAATCAGGCTGGTGAAGTAAGTTGTATCAAGGCGCACCGTACCCGCCGGCGGCTTGCTGTTGTAATCATTGGCCACGCCGAGCCGGAGTTTCCACATGCTGGAGCCGACGGGCAGTTCCCAGGACGACTCATGATGCAGGCGGTAGTTGCTGAATTCCTTGAAGGCCGGTGTGAAGCTTAGCACATCGACCAGTTTTGACGTGGTGAACAGGTAGGTGTGCAAGATGGCGAGATCGAGGCCGGGAGAGTCAAACTTGGTGTTATTCGAGTAGCTTTCGTAAACATAGTTCACACCGACCCGGAGCTCCAGGTCTTGCACTTTGTTTTTGATCAATCTGCGGCCAAAGCCGAACGAAGTATTCGAGCGCAGATCGAGTTGCTTGATCGTGTCCTTCTCGATCGAGGTACGGGCATACCAGCCGTTATCGGCCGAGAAATAGGAGGAATAATCAACACTGCCAAACTGGCGGTTGGCAGTATCAACGCCGCTGTCCCGGGCTTTCTCGGCAGCGACCGCAAAGATCAATTTGTCCTGCGCGCTGGCGAGAGTGGCCTTGAAGCCCAGGTTGGCGCCGAATTTTTCGCTCGCCCCGGTGCGACCGGCAATGGCGACGGAAGACTCGTAGGCCCACTTGCGCTGACTGGCTTCCAGGTCGGCCTTGAGCTTCTTGGTTTCCGGGCTATCAGCACCCTGGCGCCAGACGGCGGCGACATTGGCCGTCGTGGCGGACATCTGGCCGTCGTTGGCGACGACCTTGATGCCGGCATCGGTCACTTCGACCTTGCCGAGCACCTGGCTGCCGCCGGCCAGCGCCACGTTGACGGCCTCGTCGGTGGAAAAGTTTTTCACGCTGGCTTGTTTGATTTCGATCGTGCCCGCAAAGGCCGTATCGACTTTCAGCTTGCCTCCCTCGGCGGAGACCAGCTTGCCGTTGATCACGGAGCCGTCGGTGAGTTCAATCCGGTCAGCGAGCGCCAAGGTGGCAAAAACCAGCGCAAACGCAGCGCAGGCGATATTTTTCAGATGCAGGTTTTTCATAGGGAGGGGCTGATGAATCAGTCCCAAGAAGACAGATCAACCAGAAAAGATACGCATTATTTGCGTTAAGCCGGATCCCGATCCAGCGGTCACCGATTAGGTTGTCATCGCTAAAATCTGAAATGGCCAACGAACAGGTTGGCCGGCCAAGCTTCATCCCTTCGCGCTTCGGCATTGGCCTGCGCTCTAGAAATCCAAGCCAAACAAAAGCTTCAGGCGTGAATAATCCTGCGTCGTTCCGTCGAGATTATACCGGCGGATTTCATGCCGGATCGACGTGCTCAGGGTCTCGGTGAACTTCTTGCTCAGCTCGACATGGTTTTCCCAGCCATCCTTGGCGGAGGAAAACGAGTAATAATACACCGCGCGTTCCGAAAGACTCATCCGCCAGGGCAGCTTGAGTTCCGTTTCCAGAAACATCGACTCGACGGTCCGGGACGAGTGGATGCCGCCCGGGGTGGTATTCCACACGTCGAACAAATTCTCGGACAAGCCCACCCGCACCTTGCGGCGCACAGCGGACACAATGTTCACACCGGCGCCGATTTCCTGCTGCAATTGCACATAGTCGTTGGGCACCCCATTGTTGAAACTCGCGCGGTTCCACTCCACGGTGGGTCGATAGAGGACAAAATATTTCGGGAGAAAATCGTGCCGCCAAAGCCCGTCGGCCTTGATCAGGTCCGTCGTCGTAAGCTTGTTGGTCTCGCTGAAGTCATAGCGCCCCTTGAGCATAACCTCGTCGGTTTTCCATTTACGCAGCAGGGTCATTTCCACCCCCGTGTTGACCTGATCGGCCGTGTTGGAAACCTGCTCCAGGGAAAAAGCGAAACGGCCGTGCCAGGGTCCGAAAAAGTCGCCCAGCTTCGCGGTCAGGACCGACAGCCTGAACCGGTCCAGGACGGAAAGCCTTTCCGCCTCCGCGCTTTGGGCGTCCTTCTCATTCCCCAAGGCCACCACGGCGGGAGGCGCGCCGGGCGTGGCCGCCAGCGCCGGTTTCTCCCGCGGCTCGGCCTTGATGACGACGGCATTTTCCACCAACACCCGGAGCACCCCGAAACGATCCGACTCAAAGACGATGATCTTGTCGGTCTTGTCGATCAACCGCCCCTGCAAACGATCGCCATCCTTGTAGACCAGCGTATCACGGGTGTTCGTCTCCGGCTCGGTGGCCCAGCCCCATTGGGGCAAAACCAGGCAGAGCAAGGCGAGCATCAGGCGGGAAATTGTTTTGTGCATGATTGCGGGCAACATCCTCCCTACGACGCATCCCGCAAGGCGATGTTGCAGATTGTTTCGAAAATATTTTCGGCTAATCCGAAGTTGGCGCTGGTTAAGCAGACAAAACCGCTTACGGGTTGCGCTTTTCGCGTGAAGCAGGGTATTGAACCCCACATGCCCACCCGCGCCTGGTTTCCCACTTGCATCTATCACGAGCCGCTCCAACGCGCCGGCCTGCTCAAATTCAATGCCGAACTGGCGGACGAGTGCCACCGCATCCGCGACTACGATGCCGCCGGCCAGCGCTGGTCGAAAAAAAATTATCCCGGCGGCTACACCTCCTACGCGTCGCTCAACCAACTGCATAAAATTTCCTCCACTTTCGGCGACCTCGAGCGACGCATCACCGCGCATGTGCGGCGCTACGCCCGGCATCTCGACATGGATCTGCGCGGCCGCACGGTGCACATGACGGATTTCTGGGTGAACATCATGCCGGAACACGTCACCCACAGCCTCCATCTGCATCCGCTCTCGTTCATCAGCGGCACCTACTATGTCGTCACACCGAAGGGCTGCCCCGGCTTGAAATTTGAAGATCCCCGCCTCAGCAAATTCATGGCCGCGCCGCCCAAGACCGCCAGCGCCCGGCCGGCCAACCGCGCGCATATCACCTACCCCGCCACCGCCGGTCATGTGATCCTGTTTGAAAGCTGGCTCCGGCATGAAGTCGCCCCCAACCGAACCACCGAGGAAAGGATCAGCGTAAGCTTCAATTACAATTGGGCTTGAACTTGCAGCATCCGAACACAATCGGCTTTCGGTCCCACAGCGTGGCTTTTAACCACCATTAGGCTTAAGTCCTACCCTTGTGAATTCCCGCAACCTTTTCCCGCGAGCCGCGTCTACTACCGTTTAAATACCGCCCCAAATTCCATGAGTAAATTCTTCCGTCACGGCCTGATTCCTCTCTCCATGCTGATTGCATTTTTTGCCACCGGCTGCAGCAGCGACCAACCCGAACACCGACACGGGGGCCCGGGAGGCAAGAGGCCGAGCGCCCCGCCTCTCGCCGGAAAAGAAACTTTCTTCAACGGCCAAATCACCGCCGAGCTGACTGTCGGTCATGGCCCTGGCTTTGAACGCAAGCCCGACAAAGAAGCTGATGCCTCGGACACAGAACCCAAACCGCACGGTGGTGGCGGGGGTTTCAGCATGGGAGGTGGCGGGGGCGGGATGCACGCTGGAGGCGGTTCCCGCGGCGGAGGTGGAAACAGGCACCGCGATAATGACAGCAGTGGCGGCGGTGATTCCGGCGGCACGTCGGATCCAGTCGAACGCCAGCAGGTCTCGTCCATGCGCCATGCGGCCAATCCGAACCCGCCGGTCATGATCCATCTGCGCTTCACCAATAATGGCGCAACCAAGGCCGAACTGCTCATTGCGGATTTCCTGTCCCCCCTCGGTAATTTCGTCGTCGAACCTGAAAAACTTTCCCTTGAGCCCGGGCAGACTGTCGAAGTGGAGCCCATGACCTCGCGGCTCGACGCGGATATTGCCAGCGCCACGGTCACCCTCGCCCTGCGTCTGGCCGGCCAGGGGGAGAAAAAGAACATCGTGCTGACCATCGTCCCGCAAGCCACCCCGGAAACACCGCCCGATAATCCGGCTCCCGGCGGCAAATAATCCGCTGTCGTCGCGAAAAACCGTCACATCCCGATCCCGGGAAAAACGGTCGGGCATTACAAAGAACCCTGGCGTTATTTTCCGCTGCGCCCTTACAACGCGAGCGGAAATCGCGCATTCTACCGGCATGAAAAACGTGGAAATGAGTGATGCAAGTTACGCGGCGCTGCAACGGTTGGCCGCCGCCAAAAGACAAACCCCGGCCGAAATGTTGGCCGCTCTGCTCGACTCCCGCCGCCCCATCAGCGGCGACCCTCTGTTGTTTCATCTGACCAGCGGGGATTTTTCCGGATTGCCCGAACCGGCCGATCGCTACCTCGCCCTTCTCGCCGGGATCGCTCGGCATCACGCCGCGGATTTTACCGACTTTATATCGCATCGCAGCCAGCGCCTGCTTGACGTTGCCTGACCGGACTTGGTGGGGCCCCTGCCCGTGAAGTGCAAATATGCCGGCAATCCGCGTGAATGCTGAGCGGTGCGCTTCCCGGTAATTTGGTTTGTCCAATCCCCTGAGATCGGTTCGATTGCGGTCGTGTCCGACTCCACGCCACCTCCGACGAAATCGCGCGACTTTTGGCACCTTATCCGCTCGATGCGCCATTCGCTGGCCGGATTTGCCGAGGCCTTTCGTCACGAACAATCATTCCGCGAAGATCTGGTCTTCGTGACGCTGCTGACCCCGTTTGCGATCATTCTTCCCGTCAACGCCGTGTCCACCGCCGTGATGCTCGCCTCCTTGCTGCTGATTGTTGTCACCGAGCTGCTCAATTCCGCGATCGAATCGGCCATCGATGATATTTCATTGGAGAAACGTCCCCTCGCCAAACGCGCGAAAGACATGGCGAGCGCCGCCGTCTTCCTCGCTTTCCTGAACTGCCTCGCGGTGTGGGGCACCATCCTTTTCTCCAACTGGCACCGGATCAGAACCCTCGAATTTCTCCGCTGGCCGCCGCAGTTTCTGCCTTAGGCAGACGAACAACCTGACATCGAAAGACAGGGCAAGGCTCTTGCCGCGCCGTCGCCTTGGCGAAGGCTGATCTCGGCCAAGCCGCAACGCCCAAAGGCTCATCCGGAGGATTCGCCCCACCCACGGGCAATCCGCTCCCCGCTTACCGCATCCGTCCGAAGAAAAATGTCGCCATACCGGTCAGCGCGATATTGGGCAGCCAGGCCGCCCAGAGCGGATCCATGAAACCGTTGCCACCCAGATTCGTCCCTAGAGTATCCAAGAGATAATAGGCAAAAAACAGACCGAAGGCTTTGGACACACCCACAGTCGGGCTCACTCGCACCCCCGCCAGCGTGAAAGGAATGGCGATCCCCAGAATGATCAGCGGCAGGATTGACTCGGCCAGCACCCCGTAATAGCGCACCGCATAAGGCAGCACCTTCGGACTCAACTCGCTTTCGAAATAGGCGACAATCCGCTGGAGCTCAAAAAGCGAGAGATCGACCGGCTTGCGATCGATCAGCAGCATCAGCGCCGGATCTTCGTTGAATTGCGGCTCCGTCTTCTGCGCAAAAAGCACCGAACGAACCAGCTCCCCGCTCTCGGGATCAAAGCCCATCTCCCGTCCGTCCGTAAACAACCACGACTTCTTCACCGGGTCGAAAGTTCCCTCGCGCGCCATCAGCCGCAACCGCTCGCGCCGGGCTTGGTCCAGCTCCGACACCGTGACGCCATAGGCTGTCCGGGTAACCCGGCTATAGCGGTTGATATACCACATGCGGCCCAACCGGTGGTTGTCAAAGGTCACACTGGTCACCAAACCCAGGGTTCCGCCCGGCGCCCTCTTTTCCTCGGCCTTGTACTGCAACCCTTCAAACAGATGACGCGAGGTCTCCACCGACCACGGGACAACCCGGGCATTCAGCAGCAGGGAGAATCCGCAAAAAACAATGCTCGCCAGCCAGAGTGAACGGGTGGTGGAAAAAATATTCAGCCCGGCCGAGCGCATCGCGGTGATTTCGTTGCTCCGGTGGAGTTTGCTCAGCACAAACAACAACGAAAGCAGCAGGGAGATCGACAGCACGTTCGAAAAATAGCTCGGCAGTACCACGCAGTAGTAATAAACGATGTCACTGGTCGGTGCGCCCAGTTCGATCAGATCACGGAGGTTGTCATAGAGCGGCTGGATCAACTGCAGGCCGACGGTGGCACACATGATCAGGCCGAGGATTTTCAGCCATTCCCGCAGAATATATCGGTCAAAGACAGTCACGCCTCCTCAGACAAGCAACCGCCCCATTGGTGTCCATGCCCAAAATCCTTCCTCCTTGCGGCAGTTGCAGGTTGAAAGCCTCCTCCCGGTCCACTTGGCTGCGCCCAGCAAACCATCCCTCCATGTCACGCCTCATATTCTTCTTCTTCGCCATCCTCGGCCTCTTCTTCACTGCCAAGGCCCAGGAAACCATCAAAGTGGGCGAATTCGCCTCACTCACCGGCGGCAACGCCAGTTTTGGCCAAGCTTCCCACAAGGGCACTCTCCTCGCCATCGAGGAAATCAACGCTGCTGGTGGGGTGCTTGGAAAGAAGTTCGAGCTGATCACCGAGGACGACCAGTCCCAGGCCGGCCAGCCAGCCACCATCGTCCAGAAGCTCATCGCCCAAGACAAGGTCGTCGCGATCCTCGGTGAGGTCGCCTCCTCCAAATCCCTCGAAGCCGCACCGATCTGCCAGCAGAACAAGATCCCGATGATCTCCCCTGCCTCGACCAATCCCAAGGTCACGGAAATCGGCGACTACATTTTCCGCGTCTGTTTTATCGATCCTTTCCAAGGCACCGTGATGGCCAAATTCGCCCTCTCCAAAGGCTGGAAACGGGTCGCGCTCCTCACCGACGTGAAACAGGATTACTCCGTCGGCCTCGCCGAATTCTTCGTCAAATATTTCACCAGCCATGGCGGCGAGATCGTGAAGGAGCAGAAATTTTCCAGTGGCGACAAGGACTTCAAGCCCCAGCTTACGTCTCTGAAGGCCGCCCAACCCGACGCCATTTTCATCCCCGGCTATTACGGCGAAGCTGCCCTCATCGGCAAACAGGCCAGGCTGCTCGGCATCAAAGCCACGCTCATGGGCGGAGACGGCTGGATCGGCGACTCGTTGCTCAAGGTCGCCGGAAAATCCCTCGACGGCTCGTATGTCTCCACCCACTTTTTCGATCAGGATCCGTCGCCCGTGGTGCAGACCTTCGTCAAAAAATATCGTGCGCGTTACCCCGGAGAAACCCCCGACGACATGGCCGCCCTCGGCTACGACAGCGCCATGATCCTCGCCGCCGCGATGCAGCGCGCCGGCACGACCGAAAGCGCAGCCCTCCGCGACGCCATCGCCGCCACCAAGAATCACGCCGGGATCACCGGCAGCATCACGCTCGATGAAAAGCGCAACGCCTCCAAGTCCGCCATCATCCTGACGATCGAAAACGGCGCGTTCAAATTCGAGCAATCCGTCGCGCCGTAAACCAGTCCTTCGCTGACCGCCCGTGGTCGAATTTCTCCAACAACTGCTCAACGGGATATCCCAAGGCGGGATCTACGCGCTAATCGCCCTCGGATACACGATGGTTTATGGGATCCTGCGCTTCATTAATTTCGCGCACGGCGACGTGTTCATGCTCGGTTCCTTCGCCGGATTTTATCTTGGGCCGCTCGTCCTCCGGCTCTGCGGCGGCACGCCTTCCTTCGCCGTCGCCGGACTCACACTCATGTTTGCCATGGTTGGTTGTGCCCTGGTCGGCATGCTGATCGAACGCCTCTGCTACAAACCGCTGCGTCACCAGCCACGCATCAACGTTCTGATCACCGCCATCGGCGTGTCTCTGCTTTTGGAAAACGGCGGGCAATTTCTTTTCGGTGCCGATCCCAAGTCCTTTCCCGACCTCATCACCGATCGCGCACTGGAACTGCCCGCCGCTCTCGGACCGCTCTCCGCCCTCACCATCACGCTTTCTCAGGTCATCGTGCTCGTCGTCACTGGTCTGCTGCTGATTGTGCTGCACGTAATCGTCCGCCATACCCGCACCGGTCTCGCCATGCGCGCCCTCTCGCTCAACCCCGTCGCCGCCCAACTTTCCGGCGTGGATCTCAATCGCATTATTGGCATCACCTTCGGTCTCGGTTCTGCCCTCGCCGGAGCCGCTGGTATATTGATCTCCATTCAACAACCATCGATCGATCCCCTCATGGGTATCAATGCCGGACTCAAGGCTTTTATCGCCGCTGTGCTGGGCGGCATTGGCAATCTCCCAGGTGCGGTCCTCGGCGGCATCGTCATTGGTCTCCTCGAAGCCATGATCGTCGGCTACGGTTCGCCCACGTACCGCGATCCCATCGTTTTCGCGGTGTTGATCGGAATTCTGCTTTTCCGCCCAGCCGGCCTGCTGGGTAAGACCATTCTTGAGAAAGTCTGATGAAGTTTCGCGCCAATCCTGTCTTTCTCGTCACGCTCGCCGGACTCGGCATACTCACGCCGTTTGTCTCCGGACTGAATCCCTACTACTACGACATTCTCATCGGCATCGGGATCAACCTCATCCTCGCGGTCAGCCTGAATTTGGTCAACGGCTACACGGGTCAATTCTCCCTCGGCCATGCCGGTTTCATGGCGGTCGGCGCCTACACCTCCGCCTGGATCACCCTGCAAAGCGGCACGGCCGCCGGCACCGGCCTATTCCTGCTTTCCCTTCTCGCCGGCGGTATCCTTGCGGCCCTCGCCGGATTTGCCGTGGGCATTCCCTCCCTGCGATTGCGCGGTGACTATCTTGCTATCGTGACCCTCGGCTTCAACGAGATCATCAAGGGTGCGATTCAGAACGCCGAATCGCTCGGCGCCCAGCGGGGCCTTGGCGGTATGCTCAAGCACACGGGCTTCTTCGCCACCTTCGCCTGCGCCGCCCTTACGATCTTAGTCGTTCACAACCTCGTCCACTCCACTTACGGGCGCGGTTTCCTCGCCACGCACGACGATGAGATCGCCGCCGAGGCCTCCGGCCTGAACACCACCCGTTACAAAATAACCGCCTTTGTCGTGGCCGCACTCTTTGCCGGCGTTGCGGGTGGTCTGTACGCGCACTTCAAGCTCTACATCAATCCCGATGGCTTCGGCTTCATGCGTTCCATGGACATTGTGGTCATGGTCATTCTGGGCGGCATGGGCAGCATGATCGGCGTCTGTCTCGCCGCGGTTTTTCTCACCGTCCTGCCGGAAATTCTACGTTACGTCGCCCATTTGGAGTTTCTGCCGCTATGGCTGCGCCACGTCGCGGAAAACCGCATGATCTTCTATTCGCTCATCTTGATTCTCCTGATGTTGCTCCATCCGCAAGGTCTGTTGAACATCAAACGCCAGGCGGCCCGCAAGACCGCCTGATTCAATTCGTGACTGATCCGACACCCAACGTTTCAGCCTCCGCCCGCGAGCCGCTCCTGCAGCTTACCGCCACCACCTTGCGCTTCGGTGGCCTCACCGCCGTCAATGCCGTGGATTTCACGCTCCAACCCGGCGAACTCTGCGGATTGATCGGTCCCAACGGTGCGGGCAAAACCACGATCTTCAATCTCATCACCGGCGTGTATTTGCCCAGTGACGGCCGCGTAAGTTTTGAGGGGCGCGACCTGCGCGGACTGCGCGCCAATCAGATCGCCGCGCTCGGCATCGCCCGCACCTTCCAAAACATTCGGCTCTTCGGCTCGCTCAGCGTCTCCGACAATGTCCGCGCCGCCGCGAATCTTCACCGCACTTCCGGTCCGCTCGATGCGCTGTTGCGTCTGAAAAAATTCCGCGACGACGAAACTGCCATAGCCCGCCGCGTCGAGCAACTGCTCTCGCTGTTCAATCTCCTCCGCTTCCGCGACTCCCCCGCCCAAAGCCTGCCCTACGGCGAACAACGACGCGTCGAAATCGTCCGCGCCCTCGCCACCCAGCCCAGACTCCTGCTTCTCGACGAACCCGCCGCCGGCATGAACGCGACCGAAAAGGCTGCGCTCATCGAACTCATCCAACGCATCCGACGCGAATTTAATCTCACCATTTTGCTCGTGGAACATTCGATGAAGGTCGTCATGGGCGCCTGCGAACGCATCGCCGTGCTCGATCACGGCGTGAAGATCGCCGAGGGCCCGCCCGCCGTCATCCAGAACGACCCGAAGGTCATCGAAGCCTACCTCGGCGAAGACCATCAAAAATCGATCACGCACCACTGATGCTGACCGTATCCAACCTCTCGGTCTCTTACGGCGTCATCAATGCGCTCGATGACATTTCGTTTTCAATCGAGGCGGGCAGCATCGTCACGCTTATCGGCGGCAACGGCGCGGGCAAAACCACGGCCCTGCGTGCGCTCTCCGGCCTGCTGCGCCCGCGCGCCGGCAAGATGGAGTTCCTCGGCGAAGACATCACCCGGCTCGAGCCGCACCAGACCGTCGCCCGCCGACTGTGTCATGTGCCCGAAGGCCGCATGATCTTCGGGAATCTCACCGTGAACGAAAACCTTTCCATGGGCGCGTATCTCCAGAAAGACAGCGGCCGCATCGCCCGCAGCCGTGACTACGTATTCAGCATTTTTCCGCGGCTGAAGGAACGCCTGACCCAGGCTGCCGGCACCCTCTCGGGCGGCGAACAGCAGATGCTCGCCATCGGCCGCGCGCTCATGGGCGAGCCAAAGTTGCTGCTGCTGGACGAGCCTTCGCTCGGCATCGCCCCGAAGCTGATCTCCACAATTTTTGAGAAAATCGTGGAGATCAACCGCAACCACGGCGTCACCATTTTACTCGTGGAGCAGAACGCCAATCTCGCGCTGGAAGTCAGTTCCCACGCCTACGTCCTCGAGACTGGCCGGATCGTCATGCAAGGCTCGTCCAAGCAACTCCGCGCCGACCCGCAGCTCAAGGCCGCGTATCTCGGGGGTTGAGCCCATCAAATCTCCTCCGGGCCGAGCCAGCGAAAGTGCGTGATCATAAACTTCCGCCCGGGACCCATCGCGGCCGGGTCGGCGATGCGCTGCACGATGGCTTCGCAATAGACGATGGCCTCGGTCTTGGCGGGATCGACGGGATTCACCGTTTCACCATAGGCGCGAATGCGAAAAGTGTCTGACCGAACCGTGAGCATGGGACCGATGGCGGTCATGAAGTCGCCCGGCGTGATGGGTGCGGGCAGATTCGCGGCGAGCAATGCACTCGAACCAAACGCCGCGACCGAAGTGAACGGACCGTTGGCCGATTTGCCCGAGGCCGAAGCCGCCATGCCGTTGGCGATGGCGTTGCCCTTTGTCGTCAGGCTGGCCGTTGCAATCACGGTGACACCGGGCGCGGAGTTGTAGGTTTCCAAAATACTGCGCCAGACAATGGCTGACGTCGTGTTCAGATTGATTGTGCCCGCGAAACTCTGGCCGCCCACCACGCTGCGCGCAGTGAGTGTGACGTGATGGAAGTTATCCTGCAAAACCGATGGCGTGAGCGGGCCTGCCGGTGTGGGCAGCAAGGCGAGTTGCTCGTAGATCAGCACGCCGGGGAGTTTACTTTGGAAAGTGCCGACCGCCGCACGCAATTTCCCCTGCGCCGATGTTGCCACCGTGCCGGTGAGGAGAGGCGGGACTCCGGGAATGATCAGTTGGGCTGAAGGCGCGAAGGCACTGATCTTCATGCCTTCGGCGCTCACCAGATAAGCATACCGGCCCACCGTCGCCGCCACACCGGGAGCACCGGGCGTCTCACTCACCACGATCGGAATCTTGCCTGCGATCACATGTTCGGAATTGGCGGCGGCCGCACCGACACTCCCCGTCGCGACCAGCTCAATCGGGGTCACACCGGTTGACAGCGCCGCCAGCGCAGTGGTCTGCGCGCCCGACGTCAGCCACGCCACAAATCCGCCGCTCGCGTCCCATACGCCACACCAATGCCGCGTGCTGTTGCCCGCACCGGCGGTGATGCCGGTGAGACCCGCCATGCCGGTGATACGGCTGTCGTCGCCCGCATGGCGCTGCAATTCGCCGAGCGCGACGTTCAAGCCGAGCAACGCATTTTGCCTGGCCTGAGCCTGGTAAACGCCAGTCGCGGAAACCTGCCCGTTCACGCGCACCAACGCGCTCAGCGCGTAAAGCACCAGCACGAGCAAGGCGAGCAACGCCAGCGTGAGCACGAGGGCAAAGCCGGCTTGGCCGTGTTGCCGCTGGATCTCTGGCTGTAGGAGGGGCTTTAGGTCCCGATTCGTAAGTTCAACGTCGGGGCCTAAAGCCTCTCCTACAGCACAAGCACTTTTCCTCGTAGGCACTCCGTCCGATTCGGTTGTATTCATCGAGCCGGCCCTTTGATCTCGAGCTTTCGCACATAGACGCGGGAGTTCGCTTCCACCACGGCCCACCACCATGCCGCGTCATCTGAAAATTCACCCGGCCGTGTGATCGCGCCATTCCCCTGCTCCATTGTGTCGATCAACCGCGCGCCTTCATCGGTGAGAATGCGCAGCATCACGTCGGCGACTGCCGGATAGCGATTGGCATCAGAAGCCGAGCCGGCATCGCGCGCAGCGTGCGAAAGATCGGAATTGTCGGCGGGAAATATTCGCCGCAACGCGCCCGAGTTGTCGCGCACATAAAGCCAGACACCAAAATCCACGACATTGACCGCGAGCGCATCGCCCAGCGGCGGATTTGTCAACGTCGAGGCGGAGCGCGCCACCGAGGGCGCGGAAGTGCTGCTGCCATACGCCGGCGCAACAATATCGTAGCCCGTGGCAAAAGTCGTATCCGCCGCCACGGCCGAGCGAAACAACGTGTAGCGCACCTGCGCGGGATTCGCCGGGGAATTATTCGGACCGCTCACCGGCCGGCGCGCGATCTGGTACGAAACCGCGCAGGGCAAGCTGCCGTTGCTTTCGACATTGGAGGTGATGAAACGCAGCCATGCACCGGAAAGCCCGAAACGGGCGTCGGTCAGAACCGGGTCCAGACCACCGGCCGAAGCGGGCAGCACCCGCTGGCTATCGCCCGTGGCCGGTTTCATGAACGTGGCGGATTGCCAGCCATGGTTCAACAGGGTGGCGGAAGAATTTGTCACGTCGATCGCCAGCCAGGTGGTCACACCGTCGGCGTGAAATACACCGGTCTGCAGATCGCGTTCCAGCAGATCGAGCGCGAGCCGGGCCTGCGTGGCGGAACCGAAATCAGCCTGCGTACGATGCCAGAGCTTCAGGGTTCCGGTTGTGATCGTCAGCATCAGTCCGGCAAGCAGCAACGTGATGGCCGCCGCCACCAGAAGCTCGAGCAGCGTGAAGGCCCGGGAACCGATTGCTGACGCCGTGCCCGGCGGCCGCGCCTTACCACCAGCAATAAATTCATTGGGTTTCATCGGTTCAACGCCACCGTGAAGGTGAGCTGACTGCGGGCCGACAAAGGCGTGCTGCCCGTGGCACCCGGAATTTGATACGGCCAACTGACCCGCACGTAAGCCGCCAGCACCGCCGAGGTCGGATCGTGGCGCAGCGGCGGCTGGCTGAAGCGCCAGACTTCCACAAAAAAATATTGCTCCGCCGGCGGCAATTGTACGGCAACCGGCGGCGGCAGATAATCGGGCGAGTACAGCCGCCGGGCATCGCGCGCCGCGACCAAAGACAATCCATCCACCAAGGGGGCAGCCATCACCGGCAGACGATCGGCCAGCGCATCGAAACCGCCATTCGCAGCCAGCCGTGACAACTCAGCCCGCACGCTGTCCGGGAAACTCTGCGCGACCAAGGTGTCCGCCGAATCCATCGCCTGACGTGACATCGACGGCAGCAGGGCCAAGATCACCACGACCGCCACCGCGAAGACGCCGACGGCAATGATTACCTCGATGAGAGAAAAGGCGCGGAATGCTCTGCCTGAGCAGGAACCATGCAGTTTAACCACAGATGAACACGGATAGACGCAGATGGATCGAGTCAGGCTCCGATTTTGCGTCCAAGGACCACCTCTCTCACTGCCCGGCGGAGGCCAGAATATGCCGACACCCGATGATTTAAATTCTGGATCTGTGTCCATCTGGATTAATCTGTGGTCGCGACCGGATCGTACAAGGGAAGCGGGACATTTCAGAAACTCGCCCGATCGTTGATCAAGGTGGGCAAGCCGTAGGCGCTGAGCGTCAGACCGCGTATAGTCTCCGGATTCTCCAACTCCACCGGTGATTCGCCCGGAGCGAAGGAGCCGGGCGCACGCGGGTGCCCACCCGCCAAAATAATATCGCCGGATTGTGCGGTGGTTCCGGCCGGGGCGAAGCCGACACTCACCCACTGCTCGGTGGCCGGACTGTTGATCGTCGCCGATATAATTTGATTCGCCCGCAGTGCGGTCGAACGCAATGGGGCGCTGTCGGACTTGGTCCACGGCGCAGCGGTGCCCGTCGAGAACAGACCGGCAGGGATGGAGGCGAAATTTCCCGGCACGACGTAAACACCTTCGGGCAAATAGATGTCCACGACGGTCGCGGACTGCCACACGCCGGCAACCTGCGTTTGAATCGCGATGTAGCGCAAAAACCGCGATGGATCGGCGGTGTTGGCCGGATCGATGTTGATCAGCAGGCGTGTCCCGCCGCCATCCGCCTGCGCCTTCGTGCGGGCGGCGGAGACGAGATTCGCGAGGACGGCCTGGGCGGATTGTAACGCGGCGGATTTTCCGCCACCGCCGAGTCCACCAAGCAAGACGAGCGATAGCGCGGCAATGAGACCGATGACAACAAGCAGTTCGAAAAGGGTGAAGCCGCGACGGTGGCGCGGAAATGGCAAGGGAGGAATGCGAAGCTCAACATCGCGGCATAAAGCCGCTCCTACATTTCGGAATCGCTGGCCGCTGACTACCGATAGCTGGTTTGCTTTTCTCATTTCCAACTGTAGATGAAACCCGGGTTCGCTATCGTGGCTCCGGGAGCGGGCGCGTAAAAGATAACTCCGGCACGGATGCCGGTGGCTGGAAAATCGTCGGAGGACGGACTCAGGCCGTTGACCGTTGGCAACGCGCTGCCAAAGTCGGCGGCGTTGATCACGCCGTCGAGATTGGCATCCACGAGCACGGCGATCTCGGTGTTGCCGAAAGCATCACGGAGCAGATTGGGCGCAACGGAATCCGCCGTGGTGAAATCGGATTCAGTGAAGGAGTGGAATTTGATGAGCTTCCGGTTCTGCGCCTCGGGATACTGGCTGTTCGTGCCGGAGGTGTAGGCCGGAAGGGCCGAACCGTCGCGGCGACGTGCGGCCAGAATATCCTGGAAGAGATGCAACGTGGTTGGATCGGTGCTTTGGCCGGGGGGATTCACGAGATGGGAGCTATGCAGGGCCGGATAACAGCCATATTCGTTGCGGAACAATTCGATGGCGGCAGCCCATTGCGCGAACTGGACGCGGGTCTTGGCGCGATTGGCGGATTGGCGCGCGGCACTCAGGCCCGGAAACAATAGCGCCGCCAAAATTCCGATGACGGCGATTACGGAGAGAAGTTCGAGCAGGGTGAAGGCGCGCCGTTGGCGTGCAAGTGACAAAGAACAAGTATCAAGTGCCGTGGGTCGAATGGCGCTAGTCGAGAGGTGGAGCGCGCTGCCCGCAACGCGCTTTGGCGTATTCGGGTTTGTGGCATGAGTCTCCCGTGCCACCAAGCTGGTTGTTTTTTTCATAATTTCACCGGTTCGCGCAGAGGTTGTCGGCATTCTCAGGCGGGGCGGGATCGATGAAACCTCCCGTCAACAGCGTCGGCGAATCCGCGCCATCAGGACCAATGGAATAGAGGACGAAGCCGGGATTCGTCCATGGCGTCTGCGATTTGTAGGCGTAAATGTACGGCTGATCCCACGGATCGATCAGCACGGCGGAGTTGTTGGCGAACGGATCGAGCGAGCCTGCGGTCGTGAATTTTGACGTCTCGATCAAGGCGCGGCCGGCGAGTTCGTGATTCAGAGGGCCGCGCCGGCCGAGCAGGGATTGCAGCAATCGCGCCTCGTCATCGGTCTGAGGGAAGTCGCCGTAATTGCGCCGATAGGCCTCGAGCGCGGCGGCAAGCACGATGAGCTCGCTTTTTGCGCGGGCAATTTTTCCGGATTCAATCACACGCCGTCCCACCCCGAGCACGAGGCCGGCAAGTATCGCAATGATCGCGAGCACGGCAAGCAACTCGAGCAGGGTGAAACCTGTCCGGTTGGTAATGGCCCCTGCGGGAGCCGGAAACATTTAGCCTGGTTGCGTTTTCAATCTTCGGTTTGCAAGGCGGCGATCACGGAAAAGTCTTCGAGCGTGGTGGTGTCGCCCTTGATGCTGCCGCTCGTGGCGAGTTCCTTGAGGAGGCGACGCATGATTTTTCCCGAGCGGGTCTTGGGCAGACTTGCGGCGAAACGCACCTGGTCGGGCTTGGCCAGCGAACCGATTTCCTTCCCGACGTGGGCGCGCAGGGCTTCCTTGAGCTCTTCACTGGCGGTGTGCGTGGACTTGAGCGTCACGAAGACCACCAGCGACTGGCCCTTGAGTTCGTCGGGCCGACCGACCGCAGCGGCCTCGGCGACGGAAGGATGAGATACGAGCGCACTTTCAATCTCGGCGGTGCCGATGCGGTGGCCGGAAACATTGAGCACGTCGTCGATACGACCGACGATCCAGAAGTAGCCGTCTTTGTCCTGCCGGGCGCCGTCGCCGGTGAAGTAGTAATGCGGATGCTTCGGGAATTCGCTGAAGTAGGCTTTCTTGAAACGTTCGTCGTCGCCCCAGAGGGTGCGCAGCATGGAGGGCCAGGGCTGGGTGATGACGAGTTTGCCGCCGCTGTTGCGCGGCGCTTCCTCGCCGTCGGAATCCACGACCATCGCCTTGACGCCGAAAAACGGCAGCGTGGCGGAGCCGGGTTTTGTCGGAATGACGCCGGGAATCGGTGTGATCATGATCGAGCCGGTCTCCGTCTGCCACCAGGTGTCGACAATCGGACAGCGTTTCTTGCCGATCATCTGATGATACCACATCCAAGCCTCGGGATTGATCGGCTCGCCCACGGAGCCGAGCAGACGGAGCGAATCAAGGCGGTGGCGCAGCACGTAGTTGTCACCCCAGCGCATGAAGGCGCGGATGGCGGTCGGCGCGGTGTAGAGAATCGTGATGCCATGTCGGTCGATCATCTGCCAGAGCCGGTCGGGCTCGGGCTGGTTGGGCGCTCCTTCGTAGAGGAAAATTGTCGAGGCGTTCGAAAGCAGACCGTAGACAACGTAGCTGTGGCCGGTGATCCAGCCGATGTCGGCGGTGCAGAAATAGCGGTCACTGTCCTTGAGATCGAAAACGTAGTGGGAACTCAGCTTCGCGCCGAGCAGGTAACCGGCGGAGGTGTGGAGCACGCCCTTGGGTTTGCCGGTGGAACCGCTGGTATAGAGAATGAAGAGCGGGTGCTCGGCATCGAAAGCTTTCGCGGCATGCTTGTTGGGCGCGCCTTCCCAAGCCTCACGCCACCAAGTGTCGCGACCTTCCTTCATCGTGATCGGATTGCCGCAGCGTTTCACGACCAGCACCGAGTGCACGCAAGGCGCGCCTTCGAGGGCTTTGTCGACATTGGCTTTGAGTTCGATGACCTTGCCGCGTCGCCAGCCACCGTCGGCGGTGATGACGAGTTTCGCCTGGCAATCGTTGATCCGATCCTTGATCGCCTCGGCGCTGAAGCCGCCAAATATCACCGTATGCACCGCACCGACGCGCGCGCAGGCCAGCATCGCGATGACCGCCTCGGGAATCATCGGCAGATAAATCGCGATGCGATCACCGGCCTTGATGCCCATATTTTCCAAAATATGTGCCATCCGGCAGACGTGGAAATACAATTGCCGGTAAGTGATTGTGCGAACATCACCGGGCTCGCCTTCAAAAATTAAGGCGGCCTTGTTTTCGCGCACCGTGCCGAGATGCCGATCAAGACAGTTTTCCGATACATTTAACTTGCCACCCAAGAACCACTTGGCATGCGGCGCCTTCCATTGCAAAACCTGCTTGAATGGCTTGCGCCAGACAATGAGCTCATTCGCCTGTTTTGCCCAAAATTTTTCTGGAGCGTTGACAGACTCCGCATGGAGCCTACGGTAGGCGGCGTAGCTGCCAAGATTTGCTTGGCCCGTGAAATCGGCCGAGGGTTTGAATACTCTGCTCTCCCGAGACACTGAGGTTATCGTTTGGTCTGTCACTGGTACTCCTAAATTGGGGTTGGAATTGAGAAGGTTCCATCAATGCCGCCGACAGATTCAACGGTCAAGTCTCGGCAGCTCGATAAATAAATTTTTGTATGGAAAATGATAATCCGCCTGCGGCCACCCCGGCCGTCCCGGCTCCCGCTCCCACCCCTGCTCCGGTTACCGCGCAGCCCCCGGCCCAACCGGACAATTCCGTTCGTGTCGAAGGTGTCCTCGACATCGACAACAGCCGCAACGGCTCGTTACTCGATCTCAACCGCTTCGGCCGGAACCGCCCAACCGATCCATTCGTCCCACGTGAATTGATCCGCCGCTTCAAGCTCCAACAAGGCAATCTCATCACGGCGCTGGCCACGCCAGACGGTCGTTTCCCAAATCCGAAGGTGCGTTTCATCGAGAAAGTGGACGGCATGGATATCGAGGCCCGCCGCCGCATGATTGATTTCCCCAATCTCCTCACGATCACACCCAACGAGCAGATCAAGCTCGAGATGAAGGACGGTCGCATGACCAACCGCGTGATCGACCTCCTCTGCCCGATCGGCAAAGGCACCCGCGGCCTCGTCGTCGCCCCGCCCCGCACCGGCAAAACCACATTTCTCCGCGACATCGCGCTTGGCGTGCTGCAAAATCACCCGGAATGCCACGTCATGATTCTGCTCGTGGACGAGCGTCCTGAGGAAGTCACCGATTTCAAACGCAGCGTGCCCGCCGAAGTCTGGGCCTCCTCCAACGATGATCCGGTCGAGAATCATCTGCGCGTCTCCGATCTCTGCATTGAACGCGCCAAGCGCCTCGTCGAGGCCGGCAAGGATGTCGTGCTGCTGCTCGACTCCCTCACCCGTCTCGCCCGCGCGCACAACACCGCCAAAAATTCCGGCCGCACCGGCACCGGCGGTCTCGATGTCCGCGCCCTCGAGAAACCCCGCCAGCTCTTCGCCTCCGCCCGCAACACCGAAGACGGCGGCTCCCTTACCATCATCGCCTCCATTCTCGTCGAGACCGGCTCGCGCATGGACGATGTGATCTTTCAGGAGTTCAAGGGCACGGGCAACATGGAGCTCGTCCTCGACCGCAAGGCCGCCGAGATGCGCATCTGGCCCGCCGTCAACGTCGCCTCTTCCGGCACGCGCAAGGAGGAACTTCTCCTCGACGAAAAAACCCTCGAAGGCATCCACTTTTTCCGCCGCGCCCTCGTGCAGCAGAAAATCGAGGAAGCCACCGACACCATGGTCACCCGCCTCGGCAAGACCAAGACCAACGCTGAGTTCATCAAGCTCATCGCCCGCTGATTTCACCTCTCCCACCTTAGCAACCACCACCCTCCCCTTCCTGATTAATGAACAGCTTCTCCGAGCAATGCCTCGATATGGCCCGGTCGATGTTGAGCCACAACCTCGACTCGATCAACCCAGACGGTTCCCTCACTCCAGTCGGCAACGAAATTTCCCGCTCCGACGAGCCCGGCCATGTGGCCTACGCCCTCGGCGAATATTATCGGGCCACCGGCGAAACCACGCTCAAAGGAGTCGACCTGATCGACCTCGCCGCCCGCACCATCACCGCCCAGGTCTTCACCGAACCCGCCGCAGAAAACGGCCTCGCCTACGCCTCGCTCGGACTCCTCGCCTTCGGCCCCTCCAAGGAGCGCAATCCCGTCTGGGAACGTCTCGTCGATGAGACCCGCCAGCGCCTCGACAAACAGCTCCTGCACCGCAGCGACTACGACAATTACTGGCAGGCCTTCAACATCGCGAAGGCGGTCTGCCGTTTCTCCCTCGGCCTTTCCAAGAAGGATGAAACGTCGCGTCTCATTGAGCGCATGGTCGAACGCATCGAACAGACCAGCTCCACCGGTTTCTTCGACGACAACGAGCCCGGCATCGGCGGACACTTCAATCTGTACGGCGTGATGACCCTCGTGTTCGCCCGCTCCGCCCTCCAGCTTCACGCCAATTCCGCCCTCCGCGAGCGCAAGCTCCCGACGCTCCGCACCTACGCCGAGAAATACATCAAGATGATGCCCGATCTCGTCCGCGCGGACGGTCTCGGCTGGGCCTACGGCAAATCCGCCGGCGCCTATGGCCAGATGCATTGCATCACCCTCATTCTCCAAGGACTCCGCGACGGCTGGATTCCCGATGACCAGAAGAACAAATACTTCGATATTCTCCGCCGCCTCTTTTATTTCTTCTTCCAGACTTACCTCGACCAGGAACACGGCTACCTCGACATCCGTGACGAGGAACGCACGGCCTACGCCTCGCACACCACGCGCATGGCCAATTTCGATGCCGCGCGTTATCTCTGCCATTGGGCCCGCCTCGCCAAGACGGTCCACATGCCCGACAACGTCAAAGCCGAGCCCGCCCGCACCAGCGGCCGGTTTGTCATCTACGACAAATCCAACCGCAAAGAGCAGGGTCTATTCCTCTATCGCGACGCCGAAAGCGGCCTGCATGTGCAGCTACCCCTCGTCAGTTCCGGGGGCAACCCAATCGCCGACAATCTTCCCTTCCCACACAGCCCAGGGATCTTTGATTGTCCCAACAATCTCTATCTCCCGGTCATGGTACCCGAACTCACCTTCGGCGAGAATGTCACCGTCCCGGCCTTCTACGGCCAGAAGTGCGTCGTCGGGCTGGGTCTGAAGAATTCCTATTTTTTCCGCTACGAACAGCCCGAGCTCATCAACATCAAGGAAGAGCTTGTGCGGAATATCGGCAGCGTGAAAGTGCAATGGACCTTCACCGGCAGCAAGGTCAGCGCCGAGTTCGCCTACACGGTCAAGAACCAGGTGACGCTCGACAAGTTCCGGATGGCGATCGTCATCGGCGCGCCGCACTCGAAATACCGTCAGGGCAATTCGCCCGCGCTCGGGCCGCTTGGTCACCGCTGTTCGGTGTTGAAGGACGATTTCCACGCCAACTGGCAGGAGACCGAAACCGTCACCGCCGATCCCGCGTACCGCACCAATTACGGCAAACTCCACTACGTGCAGATGTTTGTCCGCGACCACCCGCTCGTCATGCGCCCGGGTCAGGTGTATCGTCTGGCCGTCAGCTTCGAACCCGACCTCACACTCATCGAGTCGTAAGGGAAGCAAGAATCGAGAATGAGAATTTCAAACGCGTCCGAGAGGGCGCGTTTTTTTATTGGTAGGGCGGGACCGCTGGGCCCGCCGTTTGGATATTCGCGGACGGCCCAGCGGTCCGTCCCTACCCTAAACCAACGTAAGGTTGCTTTGGCATCCTCCTTTGGCTTTCATGAGCAGCACTGCAACGAGGCCCCTCACGAAGACCCCAATTAAGCACACCAGCAATATGGATACCTGCGTCGAATTTCTTATTACCGATATTCGATTAGGCGCGCCGACTCAGAGACCAAACCTATGGAGCGAGACAACCGCAGCTTCCATCGAAATTCTGAATCCCATTCGGGATGCAATGATCAAAAGGGGATTAATTATGGGCAAAATCAGAGGTGGCAAACCATGGGGGAGCGCATGCACCATCGGAAAAGGAAAATCCCGTGCCTGCCTATACTTTTGCCCAGTGCCTTCCTTTGAGAAGAAGCGGTGGGAAGGAAGTATCCGCGTAGATTCAGCACCTCCATTTTGGAGAGAACTAACCAAGATACGCGACAATTCGGCTGAAGAACAAATGATCGAGCCTGTTGTTTCCGAGCTAAAACCGATATTGGCCGGCAAAACTTCAATTACCGGACTGCATTGGATGTCCCTACAACAACTTTGTTCTTCGAAAGGTTATGAAGACTTGTAATTACAGCGGCATTCTCCTCACGCCTCCAGCGCCTCTTCGATCTGCCTGCTCGCAGAGCGAAGAACTTCCAACCTCGCGTAGCGTTTGTTGTCGGCGGGGACGAGGTGCCATGGGGCGTTCGCCTTGTCCGTGAGCGCGAGCATGTCGCCGACGGCGATTTCGTAGGCGCCGCGCTTCCGGCGATTGCGCCAGTCCTCGGCGTTCATCTTGTGCTGCTTGTGCGGCGTGGACTCGCGTTCGCGGAACCGACGCAGTTGTTCCTCGTGCGACACATGCAGCCAGTATTTCAGGACAATCGTGCCGTGCCCGGTGAGTTCGCGCTCGAAAGCATTGATCTCGGCAAACGCGCGCTTCCATTCATCTTCGCGACAAAACCCTTCCACCCGCTCCACGAGCACGCGGCCATACCATGAGCGGTCAAACACCGCCATGCGACCGTCGCGCGGGATGTCGCGCCAGAAACGCCAGAGGTAGTGCGCATGTTTTTCCTCGGGCGTGGGCTTCGCGACGGGGAGCACGCTGTAATCGCGCGGATCGATGGCACTCGTGAGCCGGCGGATGGCCCCGCCCTTGCCCGCCGCATCCCAGCCTTCGAACGCAAACACAATGGAACGTTTCGCCGTAAGCGCGGCGTGGACCGAGCGGTTCAGACGGCCGAGCCATTTTTCGCGCAAGGAATCGTAATCCTTTTCGGACAGATCCTGATCCAACGGTAGCGCCAGCAATCGCTTCACTCCGGAGAGACGCAGCGGTTTCACTGCGAGTGACGAGCGGGCCCGGGTCAGACGAGCGATTTTCTTTTGTTGCTGACGAAACTGGCTGAGCAGGAGCCGTCCGACCATGAGATCGCGGGTCCGCTCATCCTCGGCATCAATGATTGTCCAGCGTGCCCCGGGGCGGTCCGTGCTGGCCCGGATCAAAGCCGCGGTTTTGTCCAGCCGCTCGTAGATGCGGTGGTGATGCCAGTCTTCGTCGGTCACCCGCCACGCCGTGGCGGGATCGGCGCGCAGCGTGCGGAGCCGGCGGCCTTGCGCCTCTTTCGAAAGCTGCAGCCAGACCTTGACGACAAGTGTGCCGCCGTCGGCCAGAAGTTTCTCGAAGTCACGGATACGCGCCGCTTCCTGCATGATATGATCGACGGCAAATTTGCTGTGCGCCTCCTCGCGCAGCGTCTCGGTGTACCAGGAACCGGCATAGAGTCCGATCCGGCCGATGCCGGGGAGACTGCGCCAGAAACGCCATTGGTGCGGATGGGCCAGCTCATTGTCCGTGGGCGCATGATAGGAAAACGTCTCCACGCCGCGAGGGTCGAGCCACTCGGCGAGCGTGTTCAGCAGATTCCCGCGTCCGGCGCCCTCGGGACCGGCGAGGATGAGCAGCACCTTGAAGGGCACTTTTTTCAACTCCACCTGGAGCTTGACGAGTTCCTCGCGCAGGACCTGCGCCCGCGCTTGGTAGGTTCGCTTGGAAAGTCGCTGCTTTGCTTTCGCCATGTGCGTCCCAGCGTGGCGCGAGGGGGGACGATGTCGAGACGGAGATTTTCCCGGAAAACAAACCCATTCGGCCAGGGTGGAAAGCACAAAACATAGCCGCAAAACACCAGCATGGGGCGGCTTACCAATGTGACAGCCGTGTTACATTTCATGTCCATCCGGCCAAACCTCACCAGCCTGCTTGCGACCGATCGACCCGCACGTTTCCCTCCCATGCACTCCCACTTTCCCATGGCCAAAGAATCCTCTCCACAACACGACAACAAGCTGATCAAACGCGTTCATCGTGAACTGATCGACGATTACGACGAGGAGCTCGAGATGGAGCGCGAGGACTGGGAGCACGTCGATGCCGGCAAACCCGCGCGCCCCGTCGAGACGGACTCGAGTCGCGAGACCCGCAACCAGTATTTCAAAGAGCTCTTCCGCCTGCAGGGCGAATTGGTGAAAATGCACGATTGGATCGTCGAAACCGGATACCGGATGGTCATCCTGTTCGAAGGGCGTGACGCCGCCGGCAAGGGCGGAGCCATCAAGCGCATCACGCAACGGCTGAATCCGCGCGTCGCCCGGGTGGCGGCGCTGCCCGCGCCTTCCAGCCGCGAAAAAACGCAGTGGTATTTTCAACGCTACATCGCGCACCTGCCGGCCGCCGGCGAAATGGTGCTCTTCGACCGCAGTTGGTACAACCGCGCGGGCGTCGAACGCGTGATGGGCTTCTGCACTGACACCGAGTACGAAGAATTTTTCCGTTCCGTGCCCGAGTTCGAAAAGATGCTGGTGCGCTCCGGCATCCAGGTCATCAAATACTGGTTTTCCATCCCGGACGAGGAACAGGAATTCCGGTTTCGCTGCCGGATCAACGACCCGCTCAAACAATGGAAACTCAGCCCGATGGACCTGGAGTCACGCAAACGCTGGGAACTTTACACCAAGGCGAAGGAAGTGATGTTTGAACGCACCCACATCCCCGAGGCGCCGTGGTGGGTCGTGCAGGGTGCCGACAAGAAAAAGGGCCGCCTAAACTGCATCAGCCATCTGCTTTCCCAAGTAAAATATGCCGAGGTCAAGCATGTGCCCATCAAGCTCCCGCCCCGCATTCACTACCCCGACTACCGACGCGAGCCGATCCCGCCTGAGATGATCGTGCCGGAGATTTATTGAAGGCTGCGCTCGCAAGCCAAGGCCCGGCTTTCAAGTCATTGAGACAACGGGCAGAGTGCTCTCAGTGGCAGCGGGTGCAACCGTGACGGCAGGCTCACGCACGGTCACGGGCCTGGGTGCGGCCGGACGTGAACGTTTCACTGCCGCTTTGGGCGCAGGCCGCTTCGACCGGACTTTCGCCCCTGCCGAGACCGCGAGCGCGATCTTCAACATTTTGACCGCTTTCTTGGCGGTCTTCGCCGCGCGCCTGGCCTCCTTGAATTTTTGTTTGGCCAACTTGAAACCGGTCTTGGCGGTCTTTGCCGTTTTCTTGGCGGCGTCGGCCTGCTTTTGTGCGGTAGCGATTTGAGCGAGAATTTTTTGTCTGGTGGCAGCAATCGCGCCGGAAGTTTTTGTCGTCATGGGGTATGTTGGGGTTGGCAACGCGAGAAACCATTCGTGCCAGATGTCCGAATAAACGGCAATAGCCCGAATGTTACATTTTTTGTCCCTCGGATGTGCCATTTCCGGGCGCGGTCAGCCGACACCGCCCTGCGAGCCAGTCGTCACACGGTTCCCGCCGGATCCGTCGACCATCCAAGAAAATACAGTTAGGGCAGCAGCCATGGAAATATTGAAGGTAAATCGGTACGCCCCGTTTGACTGCATGGCACTCTCCGGCCTAACTCTTGTCCCCCCTCCCGCCATGTCTCCCACGCCCCGCGTCAAGCAACGTTCTACCAAAATCACCGCCAAGACCGGCAAGTCGATCGCCCAGACCGCCGCTGGGGGCGGAAAGATCGTGTACGCCAACCGCGAGTTGAGCTGGCTGGCCTTCAACCGCCGCGTGCTGGATCAAGCCCAGAACGAGGCGAATCCCCTGCTCGAACGGACCAAGTTTCTCGCCATCGTCAGCTCCAACCTCGACGAATTTTTCGAGATCCGCATCGCCGGACTGATGCAGCAAAAAGATTCGACCAGCGGGGAGCTGAGTATCGACGGCCTGACTCCCCGCGAGCAACTGAAACGCGCCTTCACCGACATCACCAAACTCGTGAAGGACCAGTATGCCTGCTGGAATGAACTTCTGGTGCCCGCCCTGGCCAAGGAAAAAATCACTTTCAAAACCGGCGCCCAGCTCAACGCCACTGAACGCGCCTGGATGCAGGATTATTTTGCCAAGCAGGTCCACCCGGTGTTGACGCCCCTGGCCATCGACCAGTCGCATCCTTTTCCCCAAATCGCCAACAAGACGCTCAATGTCATCGTCTCCCTCGACAACCCGGAAACTCCCGAGCAGGAGAACCTGATGGCGGTGCTCCCGGTACCCCGCAGCCTGCCGCGCATCGTGCCGATCACCCCAGGCCACAAATCCACCGAAAGCCGCAATTCCGCCGAGCCGCAAAAATTTGTTTTCCTGAGCGAGATCATCAAGCTGTGCGCCGGCGAACTTTTCCCGGGGTACGTGATCAAAAGCGCCCACGCTTTCCGCGTCACCCGCAACAGCGACCTCTACATCGACGATGAGGAAGCCGACAATCTCCTGAAGCGTATCGAGGAAGAACTGCGCAATCTCCGCCGCGGCGCCGCCGTCCGGCTGGAGATCGAGAACGGTGCGCCCGAACCCGTCTTCACCCTGCTCTGTGAGAATCTCGCGCTGTCCCCCGAGTATGTGTTCCAGTTGGATGGCCCGCTGAATCTCGTGCGCATGATGAGCCTGTCCGACCTCGTCGACCGGCCCGACCTGCAATACGCCCCCTTCACGCCGGTGGAGTTGCCCAGCCTCCGGGCGGCGGCCAATCTTTTCGCCACCATGCAGGAGCGCGACATCCTCCTGCATCATCCCTACGAGTCCTTCACACCGGTGGTTGATTTTGTGCAACAAGCGGCCCGCGATCCTGGCGTGCTTGCCATCAAACAAACGCTCTACCGCACCAGCGGCGACTCCCCGATCATCGGCGCGCTCATCGAGGCGTCACGCAACGGCAAGCAGGTCACCGCGCTGGTGGAATTGAAGGCCCGGTTCGACGAAGCCAACAATATCAAGTGGGCCAAGGAACTCGAGGAGGCCGGTGTGCATGTGGTGTTTGGGCTGGTCGGCCACAAGACCCATTGCAAATGCAGCATGATCGTGCGCCAGGAAGGCGAAAACCTCCGCCGCTATGTCCATCTGGGCACGGGCAATTACAACCCCAAGACCGCCCGGCTCTACACCGACCTGAGTCTTTTCACCTGCAATCCCGAGATCACCACCGAGGTGGCCCAGCTCTTCAACGCGCTCACCGGCTTCGGCCGCTCCCCGGAATTCAAGCACCTGCTCGTCGCGCCTTTCAATCTCCACTCGCGCATCCAGGAACTCATCGCCAACGAGGCCGCCAACGCCGCCGCGGGCAAACCTGCGCGGATCATCGCCAAGATGAACAAACTCGTGGACAAGGTGACCATGGACAATCTCTACGCCGCCTCGCAGGCCGGCGTGCAGATCGACCTCATCGTCCGCGCCACCTGCTGCCTCGTTCCCGGGGTCAAGGGTCTCAGCGACAACATTCGCATCCGGAATATCATCGGTCGCTTCCTCGAGCACTCCCGCATCTACTATTTTGAAAACGGTGGCGCCCCGCTTGTCTACTGCGGCAGCGCGGACTGGATGACCCGCAATTTCTTCCGGCGGGTCGAAGCGCTTTTCCCCATCTATGATCCGGAAATCAAGCGTCGGATCATTGAAGAAATATTGCCCTCCGAATTGCGCGACAATGAAGATGCCCGCGAACTCCAATCCAACAGTGCCTACATCCTTCCCGCGCGTAAGGAAGGCGATGCCGCATTCTCCGCCCAAAAAAATTTTATGGCCACGGCGCAGAAACGCGCGGCCGATCAGATCGAAGTCGTTAGTTAAGACGAAATGACCGTAGGACACGGTGAATCGTTGATCGAGCTGTAGGAAACAGGCGGCTTTATGCCGCGATTCGAACCGCACGCTGCTCCCGAGCATCCCATATCGTGGTATAAAGCAGCGCCTACAGCCCGCAAAAAAAAACGGCCGCCGGGGAACCGGGCGGCCGTCGGATCGACTTACGAACTAATCTTTAGTGGCGATCACAATCACGATCGTCGTCGTCATCATCATCCTTCTCGCCATCACGATGCGGCGCTTTCTTCAGCTTGATCACCGTGGCCGAGTATGGCGCCGGAGTGAAGGTGAAGGTCGGACCAGTCAGAGTGACGGTCGATTGGGCGACATCGGCCGAGCCGGTGCCGGTGTGGGCGGCCTCGTCCTGCGGAATGCCGTAACTGAAGACGTCCGCCTGTTGGCCGAATCTGAAGCCATCGATCTTCACCGAGGCGTTCAGATCACTGATCGGATGTTTGTTGATGATCAGGAGATTCAAGGTGTGGCTATGATCGTCACGCACCGCGTAGACTCCGAGCTTGCTGTAATCGCTGGTCGCCCCGATCACCGTCTCGCCGCCACGCGCATAGTTTTTCAGCAGCTTGTAGACGTAGAAGGTCGGATAACGGTCGGCCGGGCCGGCGGGCGTGTTATTGTTCACAATGCCGTAATCGCCGTAGTTACGCCAACCGTAGAGCAAGGGGCTGTTGTTGTTTCCGGCACCCGGGCCGTTGCGCAGATCCCACCAAAAGAAGGAATTGAATTCCGTCTTCATGATGTTGCCGAGGGAATCCGCCATGAACAGGCCGTTGACAAGGCTGGTCGATTGCTTGCCGGGATTGCTATAGACGGAGTTGTTCTCCGTGCAGGTTATCTCAACCTCATTCGCCTTCTTGCCAAGGTAGTCATTCAAAATCCGGCGGATGCTCGCCGCATCGTTACCCCAGGTCTTGGAGGACTGAAGGAGGAAGGCGTCGTCTTCGCCGCCCGGCCCCTGCTCGTAGCGGTGGTAGATCACGAAATCAGGCGTGTAGCCGATCTTCTTGAACGTGGCCAGCATCACCGCAGACCAGCCATTGTGCGTCAGACCGGTGCGGGGGTTGGTCACAGTTTCGTCAGTGTAGTTGGCATTGCTATCCTCGTCGGCCACGAGAACCGCGCCGATCTTGATGGAGTGATCCACCGCCTTCATCTGCCTGGCGTATTCCTTGACGCGGGTCGCATAGGTCACGGGATCATTGGGGCGCGTGTTCTGGTCCGTTTCCCAGGTACCGTAGTTTTCGTTGCCGATTTCCCAGTATTTGAAGCCGTATTTTTGGGTCTTGTTCGAGTAACGGACCCAGTCCGCGGCTTCCTCGGGTGTACCGGTGCCGTAGTTCGCGGTGATGAAGACCTGGGCCTGGGTGGTCGTCGCGATATTGGCGAAGGCGTCGAAATTAGTCGCCCATTGGAAGGTCTGGCCTTCGCTCATGTCCGTCTTCCAGTGGTATCCATCGGCAGCGGAGCCACCGGGGAAACGCAGCGCCTGGTTGTCGAGCTCATTGAGCAGATCGGCGGTCGTCACGGTATTAAACGAACCATCCCAAATGGCAGTGTTCAAACCGAAGGTACGGGGATCGACCCGGCGAATCCGGTTATGGGCCGCTACGTTCACATTCACAACCGCAGGAGGCGGTGCAAGGTCCAGACGCATGTCGTCGAGGTAGAATGTCGCCGCGCTTCCGCCGGAGGCTTCACGGAAGGTGATCCGGTTCAAGTCAGGTATATTGGCGGCGCCAATATCGGCCAGGGGAATCGTGATTTTCTGCCAGACATTCGCAACCAACGGACTAAGAGGCAGGGCTGGGTGAGTTCCGTCGTCGCGTTCGATATTGATCGCCAATAGCTGGCCGCCGACCGGCCCGCCATTGATCCAGAAAGTGAGCGTCGTGAAATTTTGCGTATCGAGATCCGCGTGGTGCAGTGAAAGTCCGCCGCCTTGAAGGGTGACGGCCATGGAACTCGCGCCAGTGCTGACGATGCTTGTCTCAGTGCCAACAGTGGTGCTCCAGCTCCAGTTTTGCCATCCACTCACCAAGGAATCCTGGTATATAGCCATGCCGCCATTGAGCGGTGGGGGCGGGATGACCGGAGTGCTGCCGGTGATGACGATGTCGTCAATGTAGTAGGTGGGCGCATTGGTGCCGGTATTTTGAATCACGAGACTGGTCACGTTGGCATTATTATCGATTCCGAGGGACGCCAGTGGAATGGTGACTTTCGTCCAAGTATTGGCTGCGAGCACCGGAATATCCACGGTGGACTGCCCGGCATAATTCACCGTCGCATATACCTGTAACACCTGCCCGCCGGTAGGCCCACCATTGATCCAGAAAGTCAGATTACCGAAGCCTGTGGTATCAAAATTGGCCGGCCAGTTGTGACCCATTTGAAAGCCCTCCCAGGCCAAGGCGGTGACCGCAATGGAGGTGCTACCGGAGTGCACATAGGCGGTGCTGGCAGTGTCAATGACACTGGCCCAGCCCCAGTTGCCCCAGTTGTTTTGGAGTGCGTCGTCGTATACAACGGAGTCGGTTGCAGCTCGGGCGGAAGCGCCAAACCCGAGGGTCAGCGCGAGAAGAAACAAGGAAGACAGGAAGAACCGTGGTCGTAACATAGGAAGAAAAGGAGCCGGTCTGGGGACGACTCCAGGGGTTGAGGGGTTGGAGAACAGTGAAATCGCGATCGTTGTTTAATGGAGGTTGAGTCAATCAGAAGATCAAGCGCGACGTCTTAAGAAATCACGGCGCGCTGTTGAGACCTATTGTCCGGCCAGCCTGACGAAGGTTCCGTGTTCCCTCACCCCCGGGTTCAATTCATATTTTTTTGCGCGTACTTGTGTACTTTAGACTCACCCCATTAACAGGCTGCTGAAAAAGTGACCGTTCTGGAAAATTTGAAAAAATCGAGCATCAAAGCAGAATAAGTTGTGAACGTGATTTTCATAAAAAAATGACTTTTTCAGCAGCCTGTTAAGTCATCCATAATACGCGCCAGCAGTGTTTTCACTGCCACGAAAAAGTGCGGTTGATTTTCCCTTTCTTCAACTCTTGCAGCTCCTGGCCAAGGCTCGGAAGCCAAGCCCTCTGCCGCCCTCACCAGTGGTTTCTTGCCAACAGATGCCCCACGCCACAAACAACTATTTTATTTTTCCGCTTGATCGCACGCAGCTTGATCAACGTCGAACCTGAGCGGAACCTGATTCCTTTCACGCCACCGATTGTGTCAAACTGGTGACATTGTGAACCGCCGCCGACTTGAGGTTGTGCTCAGGTATCGGGCGTGGATTGTTCTTGCCCAATGACGGCTGAACCTCGCGTGCCCCCCGCCAAACGTTTTCTCAAGGCCACCCATGATCTGGTCTTTCACGACGTCCATGGCGGACAACTGATCTACAACGCGTGCTGGGAAGATCCGCGCATCGACCGCCATTTGCTCAGGCTCAAAGCCGACAGCCGGGTGATCATGATACCGTCGCTGGGTGCAACGCCCTCGACTACCTGCTCGATGGCCCGGCGGAAATCCACACCATCGACGTCAACCCCCGGCAGAACGCCGTGCTCGAACTCAAGCTCGCCCTGATCAGGCAAGGTGACTTCGGAAATCTGTTCGAGTTTTTTCGGCATCGCTCCCATGAAGATTACCAGGCCGAGTATCGCGCCGTCCGGCCCGGCACGCGGATCCTCTTGTATTTCACCGGACTGGATCTCAGCTTCGTACCCGCCGACGCGTGTTTCGGGGCGCTTCTTTACCGAGCGCACCGCGCCGCTCCACCTCACTGATTGCGTCGGCACCTACGGCAGCCTGCATTTCGCCGAGAAAATTTGACCGCATTCACGCTCCCACCTCCACCCGCTGCTCCGAGTCGCTTTTCTTGCGGTAACCGACGAGCTTCATTCCGCCTATGGCGGCGTCTGGCAATACCTCCAGTTTGTCGGACGCAAACCATGGCCTGACAGGCCTCCCCGGCTGGATCGCCAGCCGGGAGACCGATTGGCCGGCGACTGTGGACAAGCCAACGGGCTCAGCGCAGTATCTCGCCCTTCGTCACATCTCCGGGAACATCGAGCAACTGGATTTGGTTGATGGTCTTGAAATGCGCATGGTCGGCGAATGCCCAGACAACCTTTTTGTCCGTGGTCAGCTCGAAGAAATGCGGCTGTTCGCCGAGATGGCCGTGCCCGAGATAATTGCAGAAAATCGTGTTGCCGTTCGGCAAACGCTGCAGACCGGCCATGAGCCGCAGCGGATTGCCAGGGATGTCGTTCTCATTCACTTCCCAGACGATTTTCTCTTTTTCGTCGAGTTCGATGAGCTTGTGCCCGTCGCCGCAGGAAATCAGCAGGTGCCTGTTGGGCAGCAGCACGACCTCGTGGACATCGCCAGGCACCGGGATGGACCTCAGCACATGGCCATCGCCATCCAGTTCATCGACCCGGTGCTCCCCTTTGCGACAGACCAGATAGTGGCTGTCGCGGGTCTTGCGCACCCCGCGGTACTGATCGTGCAGGTTCACCGTGGCCGGCGGTGGCGTGAGTTTGATTTCCTTGGCAATCTGCCCATCACGCCCGATTTCGAGGAGCCGGCTCGGACCGCACTCGACCAGCAGCACGCGGCCATCAGGCAATGGCTGGCAGGCATTCACTTCGGCCTTTTCCCCCGCCTTGTATTCCCAGACTATCTGCTTGGCCGGGGTGACCTCGATCGCCCCGTGAGCGTGACAGAAAAGATAATTACCATTGGGCAGCGCCCAACAATCTTGCGGATGCTGACAGGGATATTCCCATTCGATGACGCCTTCGACCGAGACGACCGCCACTTTGCCACCATTGGAATCGGTGCAGAGGAAACGGTGTGCGGCAGAGGCGGCTGATGTAATCAGAAGAAACGAAACAAACAGGGGTAGGATTCTCATATAAAAAATCTCGGGGGTAAGGAAATAACGATAAACGACTGCTAATTGATTAAAATCAGTCGGAGGTCAAACCTCTCCGCACCCAATCGTATTTGACGGCAAGCCAGTCGAAAATCACTTCCCAACCCCTTCGCGCAAAAATCTCCGTTTGCATCACGTCGCATTGTGGATAACTCGTCAGTGTCCCACCCAATCAAATCATCAATCATGAAACGTCTCATTTCCCTGTTTGCTGTCATCGCCCTCTGCCTCTGCGCCCGCGCAGAAGTGGAAACCTACAACATCGATCCCGTCCATTCCTCGGCCGGATTCACCCTCCGCCATGTCCTGTCGAAATTTTCCAGCAGTTTCACCAAGGTCACCGGCACCATCACGGTGGATCGCGCCAACCTCGAAAACAGCAGCGTGGTGGCGAGCATCGATGTCACCGCACTGAACACCGATAACGAAAAACGCAACACCCACCTCAAGAGCCCCGATTTTTTTGACACCGCCAAATTCCCCACCATGACATTCAAGAGCACGTCTTGGAAAAAGACCGGCAACGATACCTTTGACGTGACCGGCGAGCTCACCATCAAGGACGTCACCAAACCGGTCGTGCTTAAGACAACCCTGCTCGGGTTCGGCTCCGGCATGGGTCCCGGCAGTTTCCTCTCCGGCTGGGAAGCCACCACCATCATCAAGAAATCTGAGTTCAACATGGCCGGACCGGCGATGCTGGCCAAGGCGCTCGGCGATGACGTTGCTGTAACCATTAATGTTGAAGCCGGCTACAAAAAGTAAGCCCGACATTTCGATTTTCATTACTGCAGGACGGCCCAAAGGCCGTCCTTTCTTTTTGCCCTCCACCTGCTACCGTGCCCCTGTGACCGACGACGAAATCCAACACCTGATCGAAGACGCCACTTTCGATTATACGATGGGCGACAATGATTCAGCCCTGGCCAAACTTACTCGCGCCACCACCGCCGCGCCCGCTTCCTTCGAGGCCTGGCATGCGCTGGCCGAAATTCATTTCAGCCTCCGCCGCTTTGACGACGCTTTGTATGCCGCCAACCAGGCCCACACCGTGCGCCCTGATGATCTTTTCATCAATACCACGCTGTCCCGCATTTGGATGGAAAAGGGCGACAAGCCGATGGCCGAAAAATTCGGTGCGCAGGCCAAGATCCTCGGCTGGAAAGATCAGTTGAAAAATCCTGAAGCAGCCAAAGAAGGCCTGTAAATAGCAACTTCGCAGCATTGCCGCGCTTCGACGCCTCTTGTCTTTGGCCAAACAGCAGCACTCCTATCAGTGTTTCTCATGTTTCACGGACCTGACACCCTAATTGACAGTCGCCCGCGCACCCACCTAACGTCGCAGCCTATGGATAGACCCGCCTACCTGCTCGAATTCGAGAAGCCGCTCCGCGAACTCGAACGCCAGCTCGAAACGCTACACCAGCAGTCACTCGAAAACAATATCGATATGACCACTGAGCTCTCCACCATCGAAGACAAGATCGAGCAGACCAAACGCGAGATCTACTCAACCCTTTCCCCCTGGCAGCGGGTGCAAGTCGCCCGCCATCCCAAGCGTCCATACGCCCTTGATTACGTTGCCGCCATCTGTACGGGCTTCCAAGAACTGCACGGCGACCGCCAGTTCAAGGATGACCAGGCGCTCATCGGTGGCACCGCATTCTTCGGCGACATCTCCGTGATGATTATCGCCCAGCAAAAGGGCCGCGACACCAAGGAAAATATCGTCCGCAACTTCGGTATGCCCCAACCTGAAGGCTACCGCAAGGCCCTCCGTCTGATGAAACTCGCGGAGAAATTTGGCCTGCCGGTCCTCTGCTTCATCGACACCCCCGGCGCCTACCCGGGCGTCGAATCGGAAGCCCGTCATGTCTCCGAAGCCATCGCGGTCAACCTCCGCGAAATGGCCATGCTCAAAGTCCCCACCATCGCCGTCATCGTCGGCGAGGGAGGTTCCGGCGGCGCACTCGGTATCGGTGTGACCGACCGCGTGCTGATTTTCGAAAACTCTTACTACTCGGTCATCTCTCCCGAAGGCTGCGCCGCCATTCTCTGGAAAGATCGCGCCAACGCGCCCAAAGCAGCCGAGGCGCTCAAGCTCAACGCCGCCAATCTCAAGGAATTTGGCGTGGTGGACGAGGTCATCGCCGAGCCGCTCGGCGGTGCACATCACGACCCGGCCGCGACCGCCGCCGCGCTCAAGGACGCCTTCAACCGCCACCTCAGCGAGCTGATGGAGAAATCTGTGAAGCACCTTCTTGACGACCGTTACGAGCGCTACCGCGAGCTCGGCGAATTCCGCGAAACGGCGGTAAGGTGAATGATCCTTGGGGCAAACCCTGAGCATTAAGGAGGCATCCTCCAATATGCGTTGTTGGAGGATGCGTGTCATCGTGAACGGCAGATGGCGGTGACGCAGCTCATCCCTTCACCCGACCAAACTGAAACCAACTTCGTATATCGGCCCCGCTGCAAATGAAAGTGCTGTAAATTAATCTGACATCTTTCTGGATTTTCTTACACTTAATCAGAAAAATTACGCACCACAACCCCATGATTATACCTATAATTTTTGTAAACTCATGATTTGCAGTCTCGAATTTAAATTATTTTGCGATAGGCATATTTAATGCAATAATCTGGCATGCTCAGAAAATTCCTTCCATCAATTGCCCTGCTCACTCTGGGGTTAGTCTGTCAAAGCCGAGCTGCCACATGGTCATTCGACTTCAGTGGTAGCGGCGTTACAGAATCCCTCACCATTACAACTGGCGCGCCTGTCACGACGTTTGGCTATGGTTCCGGTTTTCTAATCACCGGCATTACCGGCCAAAGGAATGGCGTGGCGATCACCGGGTTGACACAGGCGGCGAATAATCCCGCTTTATCGCCTGGTTACACAACTTCCAGCGATAACCGGTGGTGGTTTGACAACGTCCTGCTTGCCTCCGGCAATTTAGATCTTTGGGGCGTTCTTTTCAGCACCGCTGACGGCAAAGAATACAATCTCTACAATGATAAGGGCCAATATATCGATGGCTATTACAACACCCGCACCTGCGGATACCAACTTACCGATGTCACGAAGAACGTCCCGGACAGCGGAGCGACCGTCTTAATGCTCGGCGCTGGGCTCGTCGGACTCGCCGCGCTTCGGCGTCGTTTTGTTGGCTGAAAATTATTATACTCAGACCACGGCCCGCATCGAAACATGCGGGCCTTTTTTGCGCACCCGCACAGCTTTGTAACCCAGTCGATTCCTAAATGTCCGACTTTAAGGCCAAAATGTCGTGGAAATCTGTATGAACACAGATAAAGATTTTGCCGGCAGAAGATCGCATTCAGCAGCGAAAACCATCCGGTTTTCCAGAAGGTGACCGACTTCAGACCGCTCTTTCTCACGACGAATCTGTGGTTTCAGATGAATTTTTCCGCCTCAAAGCATCAGACCCTAGGGTGCAAATCGGGGCATGAAGCCCCTCCTTGTTACAGCGGGAACAAATGCGAAGGGTGACAAGCCTCCGTTGTAACTGCACAGACGAGATCAGGACGGACGGAATACATCCAAAGCGCCCTGGTTGTTTTGCCGGGCTACAAGAATTTTCCGAACCGTGGCGTTGCGCCCGGGCCGGAGGGCGGCAAGCATTGAGCCGATGACTCTCGCTCAACTTGGTTGGAATGATTTTTTTGCCCAGGCTTTCGCGCCCCATGCGGCGGCGGGCTGCCTGCCGGCGCGGGTCACGCTGGAGCTGAAGGGTTACTTTGAAGTCACGGGGGGATTCGGCGCCAAGCTCAGCCAGTGCACGGGCAAATATATCAACGCCTGCGTCTCCCCAGCGGAATTTCCCGCCATCGGTGACTGGGTGGCGGTCACAGCCCAGGCCGGCGAAGAGCAGCGGATGCACATCCACGCCACCCTGCCGCGCCGCACAAAATTCTCCCGCAAGGCCGCCGGCGAACAGGATCTGGAGCAGATCGTGGCCGCCAATATCGACACCATTTTTCTCGTGAGCGCGTTCGACGGAAATTACCACCTGCACCGCGTCGAACGTTACCTCGCGGCGGCCTTCGCCAGCGGCGCCCAGCCGGTCATCTTGCTCAACAAGGCCGATCTCGCCGACGACACCGAAACGCTCCAACGCGAGATCACCGGCGCCGCACCCGATCTGCCGGTGTTCGTCGTCAGCGCGCAAACCCGCCGCGGCCTGAAGGTGCTCGCGCCCTATTTGCAGCCCGGCATGACCGTCGCGCTGATGGGCTCGTCCGGCGTCGGCAAGTCCACGCTCATCAACCGGCTCGTCGGCGAGAATCTCCAGTTCACACAGGATGTGCGCGAGGATGACAACAAAGGCCGGCACACCACGACGCAGCGCGAGCTGCTGGTCGCTCCGGGCGGCTTCATCGTGATCGACACTCCCGGCATGCGCGAAATCCAACCCTGGGTCGCCGAGGCCAGCGTGCGCGCCGCCTTTGCCGATATTCTGGATCTCACGGCGCAGTGCAAATTCCGCGACTGCTCGCACACTGTGGAACCCGGCTGTGCCGTGCAAAGCGCCATCAAAGCCGGCGCGCTCGGCAAAGCCCGCTGGCACAGTTGTCAGCGCATGCTCCTCGCGACCATGAAGGCGCCGACCTACGGCGACCGCCGCGCCGAGCAGGAACGCAAGAAAGGCGTTAAGAAAATGAACAAGAGCCTCCGGCAGCGCGTGCACGCGAAATCAGACGGGGAGTGAATTAGGCCGTAGTTCTTAGTACGTAGTCACGTTGGAGAAACCCGACAACGCGGACCACACACGCGACCGCCACGTTTCGGGCTGCGCCTTCAATCGCGGCTACTTGCGGACAACCGAAAGGCGAAATTATCTCCTGATCGACGCGGCGCCGCAGTTGACCCGCGACCGAATATGCGTGATTCTGTTTCTCCATGTTTAAAATCCTCGGCTCAGATGGCAAAGAATACGGACCGGTCACCCAGGGCAATGTGATCGAGTGGATCCGCGACGGCCGCGCCAATCTCTCGACCAAGGCCCGCAAGGCCGACGAGACCGAATGGAAAACCCTCGCGGATTATCCCGAGTTTGTCCCGACCGGGTCCGCGCCATCATGGGCGCCGCCACCGCCGCCCATGACGGAGACAGCCGCTCCGTTCGTGCCGGCACCCGCGGCGGCGAGGGTGCCCGCAACCCGGCCGCTCGCCGGCCTGGACCGGCGATTCACCGCCGCCCTGATCGACGGCATGATTTATTTTTTCTGCCTGCTGCCCTACTTCACCGCGTTCAACGCGATTTTTTCCGAGCGGCTGGCCAACAACGAAAGCTTCTCCTTGGAGATGTTGTTCAACACCTATGCCGAAGCGTGGCCCAAATCCATGCCCTATGTGCTGCTGCTTGCCCTGGTGCAGACCACCCTGCTCTGCCGGCGCAGCCAGTCCATCGGCAAATATTTTCTCCGGATACAAATCGTCACGGTGCAGGACGAAGCACCCGCCGGTCCGGTCCGCGCGTATCTGCTGCGCAGTTTGCTGATCTGGGTGATCGAGCAGATTCCGCTATTCGGCAAGCCGCTCTTCTGGCTGGTCGACTGCTTCTTTATCTTCCGCGAAGACCAGCGCTGCATCCACGATCTCATCGCGGGCACCAAAGTGATCAAGCTGCCACCGCCGGGCTCATCCCCAAAAGAATAGTTTGAGGAACGGACGCTCAGAGCAAAGGCGGCCTGCTTTCTTATGAGCTGTAGGAGCGGCTTTATGCCGCGATTATTGGCCGAATCGCGGCTTAAAGCCGCTCCTATACCAAACCAAGCCGAAGCAAGCTTGCTTCGGGGGGATCAACCAATCCCGAATGAATTCGAGCCGGCATTTCTCACTGAATTATCTCTGTACCCGTCGGCCATAGCCGTGGCGACGGCTGATCCGTAGTGATCGGCGGAATCCGCGGTTATATTGATCTGCCGTACTGCGTAAGGCTTCTTTTTTCGTCATGCGGCTAAGGCTGCATCGGGATCACTTCGCGCCATCAAGCTGCGCCAAACGTTTTTCCAACGCCGCCACACTGGTCAGCGGGGACGAGCAGGCTCCATTGGCGCAAAGAAAGGCGGCCGTACGGTCCAGCTCGGGATAAATATCCTCGCCGCGCGGCGCCGGTCCGGTGCGGCGGTCCCACCATTCCACGAGCTTGTGCTGCGTCGGCAGACGCAGGGCGGCGACAAACATTTCCCGTGCGACCCCATCCTGCTTGCCACCCAGAATCATGGCATGCACCGGTTCCGTGCGCGCTTCTTCCTCGGCCAGCAGCAGGCCGCCGACGTAGAAGGAGCGATTATCCATCACCCCGGGAGCGAGGAGCCAGCGCAAGGCGTTGCCCGCCATGTCGCGAAATTCCGCGTGCCCCGTCACCTGGGCGAGCGCGGTGGTGAAACGCGCCAACGCCACATTCTCGTCAAACTGCGGACGCGGCGCCGGAAAGCTTGCCTTGGTCGCATCGCCGGCGGCATAGCCCGCGGCATCCGCCCGGCGAAAATGCGCCTCGATGAATTTAGCCGACACCATCGCGCGAGCCAGCCAGTCGGGATTCTGCGTCAACTGATGCAGCGCGAGAAAGGCGCGGCCCATGGCCAGCGCATCGCCCAGATAAGGGCCGGCCGCATCCCGTTCGTCATGCCGGAAACCGCCTTCGCCCAAGCCGCGATGGTCGATCACCCACCGTGCCGCGTGTTCGGCCTCGGTGCGATAGGACTCGTCACCGGTCGCCGCAGCGAGCTGGACCAGCGCGCAGATGATCCAGCCGTTTTCCCGGGCATAAACATGCGTGTCTATGCGCGGCACTCCGCGGGCTCGACGTCCGGCATCATCGAGCGAGAAATAATCCGCGCTGTGCTCTCCGGGCACGAGGTCGGCATCCTGACTCGCATAGACCACGCCGTCAGGACTCGTAAGAAACTTTCTCAGATAGCCGTGGATGGATCGCGCGGTTTCCAAATAAACCGGATCGTGCCACTGCGCGAAAGCCAGCGCATACGCGCGAAGATTGTCCGCCTGAATGGAAATGATCTTCTCGAAATGCGGTTCATCCCAGGTGCCGCCGGCGGAGTATTGGTAGACGCCGCCCCAGACGGGATCGAGGAGCTTGCGCTGGAGCCGGAGCGTGTCGCGGGCCAGTTGCGCGATGCGGGCATCACCGCCCCGGCTTTCCTGCAGAGCGAGTTCAAGGGTGTCGGCGTCGAGGAATTTGTGGCTGAACCCCCAGCCGCCTTCCTTCTCGTCGTAGCCGGCCAGCCATTGGCCATGCATTTCGTCGCGTCGTCCGGCCGGCAGCACCGTTTCACTCGCGGCGGCACGATCGTGACTGACATTTTGCGCGGCCACCGGCGAGGGATCGTCGATGACTGCACGCAACAATTGCACCATCGCCCCCGGAGTGACATAGCCCTGCTTCTTCACGATCTCGGTTCTATCGGGAGCGTAGATGACCGTCGCCGGCCAGCCGTAATCCTCGTAGCGGCTGGCCAGATCGGGTCGCGAATCCTGATCCACGCGAACCGCGAGATATCGTTCGCCCACCAAGGCGGTCACGGCCCGGTCGCGATAGGTGGTCGCCTCCATCACATGGCACCAGTGGCACCACACCGCCTCCAGATCGAGCAGGACAAATTTGTTTTCGCGTTTCGCCCGGGCAAACACCTCGTCGGACCACGGGTGCCAGGTGATTCCGGAAATCGATTCTGCCGGGGCGGCGGACAAACGGGTCAAACCAAGCAGAGCGGCGCAAAGGACAAAACGGGAAAGGTTCATGCCCTTGCTACGCGGGACATCACTTGCCGGATGCAGACTTCCGAAAGATCAACGCATCCAGCGAGAGCTTGCCCGGGCCGAAGACAAGCACGATGAGCGAAGCCAGCAGAAAAAGAAACGGGGCAGCAGAGACAAATTTATCCGGATCACTGGTGATCGCCATCAGCGCTTCCCGATCCGCCGTGTAATAGGCCACGAACATGGTGCCGAGCAAAGGAATCGAGGCGGGCCGGGCAAAAAGTCCGATGGCAAGCAACGCTCCGCCAAAACATTCGGTCGAACCGGCCATGATGGCGTTGAGTTTGGGCATCGGAATATGCAGCGATTCAAAGTATCCTGCGGTACGATCGAGATTCATCAGCTTGCCCCAGCCGGTGCGGGCAAACGCAATGCCCCAGTAAAGCCGGATGACCAGCAGCAGCGGGGATTGGAAAAACGAGGCGATGGTTTCGAGTTTATCCAGCAGGGAGCGGAGTTGCATAGGTGTGGGGGTTAAGATGGCAGTGAAAGTGAGAGCAGGAGGGCGGGGATTTATTCCTGAGGCAGGAGCGGCTTTATGCCGCGATTTACTCGAGCCATTCAGGATATGGACACGCCTGCTTCGTAAGCAAACCGAACCATGCCCAGTCATCAGCGGCGCAATAGTAGCACGGCCACATCCGGCCAGAGGACAACAGTTCAGCGCGATAGGGATTCAAATAGATATAGAGAAATATCGGAAATACATCGTCAGTCGATCGCAGCTTGTGATCGTAATAGCCACGCTGCCACTTCAAGCCAACTTGTCTCAAGACGACAGATGTGCGACCTTTTAAAAGCCGGAAGGCATGAGACAGCGTTTGATCGGAATGCAGCTCGACCAACAGATGCACATGATCTGGCATCACGACAACCGTCCGCACCTCCCAACCGCAACAAGCTTCCTTGGCCGCCGCCAACACTTTTTCGCTCACTGGCATATCTGTCAGTCCGGTCTGCTGATCTTCGATGCAAATAGTCAGGAAATAAGACGCCCCGGCGACAGAATATCTGCCCTTGCGCAAGGCTTCATGTCCTTTGGCGATATCGCGCATGGTGTTGAGATTTAAAGTGGTCGCGGCGTAAAGCCGCTCCTGCAAAAATCCATCAGTATCGATCACCGTTGGCAGAACCAGCCGAGCTCCATCCAGGTGCGGAACCAGGCTTGGATTTTTGCCGCCCAATCTTCCCGGGCATGTCTGGCCGGCGGGATGCCGGCATTCAGCGCCTGCTCGAGCGTTTTTCCAGTCTGGATCGCCCGCAATATCCGGTAGGCGGCAGGATCGAGGCGTTTGAAATAAATCGTGCCATCGATCCGATGCACGGCGACCTGGGTCCGCTCGGGTCGCGGCCGGGTGACTTTGCGGCTGCCCGTTTTTTTGGCGGCATGCGCAATGGACGTGTTGCTCGCCTCGCCGCGCGAAAGTTCGTCGCGCTGCTTGACCGCCAGAATGAATTCATCGACCGGATAATCCAACTGCAGAAGTTGCAGGTAAGGCTGCAGGTTGAGTTGCAGCCGCGACGGGTCGGCGTCGAGCAGATCGTCAACCGTGAAGACCGGCAGCGCCGCGCTGTCGAACACCTCGATGCGAGCCCACTCGAAGCGGGCCAGATCATGACAAAGCGCGGTGTGCGGCCGCGTCCACTGCGGCTCCTCGCGGATGAAGCGCGCGAGGCGCGAGGGCAGATCGCGCAGGGTGAAGGAGCGCGACGGATACTTCACGAGGTACGCCTCGATCAGCTTCATGAACCGCGGCTGGCCGAGGGCGGCGCGCAGGCCGGGACAGTCCTCGTACAGGCTGTCGAGCACACGGAACCAGTACATGCGGCTGTAGATTTCGAGGCGCTCGAAGGAAGTGAGCCGGTCGTTGGGCTTGGCGATCTGCGCGGCGAGTTCGGCCGTGGGCCGGCCATCGCGCCAGCGGCGCGGCATGCGGTTGGCCGGCGTGAGCGGCCGCGAAATCAGCGTCCACATCGCGCGCTGGAGCGCGGCGAGTTCGGCCGTCGAGCCGACCCGCTCAGGCGCGAAGCGTCTCTTCGCGGGGTTTTTGCGCTTCGCGGGCATCGGCGATGTATTGCTTGGATTTCAGGGCTTCGTCGTGGACCTCGTCGAAGGACGGGATCTTGTCGTCCCACTCGAGGAGGGTCGCGGTCACGCCGCAAAGCCTGATCGCGTGGGCGTAGAGTTTCCACACCGGATCGATGGGGGCGTGGTCGTGGGTATCGAGGATGTATTTCTCGAACTTGGTGTGCCCTGCGATGTGCATCTGCGCGACCCGGTGGTGCGGCACCTGGTTGATATAATCGTAGGGATTGAACCGGTGGTTCTTCGACGACACATAAATATTGTTCACGTCGAGCAGAATGCCGCAATCGGCGCGCTCGACGACTTCGGAGAGAAACTCCCACTCGGTCATCTCGGAGACGTGGAACTCGGTGTACGAGCTGACGTTTTCCACGCAGATGGGGATCTCCAGAAAATCGCGCACGTATTTGATCTTTTCCGCGGTGCGTTTCGCCGCCGCAAAGGTGTAGGGCATGGGCAGCAGGTCGTGCGAATAGGAGCCGTCGACACTGCCCCAGCAAAGATGATCGGAAAGCCAGGGCGTGTTCGTGCGCTTGACGAGATTTTTGAGCCGGCGGAGCTGACTGCGGTTCGGTTTGTCGGCGGAGCCGAAATAGAGCGACACGCCATGCTGGACGACGCGGTACTGTTCGAGGATCTTGTCGAGCACGGCAAGCGGACGTCCGCCCTCGACCAGATAATTTTCCGAGATCACCTCAAACCAGTCGACGGTCGGTTTTTTCGTCAGGATATGCCCGTAGTGCGGGATACGCAGACCGATACCGACGCCGTAATCGGTGAAGCCGTTGAAGCGGTTGGCGGGCATGTAATGAAAAGGCGAATTGGCTGGCTGACAAAAGCGAGCGAGAAAAAAGGAGACCGGGTGTTGAGCCCGATCTCCTTGGATTGATTCGATTTACCCGGACCGATCAGGGGCGGGTACGAGAGAAAAATCAGGTGCTCTTCTTGTCGGCGTGAGCGGAAGCGCAGCCGCCCTTGCCCTTGCAACTGTTCTTGCCCTTGCAGCCGTTGTCGCTGCTCTTGCAGCCGCCCTTGCCTTTGCAATCGTTCTTGCCGGCGCAGTCGTGGGCTTTGCAACCGTCCTTCCCTTTGCAGCCGTCCTTGCCCTTGCAACTGTCCTTGGCTTTTTCGCCGGCGGGGGCGGTTTTGCCGGCGTCCTGAGCGACGGCTTTGACGGCGAAGGAACCGGCATAAAGGCCGGCGATGGCTGCGGCCATAAGGATAGTACGTGTGGATTTATTCATTTGGATTTTTTGGTTTTGGGTTTCTGAATCCATCCCAACAAGCACCATGCCAGCCGGGCGGAAGAAATGCTAAAAGTGGTATTGTCCTGATTGGAGCTGAGTGAGTCTGCCTTTATTCCAAGAAATTACGACCGGGGGATAAAATTGGATGCAAATCACTTTATCGATCATCCAACAGAGTGCCAGACCATTTCTGCCCGCCGGAGTTCCGTCGCTGGGATTTCACATGGGACGGGCGTACTTTAAATACCCCAATGGCGGGCATGATGATTCTGCATGAGGTGGGGTGAGTTGCCCATCAACCCCTCGTCTTCGGGGATAAAATGCGCTCGTTGGACGAAAAAGGATTTCCATCAGATGATCCGGTCGGTCAACGGCTCGCCATTGATAAAGCAGCCGAGGTTGGCGAGAAAGTGCCGCACAAGATTTTCGTCCTGTTCGCGATGTCCGCCGGCCACATGCGGCGTGATCTGGCAGTTGGGCTCGCGCCATAGCGGATGTTCGGCCGGCAGCGGCTCGGGATCAAGCGCATCGAGATAGGCTCCGCCCACCTGCCCGCTGCGGAGCGCGCCCAGCAAGGCCTCCTGATCGACCGTGGTGCCCCGGCCGGTGTTGTAGAAATACGCACCCCGCGCCATGCGTTGAAAAAAGACGGCGTTGCAGAACTTTCGCGTCGCGGCCGCATCGGGCAGCAGATCCACCACATGATGGGCCAGCGGCAGCATCGTCGCCATTTCGGATTCGCGCACGATTTCAATGCCCTCATCGCCCCGGGGCGTGCGCCTCATGCCGATCACCCGGCAGCGAAACGGCGCCAGCAATTCCGCCAAACGCCGGCCGATCGCCCCATAACCCAAAATCAGCACCGTCTTGCCCGTGAGCAGGTCCTTGGTGTAGCGGCCGGCAAGGTACTCCCACCCGCGCGGCCCCGCCTGGTTCAGGACATATTGCGGCAGTTCGCGGGTCAGGGACAGCAGCATCGCCAACAAGTGCTCCGCACTCGGATTGGCGAACACCCCGGAAGCGTTCGTCATCACCGCGCCGCGCGCGCGCATCGCGGCGCGGAAATTGTCGTTGTCATAGCGCGCATAACCCGCCGTCGACAGCGCCACCCAGCGCAGACGCGCATAACTGATCAGGTCCGCCGGGTCGGGTTGCCCGTAGGCCACATCCGCCTCCGCCAATGCCGGATCGAGCCCGCCCTCGGTAAGGACAGAGCGCGACGATTGCTCCGACTGGATGACCCGGCAGCCGAGACGCGCCAGACTGTCATAAAATAATTCGCGCGCGCCGGGACGCAGCTCGTGGTTGGTCCAAACCGTGAGACTCATGGAAGATGCATTTAAAATGTGAAGGTGACCCGGTCATGACTAGAAGGCGCCCGCCGCTCGGCAAGCCAAACTATCGCTTTCCCCACCCTTGCCAAGCGCCGGAAACAGCGTCATGCAGATACGGTCCGGCCCCTCCTACCCCTATGGAAGCTCTCATTGCCTTGCTGGTCCTGTTCCTTTTCGCCGTTCTGGTCGTACTGCCGATCTGGAGCATCATCAAAATCGGGGGCCTGAGTGAGGACAATCAGAGACTGAAGCGCCAATTCGACATCCTCGAAGCCGAAGTGGAAAACCTGCGCACGGCCGTGCGCAAGCCCCCCGCCACCGCAGCGCCCAAAGTGGAAGCCGCGAGCGTCGTTCCGACCCCGGCACCGGTTGCCGATGCACGCTCGGCCGAAGTGCTCGCGGCAGCCTTACCTCCGCCGTCCACCATCGCACCGCCTCCTTTGCCGCCCGAACTACCGGCGCGCCTGGGGGGATTGCCCGTCGTCACCACGGCCGCGAATGCTTCGCCCAAGATCGCAGCAACCGCGCCACCGGCTGTTGCGAGCGTTCCCGTACCTCCGCCCGTCACCGCACCGGTGTACGTGCCGCCGCCGCCCAAGCCCGGCTGGCTGGACTCCATCGATTGGGAACAGTTCATGGGCGTGAAGCTCTTCGCGTGGCTCGGCGGACTCGCGCTGTTTCTCGGGGTGGCGTTCTTCATCAAATACTCCTTCGATCATGACCTTATCCCACGGGCGGTACGTGCGGCAATTGGTTTCGTGTTCGGGGCCGGACTGGTGGTCGGCGGGCTGAAAATTTCCCGCGAAAAGTACGCAGTCACAGCCCAAACCCTGATCGCAACGGGTGTTGTCTCACTCTACGGTGTGACCTTTGCCTGTCGGTCGATCTACCATTTCGAGTTCTTTGGTCCGATCCCGACCTTCCTACTCATGTCGCTGATCACGGCGACCGCGTTCATCCTCGCCGTACGGTTGGAGGCGCAGGTGATCGCCATCCTCGGAATTCTCGGTGGTTTTCTTACGCCAAAACTGCTCTCCACCGGCGTCGACAATCCCGGCGGCCTGTTCGGCTACGTCACCCTGCTCGATATCGGGCTCGTCGCCGTGGCGCTGCATCGGAGCTGGTTCTACCTCGCGCCGCTCGGCGCCACCGGTACGATCATCATGATGGTGGGCTGGGCCAATCAGTTCTACGCGCCGGAAAAAACCGTCACCGCGATGGCCGTATGCCTCGGTTTCTGCGCGCTGTTTATCGGCGCCGTCGAAGCCGCGCGGCGACGAGCCCAAAGTTCGCCCCTCCTCACGAGGAGCGCCATGGCGCTGCCGTTGGTCGCCTTTGGCTTCGCGTGGTTTTTTCTCGGCGAACCAACCGTCGCAATCAACACGGAGTTGTTTTTCGGTTTCGTGATCCTGGTCAGTGTGTGCGTCTTCATTCTCTCCTGGCGCGAGGAAATGGGCGGTTTGATCGCCGGAGCCGCGGGCATCTGCGCGCTGCTTATGGTGCGCTGGGCGGCGGAAACCTTCACGGACGAACAGACTCCCGTGGTCGTGACCGTGTGTCTTGTTTTCTCCGCGCTCTATTTCGCCGTTTATTTGATCGCCCGCCGGCTGGATCGCGCGTCGCCATCGGTGTTGTGGTCGGCGGTGGGCATGCCCCTCGTCTCACTCGCCTTTGCGTTGTTCCTGATGGATCGCGCTTCGGTCGGCGATTCACCTGCCCTGCTGTTCACTTTTATTTTTGTGTGCGACGCTTTGCTCCTCGCTCTCGCATGGCTCGATGACCGTCTCTCGAGGCTGCACCTGATAGCGGGCCTGATCGTCTTCGGCCTGCTCTCCGTCTGGACCTCACAGCACCTCACCAACGACCTGCTGCTGTGGGCGCTGGCGGTTTTCCTGTTGTTCGCCGTGTTGCACACCGCCTTCCCGCTGCTATTGCAACGCCACCGGCCCAACACCTCGCCCACCTGGTGGAGCCAGTTGTTCCCGCCTCTTGCACTGCTGCTGATGCTGCTCCCGATCTTCAAATTCGACGCGGTCTCACTGCTGATCTGGCCCGCGATCCTGCTGGTCGACCTGATCGCCATCTTGCTCGCGGCGCTGAGCGCGTCGCTCATCGCGGTCGGCACCGTGCTGGTGCTCACGCTTCTCGCCACCGGCCTGTGCATTTTCAAAGTGCCCGTGGCCGCCGTCGTCTTCGCGCCGTCGCTGCTCTTCATCATTGGCGGTTTCACCGTGTTCTTCTTCGCCGCCAGCCTGTGGCTCGTCCGCAAACTCGGCGACAAACTCCCCAAGGCCGAAGGACAACTCGCCGCCATCTTCGGTGACGCCCGGTCACAGATCCCCGCCTTCTCCTCGCTGCTGCCCTTTTTGCTGCTCATCATGGTGTGCGTGCAACTGCCGATCAGGGACCCATCGGCCGTGTTCGGGCTCGGACTCCTGCTCGTCGTGCTGACGCTTGGTCTGGCACAGTTGCTGGCCATCGAGTGGCTTTCGGCTTGCGCCCTGATCGGCGTCGGCGCGCTCGAATTCGTCTGGCACGCGCGGCGTTTCAATGCCGATGACGCCACTTTGCCGCTCGTCTGGTATGTCAGTTTCTACGCCGTATTCGGCCTGTATCCATTTCTTTTCCGGCGCAATTTTGAAAAGCTCACCGGCCCCTGGGCCGTGGCCGCATTGAGCGGACTCGTCCATTTCTGGATGAGCTATCAGGCGATCAAGCTCGGCTGGCCGGACAGCAAACCCATTCTCGGCCTCGTACCCGCGCTCTTCGCGCTCGCGCCGCTCGCCAGCCTCATCGTGATCTTGCGCACCGTGCCGGTCGGTAATCTGAAGCGGCTGAACCAGCTCGCCTGGTTCGGCGGCGTGGCGTTGTTTTTCATCACGCTCATCTTCCCGATCCAGTTCGAGGATCAGCCCGAATGGCTCACGGTCGCCTGGGCGCTGGAAGGCGCCGCCCTGCTCTGGCTGTTTATCCGCGTGCCGCATCCGGGACTGCGTGTCACCGGCGTGGCGTTGCTCGTCACGGCGTTTGTGCGACTCGCGTTGAATCCCGCCGTCTTCGACTACCACGTCCGCGGCGACACGGCGATTTTCAACTGGTATTTTTATACCTACGGCCTGGCGACCGCCGCGCTGTTCATCGGCGCGAAATTCGTGGCTCCGCCGCGCGAGCGCGTGCTGGGCCTCAACACCCCGCCGCTGCTCAACACCCTCGGCGTCATCCTTGCCTTCTTCCTGCTGAATATCGAAATCGCCGACTACTTCACCATGCCGGGTTCTCGCTCGCACGCATTCAAATTTTCCGGCGATACACGCGACATGGTCTACACCATCGCCTGGTCGCTTTTCGCGCTGGGACTGCTGATTGCCGGTATCGCCAGGAAACAATCCTCCGCCCGCTACGCCGGCATCGCGCTCCTCAGCATCGCCCTCATCAAACTTTTCTTCCACGATCTCCCCAAGCTCGGCACGCTTTATCTGATCGGCGCATTTATCGCCGTGGCGGTCATCGCCTTCCTCGCGTCCTTCGCCTACCAACGTTTTTTGCCCGGCAATGAAAAATCGCCAAAGCCATAGTCAGACGCAAACACGCTCCTACGCCCAATTCAGGAAAATTGAGGCCTCCCTTCGTTCATGAAATATTCTTTCCGTTCCCTTCCCCTTCTGCTCTTCATACTGCTCGTAGCCACCGCCGGCTTCAGCGCGTTCACGCCGACCGAGTGGTCGCAGCGGCAGACACTCACCGTCGCCACGCCCGGGCTCGTCAAGGTCGCAGTGCCTGCCGCCACCTTCGACGCCAACCAGCCCGGACTCGCCGATCTGCGGCTGGTCGATGCCTCCGGCCAGGAAATTTCTTATCTGCTCGATACGCCGCCGGCAGACGACGACGCGCTCCGCAGCCGATTGCTGCACCCAAAGTCTTTTGAGATCACACCCGAAGATCAATCAATGACGCGTCTGCTCATCGCCACCGGCACGACCGAGAAACTGGAGTCGATCGATCTGGAAACCGCCGCGCCTTTTTTTCTGAAGGCGGCCCATGTCGATGTTTCCGCCGACGGCAAGGAATGGCAGTCGCTCGGGCCGGCTGTGCCGGTCTTTCGTCAATTCGGTGCAGAGCAACTGCGCCTCTCCCTCAACCGCCAGAGCGCCGCCTTCGTGCGCGTGACACTCGACGATTTTCGCTCGCGCCCGGTGGCGTTCACCGGAGCCCGGCTGTTGCGCACACCCGCCGCGGCCAGTCCGCCGCCGCTCATTCCGCTCGGGGCCGGCATCACCCGGCGCGATGAATTTGCCGGAGAGACCGTGCTCACCGTCACGCTCGATGGACGCCATGTCCCGCTGGCCGCGCTCGCCTTCGAGACCAAGGAACCGCTGTTCATGCGTCGCGTCACTGTCACCGTGCGTGAAGTCCGCGGCGCCGTTTCCACCGAGCGCACGATCGGCGCCGGCACGTTGTACCGGGTGGCCCTCGAAGGGGCGCCCGCCCGCGCCCAACTCGAACTGCCGCTGGAGTTCACTCCCCTCGCGCGCGAGTTGCTGGTACATTTTCACAACGGCGACTCACCGCCGCTGGTCATCGACGGCGTGCAGGCGAAACAACACGCGATCGCCCTGCTCTTCATGGCTCCCGCCTCCGGCAGCTACACGCTGCTCTCGGGCAATCCGCAAGTGACGACCCCGCGCTATGACCTAGCCGCTTTCGCCGGCGAAATGCGCCAAGCCAGCGCCGACGCGCTCATCCCCGGACCGATCGAACCGATGCCGGACTACCATCCGCGCGAATCGCTCGGCACCGCCCCGCTGCCCGATGTTCCCCTGACCGGCGTGCCGCTCGACACGAAGGACTGGCCCCAACGCCAGCCTGTCCAGATCACCCGCACCGGAGTCCAGGAATTGGAACTCAATCTCGCTGCTCTCGCGCGAGCCCGGCCCGACTTCGCCGATCTGCGCCTGTTGCATGCCGGCAACCAGATTCCGTATGTGCTCGAGCAACCCCCTCTGGCCCGGCCGCTGGTCGTGACGCTGGTGGCAACACCCGACCCGAAACGCCCGACCATGAGCGTGTGGCGCGTTTCGCTCCCGCAAACCGGTTTGCCACTCCAAAAAATTGTGCTCACCTCGGTCACGCCGCTGTTTCAGCGCCAGTTTAGGATCTATGAAACGCCGGCCAACCAAAACGGCATCACCCGCGAGGCCACCCTCGCCGCCGGTCCGTGGAGCCGCACACCCGAACCCGGCGTCCCCGAAACCCGCATCTTCGAATTATCCGATCGCCCGCGCAGCGACACGATCTGGATCGAAACCGACAACGGCGACAACCCCGCCATCGCGCTTGGCGCCGTCCAGGTGATTTATCCGGTCGTGCGCCTCGTCTTCAAAGTCGCCGACACCGACGGCTTCACGCTCACCTATGGCAACCCGAACGCCAACGCCCCCCGCTACGATCTCAGTCTCGTCGCTGTGAAGCTCCTCACCGCCAGCCGCCAAGTCGCCCAACTCCCCGGCGATAATGTGGAAGCCGCGAACCCCGCTCCGAAAAGTTTTCTGGCCAGCATAAACAACACATCCATTTTCTGGGCTGCTCTCATCCTTGTCGTCGTGGTGCTTCTCGTCGTCGTGGCCAAGCTTCTGCCGAAACCGCCGGCGGGTTGATCCGCCGGAATTTTTTTATGACCGTGCACTCCGTCCCTTGCTTTTCGGAGGGGCATTCCTAGCGTACCGGGGATGTTACCCCTCCACCGTCCCGCCCGCCAAGGTTACCCGTTACCCGTTTTGTCCGTCCTCTTGGGACTGACCTGTCTGAGCCCCGGCCTGCTGGCTGTGGAAATGGACGCCCAGGCCGGTGCCATCGGCCAGCTCAAGGAGTTCCCGCGCCAGCCCGCCCCCATGATCGAGTCCGCTTCCGACGAGGGCAAACAGGCGCTCTCCCGCATGAAACTGCCCGCCGGCCTCACGGCCTCGCTCTGGGCGGCCGAGCCGATGCTCGCCAATCCCGTGGCGTTCAACTTCGACGAACAGGGCCGCATCTTTGTCGTCGAGACCCACCGCTACCGCACCAGTTGTCTCGATATCCGCGACTATATGTGGATGCTGGAAGACGACCTGGCGAACCGCAACCAGACCGACTTTCTCGCCAGCATCCGCAAAAATTTTGGCGAGGCGGGCGTCCAGGAACTCTCCAAGGAATCCGAACGCATCGTGCTGCTGGAGGACACCAATCACGACGGCGTGGCCGACAAGTCCTCCGTGTATGCCGACAACTTTCGCTCGCCCATCGACGGCATCGCCGCCGGTGTGCTGGCTTTCCACGGCCAAGTCTGGTTCACCAACATTCCTGCGCTTTGGAAATTCACGGGCAAGGACAAGGCCGAGACCCGCACGGAGCTGCACCGCGGTTACGGCATCCGCTACAACTTCACCGGCCACGACATGCACGGCCTCATTCTCGGTCCCGACGGACGCATCTATTTCAGCATCGGCGACCGCGGGGCGAGCGTGACCACGCAGGAAGGCACGGTCATCAATGCGCCCGACACCGGCTCCGTTTTTCGCTGCTATCCCGACGGCTCCCACCTCGAACTTTTCGCCACCGGCCTGCGCAATCCCCAGTCGCTCCTCTTCAATGAATTCGGCGACCTCTTCACCGGCGACAATGACTGTGACCTCGGCGACGAAGAACGCCTCGTGCACATCGTCGAGAACGGCGACAGCGGCTGGCGCATCGGTTACCAACACTCCCCGCGCGGCAACGCCGGCCCGTGGAACGCCGAAAAACTCTGGCTCCCCCGCCACAAAAACCAGCCGGCCTACCTGCTCCCGCCGATCTGCAACATCGAGGACGGCCCCTCCGGCATCGCCTATTATCCCGGCACCGGCCTGACGCCCGCCTACGCCGGCAATATTTTCATCACGCATTTCAAAGGCGCCATCTCTCATTCCGGCATCTTCACCTACAAAGTGAAACCCGCCGGCGCGAGCTACGCCATCGAGACCGCCGCACCTTTCCTCACCAACTCGCTTCCGACCGACGTCCGCTTTGGGCCCGATGGACGACTCTATTATTCCGACTGGGCCGAAGGCTGGCCCAAGTCCAAGAAAGGCCGCATCTACGCGATCTCCGATCCCACGCTCGCCAACGATCCGATCGTAAAGGAAACGCAGCGGCTCATCGCCGCCGACTGGACAAAAAAATCCAATGACGAACTCGCCGCGCTTCTGGCTCACCCCGACTGGCGCGTCCGGCTCGAAGCCCAGTATGCACTTGCCGAGCGCGGCTCGTCCGGCGTCGCCACCCTCACTGCGGTCGTGCACAGACCCGAGGCCGATCCACTCGCCCGGCGCCACGCCATCTGGGGTCTCGGCCAGCTCGCGCCGAAAAATCCGGCCGTGCCCACTGCGCTGCGCCCGCTTTTACAAGACAACGACGCGGAAATCCGGGCACAAACCGCCAAGCAACTCGGGGATCTTCACGATGTCGCTTCAGCCGGTGCGTTGCTCGCATCGCTCGCCGACGACTCGAACCGCGTGAAATTTTTCTCCGCGCAGTCACTCGGCAAGCTCAAGCACGCCCCGGCTGTTCCCGCTCTGCTCACCGCCCTCCGTGCCAATAACGACACCGACGCCTACCTTCGCCACGCGCTCGTGATGGGCCTGGTTGGCTGCGCCACGCCCGAACAGCTTGCCGCCACCGCGACGGACGATTCCCGCGCCGTACGCCTCGCCGCGGTGCTCGCCCTCCGTCGGCTGGCCAATCCGGCAATCGCACAATTTCTCACCGATGCCGATCCGCTCATCGTCCGCGAAGCCGCCGAGGCCATCAACGATGCGCCGATCGTCGCCGCGTATCCCGCGCTGGCCGAATTCGTCGGGCACCCGGTGAAGGACGAACCGATCATGCTGCGTGCGCTCAACGTCCGCTTCCGTCTGGGCACCATCCCCGATGCCGGGGCACTCGCTATGTACGCCGCGAGCGCCGATGCCCCCGCCTCGCTCCGCACCGAAGCGCTCGAATTGTTGGCGCTCTGGCCGAATCCCCCGGCCCGCGACCGGATCGTCGGCATCTTCCGGCCGCTCGCCGAAAAATCCCGGCCCGCGGATGTCGCCATCCAGGCCCTCACCCCTCATTTCGGCGGACTGCTCGGCAACTCCGTCCCTGAAATGGTGCGAGCCACGGCCATCAACACCGCGATCGTCCTCCATCTCAGTGCGGCCGGTCCCTCGCTTAATGCCCTCGCCGCCGATTCCAGCCAGCCAGCGAGCCTGCGCGCGGCCGCACTCACGGCATTGGACAAACTCTCCGACCCGCAATTGCCGGCAGCCGTGAGGCTCGCGCTCGCCGACGCCGTGCCCGAACTGCGTCTCGCCGCCCTGCCCATCTCCAGCCGGCTCGCCCCCGAATCCGCCGTCGCGACCCTGACGAAACTGCTCGAAACCGGCACACCGGCCGAACAGCGCGCCGCCTTCAAAGCCCTCGGCAATTCCAAGCAGCCAGCCGCCGATGCCGTGTTGCTGGCCCAGCTCGGCAAACTGGCCGCCGGCAAAATCGCCCCCAGTGCCCAGCTCGAACTCGTGGAAGCAGCCGCGTTGCGCACCGATCCGCGCGTGAAACAGGCCCTGGCCGAGCGCGATGCCGTTCTCGCCAAATCCTCCGATCCGATTGCGGCCTTTCGCGTCGCGCTCGAAGGCGGTGACGCAACGAACGGCATGAATCTGTTTCTCCGCCATCCCGTGATGCAGTGTATCCGCTGCCATCGCCGGGACGACAATCCCGGCGGTGAAGCCGGACCGCAGCTCGCCGGCATCGGGGCCCGCGAATCCCGCGACTACATCCTCGAATCCATTCTCAAGCCCAGCGCGAAAATCGCCGCCGGTTTTGAAATCGTGACAGTCACCAAGAAAAACGGCGAAGCCGTGGTCGGCACGCTCGCCTTCCGCGACAGCAAGACCGTGCGCCTGCGTTCCGGCGAAACCGGGATGATCGAAATTCCCGCCGCCGAGATCAAGAGCATGGAGACCGCGCCGTCCGCCATGCCGGAAATCGCCGCCCTGGTGATGACGAAGGGTGAAATCCGCGATCTGGTTGAATACGTCTCCTCGCTCAAAACCCCGGCCAAGCCGCGCGACAAGATCACCCTCCGGGCGCTGCGGCCCAACGACGCAAATTAGTTCACGATTTCAAATCCACGCCGATTGTCCTAGAAATCCCACAGGAAACCGATGCTCGGCAATATCGGGAAAAGGGTGTCAGCCTTCCTCTGAGTCGCGATGGAACTGCCGCCCGTCGAAAGCGGGCTTTGTGTGTAGGACAGCACATTTTTCTGATTGTACGCGTTGAAGACGTCGAAGTACACCCGGAGCGAACCGTGCCTCAAGGCGTAGAACCGGGTCACGCGCAAATCCAGCCGGTGATACGCGGGCAGTCGCGCCGTGTAGAGCGGACCCGGCGCATGCCCTGTGACCACGCTCCCATCCGCCAAAGTATAGGGTTGAAATACTTCGGTGCTGGTTGGCCACCCGGTGTGGTATTGCCACGCCGCCGTAAACTGCCAGTGCGGGTTGGGATGCCACGCCACATCGAAATGGAATGAATGGCGCTGATCGCGATCGCGTGGCACCACCATTCCGTTGAGCGTTTCCGTCGTCCGGGCCAGGGCGTAGCTGGCCGACCAGTCGAAAGTATTTTGCGCACGGCTTTCGAAAATGAACTCCAGTCCGTGGGCCTCGGCATGGGTGGGCTTGAGCAGCACGCGATCAAACATGAGTTCACCCAACGGTTCGGCCACATTGAACGGATTCTCCCCGTGCGGCCGGGGATTTTCGGTGATGCGCTGGTAGATTTCAGCCCGGAAATTCACCCGCGAACCCAACCGGCTCTCCAGTCCGATCACCCGTTGTTCGGCCAGCTCGGCGGGATGGAGGATCGACTCTCCGTCCTTCACCCCAATCTCTTGCAAACCCTGTTCCTGACGATACCGGCCCCACGCCGCGCGCACGGTTGCCCGTCCGAAGTCGTACGTCACATTGAACCGCGGGCTCAATTCCGCCTTGGCATCATCGGGACTGCGGTCAAACCGGACGCCCGGCTCCAATGTAAGCCGGGGCTGGGGCTGGAAACGGAGCGCCGCGTACGCCCCCGTCGACACCCGGGTTGGCTCGAGGTTGCGATCGATCACCCGGGGATCGATCACGACCACCCCATTCTGAAGTATATTCAGGCTGCGCAACCGGTGATAGCGATATTTCGCCGAGGCGTCCTGCACCTCGAATCCCGTGCGAAACAGCGTACTATCCGTGAGCAAAAGCGACCAATCCTGGCGCAGCGCGGCCACGTTAAGCTGGCGGTCGTCGCTCAGGTCGAATGGCAGGAGTCTATCGATCTTGCCCGAACCGTGGCGGTGCCAGCCGAGCTCGGCATAGGACAAGACGGTCTCACCTTTGAGTTTCTCGCCAAACTCGCTCTGCCATCGCGCCCAAACATAATCATTGCCGTAGCTGGATTTCAACTTCTGGCCGTCCGGTTCGGTATCCGTCATGGTGTCGCCAGAATGCAGCACATGCAAAGAAAACACCTGGCCCGGCGTTGGTTGATATTCCACTTTCGCGAATACGTCATAGTAACGAGGCTTAAGTTCCGAGTCACGCGCTGTGGCTTGGAGGGCGAGATCAGGGTAGCCCATGCGGCCGCTCACCAGCCAGGTACCCCGGCCATCGGCAAAGGTGCCGCGGTTGGTTGCGCGGACGCCGGTGAGGCTGACCCCAAGCGTCGTGTGGGGTTTCAGTTGGGTTGGACTTTCAGTCTCCATCACCATCACGCCAGCCAACCGGTCACCGTATTCCGTGGTAAATCCACCCGAGATCAAATCCAGCCGGGCGACGCTCTCGATGTCGATGATCGAAAGCGCACCATCGAGGTCCTTCATGTGAAAAGGTTCGAGCAGAGTGGCGCCGTCAAGCCGGGCCAGCACCTGTTCGTTGGGCGCCCCACGCACCCAGAATTTTGCCGTGTTATCCGTCGTGGCCAGACCCGGCAAGCGCCCGACGGCGCGATACAGGTCCTCCCCGAGCTGGGGCAAGGTCTCCAACTTTTCATGGGTCAACGTGGCCACGGGTAACGCAAGTCCTTCCGTCACGCCAAACCGGCTCGGAGTCACCACGAAGTCTTCCAGCCGCACCAGCGGATCCGTGCCGGCCACCCGTTCCGAACCGGAAAAAGTTTTGCCGGCAGCATCCGATCCCAGTGTGACCGGCTTCAACTCGACACTGCTGCCCGCTTCCACGACGACCCCGCTGATCTGCACGGGCGGCAATCCCTCGGATGTGATCGTCACCCCGTAGGTTCCGGCCGGAACCCTGTTCAGTTGAAATCGTCCGTTTCGATCCGTGACCGCAGAAATGCCCGTGCCTTCCAAAACCACCGTCGCCCCGGCATGACCCAGGCCGTGCGGGCCGCTCAACACCATTCCGGTAATCCGTGACAAGGCTCGGACGCGGACGACCACGCGATTCGCGCCGGTGGGCACCGCTTCAAATTTTGTACCGGCCAGCAATAGCTGCAGCGCATCCAGCGGAGCATACTCGCCCTGCACCGGCCGGCTCTGGACGCCGGCCAGGTCCTTGGAGGAAAAAAGCACTTGGCAACCACTTTTGGTGGAAAAAGCCAGCAAGGCATCGGCCACCGGTTGGGCGGGAAGATCCCAGACCATGATCGCCGCGGCGAGACGCACGGCGATAACAGGGAACAAGGCCAATGCCACGAGACGTCGCAGCAGTAAAATCTGACGAGAGGCAATAATCATGAGGTTGGGCCGGGCATCATATGATGCACGGGGCTGCTGGATAAACACACTCGCCCAAAAAATCCGCCATCGGCGCTGAAATTATTTTTCTTTCCCCTGGATTCGCTCCACCCGGATACGCCCGTCCGCCTCGCGCATGACGACCACGGGCAACGCAACCTCCAAGTCCTTCAAAAACCCGTCGAAATCATCCAAGCCGAAGCGCCCGCCCAGCTCCAAGGAGCGCGCAGCAGGCGCAACCTCGATGATCCGGGCATGGTGACGGGCGAATTTTTCGAGGGCCAGTGCCAGCGGAGTGCCATGAAATACAATCTTCCCTTCCCGCCACGCAACCGCGTCCGCCAGCTCGCCTGCGCTGAGCCGGCGAAGATCACTCCGTCCGTTTTCGACCACCAGCTCATCGCCCGGAGCCAACCGGCGGACCTTTTCGTCGTGAACCGGGGTCGCCTCGACCGAACCTTCCAGCAGAACCACCGCAAGAGAGTCCGGCGCAAAATTGTTGAGATTGAAAACCGTACCGGTCACCCGGACTCTTCCCGCAGAAGTTTCCACCACGAAAGGCCTGCTCGCATCCTTGACTACGGTGAAGAGCACCTCGCCGCCTTCCAACCGCACCCGACGCTCGGTCCCTCTCATCCACACCCGAAGCGTAGTGCGGGCATTGAGCTCGGCGCGCGTGCCGTCGGCCAGTGTGACCGTTTCCCGTTGTGCAACTGCGGTGGAGAAAGCCACCGGACGTTGCATCAGCCAGACAACGGACAATACGAGCATGGCGGCGATAGCCCCGCCCCATGCCCAAACCGGACGCATTAGCGGGCGACGTTTCTTTTCGGGCAGACGCCCGGTGGCCGCCATGTCCGGCAACACCAGCCGGACTTTTTTCTGGAGCCGCTGCATTTCTTCCAAGCAACCTTCATTGGCCGGGTCGGCGTCAAGCCAACGCGTCAATGCCTCCGCCTCCGCGCGAGTCAAAGGACCGGCGTCAAGTCGTGCCGTCCACTCGGCGGCCTGGTCAGCGGATGATTCAGGGTTCATGGCGACAGTTCCATAGGTAAGACACACTCCAAGGCGAAAACCTCAATTGTGGGTTCAAGAATCATGGCCGATCGGATTTGGATGTTTTTTCCACCAGGGCTTCGCGCAAGAGCCTGAGCGCCCGGGCCAGTTGTTTCTCCACGGTGCTGCGGGAAATGCCAAGGCGGTCGGCTATTTCCTGGTGCGCCAACCCCTCCAGGTTGCGCAGCACAAGCACCTCCCGACAACCCTCCGGCAGTCCGGCTATGGCCGTTTCCATCATCTCACGTTCCTGCCGGTTGATGGCCATGGTCCCGGCATCGGGCGTGTCAGCCGTCTCACGGTCGAGCACGGCGTTCTCCTCGGGCCGCATGCGGCTGGCGCGCCGTATTTGGAAATTCAACGCCAGCCGCCTCGCCGTGACGAAAAGAAACGCCTTGGGTTGGGCGATCTCCTTTCCCTGCATCGCCTGATAGGTTTTCAGATAAGCGTCGTGGGCAATGTCCTGCGCTTCGTGCGAACTGCCGAGCACCATGGCGAGGTAGCGGCGGGGTGCCCATGCTGGAACCTCCGATACAGGGGGAACCGGACGAGTAAAGCGCGAACGCACCTGCCAATCCCCCGATGCTTTTCAAATCGCCCGCTGTCAGACAACTCACATCGGCCTGGGAACCGTCTCACAATGTCCGGTAATTTCCTGGGGTGAGCGGGAAGATCGGATGGCCGAGGCGTTGCGAGCTCACGCGTTCGAGCTCCATTGCCACGGTGTAGTTGTGCGCGACAAAACGCAGGAATTCCCGGCGCGGGATGCACAGACAGCGGGTGCCGTCGCGCGCGGTCACCTGGGCCGTCGCATTGCTGTTTTGCAGCAGGCCGATTTCGCCGAAGAAAGTTCCGGCCCGCATGACATTGCGGCGCTTGCCGCCCTTCGTGGTCAGCGCCTCGCCTTCGAAGATGATGAAGAAGTTTTCGCTGTAATAGCCTTCCTGCAGGATGATGTCCCCTTCCTTGTAGTCCTGGATGCGGGAAAGCTCGGCGAAACGCTGCACGGCCTGCATGTGCCAGTTGCGACACAGGCTGAGCCGCGCGAGGAAGGGCATTTTCTGCACCAGATTGGTGATCTGCGCGGGCTTGACGCGGGACAAAATCAGCTCATCAGCCACCGCGCGCTCCATCTGCAGCAAAACGACCGGGGTCAGGCACCGGTATTGGAACTGCGGGTGCATCTGATCGGCGATGGCATGCAGTCCCACCAGATCGTCCTCCTGCAGCACCTGGTGCAGCACGCGCCGGCCCGAACGTATTTTCCGGTAGACGCCGACTTTCCCGGAAAGCACCAGGGAGACCTCTTTTACCGGCTGGTCAAAATCATGGAGGATTCGCCACGCTCCCACCGGATGCGCGTGAAACGCCTTGGCAATCGCATGGGTCGCGGTCGGCGGCAACGTGCGCAGGAGCGGGCAGCGCAGCACCGCGCGCAACCGCGCATTTTCATCGGTCAGCAGGGCTTTGCGCCCATACCAACGCCGGTAAAGCTTGCGCAGTTTTTTCCGGCGGTGCGCGGTGCGTCTTTGCGCGTAAATATAGAGCTCCACTCCCGCATACGCCGCACCCAGCAATGCCAGTGATCCCAGCAGTCCGATCGCAAGCAACGGCCCCTGATTTTTCCAGAACTCCGTCGTCCAAGGCGGCACCTCCGTGAGAATCCCCACAAAATAGGCCAGCAGCACCGTCCACCCGATGCCGTAGGCAATCTCCACCCAGGTGGTCGGATTGCTCAGATTGACGACCAGCAGCTTCCAGCGGGAACGGGGCGAGCGGTTGGGCGGAAAAATATGATCGTGCTCGGCATCGCTGAGGCGGCGTTTCGCCTGCACCCGGAAAAAATGGCTCATCCGGCCAAACAAAATTGGCCGCAACATCAGGATCAATCCCATGAGAGGGAGAAAACTCCACTCCGGCCGGTACCAAGCCAGCAGACCCGTGCAGGCCACAAAAGTCGCAATCGGCGCGAGCCAAATCACCTTTTGATCCTCCGGTGACAGCATGCACAGGTCGGCGCTCTGAATAAACCAGTTGCGGGAAATATAAACTTCTCCGCCGGCACCGCGAATCAGCGACGCACCAAAAACCGCACCAATCACCGCGGTCAGCCAGAGCAGTCCGAGTCCGGCCAGAACATCCGTGACATTGTGCGGGATTGTCGGCCGAAGCGTCAGGGTGAGCCCCAAACCGACCAAGAGCAGAGCCCACATGCCATACCGCATGCGTTTGGGCTTCAATGCCAGGGGCCAGGTCGTCGCTCCCACGGAAGGCACCGTGTAGCCCGGCGTGATCAGGATGTGGGCCCGTACCGCCTTTAAAATCAGCTCATAAAATTCTCCGAGCGGAGGACAGATCCGCTCATCAATGATGGCCTCCAGCACGGCCGGCACCGTGTGGGACGTCTGAAATTTTTTCAGGATAATCCACTGCTTGGGGGTGACCGCCAGATAGGTCCGCTCGGGCACATTCTTGACGTACAACACACCGCCAGTGGTGACCGAGTGATCGAGCTGGGCCGCGAGTTGCAGCGTTTTGGCGGTCAGCGTGAGATTGATTTCCATGAGGCGCGGGGTCAGGTCTCCAGATCGTATTCCGACCGCGCGGAATCCAGCAGCGTCATCACATCATTCACGCGGAAAGGTTTGGCCAGAAATTCCACCTCGCGCAGATCGTCCGGCCACCAGGAGAGATCCGTCATATGGCCGCTCATGATGGCGATCTTGCTGTGCTTAAGTTTGGTGCCGAGTTTCCGCGCCAGGGTCAGACCATCCATGCCGGGCATCAGCACATCCAACAGCACCAGCACGGGCTCTTTCTTGCGCTGCTCAACGATGGCAAGCGCATCCTTGGCGTTTTTTGCGTGCACCACTTCCAATTGCTCGGCCGCCAGTGACTCGGAAATGATCCGGTAAATTCCTGCTTCATCGTCCACCACCAAAATCCAATGGGGGGTGACGGGGGCATTGGACTCACCTGCTGCGGAGGATGACATAGGGGTAGGGGAATTTTTACTGGGATTGTGATGTTTGGAATTCGGTCCGGATCGGCGGGAAATCCTGGAAACATAAATTGTCGGACCGGTATCCCGGTCGCAAAGCGTAATCACATGATTTTTGTTTTGAGCCAAAATAAGAACAATAAACCGCCAAACCCCCTCGACCAAAACGTCTTGCCGGGCAAATGCCAACAAAAAACCCCGGGGTGAAATCCGGGTTTGATGGTATTTTGACTGCCGGCCGCTGCTGTAACCCGGATCCATCACAGGTTTTTTATCGGGCCGGAAAGCTTAGGCCGTTTTCACGAAAACGCGCTCTGGCCTCGGTGGAGAACCGTTCGAAGGTGGATTTCCCGAAGTTTCCCCGGTCTACGGTTCGGCCGCGGCACTCATTGCTGAAAAAGGCTCAGGCGAAGCCTGCGCCGGTCTTTTTTATCCGGCATTGAGGTGGATTTTTTCGATCGCCTATCCGGGATCGACCCACGCGGCGCACCGACACCGTCACTTGCGCGGCGAGCTTGAGCAATTGCAGCGGGATCGTACCGGCGGTCGCCCGCGCGAGGGTGCTGCCCGCCAGACCGATCTTCCCAGCCGTTCGAGAGTAGCAACCGGGCGAAACTGGCCAGCAAAAGCCGCACCTCGTTGGAGGCGAAGCGGTGGCAGGAAAGGCGTTCGCCAAACAGGTCGAGCTGGTGCTCCTTGATCGCGTTTTCCATCTCGCCCCGGACGCAGTAGCCTTGTTCGTAGAGCGCAGCGGCGGCGTGTGTCGCCGTGGGCCGATTGAATGAACTCCTGTTCACCACGCGGACTCGAAGACATAGCTGCCCGATTCCAACGAAAACTCATCGCGCTCTCCTTGGCGGGAAAGATATTTCACCCCGGTGGCTTTCGCCGCGACAATACCGCCTTCGCGCACCATGCCTGTTGCTTTCACGGGCATAAACACGGTCGCACGACTGTTTGCCGGCACCGTGATCTTCAGCACGAATTTCCCGTCCGGGTGTTCCCAGCGCACCTTGATCAATCCGTACGGCGACTGATGGCTTGCCTCCGCCCAAGTGACATCGCCAACAGGCTGGGGCCGGATGATCGTGTTTTTGAATCCGGGTGAAGCCGGATCAATTCCGAGTCCCGCGAGATCCTCGTAGAACCACTCCATGATCTGGCCGAGCATGAAATGATTCTGGGAGGAATTGCGGCTGGCATCCCACGCTTCGGTGAGCGCCGTGGCGCCGGCGAAGACCATGCCGCCCCGCGCAAGATTCCACCCGGACCGGAGGTGACCGTTGCCGGCGTCCACGCCGCGTCGGAAAAATCGGCGCAGGTCCAGCGGGCAGTCTCGCGGCGCGCATCATAATCCTCACCGCCAAAAATATTCGCGTAGGTGGTCGGTCCCGGTGCCACCCGCCAACGTTCGTCCGTGCTGATGATTTCCACCGCGCCATCCGCGTACTCCAGCGCAATTCCCCAAAAGCCTTGGGCGGCCGGTAGGCGGAGACGAATTTCACATAGCGGTTAAAACCCGTCTGCACATTGTACATGCCGCCGCCCAGCGTGAGGCCGAGCGCATTGGCGCCTTCGTGCAATTGGGCGGTGAGATCGTGCGTGTCGTAGAGGCACGTCCTGCGATAATCGGTCCAGCCCGGCGTGAGCAACCGGTCGGCGGCCACCGGCACACCGTTGGCCGCGAGAGTGCATTGCCCCAGCCCGGAAACAAAAAGCAAAGCGCGCTGCAAACCCGGGCGAACCGTGAAGACCCGGCGCAGCCGCAACGTGTCGCTGGCGCGCAGATTCGCCCCGGGCACACCGAGGCCGTCGTTGACGGCGGCGAGCGACCATTGTTCATCCTCCAGCGTGTCGCCGGCCGTGATCTCCGCCGTCGGAGCGATATTGCGGCCGCCGGACAACACCTCGATCTGGCTGATCGCCAGACACGCCTCGCCATGAAACACCCGCAGTTGGGTCGCCGTGAAGCGTACAAACCGGGCGGTGATATTTTCCAGCGGCAGGTCAATCAGTCCGACCCACGAACTTGCTTCCTTCTCCGGGGCCGCAACAGTTCGCGCGTCACTGAAATCAGCGCGATCCGCGACCTCGGGCTGATAACGCAGGGGAAAACCGAGGTTCTGGTCCAAGGTGTGGGTGATCGAACGGAGCTTCACCGCATTGATCGGCACTGATTGTCCAAGATCAATCAGGAGCCATTTGCGCGTCGCAGCGTCCTTGCCTGGTTGCGAGCGGCAGCCCAGCTTCGTCCGCTGCCAGCGCAAAAGCGCGGCATCGCTGATCCAGCGGGTGCCTGGTGCCCAGTCTTTTTCCATCATCACACCGGTTGTCCAGGTCGAGGGAGTGCTCCAGACCGGGGCCTGGCCTTGTTCGTTCCAGACTTGTACTTTCCAGAAAACTTTCTGCGCCGAGCGCAGCGGTGCGCCAGAGTAAAGCAGGCGCAGATTATCGTCCGACTCCACGCGACCGGTGTCCCACAAATCCCCGCGATCCTGCGCCAGCCACTCGGCCGAGGAAGCCACCAAGACCCGGTAGGCCGATTGCCGGACTCCCCGTTCCGTCGATTCCAGGCGCCAGCTCAAACCCGGCCGGGCCTCGTCGAGCCCGAGCGGCTCCACCTGCCCGCCCGCCCGCAATTCCAAAACCGAAAAACCAGCGGGAATTTCTTCATGAAACAAACGGAGCCGGGTGATGCAGGATTTCAGGATCAGACTCGATGCGACGGATCGTGGGTTTTTCTAGATGGCATAAACAAGATCCACCGGGATCAGCCATCGCGCTCCGGCTTGAGTCAGCGCGATCAAAATCACGGCTGGTCAAGCAGGCGGATGATTAGAGAGCCTTTCACCGGTCCCTCGATGTTCGACGGCTGGCCCTGCGGCCCGAGCGCGTCCGGCTTGGAACTCTTGGTCCCGATGCCCGTGATCGCCTGATAGACGCCGAGACCGAGATGCGGCAGCACGAGCACGGGATTGATCTTCCCGTCGCGCGGCGTGTACACCCCGATGTAGGGTTGTCCGCCGTTGTTCACCAACGCAAAACGGCCCTCCGTGGTGGTGAAGGCCATCCACTGCCAGCCGGAGAACCAGCCTTTGAACTCGGGATAATCCCAGATCATGCCGGGAATCGGATCATTGTAATCGTTTTCCCAGCGGTCGAGCGCCACGCCCTTGAGCCGGTTCTGCCAGACGCGATACGGGCCGTTGCCGAGCCATTCCTTCGACTTCATCTTTTCCTCGGGATAATCGAAATCGACGCCGAGAATATCCACCGTGCCGGGACCGGCGAATTCGTAGTCGAGCTTCACGTCGCCATCGGGCGAAACCGTCCAGCACACTTCGCGAAAGGCGCCGTCATAGCTCGCGGTGACCACCACCGTCTCGCCGTCATGCTGCGTGTCGAGCTTGGTGAGCTTCCCCGCACCGGTTCCAACGGGCACGAACCGGCGATCGACACGCCGGTAGGCGGTGAGGCGCGGGCCGTTCGAAAGGGAAATGCCGCGTCCATCGCGCTCGAGGAAAGCAAGCTGACCGGTGGATTTGTTGAAATGCGCGGAGTTGCGACCGGAAGACACGACCAGCTCGCCCCCTTCATCCGCCGAGACAACCGGCGCCTTGGTCTCGACGGCCTGGCCGATGGCGGCGGCACCATTCTTCCATTGCCAGGTCCACGTCCAAATCTCGCGCTTCCGCGCGTCGAGTGCGGTGAGACAAAGCACGTCGGCCTCGCGCCAGTCGGCGGGCAGCGGGAGTTTCAGTTCGCCATCGGTGCGCGCCGCGAGCGCCGGCCCGGGGATGCGACCGTGCGAGAGGAGCGTGCGCTGACCCACCAATACGCCGGGCGGCGCGAACTTCAGCACGCGCCACTCGAAGGTGACGGCGGAAAGATTAAGAAAATCGTAGCGATTGCGCACCGGCAACGTGCCGTTGAAATCGGCGGGCAGAGCGGCCAGCGGCACCTGCACCGGCGACCAAATTTCGCGGACCGCGTTGTAGCTTCCTTCCTTCTCGTGGTGCGGCCCGACGAGGCCGTCGGGCGCGAGATCACGGCGGGCATCAAGCCGGCCGTTCTCATCGGTGCGGACCACGGCCTCGTCGGCCCACACCCAGAGAAATCCTCCCGCGGCATGTGGTTTCTCGCCCATCAATTTCCAAAAATCATCGAGCCCGGCTGCGAGGCCGCCGTCATAAATGCCGTGGAGAAACTCCGTCGGCATGAAGACATCGGGGCCCTCCGCAAACTTAACGGTGTCGGCGTATTCGCGGTAATGCTTCGTGTTCATGCCGCGGAAAGACAGGCCCCACGGATGCAGGACCGGGCGGCGTTGCGGATCGTACTTCGCAAACTCGTCGTCATTTTCCACATTCTCCCCGCCCTCGTTGCCATTGTCCCAAAAAAGTATGCTCGGGTGGTTGACGTCGCGCGGGACCATTTCGGCGATCAGCTTGCGGCCGGTCGGCGTGTCGTAGCTGCCCTGCCAGCCGCTGAGCTCGTCGAGCACGTAGAGTCCCGCCTCGTCGCACAGATCGAGGAACTCCGCGTCCGGCGGATAATGCGACATGCGCACCGCGTTCATGTTGGCCTCCTTGATGAGACGGACGTCTTCACGGTGTCGTTCGGGCGAGAGAGTACGGCCGGTCTCGGGCCAGAAGCTGTGGCGGCAGATGCCCTTCATTGTGATTTTTTTTCCGTTAACGTAGAGACCATCGCCCGGCCGCAGTTCAAAGGTACGGAAACCAAACCGCTGCGTGACGCTGTGCCGGGCCGTGGCCTCGCCGCCATTGCGCAACGTGAATTCAGCCAGATAAAGCGCCGGCGTCTCGGCGGTCCAGGCTGCGGGGTCCTTGGCCTGCCCTTGCACGGCAACCCGCGTCGCACCGGTCGGCACGGCTTGCGCGAACCGGGCGCCGACGGGCGTGCCATCGGATGTCTTGAGCTGAACGACGACTTCGCTTCCCGCCGGCAGTGCGCCGCCGATAAAAACGTCGGCGGCAAAACTGCCGTCCGCCTTCGCATCGATCGCCACCCGGTCAATGAACTGCGCCGGCAAGGCCTCAAGGCGCACGGGGCGGAAGATGCCGCCGAAATTCCAATAGTCGCCGATTCGTTCCGCGCGGTTCACGCTGGCGTTGGCGGAATGTTTGCTGACGGTGACCTCGAGGAGATTTGGCGCATCGAAACGAAGTTTGTCCGTGATGTCATATTTGAATTGGTAGAAGCCGCCCTCGTGCACCGGACCAGCCGGCTGGCCGTTGATTTTCACCTCGGTATCGGTCAGCACGCCCTCGAACACCAGCCGCACCATACGACCGCGCCACTCCGCCGGCACGGTGAATTCGCGGCGATACAGGCCTTTCTCATCCGGTGGGGGCGGTGGTTCCGGCATGCGTTTGTTCGGGCGGAATTCGAGCCCGTAATCGTAAGTGCCAAAGCCCTGCTGTTCCCAACAGGAGGGAACGGCGATCTTGGTCCAAAAACCGCTGCTGCGTCCGCCGGTGCAGTAAAAGTCCCACGGCTGGGCGTCGTCACTGCCGTGACCGGACAGATAGAGCGTTTCAGTCTCAGCCGCCGTCACACCCAAGGTGGCGGCAAGCATCAGAAAAATCAGGGGGAATCGCATGGTTCGATGGGGTTGAAAAGAGAGGACGGCGGCGTTCACCGGCTGCTCCAGGCAAGACGGCAAAACCGGCCCAAGGTTTCAGTCCTGCGGACCATGAGGCAAAGCCTAAATCCACCGGTTATCGGGAGCCTGAATCAGACAGTCGGTGTACGCGCAGTGGAGAGTCCGTCGGGAGACGGGACCTCCAAAGACAAACGATTCCCGTCATGGCAACCGGTGCAGGCCTTCGGCGCGGATTTTCCAGGTGCCGTCCTTGGGGAACCCCGGCAACTCCTCCGTGCATCCATCCCAGCCGGCCACCATCAACGCCACGGCCGAGAGAAACGCGCCGTTCGCGGGCAGATAGACGGCGATCTCGTATTTGCGCGCCCCGGGCTTGCCGCTGCGCGCCGCCAGTTCGTCGCTGCGTTGCGGGCAATGGCCGTTGGGCAGGTAGTGATTGTTCGGCCCTTCGCGCAGGAGAATTTCCACCGCCTCGGCGGGCCGGCCGAGCCGCGCCGCCGTCATCGCGATCATTGGATAATCCCAGCCCCAGATTTTCGCCGCCCAATCCCACTGCGCGAGTACGGCGTCGAAGGTCCGCCCCATCGTCGCGCGGTCCACACCTTCGCCGGGGAGGAATCCCAGCGGCATCAGCATCGAGGGATGATCGTGCCGGCGATCGGGATTTTCCCAGGTGTCGGGATTCGAGCCGAGCGCGACATACCTGCCGGCCTTTTCGGGGAGGGGCGAAAGGCGGGCTACGATGTCGTCCCACTTTTTCTCCCGCGGGAGACCGAGCCGTTCGCGCCAGTGTTGCGCGACGCCGAGCGCCCAGCGCCAGTAGGCGATCTCGAACATTGGGTCCTGACTGGTCGCCTGATCGTAGATTTCCTGCGCGATCCACAGCGGCGGACCGAGGACGTATTGGCCGCGCTTATCGTCGAAATGCGCCAGCGCCGCCATGCAGTCGGCGGTTTCCAGCACAAGTTCGCGATATTTCGCCAGGGTTTCCGAAGTGGGCGCGTTGCGGTAAAGCAGTTCGCAGAGATAAATCGGGTGCGGCTGGTTCCAGAGAATGAGCGGATTGCCGCCCGGACTCTCGCGCATCTCCGGTCCGGTCATCTTCGCCCAGCGTGCTCCGGGCAGGCCGCGGCTCTGTGCCAGCGCCCGGGCGGCGGGCAACTGCGACTGGAACCACGAGAGATTTCTTGCGAGAAGCGCATCTTGGCCCCACAGCGCAAAATGTGCGGTGTGCCACCAGATCATCTCCGTGTGATGCTTGCCGTACCAAGTGTTGCAGGTGAGCCCGCTTTCCTGCGGCGGCACATCACCGGCCATCTGCACCGCGAGGAGATATTGCGAAAGGACAATCCGTTCCTCGAGTTTCACGGCCTGCGGATTGGTGCTGTCGGAAAAATCCACGACCGCGCCCGTGCGCCAGAAATTCTGCCAATGCGCGGCGCTGGCGGCCAAAACCACGGCGGGGGCCGGACCGGGTGTTGGTTTCTGAGACTGGGCAAAACCGAGCGCGAACTCCAGCGACTGTTTTCCTTCGTTAGCGGCAATGCGGAATGCATGCGGAGCGGTCTGCAAAAAATCGCGGTCACAGGTCGCGAAATACGTGGCGTTTATCACGTCGTGTTCAATCCGGTTGGATTGAATCAGCTTGGTCGTGTGCGACTCCGGCTGGCTCCAGTCCAAGGCCGGCGTATTCTTCACCGCCGGATCATCGCCACGGGGAAAGGCGAGCCGGACGTGAAGTTTTCCTGCCGCGACCAACGCAGACTCAAGTCGCACCGCCACGGTGTCACTTTGCGGATCGCACACCGTCGTCACCGTTACCGGCACGCCGCCGAGCTTGTATTTGCTCGTGATAATGCCCCGCCACAGGTCGAGGGTTTGCTCAGGTTCCTGCACATCCTCGGGGACGAAGGGCGTTCCGTCAGGCTTGTCCCACTCCAACGACAGCTGACCCAGCGGCTGCTGCCGCGGATTTTTCCGCAGCCAGTCCCCGGCCGGCGAACTCTGGCGCGTGGGGAAAGCCAGCTTGCTCCCGTCCGGCATTTTAAAATCCACACTGGCGTCGGCGAGCGTGTAGTTTTTCGGATTCGGATCGCTCACCCAGCACCAGCGCGCGAGCGTCTCGAGCGGAACCCCGTTGCGGTGGTATTGCTCGCCGAAGGTCTGGAGGCCGGTGATGTCCACCGTGAAGGCAAACCCACCGTTGCCCACCGTGAGCGGCGCCGAGCAATCCACCCGGCGAATGACCGGATTGTGCCGCGCAACCAACGCCTGCCGGTCAATCGGCGGTTCAGCGGCAACCGCACTCGCGCATAACAAAACCAGAAGGGGGACGATTCGTTTTATCATCAGGGATGGAATTGTTCCGATGTTGAACAAATCCAGCGCCCGATGCGAACCTACACTTCACTCTTTTCTCCGTCTACTCCTTGGGCGGCACACCGTGATGCGTTTTGTGCGCGGCGTAGGCCGCCGTGTCGGCGAGCATCGCGTCGATCGTGGCGGCCAGCGGCTCAATGCGCACGAGGCCGGAGAAAACCGCCTTGTCGCCGATGGCGTCGCCGAGAATGAAAGCCGGACGCTGGTTGATCTGGTGGGAGAAAAATTCCAATGTGCTGGTCGCCACACGATCCTTCACCGTCTTCGACTCGGCGGCGGCGCGCAGTTTCTTCCCATCGATCTTGCCCGCCTTCGCCGCCACTTTCACGGCGGTGGCGAGATCGCCGACCTTCACGCCTTCGCGCAACGCCGCGTGCGCAATCGCGAGCCGGATCTCATCGCCGGTGAAACCAAAATCCTTGGCCGCTTCGGCGACGAGATTGGGCGTTTCATAGCGGCCCTGTCGTTCGGCCTCAAACCAGCCGGAGTTGAGCATGTACGGCGAATGCATCACCGTGCCGCCGCTGCGCCGGTAGAACCAGTCGCATTGCGCCTGCGAGACCGGAAAATCACCGGGATTCATCAGGGCGATCTTCCATTCGAATTCCGCCCGGCCGGCATAACGTTTTTTCAATTCCGCCCAGACCGGCTCGACCCAATGGCACCAGGAAGAAAGCACTTCGACGTAATAGGTGATTTTCATGCGGCTATTCAGGCACTTTGCCGCATCGCGTCAATCCGCACCACAAACTGGCAGGCCAACATCGGCGCATCACGGCGACCGGCACAGTTCAGCGCGCTCGCCGGCGATGGATGCAGATATGATTGCCCTCCGAATCCAGAAACCTGGCAAAGTGGCAATCGCCCGTATCGAGCGGGCCAAACAGAAACCTGATGTCATGCTGACGCAGGTGGGCGATGACCGCCTCGAAGTCCTCGGTCTCGAGGGCGGCCGCACCGCTCGTGCCCGGCACGCAATCTTTCAGGACCGTCGACAAGGCGATCGTTGCCGAACCAACATCGTATTCCACATACTGGTCTCCGCGTACGAGCGACTCGCTCAATCCCAACACCCCGCCATAAAATCGCCGGGCGCGCGCCATATCGGTGACCGGATAGACAAAAAACGGGATGCCGGTAAATCGTGGTTTCATAAGCAAATTGTCTCGTGCGCCATGCAACCGTCAACGCCACAGGCGCGGAACCGCCGCACAGTTGCCTGGGCGTTTGCGCGGCACAAAATGCGGTGGATACCGGCCGAAACGGACCGCGGACCGTCGGAAGACGGACCCTACCTGGCGCCCAACCCGACAATTGATGCGCTAGAGTGGTCAAATGTTGCGGTGCCCACTCCGGCTTTGATAGCTAGACTCATTCCCGCATGAAACCCCCTTTCCCCATTCTCACTGCCGAGGAAGCCGCCGCCATGGTCAGCAATGGCGACGTCATTGGTTTCAGCGGCTTCACTCCCGCCGGCGCCGCCAAGGCCATACCCAAAGCCATCGCCGCCCGCGCCCGGGCCGAGCATGCCGCCGGCCGGCCCTTCAAGATCGGGGTCATCACGGGCGCCTCCACCGGTCCGTCTCTCGATGGCGAACTGGCGAAGGCCGACGCGGTGCTTTTCCGCACGCCCTACCAGTCGAATCCGGATCTGCGCAAAAAGATCAACTCGGGCGAGGTCCAGTTTTTTGACATGCATCTTTCCCAACTGCCGCAGAGCGTGCGCTACGGTTTCCTCGGCAAGGTGAAGTTCGCCATCGTCGAGGCCTGCGAGGTTTTCCCCGGCGGCGAGATTGTGCTCACCACCTCGGTCGGCGCCTCGCCCACTTTTTGCAGCGTCGCCGAAAAAATAATTGTCGAGGTCAACGCCGCGCAGTCTGCCGCCCTCCGCGGCTTCCACGACATCTACGAGCCCCGCGATCCGCCGCACCGCCGTGAGATTCCGGTGATGACCGTCCGCGACCGCATCGGCTCCACCGTGGTCAAGGTCGATCCCTCCCGCATCGCCGGCATCGTCGAGACCAACCAGCCCGATGAGGCCGGGGTGTTTGAGGAACCCAACGCCGCCACCCGCCGCATCGGCCTGAATGTCGCCGAATTTCTCGCCGGGGAAATCCGCCGGGGCACGATCCCCGCACCGTTCCTTCCAATCCAGTCGGGCGTGGGCGACATCGCCAACGCCGTGCTCGCCGCCATGGGAGAAAATCCCGACATCCCGCAGTTCGAGATGTTTTCCGAGGTCCTGCAGGATTCCGTCTTCAAGCTCATGCAGAGCGGCAAGCTCACCTTTGCCAGCACCACCGCGATCACCGCCAGCCCGGCGATGGGCAAGGAATTCTACGCGAACCTGGATTTCTACCGTTCGCGCATCGTGATGCGGCCGCAGGAGATTTCCAACAACCCCGAGCTCGTCCGCCGCCTCGGCATCATCTCGGTCAATGCCGCGATCGAGGCCGACATCTTCGGCAACATCAACAGCACGCATGTCCTCGGCACGAGCATGATGAACGGCATCGGCGGCTCCGGCGATTTCACCCGCAACGCCTTCATCTCGATGTTCGTCTGCCCCGCGCTCCAGAAGGGCGGCAAGATCAGCACGATCGTCCCGCTCGTCACCCACACCGACCACAATGAGCACTCGGTGCAGGTCATCATCACCGACCAGGGCATCGCCGATCTCCGGGGCAAATCACCCAACGAACGCGCCCGGCTGATCGCCGACAAGTGTGCGCACCCCGACTTCCGCGAACCGCTCCGCCAGTACATCGACCTGAACAAATCCGGCCAGACCCCGCAGTCACTGCGCAACGCCTTCGCCTTTCACCGGCAGTTCATGGAAACCGGCGACATGCGTGGCGTGAAACTGAGCTGATCCGCCGCAATCCACGCCTGCCCGGCGAGGCACCCGGTCACGGGAAATGCTGCTATTGTCTGGCCGGCAGGTGTCCCACCGTGCCCGTCTCTGCGTTTGGATCAAACGACCCATGGAACGTCGATCGCACAATGACGCTGCGGCCGGCTCTCGCCCCGCATCGTTGCGGTGTCGAAAATGCATGGATCATCGCAATTTATGCGTAGAGAACAACAGGCGCGAGGTTTTGAGTCGATAGGATGACCTGAGCCTAGCTCTGGAGTGGCATAATGCCCCGCCGAATCTCTCTCCAGCGCGCACTTGCCGAAAATCCACGAACATTCCTTTGCCTCGTTCATATCCAGGCAACCCACCGTGAATCCTCCTCTGGCACGGCGCATTTGGCAGGGTCCTTTCAAAATGGACGCCTCCACGGGTCTCCATCAGTTGCAGATCTCCATTCCCGTTTTGAAGGACAACGTGCTGATCGGCCCGCTGGTCATGGGACAAAACCGCTAAGGGCCATGAACCACAATCCAATGGCGGCATTCGCTGATAAATCTTAGGCCACTATTTCCCTATCTTTTTCCCATGAAAAACTGGACCGTCAGAAAGCGCATCATCTTCGGCTTCGCCTTCCTGCTGAGCCTCTGGGTCGGTCCGGCAAATTATGCCGGGATGACGGCTGCCGCCTTCGTGACGTTGCGAAACACGTCAATCCCGGCCAGCCACCAGTGCCCCATCTGCTGGCAGTCAAGGGCTTTGCCGATGCCAACCAGGCATTGGCATGCTGATTGCATGAAAGCAACGATCACAACTTCTTAGCCCCTTATCCACCATGTCCATCGATGCCACCAGTTCAGTCACCGCCCCAAGCCGCGCCAGTTACCAACAAATCCGGAATGATTACAAGGCACTCCAAAGCGATCTGCAATCGGGCAATCTCGCCAATGCCCAGACCGATTTTGCCACCTTGCTGAAAGACGCGCCGCAATTGAATGCGCAGCTTCAAAGCGGAGCCGCCGCGACGCAACCAAACGCCCTGAGCGCGCTGTCCACGTCGCTCCAAGCCGGCGATCTCAGCGGAGCCCAGACCGCCTTCGCCTCCTTGGGCCAGATGCTCAGCGGCACGCAAAGCGCCCTAGGCTCCACGGGTCAAATGCATCATCGCCATCATCACCATCACCACCACGAGAACAACTCCGCCTCATCGGCACTCGGCGGTATCGCGGGAAATGCAACGACGAACCAGCAGGCCATCCAGACGGATTTCCAAGCCTTGAGCAGCGCCCTCCAGTCCGGCAACATCACCAGTGCACAGCAGGCCTTTGCCCAATTGCAGACGGATGATCCGGCGTTGGCGCAAAAACTCGGTGCCGTTTTGTCTTCGACCACGCCGATGGTTTAAGCCCGGCGCCGGCGGCGTCACTTTTTGTCGCCAAAGAGTTTCTTGATGCTGTCACCGGCTTTCTTCGCCGCGTCCTTGGTTTTTTCCAGCGTGGCGGCACCGCTGGTGGACCCGACCTGACTGAGCGCGTTGGCCGTGCCCTCGACAATGCTGCCGAGCACATGCTTCATCATCACTCCGGCCAACTGGTCCGCGGTGATTCCGCCCTCCGCCACGCCAACGTCGTCGAGGCTGATCGGTGGCAGCGGCACCGGCAGCGCGGTCGCCCCGATGCCAAGTGTGGCTTTGCCATTCGTCAGGCGGAATTTTTTCACGACAAATTTGATCGGCTTGCCCTCCTTGGTGGTGGCGGTCTTGCCGCCGGACCCGGTGTAATCCTCGATGTTTTTGAGCAGATCCTTGATGTTGCTCGAGAAGATCTTGGTCTCGTACATAAATTCCGGCTGATCGATCGTGATCTCGTTGACGACGACGTGGTCCTTAAAAATCGAAAGCGGCTCCACGTCGACGTGCACCTTGCCCAGATAAAAGGCCCGGCCATCGGTCCAGCCCCGGGGATTATCCACGGACAAGCCGGCCAGCGTGCCCGAACCGCTGAACGGCGACAGGCTGGCCGAGGCCAGCTCGACCTTGGTCTGGGTAAACTTCGGGCCAAAGTTATTTATCCCGGACTGAACGATGGAGCCGAGGAAAAAGGCCACGGCAACATAGGCCACGAGACCGAGCACGAGAATTCCGCCGCCAACGATCATTAGCTTTTTGCGCATAAGGATGAGAGTTGCCCCAAGCCTGCCGGGTTCCATGCCCGAGGCAAGGATGCACCCGCCGGGGTTTGCGCCGGATTGCGCTTGTCAGTGGGCGTTTCGCGTCCTCTGTTTTCCTCAACCGAAAACCATGGCGTCCAACTATACTGAAGCCAGCATCAAGACCCTTAGCTCCCTCGAGCATATCCGCCTACGCCCCGGCATGTACATCGGGCGGCTGGGCAACGGCAGCCACGCCGAGGACGGCATCTACGTCCTGCTCAAGGAGACGATCGACAACTCCATCGACGAATTCACGATGGGAGCCGGCAAAAAAATCGAGGTCGAGCTGACCGAGCGCACTCTGCGCGTCCGTGACTACGGTCGCGGCATCCCGCTCGGCAAACTCGTGGACTGCGTCTCCATCATCAATACCGGCGCGAAGTACGATTCGGAAACTTTCCAGAAAGCTGTTGGCTTGAACGGCGTCGGCCAGAAGGCTGTCAACGCTCTGGCCCTCTCCTATCGCGCCCAAGCGTTCCGCGACGGCGAGACCCGCGTCGCCGAATTCGAGAAGGGCAAACTGAAGAAGGAGTCGAAGACCACCAAGACCGACGAGCGCAACGGCACGCTCATCGAGTTCACCCCCGACGAGGCGCTCTTCGGCAAGGATTTCAAATTTCGCACGGAGTTCATCGAGGACATGCTCTGGAACTACGCGTTCCTCAACCGCGGCCTCACCCTCACCTTCAACGGCAAGCCCTTCAAGTCCGAGAACGGCCTGAAGGATCTCCTCACCAAGGAACTCGCCGGCGAGCCGCTCTACCCGATCATCCACCTCGAAGGCGACGACATCGAGGTCGCCCTCACCCACGGCAACCACTACGGCGAGGAATACTGGTCGTTCGTCAACGGCCAGCACACCACCATGGGCGGCACCCACCTCGCCGCTTTCCGCGAGGCGCTCGTCGAGACGATGCGCAACCATTTCAAGAAAGATTACGAAGCCGCCGACGTCCGTCAGTCGATCGACGCCGCCATCGTCGTCCGCGTGCAGGAGCCCGTCTTCGAATCACAGACCAAGACCAAACTCGGCTCGGCCGACATGGGGCCGAAGGGACCGTCGATCAAGGAATTTATCGGCAAGTTCATGCAGCAGTCGCTCGACACCTGGCTGCACAAGAACCGCGAGGCCGCCGAGATCATCAAGAAGAAGATCGAGGAGAACGAACACGAGCGCAAGGAACTCGCCGGCATCCGCAACATCGCCCGCGAACGCGCCAAGAAGGCCTCGCTCCACAACCGCAAACTCCGCGACTGCCGCCTCCACCTCGGCGACCGCAACCCACGCGCCGAGGAAAGCTCGCTCTTCATCGTCGAGGGCGATTCCGCCGCCGGCTCGCTCACTTCCACCCGCGACGTCCAGACCCAGGCCGTCTTCGCCCTGAAGGGAAAGCCGCTCAACACCTACGGTCTCACCAAGAAAGTTATCTACGAGAACGAGGAGTTTCACCTCCTCCAAGCCGCCCTCAACATCGAGGAAGGACTCGACGGCCTGCGGTACAACAAGATCATCATCGCCACCGACGCCGACGTCGACGGTATGCACATCCGCCTGCTGCTGCTCTCGTTCTTCCTGCAGTTTTTCCCCGACGTCATCCGCAACAACCATCTCTTCATCCTCGACACCCCGCTCTTCCGGGTGCGTAACAAGAAGAAGACGATGTACTGCTATTCCGAGCAGGAGAAACAGCTCGCGATGGAAGAGCTCGGCTCCACCCACGAGATCACCCGCTTCAAGGGCCTCGGCGAAATCTCCGCCGGTGAGTTCAAGGATTTCATCGGCGAAAACATCCGCCTCGAACCCGTAAACCTCAACCACCTCGGCAGCAGCGACGAACTCCTGTCGTTTTTCATGGGCAAGAACACGCCCGAACGCCAGGACTTCATCATCGACAACCTCCGCGTCGAAAAAGACCTGATCGAGGTGTGAGACAGGCGCTGGAGTTCCAGGCATGGGTCCAAGGCCCCGCAGCATGATCCCGAGCATCAAGCTGCAGGAGACCAGCTTTTATCCCGCGATGCTGGGCATGTGTAATCCGCACATCTGTTTATCGGAGCGCAAAGCCGCTCCTTTTTTCTACAGATCAAGCTCCACCCCTCACCTTTTCTTCCTCGCCTTCCACTCGGCCGTGATCACCGAGGAAAAACCGCCGCGTGCTTTCCAGTCGGCGATGATGGCGAGACGGCGCGGCTGGAGCACCCGGCCGAGATCGTCGCAGATCTTGTTCGTCGCCGCCTCGAAAAAAATGCCTTCGTTGCGGTAGGCATGGAAATAGAGTTTCAGGGACTTCAGCTCGACGCAGGTTTTGCCGGCCACATAGCGCACGGTGATGTTGGCAAAGTCCGGGTGCCCGGTCATCGGGCAGACCGAGGTGAATTCGTGATGCGTGTGCTCGATGATGTAGTCACGCTGCGGGGCGGGATTCGGGAAGGTTTCGAGAATTTTCGGATCAGCCATGGGAGCAGAAAGACCGAAAGAAAGCGGGTCTGAAAGGCTGAAAATCGCGGAGAAACCAGATTTATCACCACGAAGCACACCAAACACACGAAAGGTAATACAAGACTGCGAGGTGGTTCAATGGGGTGGCTGGGCTAACCGCCTGGATCGTGCCTTTTCGTTTGTTTCGTGGTTACCATCCGGGATTCTCCGCCCCTCCTCATCAAAATCCTCACTGCGACATTGCAGCGGAAAGGAGTCTCTGATTGGTGAGTGTCTATTCCAGTGAAACTTAACCCCGGGATCGATCTCAGCCAGTTTTTCAAGGTCACCACGCGCGAGCGGTTGGACTTGATCACACCGGTGTCCATCGTGCTTTTGTCGACGTTCGGGGTGTTTTTCATCTACAGCGCCCAGTACGCCAACAACGGCCGGCAATGGATGAACCAGATCGGTTATCTGACCCTCGGCGCGATGGTCTATTCGGGGACGGCGCTGCTGGACTATCGGCTGTGGCTGAAATACGCGCACTGGGTCTACATCATGGCGATCATCATGCTGGTGGCGGTGCTGGTGCCCGGAGTGGGCACCACCCACGGCATGGGCGCCCGGCGTTGGATCGATCTCGGGCCGGCCGCCTTCCAGCCCTCGGAGTTCGCCAAGATCGCCGTGCTTTTCGTGACCGCCTCGATCCTGACCGGCTCGCGTCTGGGCACGGTGCGCGACTCATTGCAGACGCTGCTCAAATTGGCCCTTGCCGTGGGTATCCCCATGATCTTGATATTCGCGGAACCCGATCTCGGCAGCGCCCTTGCGATTGCCCCCATGGTGTTCGCCATGCTGTTTGTCTCCAATTTATCCCTCCGTTTTTTTGCCGGAACCCTTGCCGCCTTCGTCCTGCTGATCGGCGTCGTGGCGCTGGATGTATGGCGTTACTCGCATTACATCGAGTCGCACAATCTCTCCTACACCCGCGACACCGGCGCCTACGAGAAACACGGGCTGCTGCCGCTCAGGGACTATCAGCGCAACCGTGTGCTGGCCTTCGCCCTGCCCGACAAGATCGACCCGATGGGCATCGGCTGGAACAGCCGGCAGTCGCTCATCTCCGTCGGCTCGGGCGGCCTCACCGGCAAAGGCTGGACCGAAGGCACGCAGGCCAAGCTCGGCTACCTGCCGAAGAACGTCGCCTATAGTGATTTTATCTTCTCCGTCATCGCGGAGGAAAAAGGTTTTTTGGGAAGCATCACCGTCATCCTGCTCTTCGGCGTGGTGTTGTGGAATGGAATACGCATCGCCGGCCTCGCCCGGGATCGCTTTGGCCAGCTTCTGGCCATCGGGGTCTCCGTGCTCACCGGGGTGCACGTATTCGTCAACATCGCCATGACGATCGGCATCGTGCCGGTGAAAGGCATACCGCTTCCATTTATCAGCTACGGCGGCACCTTCGTGCTCAGCTGCTGCTTGTTGCAAGGACTGGTCCAAAGCGTCTACCGCTTCCGGAGGGATTTCTAACATGAAAGCCCTCTCCCGCGTTATCGACCGTTTTGCCGGAATCTCCTGCGCACAGCATGCCTGCACCTGGGCACCCGCCGACCACACAAAAAGGGACATCACCCAACATGAACGATCAGAACAACAATCCCGGCTCCTCCCCGCAGGACGCCGCTCAAAACTATGAACAGGAACTTACCACCCCGCCCCCGCCGCGCAACAGCGAGCAGCTTCCGCCGGAAAAGCTGAAAGCCGACGCCAAGGAACGATCCGCCGACCGGCCGATCCTCCAGAAAATCCTGAACATCTTTCGCAAGGAAAAAGGTACGTACCGCGAACTCGTCATCAACTCGGAGCCCCTGGAGAAGCGCGTCGCGCTCCTCGTGGACGGCGTCCTCGAACGCTTTGAGATCGAACGCGAATCCGACGACCGCATGGTCGGCGGCATCTACAAGGGCCGCATCAAGAATCTCGATCCCGGCCTCAAGGCCGCCTTCGTCGACATCGGCTACAACAAAAACGCCTTCCTTCACTACTGGGACATGCTGCCCGCCGCCGCCGACTCCTCCGTCGAGGTGGTCCGCGTCAACAAGAAGAAGGACGCCGGCCCGCGCAAACAGGAGCCGACCGTCAAGGACATCCCCGGCATGTATCCGCCCGGCAGCGAGATTGTCATCCAGGTCACCAAAGGCCCCATCGGCACCAAGGGCCCGCGCACCACGACGAATCTCTCCATCCCCGGCCGCTACCTCATCCTGACGCCCTACTCCGACGGCTGCGGCATCTCCCGCAAGATCGAGGATCAGCAGGAGCGCAAGCGCCTCAAGACCCTCATCAACGAACTCACCATCCCGGAAGGCATGGGTGTGATCGTCCGCACCGCCGGCGAAGGCAAAAAGAGCCGCTACTTCGTCCGCGATCTCCACCTCCTCCTCAAGAAGTGGGAAATCATCGTCCAGAAAATGGAGAACGACCGCGCCCCGGCGAACCTCTACCAGGAGCCCGACATCGTCGAGCGCACCGTCCGCGATTTCCTCACCGAGGACATCGACCGCGTGCTCATCGACAGCGAGGACGATTTCAAGCGCACACAGGAATTCGTCTCCCTCATCTCCTCCCGCTCCCGCGGCAAGATCGCGTACTACAAGGATTCGATCCCCGTCTTCGAGCGCTACAACATCGAGCGCCAGATCGAGCAGACCTTCCAACGCAAGGTCACCCTGCCCTCCGGCGGCCAGATCGTGATCGACGAGACCGAGGCCCTCATCGCCATCGACGTCAACACCGGCTCCCACAAATCCCGTTCCGGCGACGAGAAGAACACGATCTTCCAGGTCAACATGGAAGCCGCCGACGAGATGGCCCGCCAGATCCGCCTCCGCAACATCGGCGGGCTCGTCATCATGGACTTCATCGACATGAAGGAGCGCCGTCACCGCCAGTCAGTGTACGACCGCATGGTCGAGCTCATGTCGGAGGACAAGGCCAAGACCCACATCCTCCCCATCTCGCAGCTCGGCATCATGCAGATGACCCGCCAGCGCCAGCAGGAATCGCTCTCGGCCAATCTCTACACCGGCTGCCCGTATTGCCACGGCCGCGGCACGGTGAAGAGCGCCACGACGATGTCCGTCGAACTCCAGCGCCGCCTCAGCTCCGTCGCCCGCCGACTCAACACAAGAAAGGACGGCAAGGAATATTCCCTCCGCGTCCACGTGCACCCGAGCATTCTCGAGCGTCTCCGCTCCGAGGATTCCGACCTGCTCGTCCGCATGGAAAAGATCCACGGCATCAAGCTGGCCTTCAGGGCTGATCCTAATTATCATGTGGAAAATTTTAAGATAATTAATGCCAACACCAATGAGGAGTACCGCTGAGATATTCTAAGGAGTGACTACTTCGACGCCCGATCTCACCGTCGGGCGTTTTTTTGTGCCGATACGAACTACCACGCTTGCCGCGCCGTAGCTTGGCGTAGGCGGGGTCTCATTCTCGTCCTCAAAGTGCGCCCTCGCCGGCGCGCTTTTTCTTTGCCCGAGCAAGCCGTTCCTTTGGTGGAACTCGGCCTCCGGTCGGGTTTTCTTCCCCATTGCCCAATGCCAAACAGAACTTGCCGGGCCAGAGGTGAAAGGTAAGGTGCCGTCATGAGCACACTGGAGCAAATCGAAGCCAAGATCGACCGCCTTCCCCGCAAGCTGCAGAAACAGGTCGTAGAACGGCTCAACGCCCGCTTGTGGCCGAGTGGCTTTGCCCCGGAAGTTGAGAGGGCGTGGTCCGATACCGTGAAACGCCGCCTCAAGGAAATCGACAGCGGCAAGGTGCAAGGTGTGCCCGCCGCCCAAGTGTTTGCCCGGGCCCGGCGGTTGCTCGCCCGCCAGTGAAAAGACCCGCGATCTTCCATCCGGAAGCCGAAGCTGAATTTTTGGCGGCGCTGGCGTACTACGCCGACCAGAGTGTCAGGACCAGCGAACGCTTTGAAGCGGAAATCCGCCGATTGGTCGCCTCGATTGAAACCATGCTGCGACGACATGGTCCGTAGCGGCACGGCACACGACGAGCCCGAGCCCGGCGCTTCCGCTACTTGGTGATCTTCGCCGAACGGTCCGAGAGCCTGCTCATCGTCGCCGTAGCGCATACCAGACAGCGCCCGGACTACTGATTGCAACGCTTGGACTAAAACGCACCCTCTCTCGGGGCGGCGGGACCGACAGTACCCCTAGAACTCATGACCACTGTGGTAATTGCCCGATCGCTCCCGCTTCAGATCGCACCTCAGGCAACTTTGTCCGAGTGACCGATGGCGTGATCGCGGACGACCGGGACCCGAAACGTTTCACCGGGACTGACGGCGAGCAATCTCGGCGGACGATTACCGAGCGCGGCACGGAGCCGGGCAGCGGGTTCGTTCATGGCCTCGACGCTGAGCCGGAAGGTCTCGTGGTGAATGGGGACAAAATTGAGAGCGCCAGCTTGGCGGGCCATGTCGACCGCTTGTTCGGGACTGCAATGGGCGTTGATCCATGGATCGTACGCGCCGATCGGCATCAACATGAGATCGATGGGTCGCCGGGGATTGTTGAGCGCGGCAAAGGCGTTCGTGTATGCGGTGTCGCCGGCAAAACAAATCGTGTGTCCATCGCGTTCCAAGAGATAGCCGTTATAGCCCCGATGCTCGTCGCGCATCATACGGGCACCCCAATGAGCGACTTCCACCGCAGTCACGACAATCGGCCCGCGCGGGGTCAGGATGGTTTTACGCTGGCCCCAGTCGAGCTCGTGGACATGGCGGAAACCGTGGCAATGCAGCAGGTCCGTCGTGGCGCGGGCGGTGACGACCGGCGTTTGCCGGCTGAATTTTCTCAGGCTCCAAACATCAAAATGATCAAAGTGGGCGTGACTCAGCACGATGACGTCGGGCGCGGGCACTTCTTTCACGGGCAGGGCCGGGGAGAAATGGCGCTTTGGCCCGAGAATGAACGGCGGCACCCCGGGACCCACCCGCTTGGAAAACACCGGATCGGTGAGCACGCGGACGCCCAGGAAATTGATCAGGACCGTGGAATGCCCGAGGACGCTGCCGGTGATTTCGGTGTCGCTCCAGTCGGAGGGGCGAGGACGCGAAGCCGTCGGGCGCGGCGCACCCCGTCCATCAAAAATCATTTGCCGGATAAACTTAAGGCGAGGCATGCCGGCAAGGGAATCGAAACTGCCCAAAAGTCGAATCGAGAGAGCCGATTAACCGCGTGCGCAGCTATACGCGGCCCAGCGCACGGTGCTCGCCACCGAACGCGCCTCCGCCCAACTCGCCGCCCAACGCCTGAATAACAGTGTCTCACTGATCAAATCAATCGGAGAAACCTGGACAACTGACCACGTGGTCCAACAACCCGAAATCAACCACCTGTTGAAGCTCTACGCCGCGACCGAATCACTCGGCAACGCAGCCGACAAGCCGCGTGCGCAGTAGCGCTATACGCGGGCATACTTCATCATTCATCCTTCATAATTTCTCATCGTGATCTTCACCGTCATAATTCTCGCCTCACTCGTCCTACTCATCAGTACCGAAGGCGCATCTTCCAGCGAATAGATTTGCGCAGAACGCAGGTGCACTTTCACACCTTATCTCCGGAAAAAGAGTTGTTTTTGTTTTTTCCAATGCAAGAGCTTTTCCCACGCGGCCCGGGTTCGGGGCGTTAGGGTCTTAGTCTCCGCCGGTACCACCTCATATATTCGATCTGACATGCCCGCGACAAGCTCTCGCTCCTGGGCTGAGAATCCTGAATGTTGGCTTAGGTGCAGCAAAAGTCCGGATATTGCTTCTGGAAACTCAATCAATGGCGGGATCAGCGCGCCAATGAACTGGATCAGCGCAACGGACCGTACCTTGGCTGCATTGAGAGAAGAAACGCAGCAACCAATCCAATCCTCTCGCGAAGTCATATTACTATCGTCCACTTCAAACCATAGATTTGCGGCCAACCCACCGATGATCCGGATAGAATGTTCATCGGTGTAGTTGCCTGCTTCGAGCTGTCGGAATGTCTTCGTAATCAGTTCTGTCTTCGCGAACTTCGTAGCTCGCAAATGTGACATGATGATGTCGAGCGAGAGTGAAATGAAATCATAGTTGAACCCAACGAGCCGCATGATCGCAACGTGGTGCTCCGCGTTGCTGATCACACCACGGCTCGCTGCAGACCGCATCATTGCTTGGATACTGAAGCCGGCCACCTTGTCGCGCTGCGCCGCAATAGCGCGCATGACAAACTCATCGCAATAGTAAGCACAATTCCTGGATTTCGCGAGGAATGCAGGAGCGAGAATCCACTCTGCGAATGCTTCAAGCTTCGCGAGTTGTTGCCAAGCGGCCCACGCTATCTCGTCCATGCCCTCAATCGACACCGAGTCACTTTCCAGAAAAGCCACGATCGGTTTTAGAATATCCAGCTTAGCCTGATGATAAACTTCTCCTGTCTCGGTCATTTGTAGTCGCCCTTCAGACAACCTAATTGTGCCGGAACTCACAGCGAACGCTTCAAGATGTCGGAGTTCTTCCAAAAACTTTTCATACGTCGAAGTAGCAACGCAGATATGTTTGAACATCTTTGGCAGTAGATTCAGATGACCAACCGACTGCAGCCCAATCAGTGCAGTCGCATCGATGACGATTTCCTCCGCCTTATTAACGAGCGCCTGCTCAGCCTCCTGCTCGTCAGCCGTTCCGATTGCACAATATAGTCGGTGCTGAGTCGAATGCGTGATTCCGAACCAAGTATCGACTAGTTCCCTACCCAACAAACGCGATAATACCGTGAGCGGAAGCCGTTTTTCCCGGTACACCTTCATCTGTGCTTCCACCTGTTCGTCCTGCTCCTTCAGCAACGCCATCATCGCCGTCAAATCAATGTGGCCGTCTGCCGAGACAGGCATATCAATCTTAACGATTCCAGCTCCCTTCTCTATTGATTCCTGCGCCAAAAGCTTCTCCGACTCGGTTAGTTGAATGCGGTCTCCGGTCCCAAGAAATCGAAGCATAGCGGCATGTCCCTCCTTACGCTCTGGATCTATTTCCCGGGCGCGTTTGGCTGCATCAAACGCCTTACGATACTGACTAGAAACAAAATAAAGTCCGCTTAGGTTCACTTGAATGTGAAAGCTGTTTGGATGCCGACTCTTTCCCGATTCAAGCACGGTGATCGCGTTCGCAATTCCATCAGCGCTGTGTGTAGCAAACCCCGGCCAATTCAAGATGGTTACGCTCGCTCGGATCGTGCTGGATCATTTTGCGATATACCTCTTCTGCTTCCTTTAGCCGATTCAGTTGTTTGAGCGCATTGGCTGTCAGGGCATAAATCGCCTCCTTAAAGGGCCGGACTTCAATCGCGTTCTTACCTATCGTTGCGACCTCTCCCAACCGGTTGAGTTCGCTAAGTGCCACTAGATATTCCACCAAGACGCTGCTGACTAAAGGATCCTCGTCCTGTGCGATCAAACGATGAAGTGACTCTGCATAGCGCCGTCGACGGTTCAGAAATAGTCCACACTGCACCCGGCCCACGAACTTTTCTCTTCCAGAACCGATATGCTCCGCCTCAAAAAACGCGCGCTCTGCACCAGCAAAATCCTTCCCGTCATCGAGCAAGTGCGCCTCTTCCAACACTAGAGGAAACACACGACCAAATCGGGCGAAAGCGGCATCGAGCGCCGTCCGAGCACCGGGCACGTCCGGCCTCATTCGGTGCGCATGGATCCTTAGCGCTGCAAGCTGCGCGTTTTCGAGTAAACTCGGGTCACTCAGCGCTGCCTCATCGTGACAAGTAATCATGTCGTCATAACGGTCCGATAGAAGGTAAACATGCATTTCCCGAGCAAGAGCCTCGGCCAATGGTTGAAATTTACGCAATGCCCTCGCTGTCTCAACGGCTTCACTCATCTTCCGCATGGCTATCTGAGCTGTGAAGATATTGACTAACGCTTGGTGGTCCATCTCCCCCAAAGCACGGGCTTCGTCCGCAACGCGCAGCGATTTCTCCTTTTTGTCTAGTGCCCCGTAGATGGCGCACAGATTCGCAAGATAAAGACGCAATGTGAGCGGGTTCTCTTCCCTCCGCGCAATCTCCACCGCGCGTTCGAGGTGTTTCTCTGCTTCACGAAGCTTCGCCACACTTTCGCGTTTAAACCGGTCCTGCGGTCCGTACTCTGCGCCGAGAACCTCCTCAGCGAGGGCTACGCCGGCACAAAACTCTGCGTAATCAGCATCTGGTGTCACAGCAATCCCTAGCCGAGCAGTATCCAATGCTTTGGCATATTGGCCCATCTTCGCATAAATGGTCGAAAGAATGCAGAAATAGCTTTCTGTTTTTCTCGGCTGAGCGGTCAGCATGTCAGCCGCTTCCTGCAACGCATTGCGACGGCAAAGTGATTCAGCCAACAACTCCAATACGTCCGGCTCCTCTGGCTTCTCGCCTAATATCGTACGCAGGTTGCTTTCGCCCTCGCTTGTCTTGCCTTCAGTAAGGTCAGCGACTGCAAGATTCACTCTTAAACGAACAAGTGTTGGAGCGAGCCTATAACCTTCCCGGAAGTAACCACTCGCTTCTTTTTGCTGCCCCAATCGCTGGTAGCAATGCCCCACATTCCCGAGTGCCCGCGCGCGCAGTTGGATTGCATCGGGTGCGTCCTGGTTTAATAGGCTCTTTTCAACATCAAGAAATAATTCGAGCGCTAACTTAAGTTTCCCCTTCTCAAGTAGTCGCTTGCCATTATCGAAGATTCGCTTGCTCGCTAAAAATTCGGCCCCAACTTCGCCAGAACCAGAAACCGCAATCTTCGCACCGGTCTCTCGCGCTTGGTTAGCCAGAATGAGTTGGAGCTGTTCGAATATCTTCTCATTGAGGTTAGCATTACTGCTTAGCGTCGACAAGGGGGCCAGCGACACAACCTCGACAGGAATTGCCGGAACCAACGTTTTCCCAGAGGAAATTGCCGCACCGGCACTTGCGGCAATACTTAAGGCCTCGTTGCTCAAGCGTGCCCTCAGAGATCTATAAGGCTCGTCGGCACGATCCAGCATGGCGGCCATTGTAAGCCTAGCGTTTTCCGTTACACGCCGAGCAAATATTTCTCGATTCCCGACTGGGCTGCCATCTGGGGCCCGGATTTGGCGCAGCCGCTCTTCATAATGCTCAAAGAGCCGAGATTTTCCCATGAGTAGCTGCGAAACATCATCATTCTCGAGTACGTCTAATATATCTTTTCGACCGGCACTGGGAATGACCGCCTTCTTAATCTCGGGTGCCTCGTCAGCCAGTGCTTCCGACAATGCTTTAAAGTAGGACTCGTTTGCCACGAACAATATCAGCGAAATACGTCGGTCTGGGGAGTTCTCTCCAGACGCATTCTTAGCTTTTGCGAGTATTAACAAAGCAGAAGAAATCGCGCTGCATGTTTTGCCCGCGACCGCCACTGCCGCAGAAAGGCTCAACGTTGTTCCGGTCGGGTCACCAAAACCCAGAGCGGCAGTAACGAGAGCGATTTTTTCTACACAATCACTGACGTCCTTACTTCCAGTGAGGAAGCCTTCTGCATGGCGTCTTACTTTATTGATCACCGACATTTCCCGGATGAAGCTCTTTCCTCGGAATACCGCAACGCCCGACTGCATTAATTCATCACATATGCCCGCTCCGGTGTAACTATCGCTCGTATTGATTTTGTAACGGAATTGCCAAACCCACCAGTCTTCTCGTAAATCAACAAAAATGGAACCGCGCTTTCTCGACTCACTTACCCCCGAAATACGCGAGCTGGTTAAACGCATTGAAGACTACGCGAGCAAGGCAATCCTTGTTCAAGAAAGACCGGACAAGCCCAAGGCAGGCTGCCTTTTGAATCACCATGATGCAGTTATTTGCCTACCAACATTGAATCCGTTTCCAGTTGAGGACGTGCTCCACGAGTTGTTGCACATCGAGAGAAATTGGCCAGCAAAGGTGCCCCTGCTTTTCACCACCAATCGGCAAAGCGAATCTCTCGTTAATGTATATGCTGGCTATGATAATCAACTCGAGCATCTCGTAATCGTACCGCAGCAAATAAAATACGGGTTCGATGCAACAACACGTTGGAATGAGTGCCAGGACAAACACTGGACGGGAAAATTTTGGGAACAGTCTCCGCACCCCGCTGATAAGCGCGTTAATCTCTTGCTGAGTTACCTCGCTGTATCGATTTTGGTAACTGATGCTGACGTCAAAAATAAGGCAGAATCAGTCCTCAGGTTCTTTGGCCTTCTGGACGAAGCTCAAAAGTTCGCGGCAAAAATCAAACGAGTAATCCAAGATAAACCCCTCGTAGCATCGGCAGTAAAACGATTTTTTCCGCTCGCAGACGGCGATGTTCAATTAATTTTGTTCGACGTAAAGGTCGGAGAGGAGAGGCAAATTGCTATTCCGAAATACTGATGCCTGACGAGTCAATGTTGGCACGATCTGAAGTGGTCGGAGCATTCGTTTGTTCTCGATCGTTACCGCCTAGACCGCGTTGAGAGCGAAGCCGGCGTGTCACCGTAGAGACCCTAGTCGGAGGACCTGAGCAGCCGCAGGGCGTTGGCCACGACCAGAAGCGTCGCACCGGTGTCAGCCATGCCCGTTTCAATCACCGGTGCTCCTCGTAGGTGATGTCGATCTTGGCGGTGAAGGCCTGTTTCTGGGCGGCGCCTTGGAAGCGGATGCTGTGCGTGAGTTCGTCGTAGATCCAGCCGTTCTCCGGATCGGGCTTCACCTCCTGCCCGTCCACCAGCACGCGCAGGCTCTTTTTATAGAGCGTGGCGCCGGGTCCGACCGGATCGAGCGCGACAGGACTAAAAAAAAGGAGTCAGGTTGCAAATATTATAATCTGGCCAGCCAACTAGACGGAATCAGGCGTTGTCGTTTGTGCTCGATCGTTTCCGCCCATACCAAGCCGACGGAATCGGATTTCAAATGACTCAGCCACCTCCGCCCGGCGCGTCGCCTCCGGCCATAGCTATGGTCGGCCGCCTGCGCCGCTCCAGATCAGCGAACCCCTTGGCAGTACACTTGGTCTTTTTGCCGGCGTCGCCGTTGATATGCCGCAAAGACCGCCATTTTCTCGTTGTTCCGACCGGCCATTTCCCGCGCGCTCACACGCCGGCTCACCGTGCGATGAAATATTCAACAACGCCTTCATTTACCTGCCCGGTCCGAAAGTAAGTTGGAAAGCGAGATAGGCCTGATAGCCGGACGGCCCCTGAATGGTCGGACCGAACGAGGCCAAAATATGGCGGGTTTCGTCAACGTCCAGGATGACTCCGACATTCATTTTCGTGTCGGATGCAGCATCATCGCGCCGCGCGGTCTCGTGGAAAACCTCGGCGCCAACCGTCAAACCCGGTCGCACCTCTTTTTGGATGAGCCAGCCGGTGAACCACCAGTTGCGATTCCCCGCGCCGGGATTGATCCAATAGCCGGTCCCGCCATAGGTGGTCCACGTGCCAGATTTCTTTTGCAACCACACCGGCAAAAAAACCTGGGTGTGGCCGCTGCCCAAGCCACGGGTGCTGTCCCCGGTGGGCAGCTCGACCAAGGGGAACACGCCCACCTGCGGCCTTCCTTCGGTCTCATCGAGGAAACGGTATTTTGCGCCGAGTTCCGTATCACCGTAACCGGATTGCCGGCTCGCGCCGGACGGGGCGGCGAATGCCACCGGAGCGATCAGGTGGATCTGAAGATTGGGCCATGCTCCATAGTTCACCTCGAGGTGAGGGAGCGTCCCGCTCGCGCCGTCGCCGCCGTGTTCATATTGGGAAGCAATGTAAACCTCCCAATGCCGGTAGTCCACCGGTTCGGGATCGTCGGTCGCAAACGGGGGACCGGCCTGGGCCAGGGTGGCGGCGGCAAGGATGGCGAGGGCGGACAATGCTGTTGTTTTCATGGGCAAGGGTCTGAATTTTATCCAACCCGACGCAGCGGGCCGGCATGCCTTCGTTTGGGTTAAGGCGATCCGGCCTTTTTGGTCGCGCGTCCATCGAGCGACCATCCGCCGGCACCGACGACCAGCAAAAAGAGCAGCCCCAACAACATCGCGAAATCAGCACGACCCTCATACACGGTTTTCCAGAAACCGTCATGCACGAACATCGGTACCTTGGTTGTCGCGATGGCGGTCCCGATCACCACCAGCAGGGGCAGCGAGGCCAGCCGGGTGAAAAAACCGAACAGAATAAGGGCACCGCACACCGTCTCGAAACCGCCGACGAGCGGGCCGGGCACCTGGGGCGCGGGCAGCCCGATCCTGGCAAACCGCCCCGACCCCAATTGATCGGCGAACAGGAATTTCTGGATGCCTTCGGAAAGAAACACGGCCCCGACCATCAGACGGATCAGAAGGACCGAAGGCACTGGTGCGGACGCGCGGATTTTTTTGGCAAATGATGGCATGGCTGGGGGGAATCTTGGTGGTATGAGCCGACTGCTTTTCGACCGACAAGGGTTGTGACGTCCTGCTGCGAAGAAGAATGCAAAGACCGTGTCAACCTTGGCCGCAAATCGCGTGTGCGCCAGTGATATTTTTTGGCGCTCCCCTGTAAACCAGGACAACGCTCCCCAGGCATTACGCTACATTCTTGGATCAACCTGAACGCCATGCCGCTGGCACCAGCCAACCGGTGTGAGCCTCCATACGTTCACCCGCCCGCAAGCACTTCGCCGGCGGCCGGTGCCGGCGCGGACTCCGGCACCAGCCGGTGTACGCGGTACATCAGCAGCATCGTCAGGACCGTCGCGCCCGACACCGCGATGCCGATGCGGGGATAGTGTTCCATCCGGCCCGAGGGCGCCTGATAAACCAGCAAGCCGGCGAGGTAGGACGCCACGCCTCCCGCCATCTGCTGCAGGGAGGAACTGATAGACATGTAGGCCCCGCGGTCCTGCGGCGCGGGCACGGCGGATGTCAGCGCCCCCGCCGCCGTCATGCGCCCGGTGACACACGCGAACATCACCACGCTGACCACGATCATCTGCCACAACGGTGCGTTCTCCAGTTGGGTGTAGTAGAGGACAACCGCGATCACGATCGAGCTCGCGGCACAGAAGACAACGTATTTCCCGTACCGGTCGCTCAACCGTCCGATCATCGGGCCGAAGATGATCGAGCACACACCGGTGACCGCATAAAGAATCGGGAGCCGGTCCAGCGCGATGTGCTGGTTGTTCACCGTGAACGCGCTGGCGAACGGCATCAGCATGAAACCGCCCGTCGCCAGCAGCATCGTCGCCGCGAATCCCACCCAGTAGCGCGACGAGGTCGCGGTCTTCCACAGGTGCCGCGCGGGATGCTGGCGCCGGGTCTGCTGCAGGTGTGTATCCACCGGCGGCATGCGCAGGGCAATCACCACGCCGACCGCCAGCGCGACCCCGGCGATCATCAGGAACGGCGCATGCCAGCCGAAACGCGCCGCGAGAAAAATCCCGATCGGGAGGCCCAGCACCTGGCTCGCCCCGAACGCGGTCATGATAAATCCCATCACGCGGCCGCGCATCGTCAGGGGAAACACGTCCGCCACGATCGCATAGGCGGCCGCACCGACCACCCCGCCGAAAAAACCGGTGACGAGGCGCGCCGCCAGCAGGGTCGGATAGGTTGGCGCAAGTCCGCAAAACACCGTGCCGATCACGAAGCCCGCATAGAAGAACAATAGGAATTTCTTCCGGTCATGGCGATCGGCAAAACCCGCCGCAAGGATGCCCGCAACCGCCGCCGCGATCGCGTAGACGGAAACCACGAGCCCGAACTGCCGCGGTTCGATGGCGAGCACCGGCATCAGCAGCGCGCCCAGCGGCGAGAGCACCATGAAGTCCAGAACGATGGTGAACTGCAGGAAGGCGAGCATCGCGACCATGAAGCGCTGATCGGACGAAAAACCCGACGCCGGGGCGAGGGCGGAAGAAGCGGCAGGTGCGGTGGACATGCGGAGGCGGAGGAAGCGGTTTGGGCGAAAGGTTGCTCGGTAGGGAAACCACCGCCGGCTCCACCGCAACCCAGGATTGGAGATTTTCCCCAGCCTTGGGGACCGGGAGCCAAACAGCGGTCCCTTTGCTCGGGCATATCATACCGGTTCTCGTCTGAAGCGGCGAGCGGGTTCGGTCTTGCCGCATCCGATAGAGCCAATCGCTCGGCCGGGCGGATTGCATTGACCACGGGTCCTTTCTCAACACCAAATCCACAGGAATCTGGCGCTCATATTATACACGACAAACGGTCCGATTTCCTGGATACTGCCGGTGCATAAGCCAATCCCAACCCGCTTTGCATTCCACTTTTCACCCTGACTCAGCACACCCATGGACAAAAAAATCATCAAGAACTTCGTCATCGGCTCGGCGCTGCTGCTTTTTGCCGCAGTCATCTTCCTCGGGATTGAATCCCATGGCCGCCTCGCCGAGACCAAATTTGGCGTGATTGCCATCTTGGCGATCGCCTTGCTCCTGTTCCTCGCGGCCTTTCTGTCCAAGGAGGAAAAGCCGTCTTCGCGCTCAAGATCCGATGTGAACAAAGAGCCGCCGATCGATGTTTAACCACCGTCCTTTATTTCACACCTCACCACAATCGCTCCGCCACCCCACCATGAAACCGCTCCCCCTCAGTCTTAATCGCAACCAGGGCTTCGTGTCCTACAACACCCTCATCGGCTTTGCCGTTGCCGCCGTCCTTTTGCTCGTGGTGATCTTTTCCACCTTCAAATACCAGACCATCGAAGGCAACCAGGCAGGCGTGATGGAAACGTGGGACAAGGGCGTGCTGCCCGACGCCTATGGGCCCAAGACCTACTGGCTCAACCGCTGGACGGAAAACCTGCACGCCTACGACATGTCGGGCCAGGTGTTCGTCATCAACAGCCAGACCACCATCAAGGCCCAGCAAGGCCGGCAGATTGACGTGCTCGAGGTCAAATCCTCAGACGCGCAGCGCGTCCACTTCGACATCACGTTGCAATGGCACCGCTCCATCGAGAATCTCGCCAAGATGCACCGCCAATACCGCGACGACGTGGAGGAACGCCTGATCCGCCCCACCCTGCTCAAGGTCGTCAGCTTCCGCGCCACCATCAAGCCCGCCATCGAGCTCTATGCCGGCATGTCGCTCGTGCAGTTGCAAAAAGACATTGAGAACGAACTCAAGGACCCCAACGGCGCCCTGTATCAGGATGGTGTCCGCGTCGACAGCTTCGTGATCGACCGCACGGAATTTCCCGATGCCAAGTACGTGGAAAACATCGAGGCCCGCCAGCGCGCGCTCATCGCCCAGAGCCGTTTCGAGGCCGAGCAGAAATCCAACCAGGCCGAAGCCGACGCCGCCCGCATCAAGGCGCTGAAAGACCAGTATGAGCAGGTCGTCAAGGCGGACACGGAAGCCAAGCGGACCGTCATCAACCAGCAGGCGGAATCCGACAAGGCGACGATCCAGACGAAGGCCGACGCGCTTAACGCCGTCACGAAACAGGAGGCTGAATCAAAGAAAATCGTCCTGCAAGCCGAGGCGGACGCCAAAAAGCAGGTCGCTCTTTCTGAATCGGCCAGACAGGCCGAAATCAACCGGGCTACCGGTATCGAGGCGGTCGGCAAGGCGGAGGCCGAAGCCAACCGGCTGAAGCTGACCTCCTTCTCCGCTCCCGGCAGCGAAAACTATGTGAAGGTCGAGGTCTCCAAACAATTTGCCGCCGGCCTCAACAACATCCGTTTCTTCCCTTCGAACGCGACCTACAACACCATCGCCTCGGATTTCGACAAGGGACTCAGCCTGTTGGTGGGAGGCACCGGTGGCAGCGCGGCCACCGCCGCACCCGCCGCCAAGTAAGGACCGGTTCTTCTCTTGCGCGAACCAGCGGAAAATTTCCGCTGGTTTTTTATGCAGCGAATGCAGCTAAATCATCGTTTTCTAATGCCACGGTTCAACGGATGGTGCAGGCTGCGGCTGATTGCTGAATTTTTCGGGAACTGCTGCCGATCACACCCCATCTGATTTCTGATTGCGCATCAGCCTTGCGGTTGCCCCGGAAACCGGATACGCGGAGAAGTATCCCGCGCAGTGTTCGTCATTCCGCAAACCTGCGCCAACCACCCCGATGATCACCACCATCCTGCTCGGTCTCGTGCTCGGTGCCGGTCTGGCCGCCCTGCTCACGCTGCTCTTCGGCGTTTATTCCATCGGCCCCACCGAACGCGGCGTGCTCACGACCTTCGGCCGCGTCCAGCGCACGCCCGGCACCACCGCCGACGACCCGCAGCTCGGGGCGCTGCTCACCGACGAGGAAAAGATCCGCTACAACTATCCCAACGTGCGGGTCATTCCCCAAGGCGGACCTTACTTCAAATGGCCGTGGCAGAAACTCTACAAGGTCGACATGACCATCCAGGCGATCGACATCACCTGGGATCCGGACATCAGCCAGGACACCATCGAGGCGGTCACGAAGGACAATCTCACGGTGCAGATCTCCGGCCAGATCCGTTGGAAGCCCTGCGAGCGCAACCTCTACGCCTACCTTTTCGGCGTCGCCAATCCGGCGGCCCACGTCGTGGGCTATTTCATCTCGGTGCTGCGCGACCGCATCGCGACCTTTCACGGGGAGACCCACGACGGCGCGGTCGAGGGAGTGTCGATCAACGATCTCCGGCGAAATCTCTCCCTGATCAACAGTTTCATGGAGGAGTCCTGCCGGAAAACTTCCGCGCGCTACGGAATCAACCTCGATGCCGCGCTCATCACGAACATCGATCCGCCCAGTGACGTGGATGAGGCGCTCGCGTCCATCAACACCACGCAGAACCAGGTCGCCGCCTCCATCAGCCAGGCGAAGGCCGACGCCGACCAGAAACTCAAGATGGCGGAACAGGCCGTGCAAATCGCCCTCAACCGCGCCGAAGCCGAGGCCGCGCCCATTCTCGAACTCGGCAAGACCCTCTCGGCCATGCATGCCCAGGGCGGCAAGGCCGCGCTCGACAGCTATCTCCGCAACGCCTCGCTCCCCCTGCGCGAAAAAGCCGCGCAAACCATCTTGAAAATCTAACCCCTCCGACCATGAATTTCCTCATCTCTGTTCTCGCCGGCGTCATGGGCACGTTTTTTCTCACGTCATTGGTGAGCGCGTTCGGCCGCCTGTTCCAGCTCTGGCGGATTCTGCCGGAGCGGACCGTGCTGGTTTATACTTTTTTCGGGAAGGTCGTCGGTCAGGTCGACGAGCCCGGATTGTTTTTTCCGATCATGCATTTCGGCCCGAAGGCGCTGCTCTTCCCGTTTTTTGGCAAAACGTACACGGTCAGCACACCGATCCACCAAGCCTACCTCCGCAACCAACTGGTGAATTCCGAGGAGGGTGCGCCGATGGGCGTGGGCATCTGGTTCGAAATGTACGTGAAGGACCCGAAGGCCTTTCTCTTTCAGAACTCCGACCCGATGGGCTCGCTCAAGGCCAATGTGGCCACTGCGGTCGTGAAACAGCTTTCCAATCTCAAGCTCGATGTGCTGCTCGAAAACCGCGACGCGCTCTCCCGCAAAGTACGGGAGGAAGTTTCACCGACCTCCTCGCAATGGGGTTTTAATCTCGGCTCGACCTACATCCGCAAAGTGGCGTTCCGCGACAAAGGCATGATCGGTGAAATCCAGCGCAAAGTCGTGAACCGCCTCCGCCAGGTCACCGCCGCGATGCGGCAGGCCGGCGAAAACGAGGTCGCCATCATCCACTCCGAAGCCGACAAAAAAGCCTCGCAACGCCTCGGCCAGGCCCAGGCCGTCCGCCCGCAGGTGATCGGCCAGGCCCTCGCTGAAATCCAGCGCGAACCCGAAGTGGCCACGGCACTTTTCGCCCTGCTCGACATCCAGGCCACGCTGAAGAGCCCCGGGAAAACCGTGCTCGCCTCCGCCGGCACGGCGGGACTCTTGCTCAACAGTTAGCAGTCTGCTCGGTTTTTTTGCCCCCGCCCGGTCCATGTGGCTGGGGAAGGTCAATGTTTGATCCGCGTGCAGTTGCATCGATCCGTGGTGCCCACCAGCGCTCGGTTCAGGCTTTTTGCGGCTATCCGCAACATCGGGCGCAAGCCGTGCACAGGCAGAATATTTTCGAAGCGAGCTTCCCAAATAATGCGCAGCAAACGACGGCCGCCGATAGTAAGTTGGGCTTCGGCTCATACAGGCCAGTAGCGGGTTGGGCGTGCCGGATTGTCAATTCAGACGGAGCAACAGGCATCCACACTTTCAACCAAGGAGAAAAATCTATGAAGGTTCTCACTTCCCGATCGGCATGGCGGACCATCGGCTGCGGCTGGCTGCTGGCCGTTTTGATCGTTCCCGTCGGGGCGCAGTCGAATTACGCAACGCCCTACTACTTCACGACACTGGCCGGCATGCCCAGCATCGGCAGCATGGATGGCACCGGCTCTGCCGCGCTGTTCTATGGCCCTTCGGGTGTCGCCCGGGACAGTGCGGGCAATGTCTACGCCACGGACTGCCTGAATCACACTGTTCGAAAAATCACCCCGGCCGGCATGGTTTCCACTTTGGCGGGAAAGCCCGGCCTGTCCGGCAGCGTGGATGGCCCGGGCAATGCGGCCAGGTTCAATCGCCCCGGCGGCCTCGCGATCGACAGCACAGGAAATCTTTATGTGGCGGATACCGGCAACCACATCCTGCGAAAAATCACCCCGGCCGGCATGGTGACCATCGTGGCCGGTCTGGCTGGCAGCAGCGGTTCGGACGATGGCACGGGCAGCGCCGCGCGGTTCAATGCTCCCACGGGCGTGGCGATTGACGCCGCCGCCATCCTCTACATCACCGACACGGGCAATCACACGATCAGGAAGATGACGGCCACGGGAGCGGTCACCACTCTCGCTGGTTCGGCCGGCAGCCCGGGTTCAGCCGACGGCCCCGGCACCGCCGCACGATTCGACGCACCCGTCGGCATCGCCGTGGACCGCTCCGGCCGGGTGTACGTGGCCGATCAGACCAACAGCACCATCCGGCAAGTCACGGCTGCCGGCACGGTCAGCACTTTGGCCGGTGCGGCCGGCTATCCGAACATCGGTTCGACGGATGGCGCGGGCACCGCCGCGCGGTTCTATGCTCCGAATGGCCTGGCGGTGGATGCAGCGGGAAATATCTATGTCACGGAATCCGGCAACCAGACGGTCCGAAAAATCTCAACGGCGGGCGTGGTCTCCACCCTCGCCGGCCTGGGTGGAAACTGGATAAGCAACGAACCCGCATCCGACGGGAACGGCTACAAAGCCCCCTATTACATCAGCCCAAACTACGGCTGGGTTGACGGCAACGGCAGCGCGGCCCGATTCAATCGCCCAGGCGGCCTGACGCTGGACCCGTCCGGCAATGTCTACATCGCGGATTCCGGCAACAATGTGATCCGCAGCCTTAACGCGAGTGGTGCGGTGACAACCATTGCCGGGGTGGCGCCGGCCCAGAGCAGCGGCCACACGGATGGAACCGGCAGTGCCGCACGTTTCTCCTCCCCCGAAGGTGTGGCGGTGGACGACGCCGGCAATGTCTACGTCGCCGACATGGACAACCACACGATCCGGAAAATCACCCCGACGGGCGTGGTCACCACGCTGGCAGGTCTGGCCCGCTCTTGGGGCAGCAGCGATGGCACCGGCAGCGAGGCGCGGTTTCATAATCCCTATGGCGTCGGGGTAGACCACGCGGGAAATATTTATGCGTCGGACACGGACAACAACACGGTCCGAAAAATCACCCCGGCTGGCGTGGTGACCACCCTCGCTGGCTTGGCCGATTACGGTGGTTGGGACGACGGGGTCGGCAGTGCCGCGCGCTTCTCATCGCCCAAAGGCCTGGCGGTGGATACGGCCGGCAACATCTTCGTCCTGAATTCCTGGTTGAGCCCTTCGATCCGAAAGATCACCTCCGCAGGGCTCGTCACGACAATTTCCGCCACCGGGGGAACCTGGCTTGCAATTGATGCAGCAGGAAAATTTACCGTATCGGGCTTGTCCAACTACACAATCCAGCGGATCGAAACTGACGGCACGGCCACTCTCTTGGCCGGAATGGACGGCGGTTTAGGCACGACTGATGGCACGGGCAGCGCCGCGCGATTCTTTTTCACGAACGGCGTGGCCGCGGATGCGACCGGCAATGTCTACGTCGCCGACGCAGGAACGAACTCGACCGTGGATGACAGGGCCAATGTCTATGTGTCCAACTCCGGCACGATCCGGAAGATCACCCCGGCCGGAGTTGTCACCACGATCGCCGGCCTGGCTGCAGCGGCCGGCAGCGCCGACGGCACCGGCAGCGAAGCACGATTCAGTTGGCCCAGCGGGGCGGCGATGGATGCAGCGGGAAATCTGTACGTGGCCGATGCCGTGAACAACACGATCCGCAAAGGCCAGCTAGCCGGGCCGGCGACAATCACCCTGCAGCCCCAAAGCCAAACGGTGGTTGCAGGGAGCAACGTGCAACTCTCCGTGAGCGCAGGCGGTGTCCCTGCGCCAGCCTACCAATGGTATGTCAACGGCAGTGCGTTCAGCGGAGCGACCAGCAGCACGCTCAGTTTCACCAACGCTCGCACCACCGACGCCGGCGACTACACCGTCGTTGTCGCAAATGAATTCGGCAGCGTCACCAGCGCGAAGGCCACGCTGACCGTTTCAGCAGCCCCGGTCACTCCACCCGAAGCTCCGACATCCGGCGGGGGCGGCGCCATCGAGCCGTGGTTGGCCCTGGGTGTGGCCGGGCTTGCCCTGCTCTCTTTTCGCCGCCGTTTGCTTCCCGGAACCCGTGGCCGCTTTTGGTAAATGATCCCGCCCTTTATCCGCTATTCCAATGGCAAGGCCGGAAATCTGAAACTGAACGCCGTGACCATCGGTGTGGGGTTCACCTGGCGCTGAACCGGTCCCATGCCGTTGCGCCGACTGCCGCATCCACTTCGGCCGGTCAGACAAGTCCATTGTCAGGAAGGGTAACGCCTTGAGCGCGTGCCAGGATCAAGGAAATTGTCTTTTTCTTATCCCCACCTGCCGCTACAGATGATACTCGCAATTTGTGAGCGCCTCCACCCCACCCAACGAAAGCTATCATTCCCAGCACTCGCCGTTCGGCGCGTTCGCCAGCTTTTCCATCGGACTGGTCGACAATCCGGGTGGGTTCGGCCAGTCGCTCCGCCACGCTGCCCGGCAAAATGTGTACATCGGCTACCGGACCGCCACTCACGCCGAGTGGCAGTTGCTGCCTTTTCTCACTCCGCCGAAATCCAAGGAATCCGCCTTCACCACCAACGCCGGCGTCGTTCAGCCGCCCCGGGGCTTTTATTCCCTGCGCCCCTCCGACTACGAGCGCACCCTCGGCTGGGCGAGCGATACGTGGCGCGCCGACGAGTCACGCTTCGGCTTCTCGCTGCTTTCGCCGTTCGCCAAAGTGCCCGATCCGGCCAAACTGAACAAAGCCGGCGCGAGACTTTTCCTCGCCCCGCAAATCTCCGGCTGGATCGAATATGACAACCGCTCCGGCTCCGCACCCGTTCAACTGATCTTTGGCGTCGGCGACGCCGACAACACGCTCCGCCCGCTCTCGGACCCAAACGGGAAACTGTCCGGTTTCGCCAGCGGCACCGCCTTTGGCTACGCCACCAAACCCGCGCGCGGCATCGAACTGCGCCAGGGATTTGATATCCTGAATCCGAAATTCCGCGATTACCGCGGCCTCCATGTCATCGCCGGCGAGACGGCGCTGGTCTTCACCGTGCCCGCCGGCCAGCGCAAACGTTTCCCGCTGGCCCTCGGTTTCTTCGCCGGTGGCCCGGTCACCACCGGCCTGGACGCAACTTTTTTCTACACGCGCAGTTTCCGCGATCTTGAGGATGTGTTGGTACATGGCCTCACCCAGCACGGCCGTTACACAAAAATCGCCGCCCAACGCGACCGCGAGCTGGCGGGGAGCCGGCTCGACGCCGACCAGAAATTCCTCATCGCCCAGGCCACCCGCAGTTATCTCGGCAGCACGCAGCTCCTCCTGCACAAGGGCAAGCCGCTCTGGGTCGTCAACGAAGGCGAATACCGGATGATGAACACTTTTGATCTGACGGTGGATCACCTGTTCTTCGAACTCGCGTGGCAACCTTGGGCGGTGCGCAACACCCTCGATCTCTTTGCGCGCCGCCATTCCTACACGGATCAGCTCGGCATTTCGTTCACGCACGACATGGGTGTGAACAATTTCTTCTCGCCCGCCGGCCACTCCGGTTACGAGTGCGACGGTCTGCATGGCTGTTTCAGCCACATGACGATGGAACAACTGCTCAACTGGGTGCTCTGTGCCGTCGCGTACGCCGAACATGCCGGCGACCTCTCATGGCTCCGTTCCAAGAAAAAAATCCTGCTCGCCTGCGCCGAGAGCCTGCACCGCCGCGACGATCCCGATCCCAAGAAACGCGACGGCCTGCTCAAACACGACTCGAACCGCTGCAAGCAGGGTTCGGAGATCACCACCTATGACAGCCTCGACGTCAGCCTCGGCCAGGCCCGCAACAATCTTTACCTCGGCGTCAAGACGCTCGCCGCCTGGGTTCTCCTCGAACAGGCGTTTGTCCATCTCGGCCTGTCCAAATCCGCCGCCGATGCCCGGGCCACCGCCGATCTGCTGGCCCATACGCTGACGACGAAGTTCGAAACCGACACCGGTTTCTTCCCCGCCGTCTTCGAACAGGGCAACCGCTCGCGCATTCTGCCCGCAATCGAGGGTTTCGTTTATCCGCTCTTCCTCGGTTACGCCGAGGCAATTGATCCCGCCGGACGCTTCGGCCCACTCTTCACCCGACTGAATCAACACATCAGGCAGGCGCTGCAACCCGGCGTGTGCCTTGATGCCAAGTCGGGCGGCTGGAAAATGAGCAGCGCAAGCCACAACACCTGGTTCAGCAAAATCGCCCTCGCCCAACACGTGATCCGCCGGCTCTTCCCTGAAGCGATGACCGAAGCCGCCCGCGCCGGCGACCGCGTGCATGCCGACTGGCAGCGCCAGCCCGGCTGCGGCACGGATGCGATGTGCGACCAGATTTGGAGCGACACCGGCATCGCCTGCGGCAGCCGCTATTATCCCCGTGGTGTCACCGCCTTCCTCTGGCTGAGCGAATAGTGGCCGTTTCGCAGCGCCGCCTGCTTTTTACCCCCCAGCTCCCCATTTCCCGTACGCACCATGAGTCACGTTTCCCAACGGCTGTCCTTCCGCGAGAAAGCCGGCTACTGCCTCGGCGACGCCGCGACCAATTTTTTCTTTCAGGCGATGATGACGTATCAGGGGGCGTTCTATACGGACGTCATGGGCCTGTCATCGTCGGCCGCCGCGGTGCTTTTTCTGGTTGTTCGCTTCTGGGACGCCGCCTTCGATCCGATCGTCGGCACCCTGGCGGACCGCACTGACACGCGCTGGGGGAAATTTCGCCCGTGGGTTCTCTGGTCGGCCGTGCCCTTTGGCACCATTCTCTGGCTCTCCTACACGGTCCCGGATTTCGGCGCCACCGGCAAACTCATCTACACCTACGTCACCTACACGGCGATGATGATGATCTACTCGATCAACAACACCCCGTATTCGGCCTTGAACGGCGTGATGACCGGCGATGTCACCGAGCGCACCAGCCTGGCGACCTATCGTTTCGTGGCGGCCATGGGTGCCACGCTGGTGGTCCAGGGCCTCACGCTGCCGCTGGTCAGCAAGTTTGGCATGGGCAACGCCGCCAAGGGCTGGTCCACCACCTTTGCCATCTTCGGCGGTATCGCGGTTGTTTTCTACCTGATCGCGTTTCTCAGCACCCGTGAACGCTTGCAACCCGATCCGAAACAAAAGACCTCGATCAGGCAGGACATCGTCGATGTCTTCACCTGCCGGCCATGGGTGATGATGTTCCTGATCACGCTCGTGATTTTCATCACACTGGCGATGCGCGGCACCGCAATGTATTATTACTTCACCTATTTCGTCAACCGGGCCGCGCTGCTCGACTTCGTGCAGGGCTTTGGCATGAGCACGATCTCGCCCGACGACACCGGTGTCTGGCACACGATTTTGCGGTGGTTCGGGTTCAGCCTCGCGACCGACGGTTCCAATGTCACCGGCGTCGGCCTCAGTCTTTTCAACATCTGCGGCAATATCGTGACCATCATCGGCGTGCTTTGCTCCGGACCGCTCTCCGCGCGCTTCGGAAAAAAAGCGGTCTTTGGCACGGGGCTTTTCTTCACCACCATTGTCACCGCCGCCATTTTCCTGCTGCCGGCAACTTCCGTGAAATCCCTCTTTATCCTCAGCATGCTCTGGCCCGCCGCCTACGGCCCGACCATTCCGCTGCTCTGGGCGATGATCGCCGACGTGGCGGATTTCTCCGAATGGCAGAACAACCGCCGGGCCACCGGCTTCGTCTATGCCGGCATAGTTTTCGCCTTGAAGGCGGGTCTGGGTATTGGCGGCGCCCTCGCGAACCAAATCACCGGCGCCTTCGGCTATGTGGCCAATGTCGCCCAGTCGGCGGCGTCCCTCCAGGGCATCCGGCTCACCGCCACACTCTTCCCGGCCCTGTCGTTCGCCACCGGCGTATTGCTGATTCTGGCCTACCCGATCACGAAGGAACTCAATCTGCGCATCGGTGACGAACTCGCCGAACGACGCAAGCAATTTGGAAAAACCTGAGCCACCATGACCGCGGTTAAACGCCTTTTTCCGGAGCCGCTTAGCGTCGCGATTTTATCAAACCATCGCCGGCCCGCTGGCGGTGGTACACGGGCCCTTCAACTCCCGCTGCCGGTTTCTTGCAAAATTTATTTCACGACAAGCTCGCCCCGCATTCCCACCTGGCAATGGGCCGGAAACGAGCAGAGAAACATATAGCGGCCCGATTCGCTGGGCACGGTGAAAGTGGTTTCAGCGGAATGATGAGCCCCGATAAGAGGAATGCTGGCAATGACCGCGCCGCCGAGCGCCTTGGGCTGAAAGTCTAGATCCTTGGCCAGAACCGCCGCGGCGGCGTAGGCAGCGACGTCCTGCCCCGATTTCAGGAGAACCCAATTGTGCCCCATTACTTCCTTCGGGAACGTACCCTCATTCTTGAGTTGGACGGTTATTTTTTCGCCGGCATGGGCGTCAATCCGGGTCACACTGAATTTCATGTTGTCGTTTACCGTGATGACGACGGTCCTGACGGCGTCTTCCGAAGCCGCCGCGTACGCTGATGCGATCAGGCCGATGACTGTGAACAGCAGGGAGGGAATAATTTTTGTTTTCATGGGTAAATTTTTAAAAGTTGGACGACATCGCCAGAAGTTGGACACGTCGTCAGAATACTATCCAAGCTTCGAGATACGTGGTATTGTTGTCGCGGGCATTGCGGCCGGAGCCGTCATAATTGGTCCGGGCGCCGTTGAACTTGTTGTAGAGCGTGTATTGCAGGGAGAATTTTATATTGCTCTTCGACCAAAACGCTGGACCGCCTTTTTTATTCAACGGCAGATAGTTTAGTTGAATAACCGCGCCGTCACTCTCCGGCGACCCGGTCAGGCTCTCGCCGTAAAGCAGGGCGTCGTGATCGCCGCCGGTTTTGAAATACTGCACCGCGATGCCATAGGTTTTGTCGTACAGGTAGTCGACCGAAGCTTTGAAATTCCACAGTATGGCCGTCGCCTTGGCCGTCGAACCAAGGGCCTGGCTGGCGTGCCAGTTTTGGTGTTCACTGATCCAGGAAAGGAGTGCCGTGACATCGTGCCGGCCGATGGAATTTTGATACTCCGAATCAAACCCGCGGTCCACGATCCGGTCGCGGCCTTCGCTTGCGTCCCGTCCCGGATACGTGCCGGCCGCGAGACCGAAGGTGCCGATTTCCCAGCGGGCATTCGCCCCGGCTGGCCGCTCCCAAGCGAAACGCCAGTAGGGCGCCAGCCCGGTGATTTGGGTTTCATCAGCGGGATCAACCCCGACGGACTTCTGAAACTTGGTGCTCAGTGTCCGGTATCCGCCCACGTCAAAATAGAGAGAATTGGCAATCATCGCATAGGCGCCGATGCCGCCGACCTGTTGGGAAACCCCGCCGTCAATCAAGGTCGCCGCCGCCGGCGCGGGGGCGAGGCCGGAGCCGCTGAAGGGAAAGCCCCACGCGGGCGTGCTGTTCCACAGATCCTGCATCGTGGGATTGTTGTTCAGATACATGCCGTAGCTTACGGTATGACCCGCGATCGTGGCGGTGTCGGCAAACCGCAGCTCCGCATTGTCCCAAGCCCAGCTCTTTGCCGTACCGTCATAGGTCGTCTGGAAGAAGACGCCGAATTTGTTCAGGAAGGCCGCCGTGTCCGCACCCAGCAGACGCGCAGCATACGGCCCGAGCAACCGGCCGGAATAAAAAATGCTCACCTGGTTCAAGGCCAGATTATTGTTGTCGCCAAAGTGCGGCGCGGCTCCGCCGGGCTGTCCTTTGTCGGTGTGGGTGAAAGCGGGCTGCAGCATGATCGCCACCGGTGGAATATCGGACTGGTCGCTGCTCAGCGTATAGCCGTTCAATTTGAACTGATGGCCGAAGGCGGTGAGAATGGGAAATTCCGTGTGGCAGACGATGCATTGCAGTCCGGTCTGGCGGGCAAAACTCGGCACGGCCTGGGCGACGGTCGGTCCGGCCAGAAGCACGGCAGCGAACAGCCATCGAAAGCGCACCAGTGTTCCGAGCGCTTTGTTTTGCGCCGGTGCGGGCTGTCCGTTCTGGCCTGAGGATGCGGTGGGTGTCCTGTGATTCACAATTTTGCGGTGTCGAGACGTTGGTTGGATCGGATGTGTTTGCCTGCCCGGCATTCCGGCTTTGTTAGGCCAGATTGCGCTCCGTGCAGTTGACGCACGCCTACCCGTATTCGGACGGCCATCTCCCGAAAGGAGGTTTTGGTAACAGACCTGTTACCGCGTTCGTTCCAGACGCGTCGGCGGGGCACGTCTTCCGTTGAGAAAACAGAACGGAGACGAACGCGCCGAAAATGCACGGCTGTCGACCCCATTTAAAATCGGCATCGGCGCGACGCCCGGTCTCACGCCACCGCCATCACCGGATAATCCGTATAACCTTTTGCACTCTGCGAATAGAAGGTGCTGGCATCCGGCTCGACGAGAGTCGCGCCGGCCTTCACACGCGCCACCAGATCCGGATTGCTGACGTAGTGATGGCCGAAGGCGACCGCAGCGAGCGTGCCATCGGCAACGGCCTTGGCGGCCTCGGCCGGCGAGTAGCCCATGTTGCAGATCAGCGCCCCCTTGAAGGCCGCGCGGGCCGGCGTGACGACATCGCCCTTTTGTATGCCAAAAAAATCACCACGCATCAAATGCAGGTAGGCGATGCCGCGCTGGTTGAGTTGGGCGGCCACATGACTGGTCACGCCTGCCGGATCGCTGTCCTTCATGTCATTGTAACTGTTCAGCGGCGAAATGCGCACGCCCACCCGGCCCGCACCCCAAACTCCGATCACCGCATCGACCACCTCAAGCAACAGCCGGGCGCGGTTCGCGATCGGACCGCCGTAGGGACCCTTGCGCTGGTTGCTGCCATCGCGCAGGAATTCATCGAGCAGATAGCCGTTGGCGCCGTGGACTTCCACGCCGTCGAAACCCGCCATGCGGGCGTTTTCCGCCGCGTGGCTAAACCCGGCGACGATGCCCGGCAGCTCGTCGTCGCGGAGTTCGCGCGGAATCTCGTAGGGTTTCTTGCCCTGCGGCGTGTGCGTCTCGTCGTTGGTGATCCGCAGCGGGCTCGGGGCCACGGGTTGCGCCCCGTTGTTCAGCAGCGAGTGGCAGGCGCGTCCGCCGTGCCAGATTTGCAGCACGATTTTGCCGCCCTTGGCGTGGACCGCAGTGGTGACCTTTTTCCAGGCGGCAACCTGGGCCGCCGAATAAATTCCGGGTTCGCGTCCGCCGAAGGCGGAGTTGCCCTCCATCGCCATCGTGGCCTCGGCGATGATGAGCCCGGCGCTGGCCCGCTGCGCATAATAGTCGGCCATGAGGTCCGTGGGCACATGGGCCGCATCCGCCCGGCAGCGTGTGAGCGGAGCCATGAGAATGCGGTTCGGCAGTGTGAGCGAACCCAATGTGACGGGAGTGAAAAGCGGAGCGTGTTGCATGGTTGGGTAGAGCGACAAGGGAGAAAGAAATCCGCCAAAAGCAAACAGGATTTCCCCGCAGAGGTCATTCAACCGCCGGGCTCTTTCGCCCACCGGCGAAACTTCCGACCCCGGTGCCCGCCTGGCGGGCGTTACTTCGTGTTCGCGGCGCGCTCGGCGGCGAGCTGATCCCGAAAGGCTTTTTCGGCCTTGCCGATCAACGACTGCCAGCCGGCGGGATCGATGAACGGATTGGGCTGGGTGCCGCTCTCGGGCCGGGCGAATTTTTCCGCCATCGCAAACTGCCCGCCGTGCGGCGCGAAGAAAACATCGCAGGGCAGTTGCTTGAGCCGGGCAAAGGTGTTTTCGAAATCCTGGACCAACCCCGGGTAAGGCGGAGCGAGCAGCAGGCTCGTGCCCGGATTGATCGAGGCGCTGCTGAAGAAAACCACATGATAGGTCTTGCCCCCGTCGGTCACGTCCATCGTCCAGGTGGTGGCACCCCGCGTGTGACCGGGCGTGAGATGAGCGGTCAGAATGACTCCGCCCAGCGTGACGTTTTCACCCTCGGCCACAATGCGATCGGCCGCGACCGGCTGGTAAACGATCATATCCTTGGGAAACGGGATGAAATCATCCGCTCCCCCCGAGGCCAGAATGCCCGCATCGGCGGCGGTCGCGACGACCTGTGCATGAGTGAGCTTCTTCATCAACGCGTGACCGCCGGTGTGATCAATATGGGCATGACTGCTGAGGATGACCTTGATGTCGGAAAGTTTGAAACCGAGCTGTTCAACGCTGCGTTGGATCAGCGGCACGGTTTCCTCAAACCCCGTGTCGATGAGGATGTGGCCTTCCGGTGTCGTGATCAGGTAGGAACTCACCCCGATCGCCCCGACGTAATAAATATTTCCGATCAGATGCCGCGGCGGCACGGGAGCCTTCCAGGCATCGAACATGGTTTTGGCGGCCAGTCGGTCCGTGGGCGGCCTGACCGGCGAGCCGGCCGGAGTTACGGCTCCGACCCGCCCGACAAGGAACAGGCTGAAAACAACGCTCACGACAAAAAGACGTTCTCGCTGCATAAGGGGTGGAACGGATAGGACCAACGAAACTGGTCCGGGACAACGTTCAAATTGCCTCGGCCGGGAAAATCCGCCGGCCGACACGGTTTCCCCATGCACGAGTTCTGAAATCATCACGGTGATTTAGGCACGCCAATCGCGTTCGGCCGAACGTCCGGTTCGGCCACTACCCTGAGCGGATTGGAAGACATGAATTTTCTGACCGCAGATTCCACAAACTTCTCCCGTTTTTTCGGACCGCGGAATTCAAACATCAGGAGCGTATCCTGGAATGACGTCACCAGTTGAAACTGAACCTCCTTCTGCTGTGACTTGACATCGATGATCGCCAGTCCCCACGTGCGTCCCGATTCTTCGACAACCGCAGTGCGGCGCAGCGAAATCTGGGACTGGCCCACCAGCGCTTTCTTCTCCTCCTCAAAGAATCCGGCGATTCCACCGGTTGGAAATTTCCGATCCGGGTTATGGCTGATACTCAGCGTCACACCACCGGCCGCTTTGGCGGCGAGTTGCACGCCTGAACCGTCCACAGTGATGCTGGGATCAGGCAGGACGAATTGGAAACCCGCCGGGAGCATGAGCTCCACCCCGGTGAGATCGCCGGCCCGCAACCCTGCGGGCACAACGAGTGCGAAAAACACCATAATGACTTTGTGCATCAACCTCATTTTTTCGGACACTGTTAGCTTTGAAATCGGGTAAAAGCGATAATTCACTCTGACCGTTCCCGGAAAGTCAGAGAACCTGGGCATTTTCAATCTTCGAATGCGGCGCGCCTCAAAACCCGATGCTGACGCCGCCATCCACCGGCAGAATCACGCCGGTGACGAATTTGGCGGCGGGCGAGGAAAGATAGACGGCAGCCCAGCCGATGTCAGCGGGTTCACCGAGCCTCGCCATCGGGGTGCGGCCGAGCACCTTGTTCTTGCGCGCGGAGTCGCCGTCGAACGCCTTGCGTGACATTTCCGTCTCAATCCAGCCGGGCGCAATGCAGTTCACCCGGACGCCGTGCGGTGAAAACTCCGTGGCGTATCCCTTTACCATTCCGACCATCGCCGACTTGGCCGCGGTGTACGCGATCACCAGCGGAATTCCGAAGAGCGACGCCATGGACCCGGTGAAAAGAATATGTCCGTGCTTCCGCGCGATCATGCCCGGCGCGACGGCCCGCGTGAGCGCATGGGCGCCGACAATGTTGGTGTTCAATACGCTCAGGAATTCCGCTTCGGTCGTCTCCACAGCGGGCTTTTTCAGATTGATGCCGGCGTTGTTCACGAGGCAGTCGATCGGGCCGACCTCACGGGTCACGCGTTCGATCAACGCCGGGGCCGTCTCAAACCGGGTGGCGTCGTACACGAGATGACTGGCCCCCTCGCCGAGCGACTTGACGGCGGCGGCGAGCTCCGCCTCACGCCGGCCCACGAGCACGACGCGCGCACCGGCGGAGTGCAGCGCCCGACCCATGGCGAGACCGATGCCGGTGCCACCACCGGTGATGAGGACAACCTGATTGCGCAGGGAAAATGCTTCGGCAGAGGTGAGGGACATAAAGGGTGCAAAGGTGACCAAACACAATGTGGTTGGGAGACGGGAGTCGAGTGTCCAAAATCAGATTGCGAGGACCGGGATGCGTGATCGCTTCCCTGCCACCGGCCTATCAGTTGAAAACAACCTCAGCGCTTCCGTTTCGGGCGGTTCTTCTTGTCGAGCAGCACGACCGTCGGCTCGTAACCGGCGGCTTCAGCCGGCTCAAAGTCGGCGTACGCGGCGATGATGACTTCGTCGCCGGGCTGCACGAGGCGCGCCGCGGCACCGTTCACCATCACCTCGCCCTTTTTCTTGCTGCCTATGACGTACGTGGCGAAACGCTGGCCGTTGTTCACATTATAGATTTCGACACGCTCGTGCAGCAGGAGGCCGGCGGCTTTGCGCAGGTCAGGCCCAAGGGCAATGGAGCCTTCGTAATTGAGATCGGCGGCCGTGACGGTCGCACGATGCAGTTTGGATTTCAGGAGGGTGAGACGCATGGCGGGTAAATGGAATTATAGAGGTGAGAGTTTGCTGTTTGATTTTGTAGGGCTGTCGCTTGCCGGCACGCCTTCTTCGAACGCGGCGCGGACACAAGGTCCGGCCTTACAAAAAAGCGCTGGAGCGTTAGAATCATTTTTTGTCGGTTTCACGATTCAGTTGCTCGGCGTGCTTGAGGCCGAAGAGCACGAGCTCAGGGACGACTTCGTCGAAAAGTTTTTCGCTTTCCAGCATCCGGGAGAAGCCGCCCGTGGCGACGATCACCGGCTTGGAGTTGGGGAAAGCCTCACGGGTCAGCTCGCTCGAGAGCTGGCGGATCGCGCCCACATGGCCGAAATAAAGCCCGGACTGGATGCTCTCCGCCGAACTGCGACCGAGCGCGACCTCGGGCCGGGTGATTTCCACCGAAGGTAGACGCGCCGTGCGGCTCGACAATGTTTCCGCCGAGATGCCGATGCCGGGAAGAATGGCGCCACCAAGGTAGTCGCCACCGGCCGTCACCACGTCAAAGGTCGTGGCCGTGCCGCAATCGACCACGATGCAGTCGCGCCCCGGATGGCGCTGGGTGGCGGCGATGGCGTTGGCAATGCGGTCGGCGCCCACTTCGAGCGGATTCCGGTACTTCACGCGCAGCCCGGTCTTCACGCCCGCCTGCAAAATGAAGGGCTCGTTGTCGAAATACTTGATGCACGCCGCGCGCAGCGGATAGGCCACCACCGGCACCACCGAACAGATCGCCACGCGCCCGACCCCGGCCGGGTCGATGCCATTCTCCCTCAGCACCGAGCGGAGAAACACGCCGAACTCGTCCGAGGAACCGACCGGATGCGTCGTCTTGCGAAACTGCACGAGCAGTTTGTCACCATCGAACACGCCGCCGTGGATCTGGGTATTGCCGACATCTAGACAGAGGAGCATGGGAGAAAACAATTAAGTGCTGAGGATTGAGCCCAACGCGGACGCCAGCGCCGCGCGCGTCGTGCAATGCGCCGCCACCGTTCCGTCGGGCCGGTAGATGTCGGCTGGGAAATCGCAACCCGCCGCCTTGGCCGTGAGGTCGTTGTGCACGACGTAGTCGGCCTTCGCATGGGCGAACAATCCGCGCACCGCCGCCTGGCTTTCGACGGGACTCGCCCCGTTCGTGAGTTTGAAGGCCACCACGGAAACCTTGGAGTTGGCGCTGCGGGCGCGCAGGCTGTCCACCAGCTTGGCGGTGGGCTTCAGCCGCAACACCGGCGACGCGGTGGAATCGATCTTCGCCTGGGCCGGCCGCACCTGCCCCGCCACCTCCACCGCCGCCACGCTGAAATCGCTCACGGCCGCCGCGTGGATCACTGCGTCGAATTTCTCGCCCCCGAGCAAACGCGTCAGCGCCGCATCAAGTTCCGCGAACGAACCAAAAGTCTCCTCGCGACCCGCCGCCTCCGGCCGGACCGAATGGCGCGCCCGCAGCAGCACAACCTCGTGGCCATCGCGGGTCAGCCGCGACGCGATGCCCGCGCCGGTGGCACCGGTGCTCGTATTCGCCAGCACGCGCACGCCATCGATCGGCTCCGCCGTCCCGCCGCTTGTCACGAGCACGCGCAGGCGTTTCGCGGGTTTTGCCGCCGCCGCTTCGACCGCCGCAACAATCTCCGGTGGCTCGGCCAGACGACCCTCGCCCATTTCGCCGCACGCCGTGCGACCCACGCCTGTTGGCAAAAATCTCACACCCCAGGATTTCAGTTTCTCCACTGAGGCAACCGTCGCCGGATGCGACCACATCTCCGGGTTCATCGCGGGCGCGATCAGCCAGGGCTTGGTCCGGTCATGCGCGAGAAACAACGCACCGGGCAGATCGTCCGAAAGTCCGGCGGCGAACCGGTTGATCGTGTTGGCCGTGGCCGGGCAGACGATCACGAGGTCCGCCCAGCGCGTGAGATTGATGTGTTCCATCGCCGAGCCGGAGGCAAAAATATCAGTCATCACCGCCGAGCCGGTCAGGCCTTCGAGCGTGGCCGGGCCGATGAACTTAAGTGCGGAGGCCGTCGCCACCGTGCGCACGCGATGGCCGTTCTGCACGAGACGCGACACCGCCTCGCACGCCTTGTAGCAGGCGATCGAGCCGGAAAAAACAAAGAGGATGTTAGAGCCGGACATTGTCGATGAGCCTCACGTCCTCGATGCGCACGGCGCCGAGCCGCACGCCATCGCGTTCTTCCACGTAGTCCACCTCGAAATCCGCCGCCTGCAGCAGCCGCACCGCATCGGCGGCCGCGGGCGCCGAGCGCAGGATCTGGGGAAAATGGGCCGCCCGGGCGCGCCCCGCCGCCGACAACCGCCGGTTGCGCGAACTCATCGCGAGTCCATCGGGATCGCGCACGGTCTCGCAATGCACGATCTCCACCGGGAGCAGCAGCGCCTTCACCATGCCGTCCACGAGCTGGAGTTGCTGCCAGTCCTTCTCGCCAAAATACGCCCGGTTCGGCTGCACGAGATTGAAAAGCTTCAGCACCACCGTCAGCACGCCGTCAAAATGCCCGGGCCGGTGCGCGCCTTCGAGCACGTGGCTGAGTTCGTTCTCGGTCACGCGATAGCGGTATTTGTCCGGATAAATCTCCGCCGCCTCCGGCACGATCACATCGTCGACCAGGCCGACGGACAGCGCGAGATCGGCTTCCAATGTGCGCGGATATTTCACGAGATCATTCGGGTCGTTGAACTGCGGCGGATTGACAAAGATGCTCAGCACCACGCGATCGTTCTCCGCCCGCGCCCGCTTGAGCAACGCGTGATGCCCCTCGTGCAATGCACCCATGGTGGGCACAAAGCCGACGCTTTTTCCGGCGAAATTCGCGCCGGTCCGCGTCGTGCGCCATTCATGCATTTTGTGATGTACCCTCATGCGATAATCTCCTCGCGCGCCGGGAACTTCGCCGCCCGCACATCACGCGCATAATTGTTCAACGCATTCAGCACCTCGCCGTGACCATCGAGGTAACGCCGTGCAAACCGCGGACGAAACTTCGCGTCGAGCCCGAGCAGATCCGTGATCACCAATACCTGACCGGAAGTGCTGCCGCCCGCGCCGATGCCGATGGTCGGGATCGTGAGTGCCGCCGTGACCTCCGCCGCGAGTGCGACGGGTACGCATTCGAGCACGAGCGAAAATGCGCCGAGTTCTTCGAGCCGCTTGGCATCAGCCAGCAACTGCGCCGCTTCGGCTTCGGAACGTCCCTGCATCCGATAACCGCCGAGTTGGTTGATCGATTGCGGCGTGAGCCCGAGGTGACCCATCACCGGGATGCCGCTGCCCACCAAGTGCGCAATCACGTCTTCGTGACCCGCCACGTTTTCCAATTTCACCGCGGTGGCGCCGGCCTGCATCAGAGCTCCGGCCACACGCGTCGCCTCTTCGAGGCCCTTCCGGTGCGCCAGAAAAGGCATGTCGGCAATGACGACCATGTCCGGTGCGCCGCGGCGCACCGCGGCGGTGTGCAGGCACATCATTTCTAGAGTAGCATGGACGGTGGAAGGCAGGCCGTGGACAACCATCGCGAGGCTGTCGCCGACAAGGATGGCATCGGCCTCGGATTCGGCGACGGTGCGCGCCATGAGCGCATCGTAAGCGGTGACGACCACGATCGGTTTCTGTTCCCGGCGGGCCCGGGCAAATTCAAGGATGCTTTTCATATCGCCTTCGCATGATTCCGTCGACGGCAACCTGCGAGGCGGCCCCCCTCTCGGCGAGGGTGGTGGCGTAAGCTGGACTTTGAAGTGCTTGTCGCATGGCGATCAGGCCTGGTTATCCGAGGACGTTGAGATGAACTGTGACTGAATCCGGTCGCGCACGAGTTCGCGCCAGACAAGAACCAAGGTGCGAATCCCTTGCCCAAGGGCAAATGAAAACTGGGGCGGTCCGATTCCCAGTGGGCAAACTGAATCAAGTTACTTCCCAAAGAGGATTTAAGCACTGAATCCACATTCAGCCGGACTCATGGAGCCTAGGCGACAAAACGCGTTTTGACCACAACAGGAAGCGACAAACTGTAGTAGGGGCTTTGTACCCCGATCATTGATGTTCGATCGCCACGAGACTTTCCAATCGGGGCATAAAGCCCCTCCTACAGCTCACTAACCCGTGCTACGCAACCGGCACGACCTGGTGCGCTTTTCCCTCACGCAAATGCCAGATAGCGGGTTTTGGCCGCACGACTGTCGTGTGGTTTAGGAGGTTTCATGGACCAGCCCATGGAATCACTACCTTTTCCCATGACCATGCCCGCTCTCAATTCCCTGCCCCTCACCGTTCTTCGCCGCAGCGCACGCGAGTGGATTTCTCGCCGCGCCCTGAAGCAGCCAGCGTTGTTCTGCCTTCGCTCCGCCGGCTTGATTGCGCTCTGCCTGGCGGCACCGTTTCTCGCCGCCGCCGGTTCCTGGCAATTGTTATCGCCCTCACCCACCGCCAGCCACATCAATAGTTTTGTCCATGGTGGAGGTCAGTTTGTCGGGGTGGGAGGCTCGGGTGAAATCATCACCTCGCCCGACGGCGCGACCTGGACGTCCCGCGAGTCTGGAATTCAAGATTCGCTCGCCCGGGTGGTCTACGACGGGACGCGCTTTATCGCCATCAGCGGCACCACTCTCCTCACTTCGAGCGACGGCATCCTTTGGACGAAACAAACTGTGCCCGCCATCCTGAACGACATCGCGGCGGGCAACAATTTGCTCGTGGCCATCGCCGCTCCGGCTGGAACCGGTCAACCTTATCGCCTGATGGCCTCGCCGGACGGCATCACCTGGACGTCGAGTGACAGTGCGGCGCAGCCGATGCGAATCCTTTTCACCAACGGCGTTTTTGTGGCGGTCGATACCAGCGGGGACGCGCTATCTTCAACCGACGGGCTCACGTGGACCACGACCCCGCTACCAGACATCGGAACAACTCCCTATTTCGCCGCTGGCAACGGCTCCTTCCTGGTCAGTCTCGGGACGAAGACCTACCTTTCGAACAATGGCACCACTTGGCGCGAAGTGACGTCCCACCCGGTCGATCCCGGAAGCCCGATTACATTGGTCGTCCCCAACCTTCAGGGCGGAGTGGCGGGGAGCACCATGGGATTTGCCGGTGGCTATTTCTACATTCAGCAAAATCGTTACGCGGCGGATCCCTATCGCACCTATCGTTCTGCGGACGGGGAAACCTGGGAGGCGGTATCTCTGCCATTTAATGCCGACTTGTCGACTCTGGCCTCGGGTGGCGGTGTCGTGGTGGGAACGGAGCTGACGACGTTTTACGTCGGTCCCAATCCCGCCAGCTATGCGATTTATTCCTCAAGCGACGGCCTGATTTGGACCAACCGAAGCACCTATGCGACCAACACCGGTACGAGCCTGGTCTACGGCTTGGGCCGTTTTTTCTCCAGCGGCCAGGTTTCGAGTGACGCCCTCACGTGGGTTTCAACTCCTTTCGAGCCGACCCACGCAGCGGGAGATTTGGTCTTCCGCGTCTCTTCAAAATTTACGGTCACCGGCAATAGCTCGACGATCATCAACGCAAACGGCGTCACGAGTGTGGCGGTCTCGGCCGATGGTTTGACGAGCCTGCCGGTCGATGTGAAAATGGCCACGCCCCGTTCGGTTGCGTTCGGGGCCGGACACTATGTTTTCGTGGGTGACAGTGGCAACGTCTCGAGTTCCACCGATGGCCTGACCTGGACGGCGGGCACGAGCGGCACCACGAATGATCTCCAGGCCGTTATCTTCGCGTTCAGCCGGTTCGTCGCCATCGGCAGCAAAGGCACCTTGGTCACTTCGCCGGATGGCGTCACTTGGACCGTGCAAAATACTTCCACCACGATCGATTTCCTTTCCGCCGCCGCCGGATCCGACCGCATTGTGGTAGGCACCACCGGATCAGCAGCGGCAGTGCCTGCACTTACGCTCTCGGGCAATGTCACGGTCCAGATTGCGGCCACCCGCCGCTCTGACGCGCTCATCTGGTTTGATGGCGAGTTCACCAGCGTCGAACAGAACCCGCTCAATGATTACAACGGGAGCATCAGCTTCGCGAGATCCACCGATGGCAGCACGTGGACCGACATTCCGCTCCGCTACCCCAGATCATTGGGCGGACGCTCGATGATCACTGCCGGAAACGGCACGGCCCTGATGGCGTTACCCGCAGGATCGAGTTGGTCTCTCACCGAACTCTTTACCGCCGTATTCCAAAACAGAATTGCGGCCAGCAATGCTCCCGTCATCACCCACGCCCCCGTCGCCACAACCATTCATCGGGGAGAGACCGCCACCTTTGGCGTGGGCGTTACCGGAAGCGGAGCCTTCTCCTACCAATGGAATCGCAATGGCACGCCGATCACAGGCGCGACGAGTCAGGTTTTATCCCTGCCTCTCATCCAAGACTCGGATGCGGCTGACTACACCGTAACCGTTTCAAATTCGCTCGGCTCGGTTACGAGCGCGTCCGCCAAACTCACGGTGCAGACACCCATCCCTCTCACAATCACCAAGCAGCCCGTCGGCGGGACGCTCTATTCTTATCAACCTTTCGATTTGACGGTCGAAGTCAGCGGTTCCGGTCCGATCACCTATCAGTGGCGCCGAAACGGCACGCCCGTCTACTCTACTTCGCCGATCCTGGAGATTTACACGGCATCCTATTCAATGGACAACTACACGGGAACTTACGATGTAGTGATCACCGCGCCCTATAGCACGGTGACCAGTCAAGCGGTCATCGTCAGTCGCAGCGGCCCGATCGTGACGGTCAGCCAATCCGGCGGTACGAGTCCGGGCAGCACGCTGATCGTCACCGCCACCGCGACGGGCAAGAGCCCGTTCACCTATGCGTGGAATCAAACGGTGGGCGGAACCCTGGTCGGAGCCGCTGACGCCACGCTCGTGTTGCCGAACCTGACTTCGAACGATACCAGTCCCTACCGGGTTACCGTGACCGACGCCGACGGTATTTCCACGGACGCCTATTTCACCGTGGCGGTTTTCGGCTCCGATCCCGCGCCGGCCACCGCTCAAGTCACCGCCGCCGCCGGCCAAAAGCTGACCCTGCGGGCACCGATTTCGGTTTCCGACATCGTGAGACCCTCCTTCCAATGGCGTTTCAAGAATTCTCCCATCGCCGGTGCCACCGCCTGGAGCTTCACGACTCCGGCCATGTCCGACATCAACGCCGGCGATTACTCGGTGGTGGTGACAAATTCGAGCGGTGGCACCGCCACCTACACGACCACCATCACTTTGGGAAATGCAGTCACAGCCCCGACCGTCGTCGCGCAAACCACCAGCCGCGCCGTATCCGCCGGCTCGACGACTACGTTTTCCGTATCGGCCGGAGACGCTTCCGTCTCGAGTTACCAATGGCAGATCAGCCCCAACAGCGGCGGCACCTGGGCCAACATCTCTGACGGTGGCCCCTACTCCGGTGCCACGACCCAGACCCTGGCCATCGCCGGCGCCACCGCGGCGATGAACGGCTACCAATATCGTTGCGTCGTGGGCAACACGGTCGGCAATGCCACCAGCACTGCGGCGACACTCTCGATCAACAGCGATCCCATGTTGGTTTACCCCGTTGCGATTGCGCGCGGCAGTTCGGGCAATCTCTTCGTGTCCGATGCCTCGGCCAATGTGATCCGCATGGTGACACCCGCCGGAGCCGCCAGCATCTTTGCCGGCACCGCCGGCAGCGCCGGATCTCTCGACGGCATCGGCAGTGCCGCCCGTTTCAATCAACCCGGCGGAGTGGCGTTCGATAGCGCGGGCAATCTCTATGTCGCCGATACGGGCAACGCTACCATTCGCAAAATCACCGCAGCCGGCGTGGTCACGACGCTCGCCGGAGATCCCTCAGCCCGCGGCAACGTCGACGCCACCGGGAGTGCCGCGCGCTTCAATCATCCTGTCGGCCTCTCCGTCGACGCGACGGGAAACATCTATGTCGCCGATACCTTTACTCATACCGTGCGCAAGATCACGTCCGGCGGAATCGTCACCACCCTGGCCGGCACCAACGCGGTTTCCGGTTCGAGTGACGGATCGGGTGCGGCGGCCCGCTTCAGCGGTCCGGCGGGTGTAGCCGTCGACGCCAGCGGCATGGTTTATGTGGCTGACACAGGCAACAGCACCATCCGCAAGATCACCGCCAGCGGCGTGGTCACGACGCTCGCGGGTTTGCCCGGGGTCGGCGGTTCGAACGACGGGACAGGAGGCAACGCCTTGTTCAGCCAGCCCACCAGCCTCGTCGTGGATGCAAATGGCACCGTGTACGCGGCCGACACCGGTAACGATCTCATTCGCAAAGTAACATCCGCCGGAGTTGTCACCCTGTTGGCCGGCGTCCCTGGCATCGCCGGTCTCTCCGACGGCGTGGGCCTCGACGCTTTGCTCGATCAACCCCACGGCATGGCACTCGACGGAAACGGAAATCTCTACGTGGCCGACACCGGCAACGCCGCGTTGCGAAAAATCGCGCTCAACGGAACTGTCACCACCCTGGCGCTGACCGCCGCGCCACCACCCGCCCCGGTGCCTAGCACCCCGACCCCCGCACCCAGCACATCAGGCAGTGGCAGCACTTCTGCGCCGTCAGCCAGCGGCGGCGGCGGAGCGATTACCCCTTGGTTCGCCGGAACCCTCGCCCTGCTCTTTGCCCTGCGACGCCGATGCCGGACGGCGGGCTAGATTGCAGACTAAGCGGTCGCCATGCAGTTGAGAATCAAGAGTTGAGAGCCCGAACCACCCTCCCGAAACAAGTAGCATCTCCCATTCGTCCATGTTTTGGTTTGGCCTTGGACACTCGACTTTTCACTTTCGACGTATGCGTGCAACTTTCACATCCCGGTGCGAAAATTGAATCCATCCGGGCATTCCGCATTGATGCGTCCGCATGGCGCGGCGAGAATCTCCGGCCCGGTCATTTCGCCTTCGGCCACTCCAGGGTCCTTCCGTGCCGGTGAAGAATGAGGCTTTTCACGTTGCCATTCGCATCCTTCACAACGGTCAGCTCCCCCGGTATCTGGCGGATGAAAAACTCGGTTTCGGAGGTTGCGCCCAGTTCGAATTTGGGCTGACCCGTCACCTGGAGGTAAAGCCGCCCGGCCTCGCGTGTGATCGTCCCGTCCCCTGCGCCCACGTCATAGGTGCCCAGCAGCGGCTCCGTGCTGGCATCATCGAGCTTCACCTCGACGACGTCCGCCAGCCGCGCAGCGTGGATCGTCCCCCCATTCGAATGGTGAGTCGCGCTGACCACCTTGCCGCTGGCGTCCTTGTTGAAGGTCACCTGGGCGTCGACCACCTTCCAGAAGAATTCGGTCTCCGATTTCGGGAAAATCTCGAACCGGGGCTGGCCGCCCAGGCGGGCATAAACGTGATCACCCTCCTGCGTCACGTCGAGAATCGCTTGGCGGTAGTCGTAGCGGCCGACGATCGCCGCCAGAGCGGAGGCAGGCACCGCTGTGCTCGCGGGCCGAGGCGGGGCGCCGAGCTCGGCGCCGATATAATCTTCCACGATGAGATAGGAAAGGGCGGCAGGCAGGCTGCTCGGCTTTTGCGGGAATGAATTCGTGAGCACGACGACGGTGAGCTTCTTGTCCGGAAGCCGCAGGACGTTGGTGAGAAAGCCGTGCAGGCCTCCTCCGTGGGAAATCTCCCGCGCACCGCGGAATCGAGTGATATGCAATCCGTAGCCGTAACCGCTGTCCCGCGAGTCATTCTTGTTCTCCTCGGTGACGCCGGGCGTGAGAGCGGCGGCGAGGCTCTCTGGGTTGAGGACCTTTTGGCCGAATACTCCCTCATACCAGCGGTAAAGATCCTCGACTGTGGAATAGAGCGAACCGGCCCCGCCCGCCCATGACATGTCCCAGTCGATGGCCTTCCTGAAGGCGCCATTCGCGAAGGAATACCCGACCGCAGCGCCCACCGGCGGCGAGTCATTGTGATAAATGCCGGTTGCGGTCATGCCGAGGGGGGCAAAAAGAGTCTGCTGCAGATAGGCCTCGTAGCTTTCCCCTGAGACCTTGGCGACAATCTCGCCGAGAATGAAGAAGTTGGAGTTGCTGTAGGCCCATTTTTCGCCCGGATTGAAGTCGAAGGGGTATTTTTCGATTTCAGCGACAAGTGCCGCGGGCGCGACCGGCTTTGTCACCCCGGCATAGAACCCGGGGCGTTCCGTGTAGCTGTGTATGCCGGACGTGTGGTTCAGCATTCGCTCGAGCGTGACCTCGCCGCCGCGCGGAAAGTCCGGATAGTATTTCGACAGCGGATCCGAGACCTTCAATTTGCCGGCCTCCTGCAGCCGCAGGATGCTGGCGGCGGTAAACTGCTTGGTGATGGAGCCGATCCGGAATTTCGTCGCTGGAGTAACCGCAATCCCATGTTCGATGTCCGCCAAACCATAGCCTTTTTCAAAGAGGATTTTGCCGTCGCGCGCCACGAGGACCGCAGCCCCGGCGCCGTCTTTGCTGAAGCTGCGCTTGAAGAGTGCGTCAACCAAGACTTCCGGCGCCGGCAGCGGGATTTGGGCGTCCGCGCCTTTTTGGGCCAGGAAGTCATAAGTCTCCTTCTGCCCCCGGATGCGAGCTGCGAGGAGGGCCGTCAAACCTTCGGACGTGCGGCTGTTGATATTGACGCCGTGATCGAGCATCTTGCTTAACGTCTCTATGTCGCCAGCACCAGCTGCCGACACCAGCTTCGCAGCGACGGCCTCGGACTGCTTTGCCGTCTGGTCGGCTGCGGACTCGGCTAGAGGAACCGGGGGCTGCGCCATGACGGCGGCGCAAAACATGAGTGAGGAAATGGCCGGACAGAGATATTTTTTCATGAAGTTTATGGCTGGTTGGAGGAAGCATCATTCGAGAGTTCGGATTTTAACTTCTCCAAATGCTCGAGGCGCGGACGCAGCTCATGCCGGGCCGACCACCGGCTTACTCGCCAAACGATCCAGCCAAGCGTTACCAGTGCCAATCCGCCGACAATAGGTTTCAGCCGCACTCCTCCGCCTACCACCACTAGCAATACGGGGCCCAGCAAGAGGAGTCCCAAGAATAAGGGCGCGATGTACCACCAAAGGTTGTCGAGCATCTGAACTTGGCGGCGCGTCTCATAAATCGAGAGGGTGAGCGTTCCAAGCAGCGTGTCGTCCACGGGCGGCCTTTGGGCGCGTGTTCTAAGGCGATAAGTCAGGAACGAGACGGTTGCCGTCGTAAAAAGAACGACCGCCATCCACACGTAAGCGCTGTAGTGCTGGGCGCGCCAAGCCAGCATGACCGCCACCGAAATCAGGAAGATGGCCCGCGCCAGTAAACGCAGGTCCCGCCAAAGGATCATCGTGTCGAATCGGCTTACGTGACTACGGAAACGTTCTGGCAGGTCGGTACCGCCCTCGGCGGTGGAAGGCGTCGCCCGCGTCCGGTGCAGACTAGATTTTATCGCCGCGATGGTGGCGGTAGAAGTAGTCACCCGCGTCCGAGGAAAACTATATCTAATCACCGCGAGGCTGATGGCGATCATCAGACCGATTCCAACTACCAAAATCGCTCGGTGCTCCCGATCAAGCGGCAAAAACAGATGCTGGCCGCTAGGGTCCAGGATCTTCCCCAGAATCCAGACGATGAGGGAGAAAGACACGAGATCCCGTAACGACAGCAAGATCACAACGTGACGAAACTGCCGCTCGCTTCGGCGAATCCGGTCCAACAATTCAATCTCGATTTGTGAATCGGCCCCTCGAGACGATTCCGCAAACTGATTTCTCCATTTCTGCTGCAGGTCTTCAAAACTCACGGCGCACCTCCTTTAAAGATTCGCTCAATTTCTTTCGTGTCCGGGTCAGGGCCACGCCGACGTGGTTCTCGGTCAAGCCCGTGATCTCGCTGATTTCCCTGTAGCTCAGCCCGTCAAGCAGCAGGATCACCAAGGATCGCTCGGCGACCGGCAATGCCCGGACCTCCTGATAAAGTCTTTGCATAATTTCGGCTTCCTCCTGCAGACGCCCGGGCAGCGGCGAGCTGCAGCTTAGTTCAGGCACGAGGTCCAATGGCGATTGCAACTGGCGTCGCTTCTGTTCGGAGCGCTGCCAGGTATGCGCGGTATTAAGACACACGCGATAGATCCAGGTTGATGGTTTCGATTGCCCCTTGAAATTTGGCATGGAACGCCAGAGCTCTATTGCCATGTCTTGGAATAAATCAGCCTGTTCCGCAGTCTCGGACGCAAATGATCCCGCAACCTTGAGCAGAATGTTGCGATGCTCGCGGAGCCAGCTGATGAACTGCGATTCGAATGATTGGTCGGGCTCCATTAGTCATCTACATTAGTAGCGTTAGGGGAGATTTCCTTACAAAGAATCTTCTCGGGTGACGAAAATGAAGGGGATCGGAGAAAGCTCGGCGCTGTTGCCAACAGCGGCGGTAGCGAGCCACAGACCCACCTCAGGCTACCGAAGCGGCCGCCGCTCTGGAATCCCGCTCAACTGTGGATAAACGCTGGTGCCAGTGGGCCGCACCGTCTGGTTCATGGCTTCGTATGCGTTCGAGTTAAACACACTGGATTGTGGTGGGTTTCGGTTGGAAACTGCACGTCCGCCTCTCTCGATCGCGGGCGGGGTTGCGACTTATCGTGATGAATCCTTTGAAACCAATCCGGAGGCGAGGGCGACCCGGCAAGACCGTTGGATCACCAAACGTACCGTTAGTTAATTTAATGTGCATGGATATTCGGAGTGGTCCAGAAGCGTGAGTCCGGTCATGGGCCAAGCGGGTTATGTATTGAATGTTAACTAGCGGGCTAAGCCAAACGCGCAAAAAACCCGCGGCTCGGGGGAGTCGCGGGCTGGAAATTGGGCAGAGTGGTCGCTTAGTTGGCGCTCTTTTTTTCTTCGTCACGCTGTGTGGTCGGCAGCGCACTCGGCAGGACTCAGGAAGCCGTTGGTGTCCATCTTGGTGAACATCGTGTCGGACCCTTAGGCTGTTCATTCCACCTCCAATGCCCGCCCGTTTGCAAAGCAGCCGACTGCTTACTGTTTCCGGTTTGCGCGGATGCGGGAGGATTTCGCGAACGGGTTGAGCAGGGCCGTGGCGTCGGCTTGCAAGTAGATGTCGACCCGGACCTCGCCCGCCGCCATAAGAACAGAGTTCCATTCATTCCCATGCCCATTTCCAAGGAAGAGATCCGCCGCAAGTACAACATGTCGGACGAAGACTATGATGTCGTCGAGGCCCTCGCGCTGCGGCCCACCTGCGAGCATTGCAACAAAGCGCTGCCACCCGATGCGGCCGACGCGCGGATCTGCAGTTTCGAATGCACCTTCTGTGCGACGTGCGTGGAGAAGGTCATCGGCAATGTCTGCCCGAATTGCGGCGGCGGCTTCACCGCCCGGCCCGTCCGTCCTTCACGAAACTGGAGGAACAACAATTATCTCGGTGCCATTCCCGCCCGCACCGTCGTCAAGCACAAGCCCGTCGATCCGGTGGTCCACGCCAAGTTTTCCGCCGAGATCAGGCCAATCGCCCCGGAGAATCGTTGATGGCTCAAAGTCATGCGACCGACCCATTCCTTCGTCGGGAACCAAATCGGTAACTGGCCTCAAGCAGTGTCATCGAGAATCTCGCCGGCCCATTCGCGTTCTTTGGCGTCCATGGTTGATTTCGCTTCGCGCGGCGAGCAGCTTCGCGCGGGCTTTAGCGAATCCTTCTTTCGGGGCATGTGCTGCCGGTAGTTTTAAGTCAGGTGCTATGAGTCCAGGCATGGCTTGGCTCTTACGTCAATATCAGCAGACTCTGCACCGGATCGCGCTCGAAAGTGTGAAGTACAACCGAGTTCTCCCGGATAAGCTTTTCGATCTTCGAGGTCGGACAATTGCCCACCCGCAACCACACGACCTTGGGTGGAGCACCATACAAAAGACTGCGCTGATGAAAATCCGTGTCTTTGGACACGATGATCAATTCCTTCTCCTTGGCGTATTCCCAGATCGCGACATCGTCGGCCTCCATCATCCCGACCGACTTCACATGCTGACTCTGCGGGAACAGATCCTCAAGCCGCTGCATCAAGGCGGTCGAAAGGTTCTGATCGAACAAAAGCTTCATCCGCCGATCCCGGACAGTTTCCTCTCACGATCGGCCGCGAACGCCAGACAAGCCCGGATATCCTCCTCCGTCAGCTCGGGAAAATCTGCCAGGATTTGCGGCACGGTCATCCCGCCGGCCAGATATTCCAACACATCCGTCACCGTAATACGCATGCCGCGAACACAAGGCTTCCCGCTCCGCTTGCCGGGTTCAATCGTGATAATGTTGCGGTAGTCCATAACGACAAAATGCTTTGGTTGGTACCCAAGGTCAAGCAGCCGAATGGGTCTGAATTCCGCCTATTCGCATTCACCGGCGATACCTACCTGGCCCGGAATTCGCGTTGGCTATCAGCGTTGCCGGCGGAGCTGCAGGCCATCGCTGTCTTCGTTTTTCCCACCCCTTGAGGCGAAAATAAGCACCAGGATAACCACACCCAGCCCGCCGAGCACTTTGGGCAGGGGAAATGATCCGATCTTCATGGCATCATTGCCGGCTTTGTCGCCGGTGCTGGTCTGCGCGTGATAGGTATTGGCGGCGTGTTCCAACGGGGCCGGCGCATTGTCGTTTTCCTTGGGCGCGGGGTCGGGCCGGTATTGCCGAACGTCGCCCGGATGCGCACTGGCCACATAATCGATGGCCATGGCCGGAACCAGCCCTTCGACCCGACGATAACGGATCATGAGCTTGTCGTCCTGCGGCCACAGCACGGTCACCAAGGTCCCCACCGGCAGGACCACGGCACCGGGATTATCCGGTTCGAAAGGCAGCCGGACCCGCATCCTCACCCGCGCCGGAGTATCGGCATGAGCAACCACGTTCAGGAGGAGGATGAGTGCGACCAATAGTCGTTTCATTGAAACCCGACTGTAACACAAAAACCGGGCTTCGTCTCGCCCTTAGCTGATAAAAAAACTGTACACTATTTCAGGATAAACCAGTCCATCATTCCGCTAAGATTTTGGCGCATCAGGCAGGCGGACTTTTAGTGGCGACCAGTCGTCTCACGCACCCGTTGATCGATCCGGTGCGCACCGGCAACAGAAGGAAAAGTTCCATGCATGAGGCTAAAAAAAACGTAATACCGGGGCGCCCGGGTTCAGCTTAACTTGGGCCGGTCGTTCTAATGGTGTTACTCTACCCGAAAATGAAACCGCCCAAAATCCCCGAAGGCATCACCGCCACTTTGCTCGCCCAGCACGCGCAACTGCCGGTCCCGATTCTCGAGGCCATGCTGACGGAAGTCGCCCAGCAGTCTTATCGCTATGAGTGGAAAGTCCTGGGCAGGCCGGCAACTTTCTCGGGTGCGCTGACCCCGACCGCCTATGCCCAGATGGTGATCGCGGAAGGCATCAACCGAAATATCATAGTGCTCCTGAAACGCGAGGGGCCGCTTACGGCCAACACTGACGCAGGATTTCTTGTGGCGCGCTAGCCTGAATATTTCATACTTAAAGCTTCCCGATCCTTTTCACAGAGGGCACAGAGACTGACACCGAGGAAGAAGGAGTGTACAAGGTGTGGGAGGTTCTCACGCGGCTGAGCTGGCGCGAACTTCAAATCCGAAGCTGGAATTTGTATTTCTCACTCTGTGACCTCTGTGCGCCTCTCTCCGCCTCTGTGTCCCAAGAATTTTCTTGGTTTGAGTGTGAAATTTCCGGGCTAGAGACCGTGCGGATCGCGGTTCCGCCGCCCTTTCGCCACGAATCGCTGTTCCCTGCCGGTCATCCCGCCATACACCCCGGTTGACTCGCCCGGTCTCACCGCTACGTTGGATGGTTCATGGCTGACTTCATCGCTGAAAAGAAACCCGTATCGCGTGCCCTGTTGGTGGGCGTCCAGACTCCCGACATGAAACCGGGTGAAGGCGAGGAGCTGCTGGGCGAGTTGAAGGAGCTCGTGGAAAATCTCGAGATCACCATCACGCGCACCGTGCTCGTCAACCTGCGCGAGCACAAGCAGCCGAAATTCCTCATCGGCTCCGGCAAGGCCGCCGAACTCATCGCGCTGGCCAGGGAAGATGAAGCCGACGTCATCGTGGTCGACGAGGAACTCTCCCCTTCGCAACAGCGCAACTGGGAGGAAGAATCCGGCCTTGCCGTCATCGACCGGCAGGAAGTCATCCTGGAAATTTTCGCCGACCGCGCCCAGACCCGTGAAGCCGTGCTGCAGGTCGCGCTGGCCCGCATGGAATATTCCCTGCCCCGCCTCACACGCGCGTGGTCCCACTTGTCGCGTCAGCGCGGCAAGGGTGCCATGGGCGGTGAGGGCGAAACCCAGCTCGAGCAGGATCGCCGCATCGTGCGCGACCGCATCGCGCACCTGAAGGAAGAGCTCGTCACCGTGCTCTCGCAACGCGCCACGCAGCGCCGCAAGCGCATGCGCACGCCCGTGCCCGGCGCCGCCATCGTCGGCTACACCAACGCGGGAAAATCCTCGCTCCTCAACAAACTCACCGGCGCGCACATCTACGCCGCCGACAAACTTTTCGCCACACTCGATCCCACCACCCGCCAGCTCACTTTGCCCGACGGCCGCACGCTGCTCGTGACTGACACCGTGGGTTTCATCCGCCGCCTGCCCCACCGGCTGGTCGAGGCGTTCAAGGCCACGCTCGAGGAGGTCGTCGTTTCCAATTTCCTGATTCACGTCCTCGACGTCACCAACCCCAACGTCGAGCAGCATCACGCCACCACCCTTGCTGTGCTCGGTGAACTCGGCGCCGCCGACAAACCCGCGCTCACCGTCTTCAACAAGACCGACGCGGCCGACGCCAAGACCCTCGCGTTGATGCGCACGCGCCATCCGACCGCCCTCTTCATCAGCGTCCACACCGGCGAAGGTTTGGACAAACTCCTCGCCAAATGCGAAGAGCTGGCCATCGACGATTCCATCGCCGCCGCGCTGCTCATTCCGCACGACCGCTACGACGTCGTGGCGAAACTCCACAGCGTCGGCCAGGTGCGCTCGCAAGAAACCCGAGATGATGGCGTGTACATTCTCGGCCGTTATCCCGCGAAACACCGCACGACGTTCGATCCGTTCGTGAAACCCGCCACCAAGGCGAAAAAGCCGGCGGCCAAGCGCGCGGTGAAGAAATAAAGCCCGTCACGAATCGCGTTGCGACTGTAGGGCCGGTGCCTGCCGAGCCGGGCCTATGACGGCTCATCCGGAGGACTCGCCCTACCCAAGGAAAAATTCCATCGACCAGTTCACTCACTCAGATGTTTCTCAATCCGCCGGTCGGGCACGAGCCAGATGATGGCGACGGAAACATAGAGCGCCATGGCCAGCCACGGCAGCCAGCAGGCCAACGCGATTCCCATGGCGTAGATCACGACCGAAATTTTGCCTTTGAAATCGCGGCCGATGGCCTTTGCCAGAATGGAGTCCGAACCATGACCGGCGAGCAGGACACGCACCAAAATGTAGTAAGCGGTCCCTGCCATGATCAGCACCCCGCCGTACAACCCCACCGTGCTGGCCGTGAGTTCGTTTTCACCCAGCCAGCCGGTCACAAAGGGGAAGAGCGACAACCAGAACAGCAGATGAAGATTCGCCCACAGCACCGGACCGCTCACCTGTTTCACCGCCTGAAAAAGGTGATGGTGGTTGTTCCAGTAGATGCCGACGTAGAGGAAACTGAGCGCATAGCTCAGGAAGACCGGGAGAAGGGGCCTGAGCGCCGCGAAATCAGCGCCGTGCGGCACCTTCATTTCGAGAACCATGATCGTGATGATGATGGCGATCACGCCATCGCTGAACGCTTCGAGCCGGCCTTTGTGCATGGGCCTGATTAGGACATTTGCTTCCAGTCCGACAAGGTCAGACTCACCCCGGACGTCTTTTCGTCCGCAACCCCTGCTTGCCTTCCCCTGCGGACGGACCTTCCTATTGCAAACATGATTCCCGCCGACGCCGCCTGGCAGACCATTCTCGCGCACGCCAGGCAACTCGACCCCATCCGCATCCCGCTCGCCTCCGCATTCGGCCGCACATTGCGCACCGACGCCTGCGCCGACGCCGACTCGCCGCCTTTCGACGCCTCCGCGATGGACGGCTATGCGCTGCGTCGGGCCGACACGGCCGCACCACTTCGCGTCGTCGGCACCAGCGCGGCGGGAGCGGCGTTCACCGGCTCCGTCGGCCCGGGCGAATGCGTCCGCATCTTCACCGGCGCACCCGTGCCCGCCGATGCCGATTGCGTTGTGAAACAGGAAGACGTCACCGGCGAAGGCGACACGATTCACGTCACTAACAATTTTTCCGGCCAGAACTTCATCCGCCGGCGCGGAGAAAATCGCCGGCACGGGGACGTCGTCGTGCCCGCCGGCGCCCGGCTCGGCCCGCCCGAACTCGCCGCGCTCGCGGGCGCAGGTGTTGCCCGGCCCGCCGTGACCCGTGCACCGCGTTGCGTTCACCTCGTCACCGGCAACGAACTGGTCGCCCCGGAGCAAACTCCCGCCGGCGCCCAGATTCGTGACAGCAATTCCACGCTCATCGCCGCATTGCTCCAGACGCACGGTGCCGAGCTGATGGCCCAAACCCGCGCACCCGATAATCTCGCCGCCGCGCGTACCATCGTCGCCGCCCTTCCCCCTTGCGATCTCCTGTTCATCTCCGGCGGGGCCAGCGTCGGAGATCACGATATCGCCCGGCCCTTGCTCGAAGCGCTCGGCTTCACGCTGCATTTTCAACAGATCAACCTTCGCCCGGGAAAACCGCTCGTGTTCGCCAGCCGCGGTCAGCAGCTCGCATTCGCCCTGCCCGGCAATCCGGTCTCACACTGGGTCGTGTTTCAACTGTTCATCGCGCCCTTGCTCAAATTTCTGCAATCGGGCCTGCCCAATCCGCCCGAACGTCTCCAAGGGCAGCTCACCGCCCATACGCGGCTCCCACCAGCCGACGCCCGTCAGACCTTCTGGCCCAGCCGCGCCATCATCAACGCGGGCCAATATGAAATCACTCCGCTGCCCATCGCCAGCTCCGGCGACAGTTCCGGGCTTGTCGGTGCGAACGCGCTCTTGCCCGTGCCGCCGCCACCCGGCAACCTGAGCGCCGGACAAACTGTGGAATTTATTCTCTGCCCATGACCAAACAATCTTTCTCGCATCTCGACTCCGACGGCCGGGCCAGGATGGTCGACGTTAGCGCCAAGCCCGATTCGCAACGCACCGCCATCGCCGAAGGCCGGCTCACCTGCGCACCCCAAACCATCGAACTCCTCCGCGCGCAAGCTCTGCCGAAAGGCGACGTCCTCACTGTCGCTAAGATCGCCGGCATCCAGGCCGCGAAATCCACCGGCTCCTTGATTCCGCTCTGTCATCCGCTCGCGCTCAACAGCGTTGACGTGGATTTCTCCGTGGAATCCGACGGCGTCGTCATCCGCGCCACCGTGCGTTGCACCGGCAAAACCGGCGTCGAGATGGAGGCACTCACCGCCGTATCCGTCGCCGCCCTCACCGTGTACGACATGTGCAAGGCCGCGGACAAAGCCATGTCGATCGGCGGCATCCGGGTGGTGGAAAAAACGAAAACCTGACTCCTCAACCACAGATGAACACCGATAGACACCGATATGAAATCTACGCTGTTGATACGCCTGATGATTTCCGCGCCTTCATCTGTATGAATCTGTGTTCATCTGTGGTTAAAAGCATTCTCCCATGAAAATCGCCCGCATCACCCTCAGCGATCGTGCGGCCAACGGCGTGTATGCCGATGAAAGCGGGCCCGAGATCGAACGCGTCACCGCGAGCCATTTCACCGAGAAACTGGAGTGGACCCGGATTCTCCTCCCCGACGACCGTGCGCAGATCGAGGACGCGCTCCGCTGGCTCGCCGATATCGAACACTGCTCGCTCATCATCACCACCGGCGGCACCGGTCCTTCGCCGCGCGACGTGACGCCCGAGGCCACGCGCGCCGTGCTCGAAAAAGAACTGCCCGGTTTCGGCGAAGTCATGCGGATGCACAGCTACGAAACAGTGAAGACCGCCATCCTTTCGCGCGCCACCGCCGGCGTGCGCGGCCGCTCGCTCATCATCAATCTGCCGGGCCGGCCCCGCGCGATCGGCGAATGCCTGCCGTTGCTCGCCCCGGCCATCGCCGAGGCGATCGACCACATTTCCGGGTTTCGGCCCGGCTTGGTGAACGAGGTGTTCAAGGCGCCATGCCGGCCCTGACGCATATTCAGTTTAACCGCCGCGAGCTCGCCCGGCTGGTTCAGGAACGCGCCAGCATGTAACGTTTTCCCGTCGCCGGCACGAAGATAGCGGCCGGAGCACCTTGATAGCCGACGCGGCCCCGCTCCAGCAGGAGCACCTCATCGCACAGCGCCATCACCTCGTCCGGCGAATGGGTGACGTAGATCATCGGAATGGAAAACTCGTCCCGCACGCGAATAAAATAAGGCAGCAGCCGTTCGCGCAACGGCGCATCGAGACCCGCGAGCGGCTCGTCGAGTAATAGCAGCCGCGGTGCCGCCAGCAAGGCCCGTCCCAGTGCAACCCGCTGCTTTTCACCGCCCGACAGCGTGCTGATCCCACGATCTGTCAGCGCCGCGATCTCAAGCACCCCCACCACATGTTCGAACGTCAGACCCGATGGCGCGGATTGTTGCGGATGGGAACCGTAGGTCAGGTTTTGCCGGACGGAAAGATGAGGAAAGAGCGCGCCGTCCTGCGGCACATAGCCGACCGCCCGGCGCTCGACCGGCACAAATGTCCGGGTGCCGGCATCGGTCAACACCGTATCGCCCACGTGCACCGCACCAGTGACGGGCCGGCGCAGGCCGGCGATGATTTCCAACAGCGAGGTCTTGCCCGCACCCGAAGCGCCAAAGACGGCGGCCACACGGCCGGTCAGAACGGCGTCCACCTCCAAGGTGAAATTTGTCAAGGTCAGACGCAGGCCGGAGAGTTCCACCTTCATGTTTTCTTCCTCCGCAGAAACCATTCGCTCGCCCAGACGGCACCGAAGGCAATCGCGACCGAAACCGCGAGCAATGCCAGCGCCTCGTCATCCCGGCCCAATTGGACCAGGTGATAAATCGAAAGCGCAAGCGTCGCCGTTTTCCCCGGGATGAAACCGGCCACCATGATCGTGGCGCCAAACTCGCCCAACGCGCGGGCGAACGCCAGCAACGCACCCGCGACCAGTCCGCGGGCAGCCAGTGGCAGCGTGACGGTGGCGAACACCCGCCATGGTCCGGCCCCGAGGGTGCGTGCCACCTGTTCGAGCCGTGGATTTACGCCCTCGAACGCCACCCGCGCCGTGCGTACGAGCAGCGGAAACGACATGACCGCCGTGGCGGCGACCACGCCGCGCCAGGTGAAAATGATTTCCCAGCCGGGGTGCGCCTCAAGCCAGCCGCCGAGCGGGCCGCGCCGACCGAGCAGTTTGAGGAGGAGCAGTCCGGTCGCCACCGGTGGCATCACGAGCGGCAGCGCCACGAGCGTTTCCACCACCGACTTGCCAGGCCAGTCGCGCCGCGCGAGCAACCACGCCAACAGCAGACCGAACGGCAGGATCAGCAGCGTGCTGAGTGCCGCAACGCCCATCGTGAACCAAGTAACTTCCCACACTTCGGCTGACATGCCTGCGACTGTGCCCTGCTTCAGGGCGCAGGCAAGAAACCATATTTCGCAAAGACGGCCCGGGCTTCGGCCGAGGCAAGATACGCGGCAAAGCGGCGTGCCGCTTCGGCATTCTTCGACGCTTTCAGCACCGCCAGCGGGTAAGAAATCTTTGGGCCATCCGCGATAGCCACTTCATAGCCGATCTTCACTTTCTTTGAAATGAGCACGTCGGTCTTGTATACGATACCCGCGTCCACGTTGCCGGATTCGACCGCCGCCAGACACGCGCGCACGTTTTCCGTCGGCACAATCTTGTCGATGATCTGTTTCCACAGCCCTGCTTTCTGCAGATACTCCTTGGCGTAGATTCCGGCGGGCACAGTTTGCGGTTCGGCCAGCGCAATCCGACCGACGGCAGGTTTGGCAAGATCAGCGGGAGTCGTGATGACGGCACCGCCTTCGCTGCCGACCACAATCACCAGCGTGTTGGACAGCAGGCTCAGACGGGTGTCGGCTGCGAGAAGGCCGGATTTCGCCAGATCGTCCATCTTCGCCTCATCGGCCGAGAAAAACACGTCGGCCGGCGCGCCTTCCTTGATCTGCCGGGCCAGAGTGCTCGACGCCGCGAGATTGAGGAGCAGTTTGTCGCCGCTCGCCGGTTCGTAAGTCTTGGCGATTTCCTTCAGCGCATCGGACAGGCTGGCCGCAGCCAGGACATTAAGGTCGGCGGCCGGCAACGCACAACCAAAGCGCAAAGCCAGCACCGCCATCCCAATTAAATATACCCTGAGTTTCATCATCGGGGCGCACAGGTGAACCCGGAAACATCGATTCGGCAAGCTCGCAGGGACAATCTGCTGAATTTTGTGCTGTTGCAGAAAAAGCGCCTCGCACTAGGTTGGCTTCTCCTTTCGTCTCACGCAGCCATGCCGTTCGACAGCTATAACCGCGACATCGATTACCTCCGCATTTCGCTCACCGATGCGTGCAACCTGCGCTGCGTCTACTGCATGCCGGAGGACATGACCTTCCGGCCGCGGCATGAATTGCTTAGCGATGATGAACTGCGTCGGCTGATCACGCTGTTCGGGCAACTGGGTTTCAGGAAAATCCGTTTCACCGGTGGCGAGCCCACGCTGCGGCCCGGCCTGGTCGAACTCGTGCGCCACGCCGTGAAGACTCCCGGCATCACCACCGTCGGTCTCACCACGAACGGCGTGTTGCTTGACCAGCTTGCCCAACCGCTGCGCGACGCCGGGCTGCAAACCGCCAACATTTCCATCGACAGCCTCGATCCCGAGAAATTCCGCCAACTCACCCGCTGGGGCAATCTTCGCGACGTGATGGCCGGTCTTGACGCCGCCGCCCGCGCCGGCCTCCGCATCAAGCTCAACGCCGTGGTCTGCCGCGGCGTCAACGACGGCGAAGACGTGGTGAACCTCGCCCGTCTCACGCTGGCGAATCCCTGGCAGGTGCGTTTCATCGAGCAGATGCCCTTCGGTAACAACTCCGATTTTCAGAAACGCGGCATGGTGAGCGAAGGCGAACTGATCGATGTGCTCACGCAATCATTTGGTCCGCTCGAACTGATCAACGGCGGCAAGCTCGACGGCGAGGCGCGCATGTATCGTCTGCCCCGTGGCGTCGGATCGCTCGGTTTTATCAGTCCCGTCTCCGCGCCGTTCTGCGCCGGCTGCAACCGCATGCGCCTGACCGCCGACGGTGTGCTGCGCCTCTGCCTGCTGCGCGACAACGAAATCAATCTGCTCAATCTGCTGCGCGGCGGAGAGGACGACGAAGCCATCGCCACCTGCATCCGTCAGGCCGTGCAAGAAAAGCCCTGGGGCCACGGTCTGGCCCAGCACCTGATCCCCGCCGCCCGCGGCATGTCCGAGATCGGCGGGTGAGAGCCTACAACCACAGATAGACACAGATGAACACAGATTCTGAGAACCCATCTGGCCGATCGATCGGCGATTTATCACTCGGAAAAAGACGCTCCCATCTGTGTCTATCCGTGTCCATCTGTGGTTAAATAATGTCTTCGTCTCTACGCCAGATCCACGTCCGTTTCTTCGCCGTGCTCCGCGAGCAGGCGGGTTGTTCCGCGCTCGAAGTCAGCACGGCAGCCAACACACCGGCGGCACTCTACGCCGAGCTGCAGACAAAACATGCGCTCACTTTCCCCGTGTCGTTACTCCGTGTCTCGATCAACGAACGCTACGCCGAGATGTCCACACCGCTCGCGGCGGGTGATCGCGTGGTTTTTATCCCGCCGGTGGCCGGAGGCTGAGCATGAAAAGATCTGGAAATCGAACTGTAGGCGCGGCTTTACGCCGCGATTCTGTCCGGCGAACAAATTATTTATCGCGGCATAAAGCCGCTCCTACAGGTCAAACGAGCCAGCTACATTCCCATGTTTGAGCTGACTTCCACCCCAATCAACACCTCTGCCCTCACGGCCCGTCTCGCCGCGCCTGAAGCTGGCGCGGCGGTGATCTTCGAAGGACGGGTGCGGAATCATCATCTGGGCCGCCCCGTCACGCACCTTGAGTACGAGGCATTCGACGCTCTCGCCCAAACGGAAGGCGACGCGATCATCACCGAGACTGAACACCTTTATCCCGGCACCCATGTGCTCTGCGTCCATCGCACGGGAACTTTGCAGATTGGTGAAGCGGCCGTGTGGATCGGCGTGGCCTCGGCACATCGGCAGGCCGGCTTCGCGGCTTGCCGGCATGTCATCGAGGAAATCAAACGCCGGCTGCCCGTCTGGAAAAAGGAGCATCACCCCGATGGCGCGGCCGAATGGGTGAACTGCACCGCCGAGGCTCGCGCACTCGTCGCAACCGGGGCGACCGCAAGACCGGCTGCCTCTGATTACCACGCACGCCAAGTCTCCTTGCCGGAAGTCGGCGATGCCGGCCAAGCGCGTCTGGCCGCTGCGCGCGTGCTCGTCGTCGGCGTCGGTGGCCTCGGTTGTCCGGCTGTACTCTATCTTGCCGGTGCCGGCGTTGGTCGGCTCACATTGGTCGACGGCGGACGTGTCGAGCTCTCCAATCTTCACCGCCAGATTCTTTTCACCACCGCCGAGGTGGGAGCGCCCAAGGTGCTGGCGGCAGCGGCCCGGTTGCGGCAACACAATCCGGCGGTCAAGATTGTTGCGCACGAAGGAGAACTTACCGCGACAAACGCGCGTGCTCTCGTGGCCGGGCAAACCGTCGTGCTCGATTGCACCGATAATTTCGTGACGCGCTTCGTCCTGCATGATGCCTGCCACGCTCTCGGCGTGCCGCTTGTGTCAGCGGCCGTGCACCGGTTCGAAGGCACGCTCGATGTTTTCCGGCGCGGCACCGGCGGCTGCCTGCATTGCCTCTGGGAAGGCCGCAGTTCCGCGGAGCTCGACACCGCCGACAATTGCGCGGGCGGTCCGGTCTTCGGCCCCGCCGTGGGCGTGCTCGGCGTAATGCAGGCCGCCGAAGCGTTGAAGCTCCTGCTCGGACGGGAGGGCGATGCGGTGCGTCAGACGCGGCTCGTCAATCTCCTCGATGGTTCACAGCTCACGGTCGAACGTGCTGCGCGGCCGGGTTGTCCGGTGTGTTCACGTCTCGATCAGCTCAAAATCGCACATCCGGTCGTGCCCACCGAAACCTCGCCTTTCCTCAATGCGGCTGGTGTCGCCGCTCTGGGCTCGGTCGCAAAAACCGTTTACCTCCTCGAACCCGGCGAAGCCCCTCCGTCCAGGTTCACCACTGTCGCCGCGCAAGATCTGATGCGTCTGCGCGAAATCGCCACCGCTGGTCCATTGGTGCTGGTCTGTCGCCATGGCGTACGCAGCGCCTCGCTCGCCCGCTTGCTGCGTGCCGAGGGATTGGATAATGTGTTTGCCCGAACGAACTGATTCTCATGCCCGAATTATCGCGTATTCTCGCTGCCCTCGCCCAGGCTCCCGGCGAACCTGCGGCCTTGGCCACGCTGGTGCGTGTCGAAGGTTCTTCTTATCGCCGGCCTGGCGCCCGTCTGCTCCTCCTCAACAGCGGCCTGCGCATCGGCTCCATCAGCGGAGGCTGCCTCGAGGACGATGTCGTGCTGCGCGCACAACGTGTGCTCACCAGCGGCAAAGCGGAAACCGCGGTGTACAATACCACCTCGGAAAACGATCTCGTCTGGGGCGTGGGTCTCGGCTGCCAGGGGGTGGTGCATATTTTCATCGAGCCGCTGCCTGTCGTCCGACCGGCATGGCTGAAGACCTTGGGCGAAAACCTGCGGGCCCGGCGGGCAACCGCACTGAGCGTCATTCATGCGGGCAACGGTCCGCTCGGTACGTTGCTCACCGGCGCACTGCCGGTCGGGATAAAGCCCGCCGATGTTTTCCAAGAGAAGATATCCGCTCCGCCAGCACTCGTTGTCTTTGGCGCGGGAGAAGACGCGCGTCCGTTGGTGCGCCTGGCAAAAGAAATCGGCTGGCATGTCGCCGTCGTGGACTCACGCCCGGCTTATGCCACAGCGACCCGTTTCCCCGAAGCTGACGCCGTCGCCGTCGCACCGGCCGCAGCCGCCGCGCAACAGATGGGCACCGACAATTCCGGTTACGTGGTGATCATGACCCACCGTTACGCGGAAGATCTGCAACTCCTGCGCCAGTTGCTGCCACAGCCCCTCGCCTACCTCGGCCTGCTCGGCCCGCGCAAACGCACCGAGCGCCTGCTCGCACAACTGAATAGCGAAGGTTTCTCTCCGAGTGAAATGATGCTTGCCCGGTTGCACGCCCCCATCGGTCTCGACCTGGGCGGCAACACGCCGGAGACTGTGGCGCTGGCCATCATTGCCGAAATCCAATGCCGGCTGACCAATCGCTCTCCCATCCATCTCCGCGACCGCACGGCACCGATCCATGACTGAAAAACCAACCTGCGGGCTCGTTCTCCTCGCTGCCGGCGCCTCGACACGAATGGGCCGGCCGAAACAACTGCTGCCTGTGCACGGCAAACCGTTGCTACGTCATGTGGTGGAATCCGCCCTGGCCGAACCGGTGTCGCCGGTCATCGTCGTACTCGGGGCCAATGCGATGGAGATTGCGCCCTGTCTCGATGGCCTGCCGGTACAAATCGTGACAAACACCGGCTGGACCGAAGGCATGGGCTCGTCTCTGCGCCGGGGAATGGAGGAACTCTCCCAGATCGCACCGGCAACCAAAAACGTCATCATCGCCCTCGCCGACCAGCCTGATATCCTCACGGGACACATCACGAAACTGATCGAGACACAGCGTGCGACGGGCCGTCCCATCGTCGCATCCGAGTGCCAGGGAGTCCGCAGTCCGCCGGCGCTGTTCACCGCGAAACATTTCCCCTCCTTGCTCGCGCTGCACGGCGATTCGGGAGCCCGTGCGATTCTGCAGAAGCATGCCGGTGAAGTCGGCACCGTGCCCCTTCCTGCTTCACGCGATCTCGATACGCCGTCCGATTATACCGACTACCTCAGCCAGAAAACCTCGTCATAGGAGACTTTTTTAGTCGTCCGAAGCCTTGAGAAGGGCCGGCAATTGCCTTCAAGCGTGCCCCAGCCGCAATTGCTGCTGCAGGCTCAGGGCCACGCTGATGTCATCCTGCTCGTTCAGTCCCGCATAAAAGGAATCGGGCGGGACCCAGCCGACATCGGGCAAAGTGAAGTCCAGCAGCACCGGCTCCCAATGTGACAGGTAATGCAGCAGGCGGGGCACCAGATTCAAACCCATCGTCCAGGCGCCCATGACCATCTGCGTCGCCCCCATGGTCAGCAACCACAGCTCGCTGGCGTTGCCGCCGTTCTCCGGCCCGACGAAATATCCCGGCCAACAGGCCGGGCTGAAGCACATGGACAAGCCAACCAGGAAAAAATTGAGCGCGTGGGTTGTCTTCATGTGACAGAAAGACAATCCTCTTAAAATTCGGTGCCGTGGGAAAATATTTTTGTTGGAAATATTTTTAACACCCGGAACCTTTTTTTATTTTACGATCGGCCATGTCCGTCACTGCTCCGGCGGAACATTAGCAACTGGCGTGGCCCCGATCCTCCCAAAAAACATTTTCTACTTCGCCCGGCCCCGACGACTGGACAACCGGCATCGCGGAAATGATTAGAAGTTGATTCTATCAACTCCACTCCAACTGTGATGGGGTGATCACCTCCATCGTTCCTCAGATGATTCTACGCATCCCGGCCCGTGCACGTCCGGTGGTGGTCACGGTCGTCCTTGGACTGGCGGCCGGATTGGCCGCAGTGCTTTTCCACCTGGCGATCCATCTGATCTTCCACCAAGGCTTGGAGCGCCTGGCCGAAGCCTCAATCCCGACGTTTCTAATCGGCAGCTTCCTGATCGTCGCCGCCACCTCGGCCATCTCGGGCTGGTTGCTCACGCGTTTTTGTCCTGATGCCGCCGGCAGCGGCATTCCCCAACTGAAACTGGCTTTCTGGAAGGACTTTGGCTATGTGCCGTGGCGGGTGGTGTGGGTGAAGTTTATCGGCGGCGCTCTCAGCGTGGGCGGCGGCAGCAGCTTGGGGCGCGAGGGTCCTTCCGTTCAACTCGCTGGCGGCCTGACTTCTCAACTTTCCGGCTTTCTCGGCACCGCGAAAAATGAGCGGCGCACCGCCGCCGCCGCCGGTGCCGCCGCCGGCTTGGCCGCGGCTTTCAACACGCCGATCGCCGCCGTGACTTTCGTCCTCGAAGAAATTATCGGTGATCTCAACAGCCGGATGCTCGGCAGCGTACTGTTGGCAGCGGTACTCGGGGCGCTTGTGGCTCATGGTATGCTCGGGGCCCAACCGGCTTTCATCCTGCACGGACAGGGCGCTCCCGACTGGATCGGTTACGCGTTGACGCCGGTCGTCGCCGCTCTCGCCGCCATGGCCGGCTGTTGGTTTCAGAAACTCTCGCTCGATCTGCGGACCAAGAACAAACGCCCGCACCGGCTACCGGCCTGGAGTCGCGTCATGCTGGGTGGCATCGGCGTCTGGGCGATTGGCGCCGCGATCTTCGTCAATACCGGGCACATGGGTGTGTTCAGTCTGGGCTATGAGGATCTGTCTCTCGCGCTCGACGGGAAGCTGCTCTGGCACATCGCGGCCCTGCTGTTGGTGGCCAAACTCGCGGCGACCGCGCTCTGCTACGGGCTGGGCGGCTGCGGCGGCATTTTTGCACCGACGCTTTTTTTCGGCACGATGGTGGGTGCAGCCATCGCCAGCGGGATTCAGTTGTTTTACCCGCTCGGTCAGGCCGATCACGTGGCCCTCGCCGTCGTGGGCATGTGCGCATGCCTCGGCGCCGTCGTCCGCGCACCGGTAACGGGAATATTGATCGTATTTGAGATGACGCATGAATTTGCGCTCGTGCCTGTGCTGATCTTCGGTGCGCTCATCAGCCAGATCATCGCGCGCCGGATGGCCCATGAGAATTTCTACGAGGCCGTGCTCGCACAAGACGGCCAGCACATCGAACGGTTCGTCCCGCCGCGCAGTCTGCGCACTTGGATGGAACTTCCCTCCGCGCGGATCGCCAATTTCTCTCCTCTCGTCATCAGCGATCTCTCAGGCGACGCCGTACGGAAAACGATGGGCGAGCAACCCCACACGCGTTTCCCGGTCGTGATTGAAGGACGCCTGACCGGGGTCCTCACCCGGAACGAAGCGCTCAATGCCCTGGATGATTCCCGTCCGCCGGTCCTGGAGCCCGCCGTGACCTGCGGGCCGACCACCCCGGTGCGCGAGGTGGCCACGAAGATTGTGGATTCACCCAGCGGTCTCATCATCCTTGTCGATCAACCCGGCAGCGTGATCGGCGTGATCACCATGCACGACATCTTGCGTGCGCAAATGAATTTAGCCAACAACCAGCAAGACTGATTCTTTTCCAAAACGCTCCACGATGAAATTTTTCCAACTTCCTCCGCCCGACTCCGGTGTCTACCTCAACTTTACGCTCAAGCTTCTGCTTGCGCTGGGATTCGGTCTTACCATCGCGGCCTTGCTGTGAACCGGTTCCGGTATGCGTTCGACCCACTTTGCCTGCTGGCGTGCGCCGCCTATGGCGTGAATCGCTGGATCGTGCCTCACGCCTGGAAAGGTTGGTTTTTGAAGGACTATTTTGATGATATTCTGTTCATCCCCGCCGCGCTGCCCCTGATCCTTTGGCTGCAACGTCGAACCGGGCTGCGCCCCACGGATGTTAGACCGAGGTGGAGCGAAATCATTTTTCATCTCGTGGTGTGGTCCGTTGCCGCCGAAGTCATCGCCCCTCATTTTTTCGCCCGCGCGGTCGGTGATCCATGGGATGTCGTCGCTTATGCCGGGGGCGCCCTTGTCGCCGGACTGTTCTGGTATCGCCCATGAATTTCGACCGGCTCGCGCCCCACTACCATTGGATGGAAGCGCTCAGTGGCGGCAGGATGTTGCAACAGGCGCGCACCGTCTGGTTGGACGAATTGAAGGATTGTCGCCGTATCCTGAGCGCCGGCGAGGGCCATGGCCGTTTCGCGGACGCTTGCACCACACGTTTTCCCAAAGCGGAACTAACCTGCATCGAAGCCAGCGGCGCAATGATCGCCGCCGCCAAAAAACACCTTGATCACGCCGAGCGCAAAGTCCGCTGGCATCACTCCGAACTCCTGCGTTGGCCGACCGATGAAAAGTTCGACGCCATCGTCACCTGCTTCTTTCTCGATTGTTTCCCACCCGATGCACTGGCCGCAGTCGTGAAGAAACTGGCCGACTGTACGACGCCTGATGCGGTCTGGATCGTCGTTGATTTCGCATTACCCGCGAAGGGCCCAGCGCGTTGGCGGGCCCAATTCGTACACGCCCTCATGTATGCTTTTTTCCACCGTGTCGTCGGGCTGCCGGCGCGCCGGCTCACCGCACCCGATGCCCTGCTGCGTGCACGGGGTTTTCAACTGATTGGTCGCCGTGAATATAATTGGGGATTGCTCCACGCCGATTTGTGGCGGCGAAAGCCATGTGAATGATTGTCGAGAGTCGGTAACCGAACCAATCTGACCGTTCACCCTCACGTTGGGTCCAGCCTCGGCGGACCGGCCACGAGCCTACGATTCCAAAGTGAAAAACAGCGTGGCGCCGGCATCCGGCGCGGCCTCGGCCCAGATGCGGCCGCCATGGCGCTCGACGATGCGACGCACGGTGGCGAGGCCAACGCCCGTGCCCTCGAATTCGTGGGCGTGATGCAGGCGCTGAAATACGCCGAACAATTTGTCCGCGTCGGCCATGTCAAAGCCCACGCCGTTGTCCCGCACGAAATAGACCGGGATGCCCTCTTTTCCCTTGGTCACGCCGATTTCGATCACGGCTGTGTCGCGTGGACGGGAGTATTTGAGCGCATTGGAAAGCAGATTGACAAACACGACCCGCAGCAATGCCGGATCACCGTTGGCCACGAGCAGGGGATGCTGGCGCAGTTCAACCCGGCGGCCGGCCCATTCGCCCTGCAGGCTCTGGTAGGCGTCGCCACAGATTTGATCGAGATCGACGGCCTGGCGCGAAAGCGCCTGACGGCCAAGGCGGGAAAAAGCCAGCAGATCGTCGATCAACCCGGTCATCTGCATGGAAGCGTCGCGAATCATTCTGATGTAACGTGGCGCATCAACCGGTGGCCGGCTGGCCCGGGGATCGAGCAACACGTCGGCAAAGCCCATGATCGCCCGGAGCGGAGTGCGCAAATCGTGCGCGGCCGACGAGCCAAACGCCTCCAGTTCGGCGTTGGCCGATTCCAGTTCCGCGGTCCGTTCGCGCACGCGCCTTTCCAGCACTTCGTTTTGCTCCTGGATTTGCGCAAGCATGTGATTGAAGGCGTCCGTCAGCACGCCGAGTTCGTCCGCGCCGTGTTTGGCGGCGCGCACCGAATAATCCCGGCGGTCGGAAACCGCCCGGGCCGTTTCCGCGAGGGATAAAATGGGGCGGGAAATTTGTCGCTGCAGCATCCGGGAGAGGGCATAGGCGACGACGGACGCGAGCAAAACCACGAGGAGCGCGATGCCGCCATAAAGACGGAGCCGCTCATACATCGCCTCCATGTCGGAACTGAGATAGAGGGTTCCGAAGCGTTCGCTGCCTTTCACCTGCACCACGGGAGTAAAGCCCACCAGATGCCCGTCCACGAACCGATACCCGTCGGACAACGGGGCCGCCGGGAAAACGTCCTTCGGCGCATCGGCCGGATACCGGGAAAAAACCTTGCCGTTTTTATCGTAAAGGCATGCCGCCGCAATGTGGCGTTCGGCCTTGAGGGCGGATAGGATTTCCGTGGCGTCGCGCTGATTTTCGAAGGCCACCGCACCCGTGCTCTCGGCCGCGATGATTTCGCCGAGCGTGGCGAGCTGCCGCACGGCGGAGCGACGATAGGTCAGCAGTTCATAGCCGATGAAGGTCGCGCACGTGAGCAGCAGGACGACGCCGCTGGTCACGAGGATCATCGTCATCAGTTTTTGCCGGATCGGCGTATCGCGAAACAGCGCCATGGTCAGTCCTTTCCCGGAGTGATGATCGTCCCCGGCCGGAGCAGCTTGGAACTGATAGTGAGCTCGCCCGCCTTGGCCGCCTCAACATTGATCCTGAGCCGGACTTTCCCGTTTTCCGTGACAAACCGCACCATGCCTCCCTGGCGGGTGAATGTGTCCACATCACTGACGGTGAGAAGACTCCGGCCTTTCAATCGCGCGAGAATTTTCTCGAGTTCCCTGGCCTCCGAGCGACAGATGAAAACAATATGGCAACCGGAACATTCTTCCCCGTGATTGTAGCGGTGGACGAGCAAAGGATGATCCCCGATTTTTTCACCGCGGACCAAGTCGTCCAGGTATGAGCCGAAGGGATCGTCGCCCAGGACCCCGATGATCAACGGCGCCGTCGGTTCACGAAACGCAGGCGCGGGCCACTCGACGAACTGCGCGAAATTATAAAGGAAAACCGCCTTGAGCTTGTACTCGTCCGAGGGCGTCGTGGGCGCGGCGGCCCCCGAAACGGCCGCGCCGAGCCAAGCAAACCAGAGCAACCACGCGGTGGTCTGGCGCAGCATGCTCCGCCGGCGTGGGCACCGCCTGTTCATGGTCAGAAACGCCATGATACTTTGCCGTAAATGGTGCGCTGCAATTCGCGGCGCGTACCGGGGGTGTTGAACTCCGGGTGCTGGGCGTGGAGCAGATTCTGGCCGAGGAGCGAAATCTCCCAGGCCGGCGTCGGCCGCCAGCCCAGCCGCAGATCGGCCTCGGCATAGCCAGGCAGGGACTGGCTGATGATCCGGGCGACATAGCGCAAAGAGGCGTCACATTCCCAATGGGCGGACAGGTCGAGCAACGAGCGCACGGTCACCTGGTGATTGGGATCGTGCGCGATGCTGTCGCGCGTGGCTCGATCCGCAGAGCCAGGCTCGGGCTCGCTGTGGACGCGCAATTCGGTCCAGCCGGCACGCAACCGCCACCTGGACGTGGCCTGCCACTCCGCCGTCAGCTCGGCTCCGTTTGACCGGCCGCGCAATCCGCTGTTGGCCTGGACGGGAAATGACTGCGGCGGATTGAGCGGTTCCAGGCTGCGCAGGTCGCCATAGGTATTGACGAAGGTGGCAAGCGAAAGCGCGAGTTGCGGTTCCATCTGCACGCGGTATCCGGCTTCGTAAGCCAGAAGTTTTTCCGAGACGACGTTTTCTCCGCCCGCGACGCGGTAGGGCGGGGTCGCCGGTGAAAACAGATCGCGGTCAATGCGGGAGGGCGTGCGCACGGCACGCGAAATCGCCCCCCAAACCGTTTGTTTCTGGTCCGGCCTCCAGGCGAGCCGCGCACTCGGCTCCACCTCGAAACCGGTGTAGTCGTTGTGCTCGACCTTCGTGCCAAAGGTCAGATGCAGCCGGTCTTTGCTGAGCGCGAATTCATCCTGGACGAAAGCGTTGAACCACTTGTGCCCGACGCTCGGAGGCAGAAACGCATTGGCGGGCGTGTTGCCAATATCGTCCCGCACGAACCGGCAGCCAAGCCCCCAGAGAAAATCGTGGGCGGACCCGAGCGGCAGGCGATGCTGAAAATCAAAATCGTAGGTGTGGACGTTTTGGGTGAACGATCCGGGAATCAGCCGGTGCGTGCGGTCATAGTAGACCTGGATTTTCACGTCGGAGTTTTCCGCGAGCCGGCGCGACCACCGACCGAGCAGGTTGCCGCCGTTGACGCCGATATTGTCCGGTCCCGCCTGCCCGATCTCGCCGTCGTATACGTCGCCTTGCAGCGTGAGGAGATCGCCGGCAACCGCATCATAATCCATCCGGAATCCGATTTGTCCGGCGCGCCAGGCATCGTTCGATATCCGGCCGTTGGGCCGCACCGAATCGCCGTGGTCGAATTGTTTTGCGTAGACCCTGTAGTAGAGATCCGGCGCCAGCTTGCCGCCATAACGCATCTCCTCCGAATTCCGCAGCTCGGCACCGGCTCCGGCCACCAGCAGGCCGCCCTGGGTGTCCTTTGCGCTCTTGGTCGTGACGTTGATGACGCCGTTGACGGCATTCGAACCCCACTGGGTTGCGCCGGGCCCGCTGATGACTTCGATCCGGTCGAGATCCGCCATCATCAGATTTTGCACGTCCCAGTAAACGCCGGCATAAAGCGGGGTGTAGACCGTGCGACCGTCGACCAGCACGAGCATCTTGTCCGCAAAAACATTGTTGAATCCGCGCGCGGAGATCGCCCATTGGCGCGAATCGATCTGCGCCACCTCGAGATTCGACGCGAGCCGCAGCGCCTCCGGCAGACTGGTCGCCCCCGCCCGCCGAATGTCGTCGCCGGTGATCACCTGAATCGCCGAGGCCGCCTCGGAGAGTTTTTCCGGGCGCTTGGAAACCGAGGTCACCTCGATGTCCAACAGTTCATCCACGCTCATTTTTTTCAGGATGTCCGGAGACGGGATCGACTGTGGCGTCTGACCCGAAAGCGAGCCGGCCGAAAGCGCGAAGGCAAGCATCAACAGGATTCCCGCCAGACCGCACCGGCTCCCACAATGGGAGCAAGCGGTGCCACTGGCGGGCCAAGGAGGAGCGGATTGTTTCATGGTCCCGGGCTAAAGGCCGCGTTTGCGGTGGTGCCAGAGCACAGCCTCGCGCATCAACTCGCCCGCATCGGCCAGGCCGAGCTTCTCCTTGATGCGCGTATCGTAGGAGCCGACCGTTTTGGCGCTTACGCCCAGCCGGTCCGCAATCTCCTTCAGGCTGCGGCCCTGTCCGCGGAGGCGGAAAACCTCCAACTCGCGGTCGCTAAGGAGTTCCTCCGGAGTTTTGCCACTGCGCGCACCGGCACCAAACATGCGTCCGGTGAGCTGCGAAGCCAGCGAAGGACTGGCGTAAAACTTTCCTTCCAACACGGTGCGGATGCCATTGATGATGTGTGGGCCTGACTCGCGTTTCACGGCATAGCCGTGGGCGCCGGCGCGAAACGCCCGCTCGGCCACGCTCGCTTCGTCGTGCATCGACAGGACCAGCAGCCTTACTTGCGGGAATTGAGCGCGCATTTTCTTGATCAACTCCAGACCCGAACCACGGGGAAGCGAAAGGTCCACGACCATCAGATCAGGCCTGGCCTGTGGCACCGCCGTGATGGCCGCCGCCGCGTCTTCCGCCTGGCCGCAGACCTCGAGATCCGGTTCAAGCGCAACCATGCTTGCGAGCCATTCGCGGACCAGAGGATGGTCGTCCACAAAAAATATCCGCCGGCGCGTCGGCTTGCTCGGTTGAACGTCGGGGGTCATGGGCGACAAGCCTTCATGCGGGTCTGACGGCCGGGGCGGAATTATTTCCGGGCGAAAAAATGGGAGCGACGGGCGCGGGCATGGATTCGTTTGTGGAACAGTTCGTCGCGCGGAGCAAACAAATCACATCGCGTTGTTGCGTCTGACTTCAAACTGCTGCGCAAAATTTCACGGCGATTGGCCGTGGCGCGGTTCCCGTGTAGGTGATTTCCCTGCATCACAATTCGCATCCGACGGGCAGACGGAATCAGCGGATTTCGTCTATGCTTGGCCGGTGCCTTCTGCGTTCTCCCCTGAACGCCAGCGCAGTCAACATCCGCGTTGAAAAGGAGTCCCTGTTTTAACCCCGTCACCCCCATGTCCCGTCTCCGCATCCTCCATGTCATTTTTTCCTCCCGCCTTGCGGGCTCCGAGCGCTACTGCATCGATCTGGCCAACCGGCAGGCCGAGTTGGGGCACGAGGTGCATGTCGCGGGCATGCGCGGGACACCGATCCCGCTTGCGCTCGACCCGCGGGTGACGTTTCACGGAGTCACCCTGCGGCTCTTCCGGCGATTCTGGCTGCGCCGGTTGGCCACGAAACTGCGAGTGGATGTTTGCCACGGTCACTTGAGCGCCGCCTGCAAGGCATTGGGAAGCATGGCGGACGTAAGTGCAACAATCGCCACCCTGCACGTCGGCTACAAGGTGCACCAACACGCCAGAATCGACGGGCTCATTTGTGTCAACCGCACCCAGGCGGGCCGCCTCGCCGGATATCAGGGGGCGGTGCGCACCATTCCCAATTGGATGCCAATGACCGCAACCGAGACTGCAACGGCGGGCATCCGCCAGGAACTGGGCCTGGCTGAGGACGTGTTTCTCGTCGGTGCCGTGGGCCGGCTTCACCCAAGCAAGGGCATGGATGTGCTCATTTCCGCTTTCCGCGCCAGCGCTCCCGCTCATGCCGCGCTCGTCATCCTCGGCGAAGGTCCGCAGCGTGCCGAACTGGAACGCCTGCGGGAGAACGATCCGCGCATCCATCTCCTCGGCTACCGACCGGTCGTTCACGACTGCCTGCGTGATCTTAATCTGTTCGTTTCGCCCTCGCGCGAGGAGTCCTTCGGTCTGGCCATCATTGAGGCGATGAGCACGGGCGTGCCAATCATCGCCACCGCCACCGAAGGGCCGGGTGAGTTCCTGCTCGATCATCCCGTCACCTTGGTGCCTCCCGGCTCGGTTGATGAACTGGCCGCTGAAATCCGTACGGCTCACGGGCAATATTGCACTGTCGGCCTGCCGCGAATCGGCTACGATCTCACTCTCTTCGATCCCGCCCCGCGGCTTGCCAGCATCATGGATTTCTACAGTCAGGTGCTCCAAGCTGGACAAAGGAGTCCCTCCCGGCAGAAAGCCCCCCATATGGCAGTCGCAACATGATTCGTCCGCCCGAGACCGATTTCTGGCAGGCAGGACTCGTGCCCGCGCCGATCTCAGCTCTGCTTGATCCGCTTGCACTGACAGCGTTGCGCGATCGCATCGTCTGGTTGCCCGATCCCGGTCCATGGCGCTATCTTGCCGATCCCTTTGCCATCCGGCGTGGAAATGCGACGCATGTTTTCGTCGAGGCATTCGACTACCGGACAAAACATGCGGTGATCGAACACCATGAATTTGGCCCTGACCTGGTCTGGCGCAGCAAGCAGACTGCCCTCTCCCAGACGTGCCATCTTTCGTATCCGTTCATCGTCGAGGACGGTGGTGAAATTTTCATGGTCCCCGAGAGCCACCGTCATGGTGAGATCGCCCTCTACCGGTCCCGGAGTTTTCCCGGCGACTGGGTGCGCGAGACGCCGTTGCTGACGGGAGTGGCTGGAGCCGAGGCTTCGCTGCTGCAATACGGAGGGCGGTGGTGGATGTTCTTCACGATCGTCGGACCGACAAAAGCCCGGGACCAGCGCGAGCTCCACCTCGCCCATGCGGACAATCTGACCGGACCGTGGAAAGTTCATCCACAAAATCCGGTGATCGATGATCGGTCTGGCGCACGGCCCGGTGGCACACCCTTTGTCAACTCAGCGGGGCTCGTGATATTGCCGGTGCAGGACTGCAGCCGGACCTACGGCGGCGCCCTTCGTTTTCTCCGCTTCAACACCCTGACCGAGGACCGGATCGAGGTCGAACACCTCGCCCCCAGCCTGACCGGTGATCTCGTCTCCGACTCGCATCGCGATGGCTTCCACACCCTGTCCTGCTGCGGAGAGCTGACCCTCATCGACACCAAACGCATCGTGCGCCCCTGGGGCCGTTACGCCGTCGATCTCAGGCGGCGGGTCAGACGCTTGGTATCCGCCTGATCGACCGCGCCCCGTGAGAAATTCCGTGTCATTGATTCAGATCGTCGGCCTCTGGATTCGCAGCCGGATTCTCCGCGACCCGATAGCCCGGTGGAACTACCAGTATGCCGTCGGCAAGTGGGATAAGTTGAAAAATGAGCAGCCCCGCATCGCCGCCACCGCCCTGCTCCTGACCCGTCATGTGCGACCGGGTCGGGTGCTGGAAATCGGCTGCGGGGAAGCCTTGCTCCAGCAACAACTCGACCCTGCGGACTATCTTGGCTGGGTGGGCGTTGATATTTCCGATGTTGCCATCCAACGGGCCCAGGCCTTCGCGAATGAAAATGTCCGCTATCTTCTCGCCGACATGGAAACCCTGGAGCCTGTCGGCAAGTTCAGCGCCATCGTGTTCACCGAATCCATTTATTATGCGGCGGACTGCGCGCGACTGCTTCAGCGTTACAGCAGGTTTCTGAATCCGGGCGGCGTCTTCATCATTTCAATCTGCCGGACAAAGCGGAGCGACAAAATCTGGGCGGATATCCACTCGGTCACCACTGTGCTCGATACTGTCGTTACCCGTGACGACACCATCACCGACGGCGAACTGAACACCTGGGATTGCGAAGTCCTTGCTCCTCGTGGTCGGGCCATGGCCGATTAAGCGATTATCAGGCAATCTTGGCGGGTGACTTTTCTGCGGCTCAGCCCCGTGCGCCGGCTCACCGCGTCACACGCTTTGCTGCGCATACAGGGTTTTCAATTCATGAGTTGCAGTGAATAATAATGGGGGATTGCTCCACGACGATTTGTGGCGGCGCCATTAAACCGGCGGATCGTCCTCACGCGCCAGCCTGATCCAGCACCCTGTTCAACGGCTGCACTTCATCATATCGGCAGAATGCATCACACACTTCATTCCCGATGCGCAGTGCGGTTTCATCCCAATCCTGGTTCTCGGGATTATAAACCATACCGGTCAGCAACCGGTTGTTGTGCTTCTTGAGATCATCCCAGCGGAACGCCCAGCGTTCCATGTAATCCAACAGATTGTCCCGGCGGTTGACCACTTGGACGGCCAGCGGGCGCCTGGCCTCCACCAGATAATCGATCCGCGTAAATTTCAGCAAATGCCCCCGCACCTCCGCATTGCGGCGGGGTTGGACCTTGCGGGCTTCCAACACCCGGCGAACCACCTTGTCGGCCGGATTCTCCAGCAACGCGGCGGGCTCATGCCGGTAGACCAGATGGGCGATGCTCACGAGCGCCTCGGCAAAAAGCTGCACGTCCACTCCCTGTAGCGGGAGCCGGGCTTCCTTGGAAATGATCGCACCGTCGCTTTTCAACTCGAAGGCCTGGATGCGCTCGTGGAGCAGCGCCGCCGTGTGCTTCGCCTCGAGCGACATTCCTGTTTCCAGCAATGCCCCCAGCGTTTTGCCGTTGTCAGATATTTTAACCCAGCCGGGAGTAAGCGGCACGATCTGCACCGTCACCTGCCAGCCATCGGGATACATGAGGGGCAGCGTGAGTGCGACACCCTCGCGAGTCTTCGCTGCCTGCACCTGCTCAGTCCAGAAAGCCTGCAAGGCTTCCACACAGGCGGCAGGCGTAAGAATTTTATCGGATGTATTGTTCACAGCAGGCTCTCCTCAATGGGCAGGTTGATATGCCATACTCTGGCAGCTTCCATAAAGAAAGCCGCCAAATCGGAAGGTTCAAAGTCTTTTATCGGCACGTGCCGGTTTCTGTCCGGATTATTCGGCTCCAGATTCGGGTCGAGAATGTTTTGGTGCCAACCTTTTGGAATTACCTGTCGGCCGTAAAAACGTTTCTTACCTGTTGCATGCCAGCCGATGCCCCGCACCCGCTCCACCAAAATCAAGGCCGCTTCAAAGGTCTCGGGCGAATCAAAGACCGGTGCCCGCACATGAAATCGCAGATCCAGCACGATGGCACCCTTGACCAGTTCAAGCGGAAGATCGATCCGCCGCCCGCGTTCACCATAACTAACAAAGGGCAGCGGCTTGCCCTTGATCAGCATCTCGGGTCGACGCAGTGCCTTCGCTCCGATGACAATCTCCCGAATCTGACTGGAGGTGTAAGGATAGGTGTTCATACCTTTTTCCGGCTGCGCTTGGGTTTCGCGGCGGGGGCGAGCGGGGCCGTGAGCTGTTCGTAGCGGGCGAAGAGGAATTCCACGCGCTCGCGGTCGCTCGTGAACACGGCGGGGCGGTAACTTTTGTCCACGGCGTGGTCGAGGGCACGGTGGGCTTTCAACAATTCGGCGGGCATCGCGAGCGGGTCGTAGAGATCGGCAAGGCTGGCCCCGGCGGCCAACCGCGGTGCGCGGGCATCGAGCACGGCCTGCGCGGCGGCCTCGATGGCCGCGCGCTGCTTCTTGTCCGGCTCGGGCCAGGGATAGTTGTTGTAGACGAGTTTGTTTGAATAGCGGTAATCGCTTTTCAGGCGACCACACACAGTCTTTGTCCATGCCATGTGCATGTTCGAAGTCATAACGCCGAAATGGTAGAGCGCGGCGTCTGGCACAAGAAGTAGCAGGTTGTTACTGATCGTTTTTTCGTCGAGAAATCCTATTGGAACATAATAACGCCGTTCGGATGAAACGGAGGGTATAACGACATAACGTCCTCTCGGCTGACGGTTCTCGCCGAAGAGAGTGGGCGTGGCGGCGAGCTCGCGCGTGGTCTCACGGGTGCTCTTGAGCCGGTGTTGGCGCACACCCTCGATGCGGTCCATCACCTTGGGCATCGCCCGCAGCTCTACCGGCGAAGCATCGACGAGCCAGAGGCACCAGCGCGGGATGTGGTTGATGAATTCTTCGGCGCCAAGCAGAGGGCGGATGTAACGGGCGGCTTTGGGTTCTTCTGCGAGCAAATCGGTTTTTTCCGGTGAAGTAAGCATCAGATGTCCGCCATCGTTCGGCATGGAGCCAAACACAATGGGCGGCACGGCACAGAGCGGAGTCGTGCGGGCAGTGACCACCGTATCGGTGCCGACGATGAGGTAGGGATTGATATTGAGCGTGCCGCTGCTGGCGGACTGCCTGCCGTCGGCGTCGTAGTCATAGAGCCGCTTGAGCGGCACATCGAACGCGCCGAAGCCGATGATGACGACATGGACGTGCGCCTTGCCGCTGGCCTCGTTGTGCCAGACAAAAGTCCGATGGGCGAAGTGGATTTTCAGGCGCTTCGCGAAAAGATGCGACCAGAGCAGGCCGACCTGCTCGCCCTGGCTGATACTATTGGTGGACACGAAGGCGCACCGAATGCCGGTACCACGGACGTAGTCGGCGGCCTTCACATACCAGGCGGTCACGAAGTCGAGCAAGCCGTGGCCCTTGATCTCACCGCAAACGAGCGCCATGTCGGCATTCTGCTCGGCGGTCATGTATTGTTTTCCAATGAATGGCGGATTGCCGAGGACGTGGGTGCATTGCCCGGCCGGGAGGACGGTATTCCAATCGAGCCGGAGCGCGTTGCCCTGTTTGATCGTGGGCGACTTCTTGAGCGGGATGCGGGCGAAGTGCCGGCCAAAGGCCTTGGCGAACGTCATGTTCACCTGGTGGTCGGTGAGCCAGAGCGCGGTCTCGGCGATCAGCGCGGGAAACTCCTCCAGCTCGATGCCGTAGAACTGGTCGACGTTGAGCCGGGCGATGTGCTCCACCTCGATGCCAAGGCCGAGCTGGTCGCCGTGGATGGCCTGAAGCACCTCCAGCTCCAGCTTCCGCAGCTCGCGGTAGGCCACGACGAGGAAATTGCCGCAGCCGCAGGCGGGGTCGAGGAAGCGGAGGCCGGCCAGCCGGTCGTGGAAATTGTCGAACGGAGAGGACGCCTGCCTCCGGCTGCGGGCGGTGCCCGGCCCCTGATCCGCCGGCAGGACGGAGGCCTGCTTTCTGCCGACCGTGGAGCGGATCTGCGCGAACTCGGCCTTGAGGTCGTCGAGGAACAGCGGGTCGATGACGCGGCGGATGTTCTCCTCGGAAGTGTAGTGCGCGCCCTTGGCCCGGCGTTCCTTTTTGTCCATCACGCCCTGAAACAGGGAGCCGAAGACGCCGGGCGAGATGCTGCTCCAGTCGAAGCGGCAGCAGGCGATGAGCGCGATGCGCTGCTCGCCGGTCATGTCGGCGATGTCGAGCCGCTCGGCGAAGAGCCCGCCGTTGACGTAGGGGAAGGCGGCATATTCGGAAACGAGGTTGGCCGAGCGCGCGGAAGCGTCCTGGTCGAGCACCTGGAAGAGCTGCGCCAGCCGCGCGCCAAGGTCGGAGCCGTCCTTCCGGGAGCGTTCGATGAAGCGGGTGAAACTATTCCACGCAAAAATGTCGGTGTCCTCGGCAAAGAGGCAGAAAAGCACGCGGACCAGGAAGCGTTCGAGCCGATGGCCCTTGTAGCCGGATTTTTTCAGTTCGTCATGCAAGTCGCCGAGGAGGGCGACCGCCTTCAGGTTGACGTCGGGCTGGGATTGGAAGAGCGCCTGCTCCTCGTCGCGGATGAAGGCGAAGTGGCGGAGCTTGTCCGGCAGATCGCGGAGGGCGAACTGCGCGGCGAGCACGGGCTTGGTTTTTCGCGCGGAGGCAAAGCCCTTGAGGTAATCGTGAATTTCCTCGCCCAGATCATAGACCACGAAATGCGCAAAGTCCGAGACCAGCACCCAGCGCGGGCGCTGTTCGGGATCGAGATGCTCGATGTAGTCAAAAGCCTGCCGGGCCGCGCCGCCCTTCTCAGTGCCGAGATCCTTGCCGGTGGACTTCATTTCCACGAGGAGCTTGCCCGGCCAGAAAAGATCAATGCGGCCTTCGCCGCGTTCCGCGCGCTCGACCCGGTGCTCAAATTCAGCGTCCACGCTGCGCCGGTCGCGGCCAAAGATGGTGAAGAATTGGTCGAGAAAAGTTTTGGCCTCGGCCTCTTCACGCTGCGGGCCGGCCCAGTTCCTGGCGAAGGCGAGGGCGCGGGACTTCATTTCCTCGCGAGAGAGCGTTATGACCGTCGGGGACCGGGAAGATGGGGCGGACGACATTGGGGGTTGAATGATATCTGCCGGTTGTCCGGGAAATGCCAAGCGGTTTGGCGGTTTCCTTCTCCCCAAGCCAATCAGGCACCGCAAATAGATTCTGCGCCTTCACTCCAAGCGGTGCGATTTGCCGCAGGCGAAACAAGTTTCCCCACTTTTTTGTGGGCATGAGCGTTTTCACAGATAATCCTTGCAGACCGTCCCGGTCCGACGGCACTGCCCCAGATGACTATTTTTGAAATCTTCTCGCTGCTGATCACGCTGACCGCGCTGTTCAGCTACCTGAACCACCGGTTTATCAAACTGCCAACCACCATCGGCGTGATGCTGATTGCGTTGGTCGGCTCGTTTGCGCTCGCCGGCCTGCAACACCTGGGGCTGCCGGTCGGAGCCAAGGCCACCGAAGTGCTCCAGCGGATCGATTTCGACTCCACCCTGCTCCAGGGCATGCTGAGCTTTCTGCTTTTCGCCGGCGGGCTCCACATCAACCTGGCCGATTTGGAAAAACAAAAATGGAGCATCGCGGTGCTGTCCGTCGCCGGCGTGGCGATCTCGACCTTCGTTTTTGGCACTGCGATTTATATTGGCCTGGGCTGGCTGGATGTGCCGCTCGGTTACCTCTGGTGTCTGCTGTTTGGCGCGTTGATTTCGCCGACCGATCCCATCGCGGTCCTCGGCATTCTCAAGCACGCCAAGGTGCCGAAAGAACTCGAGATCCAGATCGCCGGCGAATCGCTCTTCAATGACGGAATCGGCGTGGTGGTTTTTCTCGTGCTGCTCGGCATTCTGGCGGGCGAACAGCAGCCGTCCTTCGGCCACATCAGCCTCGTTTTTCTCCGGGAAGCGGGGGGCGGCGCGCTGATCGGCCTCGGGCTTGGCTGGGTCGCCTTCCGGCTGCTGAAAAGCGTCGATAATTATCAGGTCGAAGTGCTGCTGACACTCGCGCTGGTGACCGGCGGCTATGCGCTGGCGAGTGCCGCCCACACCAGCGGCCCCATCGCCATCGTTTGTGCGGGCGTTCTCATCGGCAACCACGGGCGACGTTACGCGATGAGCGAGACGACCCGCGCGCACCTCGACATGTTTTGGGAACTGGTGGATGAGATTTTCAACGCGGTACTTTTTGTGCTCATCGGCTTTGAGGTGCTCGTGCTGACCTTTTCGCGCCATCTGCTGCTGGCCGGACTGCTCGCAATCCCGGTGTTGTTGTTTGCGCGCTGGGTCAGTGTCGGCCTGCCCGTCCTGGTACTGAGCCGCCGGCAGAAATTCAGCCGGGGCACGGTATCCATTCTGACGTGGGGCGGCCTGCGCGGCGGCATCTCGGTGGCGCTGGCGCTTTCCCTCCCGGCCAGTCCACAGCGTGAAATCGTGGTCGCCATGACCTACGTGCTGGTCGTGTTTTCAATTCTCGTGCAAGGCCTCACCATTGGGCGGCTGGCCCGGCGGGTGGCCGGTTCCACTACGTCGGTTTGAATACCGCTCCGCTCAAATGTCGCCCAATTGTGGACGGAGCACAATCGATTCGACCACGGTGCACCGGCCCAGGCGATAAACATCGAGTATCGCCCGGGCGATATCCTCGGCGGGCATAATGCGCTCGGGCTTCACGCCGGATTTTTGCCACGAGGGCGTCCATGTCGCGCCCGGATGGACGCAGCAAACCCGCACGCCTTTCCCTTTCATCTCGGCGCGCATCACGGCGGTGAGTCCGGTGACACCATGCTTCGCCGCACAATACGCCGCGCCGCTCGGGTAAGCCTGCAGACCGGCGATTGAACTCATATTGAATACGTCGCCCTTCCCCCGCTTGACCATGCCGGGGAGAAAAGCCTGCGAAACAAGGAAAGTGCTGCGCAGATTGACGGCGATCATCCGGTCGAACAGCGCGACCTTGGTCTCCAGGAGCGGAGCGGATTCAAACGCACCGGCGTTGTTGACGAGCACATCGACGCGCCCGAAGTATTTCGTCACCGCCTTGGCCATCTTCGCCACGGAAACTTCGTCGCTCACGTCACAGGGAAAGATCTCGACACTGGCGCCGGCCTTGATGCAGGTGCCGGCCGTGCGGCGAAGATTCTTTTCGTTCCGCGCCACGAGCGCGAGTTGCGCCCCGGGCACTTCCGCCGCGAAGGCCCGGGCGATCGCCGCCCCGATCCCCTGTGAGGCACCGGTGACAAGGATTACAGGAGAAGATATTTTCGCAGATTTCATTCTGATCATTTAGCCACCACCCAACACACGAAAGAAGGACTCGTTGATGGAGTTTGGTTTATTTTCGTGTGTTTGGTGTGTTTCGTGGTGATCAATTCTTCAACAAAGCAATGAGCCGAAGTCCATGAACTCGGCGGTGAAGCCGCCGGGGACGCCTTTGCAGATCACACTCACGGCGTCGTGCGAGTGCAGCGATTCGAGATGCGAGCATGCAATGCGGAAATCCTTGATGCGTTTTTCGGCGTCGAACTCCTTGTAGAGCAGCCGGGCGGCATCCTCGACGAATTTCAGGTACGCGCCATTGAGCTCGGCGAAGGCCTGCTCGTCCTCGCGCTTCACCATCACCTGCGTCTCGGTTTGCAGCGCCTGGAGGCAGATGGCGTGGACATCCTCAATCCAGATTTTTTTGCCCTCGGCCTCCTCCAAGGTCACGCGGGCTTTGCTGCGCTGGGAGTGCGGTACGCCATAAGCGCCGCGTTTGCTGCGGGCATGCTCCGTCAGTTCGGCCGAACAGGGGCAGGCCGAGGAGTAGACAAAGTCAAAATGAATGAAACGCCGGTAGCGGCCGTCGCGGGTCATCACGCCTTCGAAGGCGACATTATAGAACTGATAGCCTTCGAGACCGCTGCGCAAGCTTTGCCGCACCATGGGATAGGAGAAGGAGATTTTCAGCCGCGCGTCCTTGGTGTCGACGTTGCGCAGGTAACTTTTGAGGATTTTGCCCATCCACTCGCCCGTGATGGCCCCGCCCTTGTGCTCGTAGAACGAGCGCATGATCCGGCTCATGTTGATGCCCTTCAGCTCGGCTTCGAGCGAGACGGTGCCGGTGACACTGGTCTCAAGCGTGAGAATCTTGCCGGCCTTCGTGCGATATTTCAGCGGCAGTTTGAAATTGTGGATACCCACCTGCTGGATCGGCACGTTGGCCCCTTGGATGGCTTCATGCGCGACCTCCATCATGTCGGGCATCGTGGCACGGTAGGCGTCGGTGGGTTTGAATTTTTTGTCGTAACCGCGTTTGATCGGGGGCTGCTGGCCGCAACTGGAGCGGTGAAGATACATTTGTTTCATGGTCGTTTTTGTTGGATGCGGGGGGATACGGCTGGGTTACGATAACAACCGTGAAAAATGATTTCCGATGGCAAATATGGCAAAAGATGCCACGTCAGGAATGGGCCGGGCCGAAAAACTCCGCAAAATTCCGCGGCGTTTCGTAGAGGCGGACGCAGTGCAGTTGCCCGTGTTTGATATGCGGAGCGATCTGCTCCCAGAAGGCGATCACGAGATTTTCCGTGGAAGGAATGATGCCGCGCAGGAAATCCACCTCGTCGTTGAGATTGTGGTGGTCGCATTTGTCGACAACGGCGCGGTGCAAGATGCGTTTCAACTCCGCCAGATCCATAATATAGCCGGTCACCGGGTCGGGCTGGCCCCGGAGCGTGACTTCGAGCACATAATTATGTCCATGCCAGTGCGGGTTGGTGCACAGGCCATATTGTTTCCGGTTCCAGGCGAGGCTCTTGGTCGGATTGTAGAGCCGGTGCGCCGAGTTGAAGTGCACCTGGCGGGTGATGTACACGATGCCCGTGAGGGGGCGGATTTTCTTGGTGGAGCGTTTTCGACTGGAAACCTGTTTCGGCATGAAGCGCCCAGCGAAGCCAGTTTCCCAGCGGGGTCAAACCTTTGGCCGCAGGCAGGAGATTTTAGTGTAACCGCTCTCACAAAAGACAACGGCCCGTCGGGAGAGTGTTTTCCCGCCAAGGGGAAGAGCCAGCAGGTCGTTTTCGTTCTTCGACTCCTTCTCGCTCCCGACTGGAATTATAAAAAGAGAATGATTACGATCAGGAGAATGAGAACGGACCCGAACATAGCAGAATATTACGTTGCGCGCGCCAGCAACCCGGTTCTTCAATCTCCCCAATGGCCCTTCGATTCCGCATCCTTGGCAGTGGCAGCTCCGGCAACGCCGCGCTGCTTCAGTCCGACGACACCCGGGTGCTCGTCGATGCGGGATTCTCCGCCAAAAAACTGGGGGAACTCCTGGCGGAGTCCGGCAATTCGCTGGAGCAGATCGACGCGATCTTTCTCACCCACGAACACGGCGATCATGCCGCCGCGCTCACCGGGCTGGCCAAGCATCCACGCATCCAGGTTTTCGCCAACCGTCCCACCGCGCAGGCGGTCCAGCGCAGTCTCAAGCACCGCGTGAACTGGCAACTGTTCGAAACCGGCTCGACGTTTCGTTTCCGCGATTTTGAGATCCGCACCTTTGCCGTGCCGCACGACGCGCAGGACCCCGTGGGTTTCCTGATCGCACACGGCCACGGCGATCTGCTCTCCCCGCGCCGCAGTCTCGCCTGGCTCACCGACCTCGGCCACGCGCCCACTCATGTGCGCGAGCACATCCGGGAGGTCGACATCCTGGTCGTGGAAGCCAACCACTGTTCGGCGATGCTGCAGGCGGACACCAAACGCCCGTGGAGCACGAAACAGCGCATCAGCGGCCGGCACGGGCACCTCTCCAACGCCGCCGTCTGCGAATTGCTCACCTCGGTCGCGAGTCCAAGCTGGCGCCATGTGTACCTCACCCATCTCTCGCGCGATTGCAATTCACCCGAAGCCGTCGCCGCCCTCTGCGGACCGGCGCTCGCCTCGCTCCGCTGCCAGTTTTCGGTCGTGACCGCAGGCGGCGGCTCCGCGTCGGTGGAATTCTGACCCAGCCGGCTCGCTGGCCGGCTCGGCTTTTGTTTTGCGACCCGGCCAGAATACTGCTCAGTTAAGCCCGCATGTCACCGAATCCCTTTCGCCGCACCAAAATCATCGCCACGCTCGGACCCGCCACGGAAAGCGAGGAAATGCTCGTGAAACTCATTTTGGGCGGAGTCGACGTCGTCCGATTGAACATGGCCCACGCGAAGCACGACTGGACCCGCATGATCATCCGGCGCATCCGCGATGCCGCCAAGAAGGCCGATCAAGAGGTGGCGATCATGATGGACATCAAGGGTCCCGAAATCCGCACCGGCGATCTGGAGACCCCGCTCGATCTTCAGCCGGGAGAAATTTTCGACTTCACCGTCAAGCCCGGTGCCGACCGCGAAAACGCCGTCGAGGTCCGCTCCGTCGATGTGAATTACCAGAATCTGATCAACGACATCCATGTGGGCGACACCGTCCTCGTGGACAACGGCCTCATTCGCCTGGAAGTGCTCGAAAAACACCAGGCCCATTTCCGCTGCCGCGTGCTCACGCCCGGCCACCTCTCCTCCCGCCGGCACATAAACCTGCCCGGCGTCCATGTCAACCTGCCCTCCTTCACGGAAAAAGACCGCGGCGACACCCTCGTCGGCATCGAGGAAGGCATCGACTTTGTGGCCCTCTCCTTCGTGCGCGAGGCCGCCGACATCACCCAGCTCCGCGGTTTCCTCCGCGAGCACAAATCGTCCGCCCGGATCATCGCCAAAATCGAGGATCAGACCGCCATTGCCAATCTCGACGAGATCATCCGCGCCACCGATGTGCTGATGGTCGCCCGCGGGGATCTGGGCATCGAGGTGCCGATGCAGGAGCTGCCCGTCATCCAACGCCGCGCCGTCCGCACCTGCCTTTCCATCGGCCGGCCCGTCATCATCGCCACGCACATGCTGGAATCGATGATCGGCCAGCCCATGCCCACCCGCGCCGAGATCACCGACGTCGCCAACGCCGCCTACGAGCAGGCCGACTGCGTCATGCTTTCCGGCGAGACCACTGTCGGCAAATATCCGCTGGAGTGCATCGCCGCGCTCGATCTCATCACCCGCCGCATCGAGGAGGAAATCGCCACCGATTTTCCCGAGCCGGCGGTGTTCATCGATGAGCGCATGAAACTCCTGCGTTCCGCCGTCATCATGGCCAACGAGCTGCCCCACGCCGTGCTGCTCTGCTTCACCCGGAAGGGCGTCACCGCCGCCGGTCTCGCCGCGCACCGCCCCGCGCACGCGCCCGTCCTCGCCTTCTCGGATTCGGTCAATACCCAGCGGCATCTCAAAATTGTCCGCTCGGTCGAGCCGTACTTTCTCAGTCCCTTTGGCGATCCGGAGAAAACCATCGGTCGCGCCATCGCGATTCTCCTCAAGGCCGGCCGCATCAAAAAGGGCGACAAACTCGTGATCATCTCCGACCTGTTCACGCCCTCCAACACCCGCTTCGACAGCATCCAACTGCGGACGGTGGAGTGAGTGGGCTTGGGGAAGATTCCGCCACCAAGGGCTATCCCGCATTGCTGGATGGCCCGCGTCCCGGCCGCCAAGCCCAAGAATTTCCACACCGATCTCAATCTGTCGACCTGCGGCGGTCGCCAGAAAGTCGAATACGCCTGCATCTACGAGAGCCATTGAGCGACGAATTCCGGGAGATTACTCCATGCAGGGCATCATCGCCAATCTGGGTGGTCTCAAGGGCGTTGCGCTGCGGGTGATTGGACCGCCTTCTTTTCTAATCGTACAACGACAGAAATCGCATCCTTCTGTCCAAAATTATTAGGCAAGAGTGATTCAAGCTTCATCTCGAGACGTTCATGGTCCCAGTCCTCAACGATCAAATACCCACGAACTCTCCGATAAGATGTGTTCGGTCCATCAGCCATGATGCCTCCATCAGCTTTGAACGGTGAAGAGATAGAGACGTCACCATTGCGATCGGTAAACACCCTGCTCCCGAAGCGCTCAATCGCACCATTGGCCTTTTTGAAACTTTCGGGAGAGCTCAAATATCCTTCATAAGCCATCGCAGCTTCAGAGGTAAGGAGCCACACGCGAGCGCCGGTTATTGGCTTCTCCGTGTTGTGGTCGATCACACGAATTCGCACCGTCTCGTAACCCTCGCCACTCCAATATCCGATCGTTCGCGGTTGCTTGCGGCAGCCGACCAATAATCCAATCAATAGAAATGGCAGCCAGAAGCGCATATTTCGGCGAATGGTGTCAGAGGGATTCGCAAACAATTCTTCGCCCGCAAGGGGTCATTGACGAAGGAAATTACTGAGGGCCTGCGACGGCACTCCCAGATTTTGCATTGAACCAGACCGCGGCCCGTCGGGAGACGGGCGCTCCAGAAAAGTAAATGCATTGCCGCGTCAAGAACCGCTCGTTCACGCCTTCGCCGTCGGGTAGCTGCCGAGGACTTTCACCAGGGGACAGGTGCGGTAGAGTTGCTTGAGCGCGGACTGCATCGCGGGTTCCTGCTCGTGACCGGTCACATCGAGGAAGAAAATATAATCCCACGGACGCAACCGGCTGGGGCGGGATTCGATCCGGGTCAGGTTGAGCTTCCGTTTGTCGAACGGCTGCAAGGCCCGCAGCAGCGCGCCGGGTTCGTGGTGCAATGAGACGAGCAGACTGGTCTTGTCCTGGCCGTTGCCGACCACGCCGGAACCTTCGCGGCCGAGGATGCCGAAACGTGAGGTATTGTTTTTCTGGTCCTGAATGTGTTCGGCCTGCACCGGCACGCCGTAACGTTCCGCAGCCAGACGCGGCGCGACGGCGGCAGCGCCCTTCTCCTGCGCGGCGCGCTGGACCCCGAGGGCGGTGCTGTCCACGTCGATGAGCTGGGCGTGCGGCAAATGGCGCTGCAGCCAGTGCCGGCACTGGGCAAGCGCCTGGTCCTTGGAGTAGACTTTTTTGATCTTCTCCAGCGGCTCATTCGAAATGAGCGTGTGGTCGATGGCGGTCTGCACCTCGGCGACGATCTTCAGCGGTGTCTCGACAAACAAATCCAGCGAATCACGCACGGAGCCTTCGGTGGAATTCTCCAGCGGCACCACGCCGTAGTCGGCCTCGCCTTTTTCCACGGCGGCGAACACATCCGCGACGGACTGCATCGGACGGTAATCCACGCTGGCGCCGAATTTCTTGAGCGCGGCCTGGTGGGTGTTCGTCGCCTCGGGCCCGAGGTAGGCGATCACGAGCGGTTTTTCCAAGGCGAGGGCCGCCGACATGATCTCGCGGTAGATCGCCTGAACGGCGGCGGGCTTGAGCGGGCCTTGGTTGGCGGCCTGCACGCGGCGCAACACGTCGGCTTCGCGCTCGGCCACATAAATGCGTCCACGATTGCCGCGCTTCAGTTCGCCGATCTGCTGGGCTAGTTTCAACCGGGCGTTCAGCAGTTTCACGACCTTCTGGTCGAGGCGGTCGATTTCGGCGCGAATTTTTGCGAGTTGTTTTTTCATGGGGCGGTCGGCGTCTGGCGTAAGGAATGAATGGCACGGGCCTGGGTCACAAGTCCAGCCAGCACCGCAGGCGTGAGCGCCTGCTTGGGGTCATCGCCGATCCCGTGGCTCGGGCTGACATGGGCCTCGATCACCAGGCCGTCCGCGCCGTAGGCCACGGCGGCCAATGCGCAGGCGGGCACATAAACGGCCTTGCCGACGGAATGGGAAGGATCGACCACGACCGGTGCCCAGGTTTTTTCCTTCAGCAGCGGCGTGATGCTTTCGTCGGGATGGTTGCGGTAGCCATCCATGGTCGGCGTGGTGCCCCGCGGACAGAGGATGACATTCGGATTGCCAAACGCCGCGATGTATTCCCCGGCGGAAATGAACTCGGCGAGCGGTCCCATGTGGATGCTGCGCTTGAGAAGCACCACGGTGTCGCGACCGGCAATGGTGCGGCCCACCTGGCGCAGCAGGGAATAGTTGAGCGCATTGCGCGCGCCGATCTGGAGCACGGCCACACCGGCATCGAGGGCGAGCTGGATGTGTTCGGGCTCCATCACCTCCGTCACCGCCGGCAGGCCGGTGCGGCGCGAGGCGTCCATGAGAATTTCCAGCGATTTGTTGTCGCCTTGGAAACTGTAGGGATTGGTGCGCGGTTTCCAGACTCCGCCCCGCAGGGCCTGCGCGCCGGCTTCCTTCACCGCCTGGGCTGTTTCAAGGAAGTAGCCGGGATTTTTCGGGTCGATGGTGCATTGCCCGGCAATGACCAGCAGTTCGCGTCCGAGCGTGATGCCCCCGACCTTAACGCGGTGATTGGCCAGATCGGAGCGGCGGTCCATCAGTTTGAAAGGCGACTGGATGCGGTCGATGCGGTCAACATAAGCGAGCCCTTCGAGCCGGTTGATCATCAGCTCATCGCGCTCGTCACCCACGATCGCGTAGATGGTGCGCACGGTGCCGACGATGGGCTGAAGCTTGCAGCCGAATTCGCCCACGATGGCGGTGATCTCGGTGATTTGTTCGGACGTGAGTTGGGGGGATTTCGGCAGGATCATGGCAATGACGGGATTTGAAAATGGAAAAGCCGCCCGGTGTGGGCGGCTCCTGGGCTTTAAGTCTGATGATTCAGTTTAAGCGTCGGGACAGCCACCCATGACCTTGGGCAGATAAAAGCCAAAGTACTCGAAAAAGAAATGGATGGCGCGAATCATTGCCCGCAGGAAGCACACTCCGCCACCTCCTGTCAACGCCGGGGTTTCGGTCAATCCCGTCATGCGCCATCACCCGGGTCGGCCTGGGGAAAATTTCCTTTTGATAAACCTCGGCGGCGTACAATCCTGTCCATCCATGGTTGTCTGCCCCTGACCCGGGCGGGCGGCCAGGCAAACCAAACATCAAACCAAACCATGAAAAAAATCATATTCGTTACCGCGCTCATCGCGCTCGGCCTCACGCTGAAGGCCGATGAACCCGTGTCCGCTTATTCCGTCTCCAGCGACTTCACCTACACCACCCAATATTTCTTCCGCGGCGTGAAGAACCAGGAACAGGCGCTCCAGCCCTCCGTCACGCTGACGTCGGGCAGTTGGTCAACGGGCGTCTGGGCCAGCCAGGCTTTGAACAAGAAGAAGGCCTCCTGGGCCCAGGGCCGCGAAATCGATTTCGTTGGCAGCTACGTCCACGCGCTTGACAAGGATTACTCCCTCACCGCCGGCGGCACCTATTATTATTATCCTTCGGCCCGCCCGTCGCATGACGAACCCAAAGACACCTACGAACTGAGTCTCGCTCTGGCCGGTCCGGTGGGACCGCTCGCCGGCAAGATCACCGGTTTCCATGATTTCAAATTACAGTCCGACACCTTCCAAATTGACCTGGGCTACAGCATTCCCCTGCCCAGCAAGGAAGGTTCGGTCGACTTCGGCGGCTATTATGGCAGCACCAGCATCGGTGATTCCAACGGCGGTCTGCCCGGCACCGGCGGAGACCACTACCAATACTATGGCCTGGATGCCAGCGTAAGCTACAAGCTCTGCGCCAAGGCCACGGCCAAGTTCGGCGTGCATTGGACGGATGTCTCCAACCTGCCCACGCCCACCGACAACGTTTGGGTCTCGTTCGGCGTCACGATGAATTTCTAAGCGAAACGAATCCGTCCCACCCTCACAACGACCGCGCCACCCGCGGTCGTTTTTTTTGGCGCGGTTGCTGCAAAATCTCGGCCGGCGCGATTCCCTGTTTTCGCAAAAAAAGCGGGAAAGCCATTGGAGCCAGCCATCGGCTCCGCCCGGTTATTGCTTAATATTGGAGCGGGAAGTGTTGATGATGCATTGCAGCGCAACCTGCACGCCCGGCTCGTCGATGGCGATGCGCAGCGTCGGACTGGAGGCGGACCATTCCTTGGTGATGCGAAACGGCTGATGCTGGCGTTTGCCCGAATCCTGCCCCGTGACGAGATCGCGCGGGCTGGTAATCGTGTGACTTGCCACATCGGCGGGCGGCAGGGCTTTGCCGTCCGCCGCACAGGCGACGACGGTGTATTCACCCGGTGCGAGGTCGGCAAAGGTGCACGCGCCGTTGACGCATTTCACTACTTTTTTGAAATCACCTTTGCCGCCTTCGATTCTCAGGTAGCTATCAACGGCTGCAAACGCAGTGGACGCGACGAACATCGCGCCCACGAGGAAGAAGCCCACGAGGAAGAACGAACGGATCGGTTTTTTCATGGGGTAAAAACAACGGAAACAGACGGATTAAGGTTGGCGGAGGGGTGCCGCGAACGGATCAAAAGCGAGAATGTATGACGGAGTTCCCCATGAATAGAAGTTTTTTTCTCGGCACGTCCGCGTTGTTTTTTTGCCCTGCCGCAGGACAGTGGTCGCATCGGCAAAGCCGTCGGGATCACAACCCGCTGGAAGTAGCGCTCGACTCGGGAAAAAGCACCGCTAGGTTGCGGCAACCCCAAATCATTCATGTGGAATATCGCCGTACCTTGGTGGGAATTGGTTCTCCGTTGTGTCATCGTCTATACTTTTCTGATCGCGCTCCTGCGGATCAGCGGCAAGCGGCAGATCGGCCAGCTCGCGCCGTTTGATCTCGTCCTCCTTCTCGTGCTGTCAAATTCGGTGCAGAATTCCATGAACGCCGGCGATAATTCGCTCGTGGGCGGCCTGATTTCCGCCGCGACCCTGGTGGGGCTCAACGCCTTCATTGGATTTATGACCTATCGCAGCAAAAAACTGGAAGCACTGATCGAAGGCCGGCCGCAAGTCCTGATTCACAACGGAAAAATTTTCGAGGAGGTGCTGAAACAGGCGAAGCTGACGCACCACGAACTGAACGCGGCCCTGCGCGATGCCGGGTGCGCCTGCGCGTCGGACGTGCACATGGCGGTGCTGGAAAACACCGGCGCGATCAGCGTCGTGCCGCGCAACAGCCAGGCGCCTGAGAACGTTTCCCAGTGAAATCAAACCGCCATGCCCCCGCAGGACTCCGCCCCGTTGCTCAGGTGCCCGCGCTCTCGCGCGCGCCGATCGCCCAGCGGTAGACGTTGACGTACTGCTCCGCGCTGATCCGCCACGCGAAATCCTTCGCCATCCCGCGTCGCTGCATCGCCGCAAACTCCGCCGGTCGGTCGTAATAGGTCGCGCAGGCCCAGCCGATCGTGTCGTGGAGCGCGTTGGCCGTGGCGTCCTTGAAAACAAAACCCGTGCCCCGGTTCTGACCCTCGGCATAATTTTCCACGGTATCAACCAATCCGCCGGTGGCGCGCACCAGCGGAGGCGTGCCATAGCGCATCGAGTACATCTGGGTCAGCCCGCACGGCTCCGTGCGACTGGGCATGACAAAAATATCCGCTCCGGCCTGGATGAGTCGCGCGAGATTGGCGTCGAAACCAATATGCGCCCCGACCCGGCCGGGATACCGCGCGGCGATGGAGCGGTAGGCTTCCTCCAACGCCGGCTCGCCGCTCCCGAGAATGGCGAACTGCACATGCATCGTTTCCAAAACCCGCGGCAAGGCGGCGGCGAGAATATCGAGTCCTTTCTGGCCGGCAAAACGGGAAACCACGCCAAAGACCGGCGTATGCGCTTCCACCGCAAGACCGAGCTTCTCCTGCAAGGCGCGTTTGCAAACCGCCTTTCCCTCCATGGCCGCAGGAGAATAATTGGCCGGTAACACCGGGTCGGTGGCGGGATTCCAGGTGCCGGTATCGATGCCGTTCACAATGCCGAGCAGATCCGCGCCACGGTAGCGCAACACCGGGTCGAGCCCGCAGCCGCCCGCCGGCGTGCGGACTTCCTGCGCATAGGTCGGACTGACCGTGGTGAGTTTGGTCGAATGATAGAGACCGGCCTTCATCATGTTCACCTGACCGTGGCTCTCGATGCTGTCGGCGCGAAATTCGCTCGGTGGCAGATGCGCGTATTCCATCACATTCTTGGGGCCGTAGCCCTGATACTCGAGATTGTGGATCGTGAACACCGTCGCCGCGCGCGCGACCGGTTTGCCCCGCAAAATCGTGTTCAGCATCACCGGCAGCAGCCCGACCGTCCAGTCATGGCCGTGAATCACCTCCGGCAGCCATTTCAGTTGCTCGCAAACCGCCAGGGCCGCCCGCGAAAAAAAAGCAAAACGGTGAGGATTGTCCGGCGCGGTGCTGTAGACCTCCTTGCGGCCAAACAGCCACTCGTGTTCGATGAAATAAACCGGCACCGCCGCGCCCGGCAAGGTGGTTTCCCAGACCTTGGCCCAATGGATCTCATCGCCGACATCGACGCCCAAGGGAGCGGCAAGCTCGCGCCACGCACCCAGCCGCTTCACCGATCCATAGAGCGGGCAGACAATCCGCACGTCGTGCCCCATCGCCACGAGATCCTTGGGCAAGGCGCCAACCATATCGCCCAGGCCGCCGGCTTTCACAAACGGTTCGACTTCGGGAGCAGCAAATAGAATCCGCAATGGACGCATGACCCAATCGAACCGGATCAACCCATCCCTGCCGAGAAAAAACCGCCGCAAATAGTTTCGGCCCGATCCGGTCAGTCCGATTTTTCGACCCGCTGGCGGGCCGGCTGGCAGCTCGACAAGTTCTCCGGTCATGCCTACTAAAATCCTCGCTTCCTCCCAGCGCATGTCCCTCTACGATTTCAGCCAGCTCCAAGCCGACCGCACGCTTGCCCCCAAGGACGGCATGGTCGCGGCCGACAAGCCGGAGCAATATTTCGATCTCGGGCGGCGGGCGCTTGAACTGATTCATTTCTCCTCCGTCCTCTGCGACAAGCCCCACTACCCGGCCATTCTCGATCTGCCCTGCGGTCACGGCCGGGTGTTGCGCTGGCTGCGCGCCCACTACAGCTACGCGCAGATCACCGCGTGCGACCTCGACCGCGACGGAGTGGATTTTTGTGCGAAACTATTCGGCGCCACGCCGGTTTATTCGCAACCCGACCTGCGCCTGCTCCCTTTCTCCACCCAGTTCGATCTCATCTGGGTCGGCTCGCTCGTCACCCATCTGCGTCTGGATCGCTGGCTGGCCACGCTCGATTGCCTGATCAAATGGACCAACGAATGCGGCGTCATCGTGCTCACCACGCAGGGCCGCACTGTCGCCAGTCTGCTCGCGCGCGGCCGAAAGGATGTTGCGGAAAACATCGACAAGTCCGCCCTGCTCGCGGAATTCGCCCGCACCGGTTTTGCCTACCAGCGCTATTTCGAGAGCAACGCGGAGGAGGACTACGGACTCGCCCTGACCTCGCCCGACTGGCTCATGCGTATTTTGCAACGCTATCCGAACATCATCATTCGCGCCTACCTTGAGGAGGCCTGGGGCATGCAGGATGTCATCATCCTCTACAAAAAAGCCGGCCACTATGAGCCCGTGCTGGGCGTACCGGAGTTGAAAACGCCCGCGCAGATAATAACCAAACAATCCAGTTGGTTAGGAAAACTTGTCGGAAGGTAGGGCGCGACCGCTGGGCGCGCCGTAAAGACATTCGCGGTCGGCCCAGCGGTCCGACTCTACCCTGGCGACAACGCCAAGTTATCCCCCTCATCGACCCTTCCCGAAAAATTCCCAGCAAAGCACGGCGGCAGCAGCAGACACGTTGAGCGACTCCACGGAATCCGCACCGGGAATTTTGACCAAACGGTCGCACACGGCGGCGAGATTTGGGGCGATGCCTTTTTCCTCGTTGCCCAGAATAATCGCCGCAGGTCGCGGCAACCCACGCGCCTTCGCGTCGGTCGGTGAGAGCTGGCTGCCGGTGAGACTCGTGCCGATCACGAAATAATGTCGCCGCAACTGCGTGCAGAATTCCAGCAGCGCCGGCACCCGGTAGAATTCCACAAACTCCATGCCACCTTCCGCCACGCGCCATGCCGCTTCGCCAGGCAGCGCCTGCGCCGGATGATCGGGCAGCACGATCGCCTTCACCCCGAAAAATGCGGCGGTCCGCACAATGGCACCGAGATTGTTGGCGTTGCCCACACGATCAAGAAGCAGCAATGGCGTCCGCATCTTGGCCCAGCTTTCGAAAACTTCTCGCGTCACTTTCTTGAGCCGCCGTTCATCGATCACCGCCACGATCCCGCCGTGGTGCACTGAACCCGCGACTTTCGCCATCTCCTCCGATGATACCTGCCGGTAAATTTTTTTGCGGGCCGCCAGATAACTGCACAAACTGCCCGCACGTTTGCCGGTAGCCGCGTCGAAGAACAGGCGTTTGATTTCACCTGGATGCCGGGCGAACAGCATCGAAACCGCCTGCCACCCGCAGATGTTCAGTTCCTTGGTCTTGGAATTAAAGTTGGGTTTCATAGCTTGGTGGTACCGACGACTGTGAATTCCTCCCGGTCGTGGTAGAGGTGGCGGATGCGCAGATCGGTCGCGTGGGTCATGTACGGCGAAGTGACGGCGCGGATTTCTCGGAGCAACGCGAGCGAGTCGACGTGGCCGAACTTCAGATTGATCACAAAACGCCGGCACCAGCCGTTGGTCAGCCAGGGTGTCACAATATTTTCCAGCACATGATTCGGCTGTTCCACCAAGTCGCAGAACATCCAATCAAAGACCTCACCTGGTTGCGGTTGAAATTTGAAGGCGTCCTCCAACCGGTGCTCGATGAGCGCATTATTCAGCGCGCCGCCTTTGAGCGGGCCGTTGTCCACGGCGATCACCCGCGCCCCGCGCTTCGCCGCGCTGTAACTCCAGCCGCCCGGTGCCGCGCCCAGATCCACCACGGTCTCGCCGGGCGACGGTTCGCGACCGTGCACGATGTAAGCTTCCTCGATTTTCAGATACGAACGCGAAGGCGCCGCCTCGTCGTCGGCCATGCGCCGTTGTCCCCCCAGCCACACTTCTCGAGCCGCGAAGAGGCGTCCGAAATCCGCGAAAAACACCACGAGTCCGCGCGCCTGGGCCGCGCCGCGCGGGAGCTCGGGCACGGCGAGTTTCGCTATCCGGGAAAGTTTTTTCCTGAGCAGTTCGTGGAAGGCCTTCTCCACCGCGCCCAGCCGCCGGCCCAAACCGGTGACTTCCGCAGCGCAGAGAAACACGCACGGCCAGGCCGCCTCGATCCGTTCGCCCCGGATGCTCTCTAGAAAATAATCAGCGAGCTGCTGCGCCAGCGCGTTCACCGACTCGCCCTTGAATTCCCGCGGAACCAGCATGGTCAGGTGGGGGAACGCCAGTTCGCCGACCGACTGCATGATCTTGTCCCCCGGCACCGCCTCGGCTCCGGCCCAACCGGGACCGCTTTCGTTGATGGTAAGCCCGTCAGCGCCCAGCTCACGCGCGAGCAAAGCCTCATACCGGTGCTGACAAAGAAATAGCATGCGCCAGATCTATCCGATCATCCCGCAGCGGGGCGACGAAAATCTCCGTGCCTTTTTTGGCGGGAGAATATTCACTGCGGGCCTTCCCATGCGCGCCCTGATTGCTTTCGACAAATTCAAGGATGCGCTGACCGCCCACGCGGCCTGTGAGACTGCTGCCACAATGCTCCGCACCAAGCATCCCGATTGGCAAATCGATCTTTGCCCGCTCACGGATGGCGGCGAAGGATTTTGCGAAACTCTCAGTCGAAACATCGGGGAGCGGACCGAGCCGATCACTGTTCGCGGTCCGGCGGGCGGGAGCGTTGTCGCTCCGGTCGGTTTTGTTTTGAATCACTCACTGACGCCCGCCACGCAGCAACGGCTCAACCTCACCGGACATGGCGTCCTCGCGGTCGCCGGGCTCGCCTCCGCCAGCGGCATTGAGTTGTTGCCGAACAATCAACGCGACCCGTGGCGCACCTCGACCTACGGCACCGGTGAACTGCTAAAATACGCCGTCCAAAAAAAAGCCGGAACCATTTTGCTCGGCGTGGGCGGCAGCGCCACCAACGATCTCGGGCTCGGCGCGCTCGCAGCCTTGGGGTTTAAATTTTTCGATGCACAAGGAAAGTCCATCCCCGTGCCAACTCCCGCAACCTGGGAGCGCATTACACGGATTGATGCGTCCGGTGCCAGTGCGCTCCCGCCGCTTTTCATCGCCTGCGACGTGACGAATCCTCTGCTCGGCCCCACGGGAGCCACGGCCACCTTCGGTCCGCAAAAAGGACTCAAGCCCACCGATCTGCCGCGTCTCGAAGCTCAGGCTGCACGAATGGCCAAGATTTTATGCGAAGCCTGTGGTCAGCCTTTCTCCCTTGCGGAGAAACCCGGTGCGGGCGCGGCGGGCGGAATTGCATTTGGCCTGATGGTCGCAGCAGGCGCGAAGCTCGTGCCCGGATTCGATCTCGTTTCCGACTGGCTCGACCTGCCCGCCCGGATCGCCGCAGCCGATCTGATCATCACCGGCGAAGGCCGTTTCGACACCACTTCACTCGGCGGCAAAGGTCCGGGCTCGCTCGTGCGCGAAGCCCGGCGACTCGGCAAGCCTGCGTATGTCTTCGCCGGCAGTCTCGCTTTGCCCGGCAAAGCGCAGTCGTCCATGAACGGAATAAAAGCCCACCCCATCACCCCGCCGGAAATGCCTTTGACCGAAGCCCTGTCTCGCACGGCGGAGCTGCTCGCGGCTGCGATCAACCGCGCGCTGTGAATAATTTCGTATTTCTACTCGCCAAGCTGCCGCGCGCTTCCAGTAATCACCCATCATGTTCCGCCGGTTGATCGTCGCCTCTGCGCCCGTCCTCGTCGCTCTCAGCGCCCTGCTGCTGGTGTCCGGCTGCGCGAGCAAACCCGAAAAACCTGCGCCTACGCCGCCGGTGGCTATCATCGTCCCGAAACCGGCCGCACCTGAGCCGGTGCCGGAAGTTCTTCCGCCGGTCATGCTGGGCATCGATGTGCTGGAAGCCGAGGGGTTCAAGGCCATCGCCGGAAAGAAAATCGGTCTGCTCACCCATCCCGCCGGGGTGAATCGGCGCGGCGAGAGCACCATCGATGTCCTGCGCCGCGCGCCCAATGCCAGGTTGGTCGCGCTTTTTGGTCCGGAGCATGGGATTTACGGTGATGAAAAGGCCGGCGAAAATATCGCCGACACCATCGACAAACGCACCCACCTGCCCGTGCTTTCGCTCTACGGAAAAAACCGCAAGCCCACGGCCGCGCAGCTCAAGGGGCTCGACGCGATGGTGATCGATTTGCAGGACATCGGCACCCGCTCCTATACGTTCAATGTGGTGATGGCCTATACCATGGAAGCATGTTTCGAACATGACGTGGAGGTGATCGTACTCGACCGGCCCAACCCTTTGGGCGGGCTCAAGGTCGACGGTCCGCCGCTTGATCCGGAATGGAAGAGTGGCGTGGGCGCATTTCGCGTTCCCTACGTGCATGGGCTGACGATGGGAGAGCTCGCGCGGATGGCGAAGGAGACACCCGGAGTCCTGCCAATTAGCGAAAAGGTCCGTCAACGCGGTAAACTCACGGTGGTGCCCATGCGCGGCTGGACGCGCAGTATGCGTTGGCCGGAGACCGGACTGAAATGGGTCGCGACCTCGCCGATGATACCCAATTTCGAAGCCACGGTAGGCTATGCCATGGTTGGCCCCGGCACGGAAATCGGCGGCTGGAGCTCGGGCATCGGCACCTTCTATCCCTTTCGCGGCATCGGATTCCAAAAGAAGACACCCGAGCAGATCATTGCCGAGCTCGGCCAATACCACATTCCCGGGATCCGGCTTGATCTCACCCAGGGCATCGGCCGCGACGGTCAGGTCATCCACGGTGTCTATGTCGAAGTCACCGACTGGAATGCCTGGCATCCGACGGAGCTTTCATTCTACATGATGAAAACCGCCGCCAAGTGGAGCTCGAGCAATCCCTTCAAAGCCGCGCCCGCCGACAAACAAAGCATGTTCAACAAAGTCGTGGGCTCAGGCGCCTGGTGGAGGGCGCTCACGACTCAGGGATCGAAGGTCGACGTGGCGAGCTTTCTGAAGAATTGGTCCGAACGCGCCGCCATTTATCAGCAACAGAGCAGGAAATTCTGGCTCTACCAGTGAAAAAATGCCGATGCCGGTGCAACCCGTAGGCCCGACGAAATCCCTGGTCAGGAATTGTCCCAGCCCGTCCGGCCTTTCTCGTTCAGATAAATACCTAGGAGCCGTCAGTTAAATTAACCGGCGAATTACGCCCTATGCACTTGCGCCTGAATTATCCCAAGTTCTACTCAGAGTTCCCTCACTGATCGATGATAAATTATAACGCCATGTGGACGTGGATGGATCAGCGGCCCTTGGTTTATTTCTGCTTGGTTGGCGGATTAATCACCCTGGCTCTGATCCTGGCGATCCTTCCGCTGTTGCGTGACCCTAGCGATGAAAAGCGAAGCCATGACTGGATCTGGGGCATTCTGATTGTGGCCATTCTAGCGGCCGGTCGCTGGCCGAGCATTTTATTGCCCCGGGAATTGTGCCCGGACGAGGGCCAGATGCTCGCAGGCGCACGCGCCTTGACGTATGATCCGGTTTTTTGGCGATCCGTTGATGGCGGCACCGCCGGCCCGATGGATTTCTTTGCCCTCTGGCCGGCAGCCGGGGTTTTCGGCTGGCAAACCTTTCTTACCGTTCGAATGACCGGGTTGGTTTTGCTCTCAATCACCCTTGTTGTCGCACATCAGTGCATGACATTAGTCCTCGGCAAGAAGATCGCTCGGGTGGCCAGCCTGTCGGCCGTTTGTCTTGAAGCCCTGACCATCGCTCCCGACCTTCTCCACTATTCGACTGAACTCGTCTCCATGGCGATGCTAACCGTTGCCGCGTATGCCGCGTGCCGGCGCTGGCTTTTTCAGCCTAGTCCGCTTTGGAACGGCTTGGGCGGACTGTTGCTTGGCGCAATCCCTTTGGCCAAAATTCAAGCAATTCCGCTGGCAGGCTGTTTGGGGGTTGGTTGGTTGGTGGCCGAGTTCTTCGCGGCAAGAGCGGATCGCGCGCGACGCATCACCTACCTTCTAGCCGGTGCGTTGTTACCATTCAGCCTGTTCGCGTGGCAGCTCACCCTTGCCGGAGAATGGAACAGCTTTTTCATTTCGTATATTTTGTCGAACATTCAATATTCGGGGTTCAGCAAGAGAACACTCAGTCAACTTTTGATAGCAATGTTCGAAAACTCCACGCAAGCGGACAGCCTTTTGGACCTGTGGGTGCCGGGCAGCTTGATCTGGCTCGTGCTCACGCTACGCCCGCGAATCAGCGGAGACCGGGCAATCCGAGGCTTCATTCTGGCTGGATGTGCCGCGACGCTGCTGGCGCTCTACTGCATTAGTTTCACCAGACAGGATTTTCTGCACTACTGGCAATTGGCCATTATACCTGTAACCTTCTTAATCGGAGCATGCATCGGCAACCTCCGCTCAGCCTCGCCTCAATCATGGCTGCAATGGAATCGGTGGCTGATGGCGACGTGTGTACTTGGCCTGGTGGGAACGTTGCTGGTTCATCGTGCGCGGAAGCCGAATCCGTTCATGGGCTTTCATGCTATATTCGAACAATCACCCCACACCGCTCTCTCCAGTTGCATCATCCCCCATGTCCATCCCGGTGATGCCCTTGCCATCTGGGGCTGGTCAAATTATGTTTATGTTGAAACAGGTCTCAGACAGGCCACCCGCGACACCGTGGTCTATATCTTTGTCGAAGCTGGTCCGTATCGTGATTATTATCGTCAGCGTTTTCTGAACGATTTTATCAACGCCCTGCCGGCGTTCTTTCTTGATTCAATTGGGCCCTGTTCCGCGATCTACCGCCGCGCGGAATACGCCCATGACCGGAAGTTTCCGGCATTGGCGGCAGTCATTCGCTCCCACTATATCCTGGTCGAAGAAATGAACGGAGCACGCCTTTATCAGCGGCAAGATCTGATCAACCGGTGAGTCTTTGCCCGAACACCTTGGAACCCGCGAGACGCTTCCCTCATTTTCCCTTGGCAAAAAAGCGACCAATTTTTCACCCGATGCGTTACCTGCAACGCCCCCCATGATCATGCCAACTCAGACGGAATCGCTTGCTGATCTGCGCCGGCGCTGTGTTGAGCGGCTGCTGTGCCTCTATCACACGGCCCATGCCGGCCACATCGGTTCCTCGCTGAGCTGCCTCGAAATCTTGGTTGAGCTATGCTTCCGGCGTATGACTGCGGACGATGTGCTAATCCTGTCGAAAGGTCATGCCGCCGGTGCCCTCTACACCACGCTGTCCCTCTCGGGCAGGATGCCCGAAGCCGCGCTTGAATCGTTTTATCAGGAAGGAACCTTGCTCTCCGCCCATCCATCCTGCTCCGGGCAAATCGCGGCCATTCCCTTCGGCACCGGCAGCCTCGGCCATGGCTTGAGTCTCGCATGTGGCACGGCCCTCGCCCAGCGCTTTACCGGCAAATGCCACCACGTGTATGCCGTCCTCTCCGACGGCGACTGCAACGAAGGTTCCACTTGGGAAGCCGCGCTCTTTGCGGCCCAACAGCAGCTCTCCCAATTAACGGTGATCCTCGACCTGAACGGTCTGCAGGGCATCGGTTATACCAAGGAAATTTTAAATCTGGAACCGATCAGCGACAAGTGGCGGTCGTTCGGTTTCACTGTAGCCGTCGCCGAAAATGGAAACGACTTCGCCAGTCTCGCCGGTGCCTACCAACAATTGCAGCATGCCACCGGCCCCAGTTGTCTGATCGCCCGCACCACCAAGGGACATGGAGTTTCCTACATGCAAAACAAAATGGAATGGCATTATCTGCCGATGACGGATGACCAGTATGATCAGGCGCTCCGAGAGAACGGCCTCGCTCCGCGCCACCCGGCAACTAAAAATCCAAACTGATGCGTGCAGAATTTTCCCAATGGATAGAAGATTTTGGCGGGCGGGAACCCCGTTTGATTTTTTTAACCGGTGACCTCGGTTATGGAGCCCTGGAAAAGGTTCGAGCCTCCCTCGGTCCGCGTTTTATCAACATGGGGGTAAGCGAACAAAATATGATGTCCGTGGCGGCCGGCCTAGCCAAGCAAGGCTTGAACCCACTCTGCTACAGCATCGCTCCGTTCGCCGTTTTTCGGCCGTTGGAACAGCTCAGGCTGGATGTCGGGCTGCATCGGCTTCCCGTGAAAATCGTCGGGAATGGCGGCGGCTACGGTTATGGTATTATGGGCGCCAGTCACCATGCCTTGGAAGATTTGGCCGTACTCTCGTGCCTGCCCCACTTTCTGTGCGTCGCTCCGCTCTGCAATTCCGATGTCGCCGGAGCCTGCGCCGCCTTGTTTCGCCATGAGGGACCCGCGTATCTTCGGCTGGGCCTGGGCCAATGGCCCGCGCGCCTGGGTGCATTGCCTGCGTTTCAACCGATTCGTCGGTTAATTACAGCGAAAGAGTCGCGGCCCAAATTGACGGTTGCCGGCATTGGACCGGTGTTGCTCAACACCCTGCCGTGGCTTCAAGAAAATGGACAGGCCGACCTCTTTGCCATTTCCCAGCTACCCTTGCCGTCACTCATGGCCGAATTTGTTCAAAGCGTGGCCGCCTCCGGCCAACTGCTCGTCGTCGAGGAACATGTGGCCCGAGGTGGCTTGGGCGAGCACCTCGCCGGCCACTTGGCGCGCGAAGGCGTGTCCTATCGGCTCCACCACCGCCACGCCGCTGGCTATCCCACCGGCCGCTATGGCAGCCAGCATTTTCATCAAAAAGAATCCAACCTCGACGCCGCGTCACTGCAAGCCACAGTAACACCGTTGCTCGCCTGACTCGCTTAAGTATGCCCGATACCCCAACAGCCCCTGCCGCCGCCGATTTATGGACAGATAATTGGACCGACGCCGATCGCGAGGAAGCGCGCAAATTGCAGGGTCCCATCTGGGTGGTGGGCGCCTCCGGATTCATCGGCGCCAAACTCTTCTATTCGCTCGCCCGGGTCCGTCCCGACGTTTACGCGGTTTCTCGCCAGGTAGAATCAAGCTGGCGCCTCCTGCCCTGCCCCTACCCCAATCGCATTACGCTCGACGTGACCGAACCCCACGAGGTCGATGCGGCCGTCAGGAAACACCGTCCGCGCACGGTGTTCAACCTCTCGGCCTATGGCGCCTACGAAAGACAGAAAAATCCGGCGCGGATTCACGAGGTCAACTATACCGGAATCCTCAACCTGATCACCGCCCTGCTTGAATCCGGTTGCGATGCTTTTGTCCAAGCCGGCAGCTCGTCGGAATATGGCCTAAATTGCACGGCCCCCCAAGAATCTGACGCCCTGGAGCCCAACAGCGACTACGCTGTATCCAAAGTGGCGACGTCGTACCTGCTGGGCTACTACGGCCGCATGAAGCGATTCCCCTGTGCGCATCTTCGGCTCTACTCGGTTTATGGTCCGTGGGAGGAGCGTGACCGACTGGTTACGACCTTGGTGCGACACGGCTTGCAGGGACAATACCCACCCTTAGTAAATCCCGCAATCTCACGCGATTTTCTGTACGTGGATGACTCCACCCGAGCATTTGTGAAGGCTGCGCTGATCACCTGTCATCTTGATCCCGGACGCTCACTCAACATCGCCACCGGCATCAAGACGACCCTCGCAGAAATCGCGGGACAGGTGCAACAAACCTTCAGCATTTCCGCGCCCCCGGTGTTCGGCACCATGCCGCCCCGCAAATGGGATCTGCCAGACTGGTACGGCAACCCGGCGCAAGCCACCAAGGTCTTGGGCTGGACCTCGCGCGTCTCACTGGCAGACGGTCTGGCGCTAACGGCTGAATGGGAAAAACTCGCCGCTCCGCGCGTCCGGTTTGGCGTAGTGCCCACCCAGACAGAGAAACTCTCTGCCATTGTCGCCTGTTATCGTGATCACCAAGCCATACCGATCATGCATGAGCGCCTCACCAAGGTTTTCACCGGCCTCGGCGTGGAATATGAAATCATCTTTGTGAATGACCGCAGCCCCACCGAGGATGAGGCGGTGATCCGCCGCCTTTGCGAAAAAGATTCCCATGTGTCCGGCATCTCCCACTCCCGCAACTTCGGATCCCAAAGCGCTTTTCTCAGCGGGATGGAAGTGGCCACGGGTGATGCGGTCATTCTGCTCGATGGCGATTTGCAGGACACGCCTGAAACCATCGCGGCGTTTTATGCTGAATGGAAAAAAGGCAACGACGTGGTCTATGGCGTGCGGGTCAAACGCGAGGCTACTTGGTACATGCAGGTCCTCTACAAGGCATTTTACCGGGTGCTGCATCACCTTTCAGACGTGGAAATCCCAGTGGATGCCGGAGATTTTTCCCTGATCGATCGCAAGGCGGTCGATCACCTCCTCAAGTTCCCCGAGCGGGATGCGTTCATCCGGGGTTTGCGGGCGTGGATTGGCTTCAGGCAAATCGGCGTACCCTATCTCAGACCCGAGCGCATGTTCGGTCGGTCCACGAACAACTTCCTGAAAAATATCTGGTGGGCAAAGAAGGCGATCTTCTCCTTCAGCGTGAAACCACTGCACTACATGCAAGGACTGGGCTTTGTGATCTTTCTCCTCAGCATGGCGCTGTCCCTGTTTTACCTGAGCTACTATGTCCTTCATCCCCCCGCCGGCGCCAAAGGCATCACCACCATCGTCCTCCTCGTGCTCGGTCTGGGCGGAATCCAATTGTTCTCCCTGAGCATTTTGGGCGATTACCTCGGAAAGATTCTTGAGGAAACCAAGGGACGCCCCCGTTTCATCCGGGCCCGAATATTCAAGGGCCAGAGCGTGCTCACCGGCGAAAGCGACATGCGTGACTACATGGCCGAGATTAGACAGAGCCTGAGCGAGCGTACACGGTGATCCGCACCCGACAAACGCGAAGAATCGAAGCGTCCCCTATTGATCCAACATTCCCGTCCGCTCCGACACCAACTTCAGCCTCCCCACTATGGCCAGCATCATCGACGAACGGGGCTACAACCAAAGTTTTCAGTCTTCGCGGGCGCAGACCGCGCGGTTGCAACGGCGGGCGGAAGCGATGGTTCAAGAAATGCAGCTGCCGGACGCACCCGAAGAACGAGCCCTCATCCATATTCTGGAAATTGGCTGTGGCATGGGCGAGATGGCGGCAATCATTGCCCGGTTGACCGGTGCCCGTGTGACAGGAGTGGATCTCTCGGCGCGGTTTATCGGGAAGGCCCAAGCCCGCCATCGTTATCCGAACCTGAATTTTTCGGTCAGCGATCTGACCAAGGAATTTCCGGCATCCGCAACGGACCGCTATCATTACATTGTGGGCAACGGAATCCTACATCATCTGTATCATCATTTGGACACGTTTTTCCTGGTGCTTCAGCGCTGGCTGGCACCGGGCGGGCAGCTGATTTTCTGGGAGCCCAATCTTTGGAATCCCTATATATTTTTGATTTTTTCCGTCCCGCCTCTGCGTCGCCTCGCTAAACTCGAACCCGATGAGATGGCATTTACGAAACGATACATCAGCAAAAAATTGTCGGTCGCGGGTTTCGCGCCGGTTCAGGCCACCACTCGCGATTTTCTGCTGCCCAATACCCCAGACTTCTTGATCAAACCCACCATCAAGATCGGCGAATGGTTTGAGCAAACTCCCGGACTCAGGACGTTAGCGCAGTCGGTGTTTATAGTAGCCACCCGCCCAGCCGAGACAACGGGCTCACTGTAATCTCCGGCATTCTCCGAATCCGGACAGGCAAAGGTCACTCAAGGCTGAGCCTTGGCCGCGGAATTTTTCGCCACCCAGGCATTATATTCGGCGCGGGGCATGAACTTCAGCGAGGCGGAGTTGATGCAGTAGCGCAGACCGGTGGGTTTCGGGCCGTCCTCAAACACATGGCCAAGGTGGCTGCCGCACACGGCGCAATGCGTCTCGGTCCGGATCATGCCATAGCTGGTGTCGCGCGTCTCGGCCACGAACATTTTTTCCAACGGCTGCCAGTAACTCGGCCAGCCGGTGCCGGAATCGAATTTGTGTTTCGCATCAAACAGCGGGGTGTCGCAGCCCACGCAAAAATAAACGCCATCCGCATGGTTGTCCCAGAAAGCATTGCGGAACGGAGGTTCGGTGCCCTGCTGGCGCGCCACGCGATATTGGTCGGGCGTCAGCCGCGCGCGCCACTCGGCGTCGGTGCGCTGCACCTTTGCCTTGCTCATGTCGATCACCACGCGTGATGGCAGACCGCACGCGGATTTTTCGCCGTCGATGGCGCAGGCGGCCGGATCGTCTGCCTTGGGATTTTTGTCTTTCATGGTAGGTTTTTCTGCAGCGTAAGTGATGGCCGCCACCAGAGCAGCCAGAACGAAACTGACGGGGAAGATCCACTTTTTCATCGGGAATTGAGTAGGGAGTAATCAGGTTTGCCAAACATGCAACCGGCAGGGATGCCGGTGGACTGAAGATAAGAGCATCCAAAAGAATTTTTATTCCACCCTTACCGGCACCGGCCCATCATGGAATTCATTCACCAACATCTGGCCGGGCTTGATCCCCTTGGCGCGGGCGATTGGCCTGCCCTGCTCATCGCGCACCATGACATATCCCCGTTTCAAAGCCGACTGCGGGCTGGCCGATTCCAACCGTTTCCACAGCGCGAGCAGGCGATGGGATTCCAGTTGCACGCGTTTTTCGGGCGAAGCGGATGTCAGCCGCGCCCGGGCTCCGGCCAGTTGCTCGCGCCTTTGCTGGGCCGCCGAGCGCAAGGCGGCGTTGAGCCGGCCCGCCAGATCGTCGAGCCGCAGATGACCCCGCTCAATTGCAGCAGCAGGCGAGAGCAACCGGAGCCGGCTGCGAGCATGATCGAGCCGTTCGCGACCGCGATCGAGGGTGAGTTCGACCACTTCCAACATCGTTGCATCCGCCTGTTCGACCCGCTCGATACCGGCGATGAAATTGCTCGAGATCAGTTCGGCCGCGCCGCTGGGCGTTTCCGCACGCGCATCGGCGGCAAAATCACACAAGGTGTAATCGATTTCGTGGCCCACGGCGGAAATGATCGGCAAAGCGCACGCCGCCACGGCCCGGACGAGCGGCCCCTCGTTGAACGCCCACAGATCTTCGATGCTCCCGCCGCCCCGGCCGATGACGAGCAGATCGAAAATCCCCAGCGCCTCGGCCTGGCGCAGCATCCCGACCATCTCGGCCGCCGCGCCCTCGCCCTGCACCTTGGCCGGCAGCACAACCAGCCGGCCATGCCAGCCGCGCCGCATCAAAATACGGATGAAATCCTGCACGGTCGCACCGGTGGGCGAAGTGATGAAACCGATCGTGCGCGGCAGGAGCGGCAACGACTGCTTGCCGGCCGCGTCAAACAGGCCTTCGTCAGCGAGGCGTTTTTTTAATTTCTCAAATTCCTGCTGAAGGCGACCGGCCCCTTGCTCGATGAGCGCACGGGTGATGAGCTGGTACTGGCCCCGCGATTCGTAGACATCGACCTCACCGTAAGCCAGCACCTGCAACCCGTCGCGCAGTTGTACGCTCTGGCGGGCGGCATCACCCCGAAACATCACGCATGCGAGCTGGGCCCCCGTGTCTTTCAGGGAAAAATAAACGTGGCCGCTGGACTGCATCCGCAAATTCGACACCTCGCCACGCACCCAGCAAGGAGGGAGCCCGCCCTTGAGCAGATCTTTCACCCGGCGTGTGAACTCCGTGACGGTCTGCACGCGACCCGCATCGTCGAGGGGAATGCTGTCGGGGGTTTTCACGCCGCCTTTTTCTTGCCGTAGTGCTTTCGCAGGAGATGAACGATCAGCACCACTGCCACCAATATGCTCAGTCCGAAAAACGCGAGCTGGCCCCTGCCCTCAAGAATGGCTTTCCCGAAAATGATAAACGGACTGGCGTAGGCCATCGCCACGATCCAGGAAATGAACATGTAGGTGCTGAATTTTATCCGGGCCATTCCCAGCAGATAGCTTTGGATGCAGAATGGCGGGCCGGGCGTGATCCGAAGCAACAGCGTCACCTCGACCTGCTCAGCGGGGACAACCACTGGAATCCGATATTTTGTCCGACTGATTAATTGTTCCAACCACGGGCGCAGACCATAACGCGCAAGCCAATAAGTCAGGGCGATATTCACCAACAGTGCGACTCCGGCAGCAACAAGCACTCCACCCATACCCATCCGAGCAGCAAAAGCAGAGCCGGCCGTCAGGTAGAAAACAGAAATTGGAAAACCGATGGCCGGCAATATGGCCAAGGCGGCAAAAAATATCCACGGCCCGGCGTCACGGAGTAAGGCAATCGCCCCGTCGATGGATTCACGCACGCTGTAATGATGGAATTGAAACCACCATAGACCCATCCCAACAGCCAACAGCAAAGCCAGGACGAATAAGATAAATCTCAGATCAAACCAGCGTTTAGCCATATACCCCCACGATGCCCGGCATGATTTCTCGACGTCAAGGCCGCAGCCAATGGAGGAGCAAATAGAAATTTGCTCCGGTCATTGAACGCGCTTCTCAAAAACAGAAATTATTTGCGACATCCCTTAATCCCCTACTGTGCAAAATAATGAGCAATAAACGAAAACATAGATAGGCAACAATACCCATTTCACTAGGTTTATTACTTGATTTTTTCTAGGAAATTATATTCATAAAACAAATTAAGCATTTCTCTCAATTTTTTCATATTTCACGCACCAAGCTATCATAGGATTCGTCTAAAAAGGACCCTCACGACGACAAAACTCCAGAACGATTATCACGAACAACTTTCCAAAAAACTCAATCCCCTCGGAAATTTTGGGCATTAAAAAAATTCGATCTGCTCGAGCCACTTAAATTGAAAAATATCATTTCTGAAGCATCCATAAACAATACCACGTCAAAAAATTAAGGCGATATTCTCTCAATAATTTCGCCATCGGATTAAACCACGAAAGAAAATATCAATGGAATACATTTGCATAAGCTCTCCCCGGTTTGTTGGCTGCAAAACCCATCCTTTTGTTATGCCATTTTGGAAACGCTCTATCGATATCATCTGCGCCTTGATTGCCATGCCTGTTCTGGGCGTTTGTGCTCTGTTTATGGCCATTGTGACCAAGCTGGTTTCACCCGGCCCCATTCTGTTCAAACAGGAACGCATCGGCTTTCAGGGAAGACGATTTAAGATCTATAAATTCAGAACCATGTTTGTTTCGGCTGACACGGGTGTTCACCAGAGCTACTTCAAGGATCTGATGCAGACGAATGCGCCGATGACGAAATTGGATGCGAAAGGTGACAAACGACTGATTCCCGGTGGCTGGCTTCTGCGGGCCTCGGGTTTGGATGAACTCCCACAATTGATCAATGTGCTCAAAGGCGACATGAGCCTCGTCGGACCACGTCCCTGCATACCCAGCGAATTTGAGCAATATCTGCCATGGCAGCGCGAGCGGGTGAATGCGACTCCCGGCCTGACCGGCCTGTGGCAGGTATCGGGGAAAAATCGAACCACTTTTGATGAAATGATCCGCTTTGATATCAAATATGCCCGGAGCATTTCGCTTGGTTTGGATCTCAAAATTATTGTTTCAACCGTGCCTGCGCTCCTGCAGCAAATCGGTGATACTTTGCAGCGCAGAAAACCTGATCAAACCCTGCCCGTTGCCAGTCCTGAAGGCAGCTTCAAGCAACAGCAGATCACTGGCAACACCCGCTGATGTTGCGCTAATTGCGCAATTTTAACGATTCACGGGCTTGCTATGGTTGCGTGATTCAGTTTGTAAATCCTTCCATGAAGAAACCTATTTCTGTTGGTGTCGTTGGTTGCGGCTATTGGGGACCAAATTTGATCCGCAACTTTCGTTCTCTGGCCGACTGCCGCTTAAAATCCATTTGCGATGTGAGCGAAGATCGCTTGCGGCACCTTCAATCCCTCTATCCGGAACTGGAGACAGAAACCAAGTTTGATAAACTGCTGGGGGATGCAAACCTCGACGTCATTGTTGTCGCGACCTCGGTCAAGCATCATTTCCCCATGGCGAAAGCCAGCCTTCTCGCCGGCAAACACACGTTTATTGAGAAGCCGATGGCATCCTCTTTGGAACAATGCGAGGAACTCTGCGCCATTGCCAAAAAACAGGGTCTGGTCCTGATGGTGGGACATACGTTTCTCTATTCGCCGGCAGTACGAAAAATCAAGGAGCTGGTCGATAAGGGCGATGTGGGTGAAATCAGATATATCTCAGCGCGCCGCCTGAACCTAGGTTTGTTCCAGAAGGATATCAACGTAGCTTGGGATCTGGCCCCGCATGACATCTCCATCATCCTTTATATCATCGGCGAAAATCCCATCAGCATCAATTGCCGTGGTGCCGCCCACGTCACTCCTGGAATTGAAGATGTGACCACGATGAACCTGATCTTCTCCGAGGAAAAAACGGCCACCATTCAGAGTAGCTGGCTTGACCCCAAGAAAGTCCGGGAAATGACCATCGTCGGCAGCAAACGCATGATCGTGTATGACGACATTGTCGCGCAGGAAAAAATAAAGATCTTCGACGTTCGCGTGGATCGTCCGCCACACTACGATACGTTCGCAGAATTCCATTACGCCTACCACTATGGCGATACCTACAGTCCCTACATCAAACAGGACGAACCGCTGAAAACCGAGTGTCAGCATTTTCTGGACTGCATCAGAAACGGCAAGACCCCGATCACCTCCGGGCAAAAAGGCTTGGAAGTGGTGCGCATCCTTGAGGCCTCTTCGGCTTCACTGAAGTTAAAGGGCGCCCCCATCGACCTGCCCCCGATCAGCCGCGACGGTCGCGTTTTAAACGTGTCCAATCCGCCCATGAAATCTTCGAAATCGAGTCCTCCCATATCGGCGGGACGGACGAAATAACGCCATTTAATAAACAACCGAACAATTGAGCAGATGGCTGTTCCGCCACTTCGCTTCACTCCTGCATGAATCCCGTTCCGTCTCCCAATCAGCAAATCGCTCCTGATGTTAAATTGGGCCAAGGAGTGAAAATCTTTAGCTTCGTCAATCTCTACGGATGCGAAATTGGGGATGACTCAAAAATCGGCACTTTTGTGGAAATCCAACGCGGGGCAAAAATCGGTCGCCGCTGCAAAATCTCCAGCCACACCTTTATCTGCGAAGGGGTGATCGTTGAAGACGAGGTATTCATCGGGCATGGAGTCACCTTTACCAACGACCTTCTGCCGCGGGCCACAAATGCTGATGGCAGTCCGCAAACCGCCGCCGATTGGAAATGCGAAAAGACTTACATTAAAAAAGGGGCGTCGATCGGATCGGGCGCTACCCTGCTCTGTGGAATCACTGTCGGTGAAAAGTCCATTGTGGGTGCCGGAGCGGTCGTGACCAAAGATGTGCCACCAGGCATGATTGTCGCCGGCAATCCGGCCAAAGTGCTTCGTCCCGTCTGATCCGATTCCTTTTGTTTCCCACCCTTAATCCTTCCCTTCACTCCCTCATGTCATCCGTCAAAGTTCCCTTCCTCGACCTGAAAGCCCATCACGATCCCATTCGCCAGGAAGTCATGGTGGCGATGAACGCCGTGATCGACGAAAACGCCTTCGCGGGCGGCAAGTTTGTCACAAAGTTCGAGGAGGAATACGCGAAGTACTGTGAAGCGAAATATTGCGTGGGCGTGGCCAACGGCACGGACTCGCTCTGGTTTTCCCTCCTCGCGATGGGCGTGGGTCAGGGCGATGAAGTCATCACGATCCCGATGACCTTTCTGGCCACCGCCGAGGCCATCACCTATGCCGGAGCCAAACCGGTGTTCGTCGATATCAACCCGCAAACGTTCACGATCGACGTCACCAAGATCGAGGCCGCCATCACTCCCCGCACCAAGGCCATCATGCCCGTGCATCTCTTCGGGCAGTGCGCGGACATGGACCCGATCATGGAAATCGCCCGCAAGCACAAGCTGTTCGTCATTGAGGATGCGGCCCAGGCCCAAGGCTCGAAATACAAGGGCCGTCTTGCCGGTTCGATCGGCCACGCCGGTTCGTTCAGTTTTTATCCGGGAAAAAATCTCGGTGCGTGGGGTGAAGCCGGAGCCATCACGACAAACGATGCCGCATTGCGCGAAGGCATGCAGATGTACCGTGAACACGGGCAGAAGAAAAAATATTACCATGATGTCGTGGGTTGGAACGGACGCATGGATGGCATCCAAGCCGCGGTGCTGAGTGTGAAGCTCAAGTATCTCGACAAGGCCAACAACGGCCGCCGCCGGGTCGCCGCCCGTTACAACGGACTCCTGGCCGGATTGCCCGGCGTCGCTTTGCCGACCGAGGCCGCTTACGCCCACCATATTTACCACGTCTACGCGGTGCGGGTGGCCAATCGTGATGTGATTCTGAAGCAAATGGGCGAACGTGGCGTCAGTTGCGGCATCCACTATCCGGTGCCCGTGCATCTGCAAAACGCATATGCCAATTTGGGCCACAAACGCGGTGATTTCCCGATCAGCGAATCCTGCGCCGACTCTTATCTCTCGCTGCCCATGTTCCCCGAGCTGACCGATCAACAAATCGAGACCGTGGCCACTGAGTTCAAGGCCTGCCTTGCCCAAAGCAAGAGCTGACCCGCCCTGAGGCCAACACTCAACCCATGCCCACCGTCGAAGCAAACGCCAAGCAGGCGAGCGACGGTGCGGAAGCGCTGTTCACCGCGAACCGAAGGATTAAACCTGCAGAAGCGAGCCTGCAGGTTCGACCCGCGCGATCCGTACGAAGTCGAAAACGAACATGCTCACAAAAACCGGCCAAACCGGTCATCGCTCAGGCAGGACTCAATGATTGGCAGGCGTCCAGCCAACGAGCTAAGCCCAGCCTATTCGCCTATCGGCTAGTTGCATAGTATTTACCATAGACTCCGTTCTGTTGCAGCCTTACTTTGCGACAACCATTTCGAGCCCATACTTAATCTTTTCGAACACCCAACACTCATGGAAAACGTCACCTCCTCGGGCCCCAGCATACAATTGGGCGATATCTATTACCTTCTTTTCCGGCATAAATGGAAAATTGTCATCTGCACTTTGCTCGGTCTATGCGGGGCAGTAGCGGTGTATAAAACCAAGGCTCCACCCTATACCTCCGAGGCAAAACTTTTGATCCGCTATGTCATGGAAAATAAAAATCCTGACCCGGTCGATACGGCCAGCACCAAAATACCCACCGATCAGGGCCGTGGAGAAACCATCATTAACTCCGAAGTTCTGATCCTTAAGAGCCTGGATCTGGCTCAAGATGTCGCCCGGACCGTGGGCCCCGAGAAAATTTCTCCCAAGGCCGCAGCGGGACAGGAACTCGAATCCGCTGCCGCAGCAGTTTATCTTGGCCTGGACGCAGAAGTTGAACCCAAAAGCAACGTCTTGCGCATTGTCTTTTCCCATCCGAATCCCGCAGTCGTCCAGCCGGTGCTCAAAGAAATAGTGGATCTTTATCTTAAAAAGCACTTCGAAGTTCATCACACGAATGCCATGATGGGCGAGTTGCTCGCCAAGGAAACCGACAGGCTTCGCTCCCAGCTCTCACTCACCGAAGAAGAACTGCGGAAAGCCCGGAACAAAGTCGGCGTTATTTCTCCCGAAGAAGCCAAAAAATCTTACGCCGAATTAAGTTCTCACCTCAAGCAAGAGATATTTAGCGCCCAAGCCCAATTGGCCGAGCATACTGCGATCCTGCAGGAAATAAAGAACGACCTGCCCCCCGAGCAGTCGGACGACAAAGCTCCGCAAAAAATACCGCCCGAATCGGTCCAAGCACACAAGGACACGCTTTCCCGGATAGAAGCCCTGCGCAAACGGGAACAAGATCTTTTGATCCAATTCACCCCGGAGAATTCCCGGGTTAAAGAAGTCCGCACCATGCTGCTCGAGGCGATCAACAAGAAATCGCAATTGGAAACGGATTATCCTCAACTAACCCGCTTTGCCCAACCGACCACCGATTCAAATCGTGACCAGATGGGCAAGATCCGTGGCCAGGCGGTCGATGAAACGGCGCTCATTGCCTCCATCGAGGCTAAAATCAAAACGCTCCGCCAACAATATGACCAAGTCAGAAAAGAAGCCACCGCGCTCGATGAGATAGAGGGATCGATTGTGGAATTGCGCCGGCAGCAGGAGCTGGAAGAGAAAAACTACGTCGAATTCTCAAAAAGCCTGACGAAATTCCGCAGTGCCGATACAATGAATGCCGAAGGGGTTCCCAACATCAACCTGATCGAATCCCCGACGCCGCCTGTCAGATTTTGGAAAAAAAGTTTCCAGATGATCACCGCCATTGGCGTCAGCGGCTTGGTGCTCGGCCTGGGCTGGGCGGTGCTTATTGAATTCTTTTTTGATCGCAGCGTCCGGCGGCCCAATGACGTCGAGCAATCGCTCAGGCTTCCGCTTTTCCTCGCCATTCCCAGCCTGGCCAAAGGCTCGCAAAGAAACGCATTGCCCAATCCCGAGGTCAAACGGCTCAAAAACTCCGATCCCTCTGATACGAGCGAGACCATCGTGCCGCATGCCGAGGCCAATATCCTGAACCCCTATTTCGAAACCCTTCGTGACCGTCTGATCGCCTATTTCGAAAGCATCAATCTCCGCCACCGACCCAAGTTGATCGCGGTCACCGGCCTTGGCCGGGAAAGCGGTGTCAGCACCACGGCCGCCGGTCTGGCCCGCTCACTCTCGGAAACGGGTGAGGGCAATGTTCTATTGGTTGATATGACACAAAAGCATGGCGAAGGCACCGCCATGCCATTTTCCCACGGCAAAGCGATTGCCGATATCGATCATATCCTCGCCAACCAGACCTCGACCCAGGGAGAAAACAAACTCTTTGTGGTGTCCGAAGGGACCAGCAGCGAGCAGCTTTCCCGGCAATTGCCCCAACGTTTCAGCCAGCTCGTTCCCAAGCTCAAAGCCAGCAATTTTGACTACATTATTTTCGACATGCCGCCGGTCAGCCAGATCAGCGTCACCGCCCGTCTGGCCTCGTCAATGGACATGGTGCTGATGGTGGTGGAGTCGGAAAAAACCGATCGGGAGATGGCCCAGCGCGCCGCTGCCTTGTTGAGCAAGGCCAATGCGAATGTCGGTGTGGTGCTGAACAAAACCAAGACCTACGTTCCTGGAAAACTCTTCAAGGACCGTGAGTTCTTCCTCGATTCCTAATCAGCCCCGCTGTCCCGCGCATCGGAAACCTAACGGGACAGCATCCACCCCAGCTCCACTGCGTTCAATGCGCCTTGATCGACTTATCTCCCTCGGCATTATGCATCCCGTTCGCCGTGCCCTGGGCGATTCGCCCGGAGCCGGGCGTTGTTTGCCCATTTTGATGTATCACAGCATTTCGGATGATCCCGAGCCGGCCCACTCCCCTTACTACAAAGTCTGCACTTCGCCCCGCCGGTTCGCCGAACAAATGCAATGGCTCAGGACCGCCGGCTGGCAAGGAGTGACCCTCAGCGATGGACTCGATTTTCTGCATGGCAAAAAAAAACTGACCGGCAAACCGGTGGCGATCACCTTTGATGATGGATTCCGCGATTTTCACACCGCCGCCTTTCCTGCCCTGCACCAGAACGGCTTTTCCGCCACAATGTATCTCCCGACCGCTTTTATCGGTGATCATCGGCAGTCGTTTAAGTCCCGAGAATGCCTGACCTGGTCGGAAGTTCGGGAGCTTGCCGCCGCTGGAATTGAGTTCGGTTCCCACACCGTCAACCATCCCGTCCTGTACCAGTCATCATGGGCCGAGATCGAAACGGAATTAAGCGCTTCCAAAACCATCCTCGATCAACAGCTCGATCAGTCGACCCGCGCCTTTGCCTACCCTTTCGCCTTTCCCCAGGAAGACCGCCAGTTCACCGCCACCCTGGGTAACATGCTCCGGTCACTCGGCTACCAAAGTTGCGCTACCACGATCATCGGGCGCGCCAGAACCGGCGATGATTTTTTCACCCTGAAACGTTTGCCGGCGAATTCATGTGATGACCGGCCTCTGCTCGCGGCAAAAACGCGCGGCGCCTATGATTGGCTCGCCCTCCCGCAGGCCATTGCCCGCCGGGTCAAACGCCGTTCCAAACCCACCCGCGCCGTGGCCACCGTCTGATGGAACCCTTCTGCCACCGCTTATGCCGATGAAGTATGTTGTTATATCTCCGGTGAAGGACGAAGAACGCCACGTCGAGCATACGTTGCGCTCCATGGCGCAGCAAACCGTCAAGCCGGTCCGCTGGATCATAGTCGACGACGGTTCGCGCGACCAGACCCCGGCTTTGATCGCCCGCTATTCGGAAAATAATGATTTCATCCAGGTCATAAAGAATCCACCCGGCCAGGCCCGCCAGCCAGGCTCCGGTGTCGTCCGCGCCTTTAATGTCGGCTACGAAGCCGCCAAAACGCTCGACTACGATTTCATCGTGAAACTGGACTGTGACCTCAGCTTCGATGCCGATTATTTTGAAAAACTGCTGGAGCAATTTGCCGCCGATCCGAAACTCGGCATCGCATCGGGTGTTTACCTCGAGGATGTGCCAGCCCGTGGCTGGACGGTGATAACCATGCCGGAATACCATGCGGCCGGCGCGTCCAAAGTGGTTCGGCGCGCCTGTTTCGAGCAGATCGGCGGATTTGTCGCCTCCCGCGGCTGGGATACGGTGGATGAGATCAGGGCCATCGCGCGTGAGTGGCGGACCGGTCATTTCCCGGCATTGCAAATGAAGCATTGGAAACCGGAGGGTGCGGGTATCGGGCGCTGGCGAACGAACATCATGCACGGCGAAATCTACTACCTGACCGGCGGTGGTTTCATGTTTTTCATCCTCAAAGTCCTTCATCGGATGCGGGCGCGCCCCTACCTCATCTGCGGTCTGGGCATGTTCTGGGGTTATGTTCGATCTGTGCTGAAGCGCAAAGATCGCCTTGTCACCCCCCAGGAAGCGCGCTGCTATCAGAAATTGCTGCACGACCGGATCACCCAAAAAACGCGTGGACTGATGCAGGCACGAAAATAGCTTCTTAATTTCTCACCTATGTGCGGCATTTGCGGAATTTTCGACATTAACGGCAACGCGGTTGACCGTAATATTCTGGACAGGATGAACTCCATCATCCGGCATCGCGGTCCCGATGGCGAGGGCCAATTGATCGACCACGAAGTCGGCCTCGGCCACCGCCGGCTGAGCATCATCGATGTCGGTGGCGGCGCCCAACCCATCGGCAACGAGGACGGCCGGATCCAGATCGTGTTCAACGGTGAAATCTATAATTTCATCGAGTTGCGGAAGGAACTGGAGGGCTTCGGCCACCAGTTCAAGACCCGCTCCGACACGGAAGTCATCGTCCACGCTTACGAGCAGTGGGGCACCGGCTGTGTCAGCCGTTTCAACGGCATGTTTGCTTTCGCCATCTGGGATAAAAACAAACGCGATCTGTTTCTCGCCCGCGATCACCTCGGCATCAAGCCCCTTTATTATGTCCAGATCGGGGGCCAGTTGCTCTTTTCGTCCGAGATCAAGTCGCTGCTCGAACACCCTGGTTGTCCCCGGGAAACCGACTTGGACTCGCTCGCCGAGCTATTCACCTTTCGCTACGTGCCGTCGCCCAAAACGCTGTTTCGCGGGATCATGAAACTTCCTCCCGGCCACTGGCTGAAGGCCGGTCGGGGCGGATTCAAGATCGAACGTTTCTGGCATTGGATTCCCAAGGTCCGTGAAAAATGGAACGAAGCCGACCTGGTGGCGGAATACCAGACCCTGCTCGAGGATGCCGTGAAGCTGCAACTGCGCAGCGATGTGCCGCTCGGATTATTCCTCAGCTCCGGCGTGGATTCCGGTGTGCTCCTGTCGATCATGAGCAAGTATTCCAGCGGGCCGGTGCAGACCTTCACCATCGGGTTTGAGGACGGGGAAAAGACCAACGAAGTCGACGATGCCAAGGCCATGGCAAAAATGTTCGGCGCCGATCATTATTTCCAGATGCTCGGGCCCGACGACTACGTGAAATATTACGAGCGGTACATGTGGGATATCGAGGAACCCGTCGGCAATGAAACGGCCGCGGCATTTTATTTTGTGTCCCGGATTACGTCGACCAAAGTCAAGGTGGCCTTGAGTGGCCAGGGTGCGGATGAGCCTTGGGCCGGCTACGACCGCCACCGTGGCGCCAAGCTTTCCCGCATCTACAGCCAAATTCCCCGATTCGCCACGAAGGGATTCGCGGCGGTGCTGGATCAGTTGCCGGGTCGGATGGAAAAACTTAAGCGCGGCGTGGGTTCCTTGGCCGAGCCGGATATGCTGACCCGTCTGGCCAAAATTTATTCCTTCTTCAGTGCCGACATGAAATCGCATCTGTACACCGGTGCCTTGAAGGCCGGTTTTGATCGCGACCACTGGGGCACGCGTCACGCCTTGGGCCGGCTCCAGTCGGATGTTAAGCACCTCGATCCGCTCACGCAGATTTTATATGTCGATACCCGCGCCAATCTGCCGGATGACCTTCTGATGGTGGGGGACAAGACCTCGATGTCCTGTTCGATCGAGGGCCGGGTACCGTTTCTTGATTACCGCCTCGTGGAATTCATCGAAAGCCTGCCCCCCTCGATGAAATTGAACCGTCTTACCGGCAAATATCTGCACAAAAAAGCCTGCTTGAAGTGGCTGCCGGAGGAAATCGTCTTCCGTAAGAAAAAGGGTTTCGCGAATCCGATCGCGGATTGGTTTCGCTTCCGCATGCGGCCGTTCGTGGAGGACTGCCTGCTGAGTTCCGACTCCTACATGGGCCGTTATTTCGACCAGAAGTATATCCGCCGCATTCTGGATGACGACCGCGAAGGCCGGCATGAATATCGCCGGCACATCTATTTGCTGGTCTCGCTTGAACTCTGGCACCGGAGATTCATGAAGAAATGAAGAGCGGGCACCCACAGCAGAACGACCTTCACCCCGTAATGGTGTCGATCATCATCGTAAACTGGAATTCCAAGGAATATCTCCGGCAATGCCTGCTCTCGCTCCAGCGGCACTGCCCACGCCCGGACATGGAGGTTATCGTCGTCGACGGGGCATCGTTCGATGGCTGCGGCGAGATGCTCGCGCGGGAATTCCCCTCGGTCATTTTCATCCAAAGCGAACTGAATGTGGGTTTCGCCAAGGCGAACAATCTCGGCGCCCGCTCCGCCCGGGGAGAAAACCTCCTGTTGCTGAATCCGGACACGGAGTTTGTCGAGGACTCGATCTCCGTGATGCTGGCCGCCCAAGCCGGACTACCTGCCGCCGGAGCCATCGGCTGCCGGCTCCTCAATCGCGACCAATCCCTGCAGACGAGCTGCGTCCAAGCCTTCCCGACCGCCCTCAACCAGGCGCTCGATTCGGAGTTCTTGCACAAACTGTTTCCCCGCTCGTCGCTCTGGGGCATGGCGCCGCTCCATTCCGGCAGCGATCAGCCCACTCCAGCCGAAGCGATTTCCGGCGCCTGCATTTTGGTTAAACGAAAATTTTTCGAGGAGGTCGGAGGCTTCACCGAAAGCTACTTCATGTATGGGGAGGATCTCGATCTTTGCTTCAAGCTCACCCGCGCCGGTCACCCCAGTTGTTATGTTCCCGGCACCCGCCTGATCCACTATGGCGGCGGCAGCACCGGCCAGGCCGTAAGTAATTTTTCCACCGTGATGATGCGTGTCTCAGTCCACCAATTTATCTGGAAACATCATGGCCCGTTTTCAGCCCTGGCCTATCGTCTCTCCACCGCGTTCTCTGCGTTGGTGCGTCTCATCCTGATCTGTCCCTTGCTCCTTTTTGGCAATCGGGTGGTGAGTCATGGGCAGGGTTCATTGCGCAAGTGGTCGGCCATTTTGCGCTGGAGTCTCGGCCTCGCGCCGGAAGTCGCCAAGCCACGCAGCGCCGTCCCGGCTCCAGTCACTCCGACTCCGGCCCCAACCCCATAACCGAAAAGCCATCCTCATGTGTGGTATCGCTGGAAAACTTCATCTGATCCCCGGAGCGCAGGCCACGCGTCCGGAAATCGAAACCATGCTGCGCCCGATCCATCATCGCGGCCCGGATGGCCAGGGCATCCATCTCGACGGCCCGACAGGCCTTGGCCATGTGCGGCTCGCCATCATCGACGTCGACGGCGGCCCCCAGCCGATGACCAACGAGGACGGAACGGTGTGGATCGTCTTCAACGGGGAGATCTACAATTTTCAGACGCTGCGGGAAGACCTGCTCGCCCGTGGCCACAAGTTCCATTCGCGATCGGACACCGAAGTCATCATCCACGCCTATGAGGAATACGGCGTCGATTGCGTGCGCCATCTCCGGGGCATGTTTGCGTTTGCGATCTGGGACGCCAAACGGCACCGGCTGTTCATCGCCCGCGACCGCGTCGGCATAAAGCCCGTGTATTATTGCCAGACTCCGGAAGCGTTGTACTTCGCCTCGGAACTGAAGGCGATCATCGCCGATCCCGCCATTTCCCGGACGGTCAATACTCCCGCCCTCCGGCAATTCTTTTCGTTCTATTATCTGGCTGGCGAGGAAACGCTGTTCAAATCCATCCAGAAACTCGCGCCCGGCCACCACCTCCTCATCGAGGGCGGCAAGGTCACCGTGCAGCGCTACTGGGATTTGCAGTTCACCCAGGATCGTTGGGGCCGGTCATTCGATGAAGTGGTCGAGGAACTCTACGGCCTGCTCGGCTCCACCATCCGCGATCACATGATCGCAGATGTGCCGGTCGGTGTGCTGCTGAGCGGCGGCGTGGATTCATCCGCCGTGCTCAATTTTGCCGTGCAGGGGACGGACAAGCAGGTCAAGGCCTTCACCATCGGCTTCGACGGCAATCAGGTGGTGGACGAACGTCCCTATGCCCGCATGGCCGCGCAACGGTTCGGGGCGGAACATTACGAGCTCAGCATCACGGCGGAAGATTTCTGGAATTTCCTGCCGCTTTATGTCTGGCACATGGAGGAGCCGGTATGCGAACCGCCGGCGGTAGCCCTCCACTACATTTCCAACCTGGCACGAAACCACGTCAAAGTGCTGCTCTCAGGTGAAGGCGGTGATGAAGCCTTCGCCGGCTACCCTAATTATCCGAACATGCTCCGCTTGGAGCGGCTTCAGCGCAAACTGGGGCCGTTGGCGCGCAGTGTCGGCGCTGTCACCGGAATGGTTTCAGGGGTTCTCGGGAAAGCCCGCGAAGAACGCTATTCTTATGCTCTGGGGCGTTCGCTCGCCGCTCATTATTTCAGCCGGGCCTCCAGCCCGACGTTCCCCTTTATCCAGACGGCGAACCGATTCTTCTCGCCCGAATTTCTTGCCGCCACCTCGGCCAACGCCGCTCCCCGATTCATGGCCAATCTGCTGCGACCGGTCGAAAACTCCCCGCTGCTCGACCAGATGTTGTACGCCGACACCAAGACGTGGCTGCCCGACGACCTTCTGGTCAAAGCAGACAAAATAACCATGGCCAGTTCACTCGAATTGCGGGTGCCCTTGCTCGACCACAAGGTCTTGGAATTCGCCGCCTCGCTGGCACCCGAACACAAGGTCAAGGGTCACGACACAAAACGCGCACTCAAAGCGGCCTTCGCGAAAGTACTCCCCGAGGAGATTCTTACCCGTAAAAAGGTCGGCTTCCCCGTGCCTTATAGCCGCTGGCTCAGCGGCCCCCTCGCCTCACGCATCCGGGAAGTGCTCCTGTCGGAAAAGGCGCGAAGCCGTGGCTACTACAACCTCAAGGCCGTGGAGCAATTGTTGGACAAACACGAGCGCACCAGCGCGTATCCTCAGGAAATCTTCTCCCTGCTGGTGGTCGAGCTCTGGCACCGGAGGTTTACGGATGTTTCCCATTGAACGACCATTTATGTTTTTATTCACACGGTCGTTCTCCGGTTCTTTGTTCTGGCACGGTTGACGCCGTCTGCTCCCTGCAATATTCAATCAGAATGCCCAGATATAACCTCGTCGCCCATGGGAATTAGTTTTAAAGCACTTACCTCGCAGGCTGAAATCGCCGCGTTGGAAGCCTACTGGAAACCCCATCAATGGAATCCCAACGCCGACTGGGATTTTTATCATACGATAATAAAAACTCGCAAGGAAGTCGTGTGCCCCTGCGTCCTTGTTGCCTATGACGGGACCGAGATTGTTGCACTGGTCGCAGGTCGCATTGAGGCCACTTCCATGTCATTCGGTTTTGGCTATGCCAAGCTCGCCAATCTGTCGGTCAGACAACTGGTGTTGATCAACGGTGGATTCATCGGGCAGTGGGACCCGGCGCTCTACCGGACGTTTATGTCCTTTCTCCGAAAATTTATCGAGGAACATCAGCTGGACCTTGTACGGATATCCCAGGTGCGGCTGCATGCCCCGTTTCATGCACTTTTGATTGAAGGTCCGCGCCGGCAACGGGCCATTCCCGAGGGCGGTGAGGCACTGCATTGGTTAATGCGTCTGCCGGCGACCTGGCCTGAGTTTTTGCAAAGCCGAAGCAAGAAGCATCGGTATTGGATCAAGCGCCTGTCGAACATCCTGGATCGGGATTTTCCCGGCGCTTGGAGCATGCAGCTTCACACTTCTCCCGAGCAATCCCGGGAATTTTTGCAGGCGGCCGAAAAAATCGCCGACACCACCTATCATCGCGGATTGGGTGTGGGGATTCGGGCGGATGAACAAAACCTCCAGCGCTTGAAACTCGAGGCCGAACGAGGCCAGCTACGCGGATACCTGCTTACAATCAAAGAAAAACCCTGTGCCTTCTGGTACTGCTCAGTGTACGGGAAAACCCTCCATCTTTGCACGACCGGATATGACTCGTCTCTGCGCGACTACGAACTGGGAACCGTCCTGCTCATGAAGGTTTTCCAGGACCATTGTGGTTCCGCGATTGAGGTCGTTGATTTCGGCCTCGGCGACGCCGGATACAAGCAGAGGTTTGGCACGGAAAATTATAAGGAAAGTTCTTTCTGCCTTTTTGCCTCGACCCGCCGCGGAGGCATGCTGCGCACGGCCTTTGCGATGTCCGCCGGGAGCAACGCTGCTGCCCGACGCCTGCTCGACAGGCTGCGACTGACCCAGTCCCTAAAAACCTTTTGGCGGCAGCGACTCGCTGGACGAAAAGCCGCAACTGTTGAGGGTTCCGCAACGACGGCAAATGGGCAGCAACAAAAGGGCGATGAATCATGACCAATTTGGCATCCGGCATAAGATTCGGAACCCACCATGAATTTTGCCTGCTTTCCCCTTTTTCGCTCTAAATGAATTCGATCGGGTTACTCTTAGTGCTAGGTATTGCCTGTATCGTTCTATTTGCCAAATCACGTCGATGGGCGGCATTGGGCATGCTCGCCGGTGTGCTGTTCTTGCCCCAGTCTATCAGCATATCTGCGGGCGGGGTGAATATATTTGGCATGCGGTTTTTGGAAGTGATCGCCGCAGCACGTATCGTGACTCGCGGCGAACTGTCATTTCTGAAGCTCAATCGAATCGACAAAATCTTGGCCTTATTTTTCGTCTACAGCACCTTGGTCTTTATTCTCCGTTCCGACGAAGGAATTGCCTATCAAATCGGGTTGGCGGTTGATGGATTGCTCTGCTATTTCGCTTTTCGAATCTTCCTTAAGGACATCACAGACATGCTGTGGTTGCTCCGGGCATTTGTTTGGATCCTTCTGCCCTTTACCTGCCTTGTCCTGATCGAAAGCAAGACCCAGCAAAACCCGTTCTCAATTTTCGGAAGCGTAACCTATGGGGGCGATTGGCTGCGTGAAGGACGTTTGCGCTGCCAGGGCAGTTTTCGCCATTGCAGTTTGCTCGGCACGCTTGGCGCCAGCTTCATTTCGTTATACCTTGCAGCGATCGTCGGTCGCTTTGACCGGAAGTCCGCCTGGTTGGGAATCATTCTTTGCTTGATGATCGTCTGGGCTTCGAACTCCGGGGGACCGATCAGCTGTGTAGCGAATGTGGTGTTCTGTTGGATGATATGGCCAATTCGCCAGCATGTCAGGTGGGTCAGACGTGCTGTATTTGTCCTTTTCGTCGTTGCGACGATCACGATGGAAGCGCCGATCTTTTATTTACCTGCGAAAGTTAGTTCGATTACAGGCGGAGACGGCTGGCATAGATCCTATTTGATGGAAGTTGCCTATCGGGACTTGGGGAAATGGTGGCTTTGGGGTATGCATCTTCGTGAAACCATCGATTGGTTTCCTTATCACAATTATGGAACCGGCTTTGCCGATATCACGAATCAGTTTGTTGCCTACGGCTTGGATTCCGGACTGCCCTCGATGATACTATTCATGTTAGTGTTGGCTTTTGCCCTACAGGAAAGCGCTAAGGCCACTAAAGTAGCGGGAACACACCAAGACCCGAACATCAAATATTTAGCATGGGGATTATGTTCCGTCTTAATCATGCACATAGCAAACTGGTTCGGCATCGTCTATTTTGATCAAAGCTATGTTATCTGGTATCTGCATTTGGCGATGATTGGCTCGTTATGCAGTCAGGTTAATTCTGCAGACAACATAAAGCTAGAGCCTTTTAATGTCGGGACAATCGCCATTAGCAGCTCGTAGAATTTTGCCGATCACCCCCAGCGAGTTCCTTTGGATCAACTCCGAAATCTCAGTGTCTGCTGACTAGTGCATGAACCGGATGTTGGACCACAAAATAAATCTGCATGGGTTGCCCATAAATTTGATTACCGACAATAGACCAGACTTTACCGATCTATCCCTTGAGTGCCAGGCTCGCGGCCAATAATTGCACGACAGCAATTCATTCTCCCAATCATGTCGTAAAAACGGCACTAGGAATTTCCCCGGAAATGCATCAATTAAACACATGTATTAAAAAATTTGTTCCGTTCCACGAAGACGAGAAGCACTACCGACCGCACAGTTCAGCATCGCACCGATGCCAAGCCAAGGTGGTGAAACAAAAAGCCAACTCAGTGCTGTCGATTTGCATTATTTTCCTTGGGCCTGCGAGGGGCAGGGCATCTTCACGAATAATTTGTGATAAATTCCCCAAAAAATCACTTTGGATGGTTAATGGCTGTATATTGATGCAAAAAATCCGAGTACAAGAAGCAACAAAATGAAACCCCAACTAAAGAAAAAAACCGCACTCTTTGCGTGTCTTGCTGCTCTCGGCTTAGGCACATTGGCCCAGGCGGAAGATTTATATGTAGCACAAACCGCCCTGGGCACAGGTAATGGATCAAGCGCCGCCAATGCCTATGGTGTCGCGTTCTTCAATACCGCCAGCAACTGGGCCAGCGGGGCGGGCAAGATAAGCGCCGGTGATACCGTCCATCTGGTGGGTACGATCAGCACAACCCTCACTGTTCAGGGTAGCGGCAACAGCGGATCGCCCATTACAATCCTTTTCGAATCAGGAGCAAAATTATCCGCAGCATATTGGGGTATCGATACTGCTTCCGCCATTTACGCAGAAGGGAAAAGCTATATTGTTATCGATGGCAACTCCAGCGGCATTATTGAGTGTACAGCCAACGGGGACGCTTTGGCAAATAATCAGCCAGCCTATGGAATTACATTGAATGGAGGAAGCAACAATACCGTTCAAAACTTGACCGTTCAAAACATATACATTCACACCTCCGGGGTGGCCAACAAAGTGAGCACTTATGCGACCCGCTGCATTTTCGCCTCAAATATCAGCAATCTTACTGTAAGAAATTGCACATTAAAAAATGCGTACATGGGCGTTTATTTATTGGCTAACGGAATGACCATTCCCAATGGCTTGGTGGAACGTAACACCATCGCACAATGTTCTACCGCAGTTGTAGCCGCATGCGGAGGATTAGCCGGCGACTCAATCACTAATTTTGTTATGCGTTATAATGATGTGTCAATGGGCGGGAATTGGTATGAAGCGGCAGACCTCAACCACATTGATGGTATTCATACATGGACCGGAGCTGGCACGATGTCGGCATTGAATATTTACGGAAACTATTTTCACGGGAATCCCAGCGCAAACTGCACTGCTCCCATTTACCTTACGGACAACCTGACAACGTGTTTTGTTTATAACAACCTCCTTGTTGGAAACACAACTCAACCAGCCGAAGGGTATATCAATTTGAATTTAACCGGCACTTCCGATGCCTACATCCTCAACAATACCATTGTGGGTTTAGGAACGACCAGTTCGGGGGGAAATGGCATTGCCGTAGACCCATCGCGCTCCGGCAACAGAGTTCACCTTTTTAACAATATTATTTCCAACTGTTTTGTCGGATTTTATGATGGCTCTGCGGCTGCTTCTTGGGACAGCGATTATAACACTATCTATAACTGTGGCAGCATTGGCTGCCGCACTTCATTCATATCATCCTTAGCCGCATGGCAATCCGCCATCGGAGGAGATAATAATAGTTCGATAAGTTCTCCGAACCTTTCCCCTACATATTTCGTGCCCGTTCCAACCAGTTCAGCGATTGGTACCGGAAACAACTTATCGACGCTGGCACAAACATTGGGAATTACGTTAACCTACGATATCACCGGGGCGCTACGCACGACTTGGGATCGTGGTATGGTAAAATCCGGGATCTCTACATGGGCAGTCGGAGTCAACACTGCCCCAATTCTCCCGCCCAGTAACGGGCTAGTAATGATTACAGTGCTTTAGAACCCCTTATCAGTTCTATAACGATAGCGAAGGGATGTTGGTTTGACACTTGAAACAATCTGTTGCGGTATTGCTGGATTGTCTGGTTGTGAGGATAAAATGTGAAAGTAGGCAACATAGCCTGACATTCATTGGTCCTATTACCGGTTGTCTCATGGCCGATCTTTTAAATGGGTCGATGTCCCATGGCCGATCGGCTAAGGCAAATAAATTGTTCTAGCATTGAATGCATCAATTTGTCCCTCCATCCTTACCTTAAGCAATTAATCAAACTGAATTCGAGCCCTTCTCTCTTATCGTCACGTAATTTCCTAAAATTCACCGGTAGAAATCACGACAATGAAAACCAATTTCCTAAATACACTCGTTATATTTTCGACGTTCTGCATGTGTTCCCAAATTTATGCTGATCCAATCGCCAACTGGACGGAGGATTCCAATCAAGGGTTCTCACTGCATCTTTCCGGCAATCTTTCAACCGCAGCCAATGGCAACGGACAGCTATGGAATGGCTCTTTTCTTTCACCCACGGGCGACTGGACAATCAACTTTGGAGGCGGATTTGTACGACGGGGGTTGGGATTGGGTGATCCGACTCCAGACCCATATTATACATTTGTCGCCAATAGCATTAGCGGCGAGGCATTATCTGACGACACCGATCTTCGTCTTGCGACGAGTGGATACGCTTGCCGCAGTCAAACACTGTCGTGGGGCTCTGGCAGTGGCTGGGCTATGATCCTCGGCGCAGACAGCCAAGGATGGCAAGGTAGCACTTATATCACGTTCACCTCGGCAACAGACATATCGGATTTTGATACCTGGCAATGGCAGGCGGATATTTATTTAAGCAACCCATCACTAGATACGATTTCTGCTTCTAAGAGCGAATGCCTGCCGGTTCCGGATGGGAGCGCTTCAACCCTTTCCCTCCTTTGCATTGGGCTCGCCGGATTGCTTATTCAGCAATTGCGCCCTTATCTGATCAAACCCACATCCAATTAATTTTCGGCTTTCATTGCGCGTTATTCCTACTTTATCCCTCAAGCAAAATCGTACCCATTTCCCTGTCTACCGCGCATTACAACATTGTGACACGGCAATCGCTTGAATATCGCCTAAGCCCGCCAAGGACAAATTAGGCATGAGTGTCGCAAAAAAAACGTTCTTGGGGGGCTCGTTCTTGTCCGTGTCCGAGGTTGTGAATCAAGCGTGCGCTATGGTGCGCAATATCATTCTGGCCAGATTTCTGACCAAAGAGGATTTTGGCATAGCCGCTTTGCTGGCGCTCATCCTGACGTTGTTCGAAATGACCGGCAAGATGGCCCTAAGCCAGCAACTCATCCAATCGAAGTATGGAGACGAGCCCGCTTACGTCGACAGCATCCACTTTACTCAGCTTGTATTGGGTGCCGTGAGCAGCTTACTTATTTTGATGTGTGCATGGCCGCTCGCACATTTCGTGACCGGTCCCCAATACATCAGTTCTCTCCTGTTACTCGGTCTGATTCCCCTGATCAATGGATTGAATCACTTGGAGGTGTACAGACGCACACGGAAACTAAGCTATGGGCCGGTTGTGCTGGCGGAAATGATTCCTCAAGTGCTCACCACTGTTGCCGCTTGGCCGCTCACCGTTTATTTTAAAGATTACCGTGCAGTACTCTGGTTACTTCTTGGAAAATCCCTGCTTTCCATCGTTATCACCCATCTCTTGGCTGATCGGCGTTTCACTCCCCGATATCATCGGGATTGGCTGATCGAGAGCCTTAAGTTCGGGTGGCCCCTGCTCCTCGCTGGATTTATTCAGATGGGGAATTTTCAAGGGGATAGCATGGTGGTCGCCGCCAGATACACGCTGGCTCAACTGGGAGAATATTCCGTGGCTTTGACCATGGCCATGACTCCCAGTGTCGCGTTGCTCCGTATCAGCCATTCAATCGCCCTTCCCCTGCTGTCTGAAGTTCAAGGTGATTTAGCTAAGATTACCGAACGCTACGCCCGCTATGTCGAAATTATGGCATTCCTTTCCTGCGCAGCGACCCTCGGCATGCTTTTTTGTGGAGAGCAGGTAATCATTTTGTTTTATGGAACTAAATACACCGGTGTGGGTTCATTGGCGTGCCTTCTGACCGCAGCTCAAGGAATCCGGATCATTCGAGGTGCTACAGTGGGTGTCACCATGGCAAAAAGCGATACGGTCAATATTCTCATGGCCAACGTATGGCGTTTATCCGGCTTGGCTCTCGCTGCCCTAGTCGGCTGGCTGCAGGCGAGCATGGCTTGGTTTGCCCTTACAGCTTTTGTCGGAGAAGTGATCGCCTTGGTCTTCACGACCGTTAAACTCCACAAGCAACATGCCATCCCCCCGATGGTGACGATCAAACCAACCCTCCTCGCAACCATTTGCGTTCTGGTCGCTGCAATCTTACACCGGATTGTACCAATCGGCACTGCTTTATGGTGGAACTGGCCTTTGCTCATCCTGGCCCTAATATCTGGCTTTGCTGTTTTCATGTTTTTTCTGCTGCCGATGCGCTTCGCCTGCATCGGTTTTATTTTAAAACTAAACACCCGACTAGGCTCGCCTTTGCCCCAATCTTGGCTGAGTGCTAACACGCAAATTTAAACCACCTCATGCCGCTTTCGGCAAACGAGCCTATGCTCAAGCCGATCTTGCATGTTTTGGGGACAATTGAAGAACCAACAATTTCCAACAGTCTGTCGGCGATGGCAAATAAAACCACTCAATCCAATATTTCAGAACAGCAGCGTCCCCTCGTCGCCATTCTCGGTGCAACTTTTGAGACCGGCAACCATGGAGTAAGCGCCTTGGCCTCCGGGACCATTTCAGCAGTCCGGCACGGCCTTCCCCAGGCCCGGATTGTTTTTATTGATTATGGCAAGGAGCCACTTGTTTCAATTGAACCGACCGACGCGGGGGCTGTACAGGTTGAACTTATCAATCTACGTTTCTCAAAGCGGCTGTTGTTACCAAATAATATCGCCCGATTAATTTTACTCGCGGGACTGATTCGGTTGATCCCGGTCCGGACTTGGCGCCACCGATTGGCCAGTCGCAGTCGATGGCTCAGCCGGATTATGGCATCCGATCTCAATCTTTCACTGAACGGTGGCGACAGCTTCAGTGATATTTATGGGCTGTCACGGCTCGCTTATGTGGTCCTTCCCCAGTTACTCGTGCTTCTACTTGAAAGGCCTTTGATTCAGATGCCACAAACCCATGGTCCATTTAAGACGCATATCTCGCGTATCGTGGCCCGTTACATCCTGAATCGATCCACACTGGTTTATGCGCGAGATCATGAGGGGATCAACGTCGTGCGCAACCTTCTGGGCAATCAAGGGCGCACCGCCCGTTTTGCCTATGACATGGGATTCGCCCTTGAACCGATTGCCCCAAAAAGCGATTTGTCCGCACAGATTCAGGAGCTGAAATCCAAGGGTCCGTTGGTTGGCTTCAATGCCAGTGGTCTCCTCACCACGGGTGGCTATACCGGAGACAACATGTTCGGACTTAAAACTGATTACTGGCAACTGATCGACACCGTTCTCGCCCGCCTTCTCGCGCAAGTATCCACCCATGTTCTTCTCATTCCCCATGTTTTTGGCGGCGAGAACAACCCGGAAAGTGATGTGACGGCATGCAATCAAATCATGGAGCGTTATGGTGCGCAGTATTCAGAGCGCTTGCATTATTTCCCCGGCTACCTGGGTCATCACGAAATTAAATACGTCATCGGACAATGCGAATTCTTTCTCGGTTCACGCATGCACGCTTGCATCGGTGCACTATCTCAATGCGTGCCTAGCGTGGGCTTGGCCTATAGCCGCAAGTTTGCCGGCGTAATGGAATTAGTGGGTCCCGGAGCCGCAGTTCTTGACCTTCGCACTGCCGACATCAACGACATCGCCTCGACCGTTGACCAAACCTGGGCAAAACGAGACGCCATGCGTGCTGATCTTTTGCAATGCATGCCTGCCTTACGCCGCTCTGTCCTGAGTCTGTGCGAACAACCGGAAATTCAGAAATTAATCCTTCCCGGCTCAGCGTAGAGCAATTAAAAGCCTTGGATAAAAAATTCATGCGCGCCCAAACTACAGGTAGTGTTGCGAAAAAAAGGGGCGAGTCGCTTTTGTCGCCCATCCTGGTCGCGGCGTATCGGTTTAGAGCATGCCGGCCAATCGTCCGCCAAGCCATTGCGATATTGGAGGGGGGGGGCATGTATTCATCCAGCCTGCGCAAAATCCTGCAAAAGTATTATCAGGTCGAAGTTGGCATGTACAGTTATGGCCCTTGCCTCAAACCAGGGGTGCTCCCGCCCGGGACCACCATCGGACGCTATTCATCCTTTGCGGAAGGAATTAGCATCTTCCGAAGAAACCATCCTAAAGAAAGAATATCAACTCATCCATTTTTCTATAACCATATTCTCGGTTTCTTATCCCATGACACGATTCCTTCCATCGAAGCCAATCCACTCCACGTTGGCCATGACGTGTGGATTGGGTTCAATGCCACCATCCTGCCCGGTTGCCATCGCATCGGCAATGGAGCGATTATCGGAGCAGGCTCTGTTGTTACGAAAGACGTGCCAGAATTCAGCGTAGTGGCTGGTAATCCAGCGAAATTAATCGGCCTCAGATTCCCCCCTGAAACGACCAAAATGGTGGCTCAAAGCGAATGGTGGTCAAAATCGATCGAAGAACTGCTACCGGCCTTTAAAACATTTGCGCAACCGTTGAATCTGGAATCGGCAACCCTCCTGGCTCAAAAGCCAAATTCCACGGCGCTATGAGAAATAGCCAATGGCCGCGGCTCCAGTTTGCATTGAAAACAACTACAGCTTGACGCCAATCCTCTGGCTAAGCAACAGTTCCTGCTCAAATAGGGGGCGTAGTTTAATGATAAAACCGCAGACCTGCAAAGGAATGCTGATAGAGGTTTGAGTCCTCTCGCCTCCACCAGCCTGTGAGTTTTTTCTAATCCCGCTGCTTCATGAAATCCTGCACATCCGCCGGCACTGCCGTGGTGAGATTGGGCAATATCCAGCGAAACAGCCGTTGCATCTCCGCGTGCTGGGCAATCGGCACCGGGTTGAGCTTGTTTTCCGCCCCCCGACAAAAATATTTGAGTTTCCGGTTCTTGGAAGTGCCGCGAATGTAGAATTCCATCACTTTCAATTCAAAGGCGCTCACCATCTGCTTGGCTGAATCCCGCCAGACCGTCAGCATTGCTTTCGCTTCTCTGCCGCCATACAGCTCGACCCGATAGCCGGAATCATCCGTACTCTCGCTTTTATTGAGTTTAAACGAAGCCCCGATCGCCACCAGATCCACGAGCTGCCGATAAGCCCGCCGCGTTTCGCTTTCGGTCAGATTCAGTTCCAAACCGAACATCACATGATCACGATGCTCCTTCAGATGCGCCACCCGGCTGGGAATCACCAGTTGATAACGCTCCAAAGTGAGTTTCAACTGGCAGTCGTCCCCTCGGGCAGCCAATGCGGCCGGCGGCAACGCCATTTGGACCCCGGTGCTGGAGAAATTGACGAGCTGACCTTTCCAATCCCAGCCTTTGTCGTCGGATGCCTTGAGCGGGTTGCCAAAAGTATCGCGCCCCGTCAGGCAAAGGACGGCACGCAGGGGAAACGCCGGATTGAGGGCATAGCGGCTCTGGCGTCGTTTTTCGCGCGACGCTTTGCTTCCGGTTGCGGCATTCAGGATGCGCTCGAAAAACAACATCTGATTGGGAAGGAAGGTTGGTATTAACCGAAACGCAAAGCGGGCCCGGAGTCGGGCATGGCTTTGCATTCAATATTTCGTCACAAATGCGCAAGACTTTACCCCCACCCCCGGTCCTGATCAGCCTATCTACATGACAGTTAGAACACATTCACGGCTAGTGGTGGTGGGGCCGGAGCGCATTTTCCGGCTCAACTGTCTGATTTGTATCTCCGGGATTGCGCTGGCTGAAATGTTGGACTCAGTTGGACGCTTAATTCCCATGTCCGAAAAAGTTGAAAATGTCGTAATCGTCGGTACCGGCTGCGCCGGTCTTACCGCCGCCATCTACACCGGTCGCGCCAATCTGCAGCCTCTGGTTCTTGAGGGGGTGTTGCCCGGCGGACAACTGACAACCACCTCCGAGGTCGAAAACTTTCCCGGTTTCCCCGAGGGCATCGACGGCTACCAACTGATGCAGAATCTCCGCAAGCAGGCGGAGAAATTCGGCACACGCTACGAGAGCGGTTCGGTGCAGGGTCTCGACACGGCAAAGTGGCCTTACACCCTCAAGCTCGCCGATCGTGCGATCAAAGCGAAGATAGTCATCATCGCCACCGGCGCCTCGCCCCGCCTAACCGGTGTACCGGGCGAAAAAGAGCTCTACGGGGGCAAGGGCGTGACCACCTGCGCGACCTGCGACGGCGCTTTCTACCGCAAAATGGATGTGGTGGTTATCGGCGGCGGCGACAGCGCCGCGGAAGAGGCGTTGTTCCTCACGCGTTTCGCCAGCAAGGTTTATCTTGTCCACCGCCGCGACTCGCTCCGGGCCTCGAAGATTATGGCGGATCGTGCCACTTCGCATCCGAAAATCCAGTGTGTCTGGGACAGCGTGCCAATTGCCATCGAAGGCGTCGACCAGGGTGCGGTAAGCGGTCTGAAAATAAAAAACGTCAAGACTGGTGCCGAGTCCGTGCTGCCGGTCAAAGGCGTTTTCGTCGCGATCGGCCATGAACCGAATACCGGACCTTTCAAGAACGCCGTCGACACCGACGATCAGGGTTATTTTCTCCCCATCGGCCACAGTCAGGTGAAAACCAAAACCCCCGGCGTGTACGTCGCCGGTGATTGCGCCGACCATCATTATCGCCAGGCCATCACGGCCGCCGGCATGGGTTGCCAAGCTGCTATCGAAGCCGAGCGCTGGCTGGCCGAGAAAGAAGCCTGATTTCATCAGCGGCTGATTCATCCGGTATTCTGCCGGAGAATGTTCTGTAAGAGTGTCGCAAAGTGTTCCTCATCCCAAAGTTTAATATGAGGAATTTTCTCTCATAAGTTTGTTTCGGGATTACTGTATAACATTAATATCTATTAATTGGCATCTTATGGCATTATCCTCTATTTATTAGAATTATTCTAATTATCACTTGAAACTCAGTCCCAACTGAGTTCGTTTGATTATCCTCTATTTCTCCATGTCATCTCCGATCGAAAATCACGCCGCCCTTTCCGAACGTCTTAAAGCCTGCGACGTCCGCCCCACCCCTCAGCGCGAGATCGTGCTCAAGGTTATTTTGGAAAAACGTGACCATCCCACCGCCGATGAAATTTTCGCCCGTGTGAAGTCGCGGATGCCGACCATCTCGCTCGCGACCGTTTACAACTGCCTCGAAACCCTAGTTCAATGTGGCATCGTCCGGCAGGTAAATCTCGAGCGCGCTCCCACCCGCTACTGCCCGAATCTCCACGAACACGCCCATTTTCACGACGAAACCACCGGACAGATTCACGATGTCGACCTGCCCCCTGAACTGATGGCCCGGCTCCACGAAGTACTGCCGGCCGGCTTCAACGCCAACGTCATCGAACTGACTTTTCGCGGCCGTGCGGCCGGCAATCCGCACGGCACGAATTGAACAAACAGAAGCCAATCGGCGACGCCCAGGTCCCATAGCCCAGCCTCAAGATCCCATTTTCTCCATGTCCCAACTCGAAATCAAAGACCTCCACATCAGCATCGGTGACAAGCCCATCGTCAAAGGCTTTACGCTGACGATCAAACAGGGCGAAGTACACGCCATCATGGGCCCGAACGGCACCGGCAAAAGCACGCTCGCCAAGGCCATCGCCGGCCACCCGGATTACACAATTACGAAAGGCGATGTTCTCCTCAACGGTAAATCCGTCCTCGCGATGGAGCCCGACGAACGCGCCCGCAGCGGCCTCTTCCTCGCCTTCCAATATCCCAGCGAAATCCCCGGTGTCTCCATTGCCAACTTCCTCCGCGCCGCTGTGCAGGCCCGCATGGCCGAGGGCGAGGAACTCGATGCCACCGGCTATTACAAGAAACTCTACGCCAAAATGGACATGCTCAAGATCGACCGGAAGTTCACCTCCCGCGCGGTCAACGACGGTTTCTCCGGCGGCGAAAAAAAGCGCTGCGAAATCCTTCAGATGGCAATGCTCGAACCCAAGTTTTCCCTGATGGACGAGACCGACTCCGGCCTCGATATCGACGCCCTCCGCATCGTCGCCGACGGCGTCAACACCCTCCGCAAGGGTCCGCTCGGCATCATGCTCATCACCCACTACCAGCGACTGCTCGACTATATCGTTCCTGATTTCGTCCACGTCATGCATGACGGCCGCCTCGTGAAGAGCGGCGACAAAACCCTCGCCCTCGAACTCGAAGCCAAGGGCTACGACTGGGTGAAAAAAGAATTCGCCGCCGCCAACGCCTGAACATCTGAACTGTAGGAGCGGCTTTACGCCGCGATAAAGACCCTCGCCTGCACGCAGGCTCCTGCAACTCCCAGACCCGAAAGCCCAGACTCTTCGCAAAAATGAAACCACTCACTGAAATCGAGCCCACCCTATCCTCCGATGTCGGGACGGAAAATCCCGTCGTCGGCATCGATCAATCCGCCGGTAATTTCAGCTACAAGGTTGATTACGCTTTCGACGCCGGCACCGGCCTGAACGAAGACACCGTTCGCTACATCAGCTCGGTGAAGAAGGAGGCTCCATGGATTCTCGAGTTCCGACTCAAGGCGCTGAAGACCTTCCTCGACAAACCCATGCCCACGCATTGGGCGACGAAGGATCTTGAGAACATCGATTTCAGCAAGATCCGCTATTACCTCTCGCAGGGTCAGAAGCCGAAGCGCACCTGGGACGAAGTGCCCGACGACATCAAGATGACCTTCGAACGTCTCGGCATTCCCGAGCAGGAACGCAAATTCCTCGCCGGCGTCGAGGCCCAGTTCGACTCCGAGGCCGCCTATTCAAACATCAAGGAAATCGTGGCCAAGCAGGGTGTCATTTTTGTGAACTCCACGGAAGGCCTGCGTGAGCACCCGGAAATCTTCCGCAAATTCTTTGGCAAGGTCATCCCGACTGGCGATAATAAGTTTTCCGCGCTCAACAGCGCCGTGTTCTCCGGCGGCTCGTTCATCTACGTGCCACCCGGCGTCAAAGTCGCGCAACCGCTTCAGGCTTATTTCCGTATCAATGCGGAAAACTTCGGCCAATTTGAGCGCACCCTGATCATTGCCGACGAAGGCTCAGAGGTCGTGTACATGGAAGGCTGTACCGCGCCGAAATTCTCCACCTCCACATTGCACAGCGCCGTGGTCGAACTCGTCGCGCTCAAGGGCGCCAAAATCCAATACATCACCGTCCAGAATTGGGCGAACAATGTCTTCAACCTCGTCACCAAGCGCGGCGTCGCCCACGAGAATGCCGAGATCAAGTGGATCGACTGCAACATCGGCAGCCGCCTCACGATGAAATATCCCGGTGTCGTGCTGAAGGGCGAAGGAGCCCGCGGCGAAGTGCTCTCGATCGCCCTCGCCAACGACGGCCAGCACCAGGACACCGGCGCCAAGATGATCCACGCCGCCAACAACACGACCTCTAACATTATCGCCAAGTCCATCTCCGTCGGTCAGGGCCGCTCGACCTACCGCGGCGTCGTCCACATTCCGAAACACCTCAAGGGCTGCAAGAACAACACCGAGTGCGACGCACTGCTGATCAACACCAACTCCCGCACCGACACCTATCCCGCCATCTCCGTCCGCGGCGACCAGAATGCCACGCAGCACGAGGCCAGCGTCTCAAAGGTCAGCGAAGACATGATTTTCTACATGCAGCAGCGCGGCCTCACCGAGGCGCAGGCCATGAGTCTCGCCGTGAACGGTTTCATCAACGACCTCGCCCGCCAGTTCCCGATGGAATACTCCGTCGAACTGAAGCGCCTCATCGACCTCGAAATGGAGGGCAGCGTCGGCTGATCCACAAATCGTTCTCGTTCTCTCCGCCCGGGCTGAACGAAACAGAAGGAGGGAACGAGAAAGATTACGAGATTAAGAGAACGATTCAAATATGTCCTCCCCCATTCCCGCTCCGTCCGCCACCGAGCTCACCGGCTCGTTCACCCGAGAAGCCTTTGCCGCACACCTCACGCGCGTCGCCCACCTGCCCGCATGGTGGCTCGACCGCAAACGTGCCGCCTACGAACGCTTCGCCTCGCTGCCGATGCCCAAGCGCACCAACGAAGGCTGGCGCTTCTCCAATCTGTCCACTCTCACCCTGGATGGTTTTGAAGTCGGCCGCTACATTCCCACGACGCTGTCCGCATCTCCCTTCGCCCAAATCGCCGCAGCCTCGCTGACCCTCGTCAACAACACCTTTGCGTCGCGTACTTCGTCGGCCGCCGAAACAGCCGCGCAACATGGCATCATCTTCGATACGCTGCAAAACGCCCTGCTGCAGCACGCCGACCTCATCAAGGCGCACCTGCTCACGCAGCCGTCCAGACTCGGCTCCGACAAGTTCGCCGCCCTCCACGAAGCCTTCCTGGAAGATGGCGCTTTCATCTATGTGCCGAAAGGCGTCGAGGCCACGCAACCGATCAACATTTTTCATTATGCCTCCGGTCCTGGCGTCGCGGTGTTTCCGCACACGCTGGTGATCGCCGAACAAAACGCCAAGATCACCGTGTCGGATTTCTTCCGCTCGAAGAATCCTGCCGAAACCCATTTTGCCTGCGGAGGCAACGACCTCTACGCCGGCCACGGCGCGCAGGTCACCTACATCGCAATGCAGGACTGGAGCCGCCAGTCCATGTCCTTCCAATTCAATGCCATTGTCGCCCGCCGCGACGCCAAAGTGCTTTCCGTCAATCTCCACGCCGGTGCACGTCAGGCGCGGCACGAGAGTTTCTCCCAGTTGCAGGCGCCTGGCGCGCATTCGGAGATGCTCGCCCTCACCATCGCCCACGGCACCCAGGAGTTCGACCAGCGCACGCTCCAAATCCACCAGGCCCCAAACACGAGCTCAAACCTGCTCTACAAAAACGCTCTCCTCGACCAGGCGAAAACCATTTTCTCCGGCCTGATCGTCGTCGATCCCGACGCCCAAAAGACCGACGCCTACCAGAGCAACCGCAACCTGATGCTCAGCGACGAAGCCGAAGCCAACTCACTGCCCGGCCTCGAAATCCAAGCCAACGATGTACGTTGCACCCACGGCGCCACCTCGGCCCGCATCGACCGCGAACAGGAGTTCTACCTCGAAGCCCGCGGCATCAAACCCGCGCAAGCCCAGGAATTGCTTGTCTTTGGTTTCTTCGAGGAAGTCCTCGGCAAGATCGAAAACCAAGAGCTTCACGACCAGCTCTCCGCCATCATCCGCAAAAAATTCAAAGCCTGAGATTCTCCGCTGAGAACGCGGATTGGCGCTGATAGTTTCTGCCGCATCCGTGTTTTATCCGTGTAATCCGCGGTAAATTGAATTTCCTGCCTTTCTTTCTGCAGTTTATTTTCTCATCCCATGAGCACCGCCAACCGCGACCGCATTCTCTCCCGCGAAGTCACCGCCACGCAGATTCCCAGCGGCGATAAACACACCCTGTTCAAGGGCGACTCCGTCTTCATCCACCAAGTGCTCGGCGGCAGCTACACGGTGCAAACCTCGACCGGACTCTTCCGGCTCGACGGCAAGGACGCGGATGCCATTGGTGAAACCGTGACCGAGCATGCGGTCACCGCCGCTACACTCGCTGATGGTGCCCCCGACCCCAACGCGATCTGGGATCAGATGCGCAAGGTTTTCGATCCGGAAATTCCCGTCAACATCGTGGACCTCGGTCTCGTCTACAGTATGGAAGTCGCAAAGATCGACGAACCCGATGGCGGTTTCAAAGTCGATGTCGCGATGACGCTCACCGCGCCTGGCTGCGGCATGGGCCCGGCCATTGCTGAAGATGCCAAGGGCAAAATCCTCCTCGTCCCCGGCGTCAGTGCCGCAGATGTCCGTATCACCTGGGAACCACCTTGGAATCAGTCGATGATCAGTGAAGAAGGGAAGATGAAATTGGGATTGATTTGAATCCGGACTTTTTCCGTCTGAAGACCAAGCTCCTCTTCGTCTGTTCACGCAACCGGTGGCGATCCCCCACCGCAGAGGCCTTGTTCAAAGACCACGCACGTTACGAAGCCCGTAGTGCCGGCACTTCGGACAGCGCCCGGATCAAAGTCACCTCCTCCCATCTCAACTGGGCGGACCTGATCTTTTGCATGGAACGCAAGCACGCCGAACAATTGCACGACCGTTTCCCCGAGGAACTTGCCAGCAAGTCGCTCATTGTCCTTCGCATTCCTGATGACTACGCTTTCATGGATCCCGCGCTGATTGAACTGCTCCAGGACGAATTGGCTGCGCATATCGAGTTTTGATAAGACCCGTTGCAGCTAAAGGTTGCTCTTCAAAAACGCCCGCCAACCGCCAAAGGTAGTGATGTCTTTTGCGCCGGTGAGGGCGGCGGGTTCACAGATAAAACCTTTCACAGCGGTTCCATCGGCAAGTTGTAGCGTTCCGATGCCAAGCGGGGGCGGGATGGCGGCAACAAACGCACCAAAGGCTCCCGGAGCAAGCGCCCAGACTTCGATCTCGATTGGCGCGCCTGTTCCCGGCTCGCCGCGCACCAACCCTGGCTTGGGAGGAACGGTGCCAGCCAGTGCATACAAACGGTAGGCATCTGTCGTTCGGGTGGTGCGAAGCAAACGGGCACGGAGTGAGGCGAGCTGGCCGTTGAGCGGCTGACCGGTCAGATGTGCTCCGACCACAGCGAGCCGAATCTCATTGATACCCGCTGCTGGTGCCGGCGTGGCCGAGGCCAAAGCCAGTCCCGTGGCGCCGGCTTTGCTCGAAGTCGCCCGATGCAGCGCGCCACCAATGGCCGCAAGACGGACATCACTCCATGCCGGACCAAAGAGCGTGACACCAAACGGCAATCCATCGGGACGAAACCCGGTGGGAACAGCGAGCGCCGCGGTGTCGAGCAGGTTGGCGAAATTGGTGTAGGTGCCGAGACACGAATTGAGCGTGATCGGCTCAGCCTCGACCTGGGCGCGGGTATGGATCGTCGCCGCAGTCGGCAGAACAAGCGTCTCGACCTTCGTCCAAGTTACATCAGCTGCGCGCCGCAAGGCCGCCAGTTTGTAGCTGGCCTCGAAGGCGTCGACCGCCAGCGGTTTCGCCCCGCCCTCGATAATCTCGCGCGTAACGGGAAAAATCGCATCCGCGTGTTTAGCATGAAAGTCCCTCACGGCGGACCAGCGTTCCGCGACCCACGGCCCTTCATAAAGCAGGCTCGCGGAATCCCGGAAGGGAGCGAAATCAATTTCGATCCGTACTCCACCCAGTGCTTCGAGCGCACGCACGGCGCGCGCGAAACACTCCGGCGATTGCGCATCGCCAAACCACTCGAGCTGGCCGGCCACAGGAACGCCAAAGCGAAAACCGGCAGGAATGGCGACCGAGCCGTTTACACCAGCCGGGGCCGGGCGGGCAAAGGGATCGCCGGCATCAAAACCTCCCGCGATCGCTGTCACTGCTGCGGCATCCTCGACCGTGAGTGCAAAGACCGACACGCAATCGAGCGAACGGCAGGCGGGCACGACCCCGCTCGTACTCAAGCATCCTTTTGTAGGTTTTACCCCGACGATGTTGTTGAATGCAGCCGGCACTCGTCCGGAACCGGCCGTGTCCGTACCAAGTGAAAAACTCACCAGCCCGGCCGCAACGGCGACGGCAGAGCCGCTGCTGGAGCCGCCGGGGATCATCTCCGGATGAAACGGATTGCGCGGGACACCGTAGGGCGAACGCACTCCGACCAACCCGGTGGCAAACTGATCCAGATTGGTTTTCCCGATCGGAATCGCTCCCGCTTCGAGCAACCGTTGCACAACGAAGGCAGACTCAGCCGGCGTGTAGGCAAATTCCGGGCAGCCAGCCGTGGTCGGAACCCCGGCGAGATCGATGTTATCCTTGATCGCAAAAGGTATCCCGTACAACGGCTGCGCCGGGAGACCGCGCGCCTCGATCCGTTGGGCGTGCGCGAGCAACTCATCGCGCTTGAGCCGGTAGATCCACACCGCAGGATCGGCGTAAGAGTCGAGACGGCGGCAGATTTCCTCGACAAGCGCAGTCGGCGTCAACGTACCGGCAACATAAGCGGCCCTGAGAGCGGTAAGATCAAGGGGGCTTTGGGGAGTCATTGTGCCGAAACAAGCAGTTGCAATGCCATGGGTTGTTCAGGCTCAGGCCGACTCGAGCACGACCAGAGTTTCACCGGCATTGACGGGACGCCCTTCGATGCAGCGCACTTCGCGGACCCTGCCGGGGCGGCTGGCGCCGATGGTCACTTCCATCTTCATCGATTCGAGAATCACGAGCGCATCGCCTTCTTTCACCTCCATGCCGGGCGCAACGAGGATCTTCCAGATATTTCCCGGAATGTGGGTGGCAACAGCCGTACAACCAGCCGGAATGGCCTGTTCATCGACGGCCACAGCCGATTCGGACTCGGCGGAGAAGTTAAGCTGACCACTCTCCTCCCAGCGTTTGCGCTCGGCTTCGAACGAGGCCTGCTGGTTGGTTTTGAAGGCCGTGATGGTCCCGGCATGGGTGCCAAGAAATTTCTGATAGTCGCTCAGGCGGAAAATCGTCTCCTCAATCCTGAGCCGAGCTTTCCCCTGTGGAAAATCCTCCCGGAACTTGGTGAGCTCCGCGTTCGTGACTGGATAGAAACGAATCTGGTCAAAGAACCGTAGCAACCACGGCTTGCCGTCCGCAAATTCGACGGTCTGCTTGTACCGGTTCCACATCTGGCAGGTCCGGCCGATGAATTGGTAGCCGCCCGGGCCTTCCATGCCGTAGACACAGAGATAAGCGCCACCGATGCCCACCGCGTTTTCGGGCGTCCAGGTGCGGGCGGGATTGTATTTGGTGGTGACGAGACGGTGGCGTGGATCAACCGGCGTGGCGACCGGAGCGCCGAGATAAACGTCGCCAAGCGCAAGCACGAGGTAGCTCGCCTCAAAAGCGATACGATGCACCTCGGCCACGGAGTCGAGACCGTTGATACGACGAATGAACTCGATGTTGCTTGGACACCAAGGCGCATCTTTGCGGACAATCTGCATGTACTTACGGATCGCAAGCAACGTGGATTCGTCCTCCCATGAAAGCGGGAGATGAACGATGCGCGACGGCACCTCGATGCTGTCAACTGACGGCAGCTCGGCCTCGGCACGGAGCAGAATCTCCATCAAGCGTTCAAGAGGAAGTGCGCGGTAATCAAAGTGCAGTTGCAACGAGCGGATACCAGGAGTGAGATCAACGAGTCCCGGGATGTGGTGACGCTCCAGCCACGTTTGCAACGCGTGAACCCGCATGCGCAACGCGATGTCGAGCATGAGCGGGCCGTATTCGACGAGCAGATAGGAGTCGCCCGCGCGACGGTAACAGACAGCGGGGGCGTCAGGACGTTCGGCGATCTGGTGGAGGATCGCAGGCTCCAACGGTCCGGTCGGCAAAGGTCCGGCCGGTTTCGCGCGGCGTGAAGGCGCGAGCGATTCAATCTCTGCCTCCTGAGCTGTGGCGGCAATCCGCGCTTCCTCGGCAGTCAGCGCCCGGAAGCGAACTTTATCGCCAGGCTTGAGCTGGCCCATTTTCCAGAGTTCGCCCTGCACGATCGTGGCGGGACAGACAAAACCACCGCAGCTCGGCCCATCAGGACCGAGAATGATCGGCATATCGCCGGTGAAATCGATGGCTCCGATCGCGTAGGCATTGTCGTGAATGTTCGACGGATGCAACCCGGCCTCGCCGCCGTCGCGCCGGGCCCATTTCGGTTTTGGGCCGATGAGGCGAACTCCCGTGCGGGCAGAGTTGTAGTGCACCTCGTAGGCGCTCGTGAAAAGAACCCCGATGTCTGCCTCGGTGAAAAAATCCGGTGCGCCATGCGGGCCGTAGAGCACGCCGATTTCCCAATCACGGGTGAGAACCGGTTGGACACTCACAGGAGCGCGCAGCAACGGGGCTGCGTCCGTCACCCCTGCGGCCGTATGCCGGTTGACGCGCAGCACGTCACCCGGCCGCAGTGCCCGGCCGGAGTGCCCACCAAAAAGCCCGAGGGTAAAGGTGGCTTTGCTGCCGAGATAATCCGGCACATCGAAACCGTGGCGGATCGCGAGGTAAGTGCGCAGCCCCGCTCCTTCAACCGCACCGATGCGAAGTGTCTGACCGGCTTTGACGTGAAGCGAGCGGTGATACGCCACCGGCTTGTGGTCGAGTGTCGCTGGCATGTTGGCTCCGGTGAGCGCGATGATCGCCGCCGTGTTGAAACGGAGCGACGGACCTTGCACGGTCAGTTCAAGGCCGGCAGCGGTGTCGGGATTGCCCACAAGGCGATTGGCGAGACGAAAGGAACGTCCGTCCATCGGACCAGACGGAGGCACCCCCACATCCCAATAACCAAGGCGGCCAGGATAATCCTGCACCGTGGTCTGGGTGCCTCCTTCCAGCACCTCGACGGTCGAGGCGACGTAAGGCAAAGTGCTGAGATATTTGGTGGTCACCCCGCCAGCTCGAAATCCAGCAGAACCGGCAATTTGGCGGAGATAGTCGAGATTGGTTTCGAGACCGTGCAGCCGCGTATCGGCAAGCGCCACGTCCAAGCGGTGCAAGGCCTCGGCCCGATCCTCGCCTTTGACGATGATCTTGGCGAGGAGCGGATCGTAGAAGGCGGAAACCTCGGTGCCGCGCTCGACCCACGTCTCGATGCGGGCCGACGTTGCAAAGTGCACATCGGTGAGCGTGCCAGCACAGGGTTGGAAATTCCGGCCCGGATCCTCGGCGTAAACGCGCACCTGGATGGACGCGCCTTGCGCCGTTGGTTTCCAATTGGAGAGATCAAGTTCACCGGCAGCGGCGAGCAGCATCCACTCGACCAGATCGACGCCAGACACTTCCTCCGTCACGCCATGCTCGACCTGCAGCCGGGTGTTCACCTCGAGAAAATAGAATTCACCCGTGGCGTTGTCATAGACGTATTCGACCGTGCCGGCATTTTGGTAACCGGCGGCGGCACCAAGCCGAGATGCCGTTTCAAGGAGACGGGCGCGCTGTGCGGCAGTAAGACCGGGAGCGGGAGTTTCCTCGATAACCTTCTGGTTGCGACGCTGCACCGAGCAATCGCGTTCGCCCACGGAAACAACATGACCTTTCCCATCACCAAAAATCTGCACTTCGACATGCCGGGCGTGCTCAACAAATTTTTCCAGGAAAATGCCGCCTTCCTTGAAATTGTTTTTCGCGAGCCGGCCAACCGCAGCGAACGCGGCGGAGAGTTCCGCCGGCTTTCGGATCAGTGACATGCCAATACCGCCGCCACCGGCGGTGCTCTTCAGCATCACGGGGTAGCCGATGCGGGCGGCTTCGGTCCGCGCGTGCTCTTCGTCACGGAGCAATTCCGAGCCGGGCAGCAGCGGGACGTTATGCTGCCGGGCGATTGCCCGCGCAGCATGCTTGAGGCCGAACATCCGCATCTGGTCGCCGGTAGGTCCAATAAAGATCACGCCAGCCGCAGCACAGGCATCGGAAAACCCGGGATTTTCCGAAAGAAATCCGTAGCCGGGATGAATCGCTTGTGCACCCACCGATCTGGCAACGGCGATAATCTTGTCTCCATCGAGATAGCTCTGCGCAGCGGGAGCAGCGCCAATATGCACGGCTTCATCGGCCTGCTGCACATGCAGCGAATGTTTGTCGGCATCGGAATAAACCGCGACGGACTTTACGCCCATTTTGCGCAGAGTGCGAATGACCCGGCAGGCAATGGCACCGCGATTGGCAATGAGAACTTTGGTGAACATGGGGACGGGCGTGAAATTATTTCCAAATCAGGACTTCGATCGGCGTGGGATTGTACGCGTTGCAGGGATTGTTGAGTTGGGGGCAGTTGGAGAGGACGCACACGACGTCGCGTTCGGCGCGGAGCTCGACGTAGTAGCCGGGAGCGGAGACACCATCGGCGAAGGTCAGGCGGCCGTCGGGAGTGACCGGGACATTCATGAAAAAGTTGATGTTGCAGGTGATGTCGCGTTTGCCGAGCTCGGGACGCCACGCGTGTACGCCGCAGATGAAACTGTCGCGACAGGCATGCATGTATTCCTTGTCGAGCGAGTACCGCATGGTGTTGCTCTCGCGGGAACAGGCGCCGCCGAGCGTATCGTGCCGTCCGCAGGTGTCGGCAACGATCGTGAGGAGTTCGTCGCCCTGCGTGGAAATCAATTTTGTTCCGGTGCTCAGGTAAAGCGCCGCCTGACGCTGAATGGTGTCGGACGCACTGTAGCGGTTGGCCGGATCGTGCGCATCGTAGAACAGGGTGTCGGCGGCTTGGTTGCCCTCGACATCGACGATGCGCACGATCTGGCCGCGTTTGATTTCGTACGTCCACGGATCGCCGGCAGGAATCACGTGGCGATAGATCGCGTTGGCAGGGGAAAGAAGACTGGTGGTCATGGCGTACGGAGGGCGACGTAGTTTTCGGTGTTAAGGAAAGCGCGTTCGTTTTCCGGACGGGAGCGGCGGCAGGCATCGTCGGCCGCCGGAGGCTGGGTGCGGAAAACCTCCAGGCGGACATCGCGCGGATGATACTGCGGATCGGGATCAAGCGGGTGCTGGCAGGTGTTGAGCACGACCAGCGTGTCCATTTCAAAACGCAGCTCGATGAAATCTCCCGCCTTCGAATTGCCTGGAACAAATGTCAGCCGGCCCTCGTCGTCGGAAACCACTTTGCTGAAGAGATTGAGGTTCGGCACGAGGTCGCGTTGTCCGAGCCCCCACTTGGTGAGCTCGATGAGGAAAGCGTCACGGGCGTTACGATGGTAATCGTTCCGGGCGGTCTGATAATTTTTATCGCCGTACTTGGCGGTGACGAGCTTGGCATCGGAGGCGCCGCAGACCGTATCGTGCCAGCCCACGGTGTCGGCGGTGATAGACGCCAGCACGCGGCCCATGTCGGAGTGCAGGCAATACGGGTGGCGCAGATAAAAAATGTGTTGGCCCTTGAGGGTGTCGGGCAGGTTGTAGCGTTCGCTCGGGACATCGGCATTATAGAGCAACAGACCGACATTGGCGCCGGCCTCAAGCGCGGTGAGCCGGATAGTCTTGCCCCGGGAAATCACCCCCGACCACATCCCGGAATGGGTCAGGGTCTTGGTGTAGAGCGCGGCGGCGGGAGTGTTGTTGATGACGGGGTCCATGAAACAATAGTGTTACGTTTGTTTAATTTCGTGTTACGTCAAGATCCGAGCGTTTGTGATGATAATTTGGTCATGGGCGGGGAAACCAACGCGGCGGCCTCAGAGCAGCGGCGGCATCGCCGTGGCGGTAAGGCTGAGTTTGGCCTGCTTCACGCCCTTGCAGGCGGCCAGCCTGTCCGCGAGCTGACGCAGTTCGCGCGCCGGTCCCTGGACCAAAAGCACCTCCAGGGACTGGTCGTGCTCAAGATAGACGTGCATGGAGGTGACGACCATCAGGTAGTGCTGATGCTGAATATCGGCAAGTCTGCGCTGGAGATTCCGTTTCCGATAATCGTACACGAGACTGATGGTGCCAGCCATGCTCTTAGCACCCAGTTCGCGCGCATGTTCGGTCAACTGCTCCCGGGCCATTTCCGCGATGGCGTGCGAACGGTTCGGCAGCTTGCGCCGAACCACCATATCGTCGAGTTCATCGAGCAGATCGGCGGGCAGCGATACACTGAAGCGGGCAAGTTTGGGTTGGCGGCGGGGCATGGCGGAGGGAGGCAACACCTTGTCAGGTGCATCGGACGCGGCCAGAGGAAAAGCTGCGGGGCGCATGATCATTCGACGTCGTCTCCCACCGGGGTCAACCGGACGATCGGGAGTTTTTCCCTCGGCACATCGACGCGCGGATGAATGAGTTCCTCCAAACGGCGGCGGGTTGCCAAAAATTCCCGCGAGTTAAATTGGTCGGCACGACGCGGCCGGGGCACGGGCACCTCGATCACCTCCTGCACCTCACCGGGATTGGCTTTCAGGACGATGATGCGATCGGCCAGATAGATGGCCTCGTCCAAATCGTGAGTGATAAAGAGAATGGTGACATCGACGTTGCGCCAAATCTCGAGCAGGTGCTCCTGCATCTGCGCCCGGGTCTGCGCATCGAGCGCGCCAAATGGTTCGTCCATCAGCAGGACACGCGGATTGGGGGCGAGCGCCCGGGCAATGGCCACGCGCTGTTTCATGCCACCGGAAAGCTGCGAGGGATAGGAATCCTCAAATTTCGTCAGAGCGACCAGCCGCAACCACTCCAGCGCCTTCCCTTCCGCATCAGTGGGCGTCATCCCGCCCATTTCCAACCCGAACATGATATTCCGTTTCACCGTAAGCCAGGGGAAGAGCGTGTAGCCCTGAAACACCATTCCGCGCTCGGGACAGGGTCCGCTCGTTTCCTTGCCGTCAACCAGCATACGACCCGAGGTGGGTTCATCGAGACCGGCGATAATGCGGATCAAGGTGGATTTTCCGCAGCCGGAAGGACCGATCACACACACCAGCTCGCGACGATGGATCTTGAGGGAAATATTGTGCAGTGCCGTCACAGGACCGTTCTTGCCCCGGAACTTTCGGCCAAGCCGCTGAATTTCGAGAACCACGGGCCGTTGTTTCAGTTTCTGAAAACGTTCGGTCACGGCCGGTTCTTGCCGAAGGTAATCAGTCGATTGTACAAGAGAGTTCATGCTTCGATTACTTTAGCCGGGAACAGCCATTTGAAAAATGCGGTGATCTTGCTCGGCGGATGAAGCTGCCACGGGAAAAGCCTCCGGCCAATAAAAGCGAGACCCTGGTCGGTCATGAGTCCGATGATGCCGATCATGATGATCGCCGCGTAGACGTTTTCAAAATTCCGATACTTGGCCTGCTGGTTGATGAAAAACGTGATCCCGCTGCTCACGCCCACGACCTCGGCAACAATCAGGTAGGTCCAGGCCCAGCCGAGCAAGATGCGTTGATCATTGTAGAGATCGACCAGGCAGCTTGGCAAAATAACGCGCAACAAGAGCTGCCGCCGATTGGCTCCCAAAGTCTGTGCCGCCTCGATCAGCGCCGGGTCGTGCCGTCGCACGGTGTTCGCGATGACGAGCACCTGCTGAAAAAAAGTGCCGATGACGATGATCGCAACCTTGGGCGCATCATAAATTCCCAGGACGGCGACAGCCAAGGCGCCAAAGGCCGGCGCCGGCATGTAGCGCACAAAATCGATCACCGGTTCGGTCAGCCGCGTGATCGGTGGGTAGGCCCCGCACAAGATTCCGAGCGGCACACCGAACAGCGAGGAAACCGTGAAACCCAAGACAATCGTCTTGATGCTCAGCCACAAACTTTCATGCAGCCAGAGATCGCCCCGCAACACCGGCTTGGTTTGAAACGCGCTGTAGAATGCCCGGGCCACCTCGTGCGGAGCCGGTAAAAAAACAGGGTTCGCCGGGCTGCCTTCCGCGGCGTGTCCGCCGGCCTTGACGGCTTTGGCGTTTTCCTCCGCAAAAACCTCCCGTTCCACCAACAGGCCGGATTTGAACCACGCCACGTCGCCCGGAGACGACACCCGGATGAGCGGGTGCCAGATCCACGGCACATAGCTGACCAGCGCCCATACTCCGATCGGCAGCAAAAAGGACAGGATAGTCAGCGTGAGACGGAAACTCGCCGAAGGTTCTTTGCCGACGGCGAGCCAGCGGGAAGAGGGCATGGACATAGACGGGCGGACCGAGGCCCGGCGGGCAAGGATTACTTGGCGGCGGCGATCGCTTCAGCGGTCAGTTTCGCGTCGATATAGGATGCGACATCCTGAGATTCCTTATAAACGCTGTTCTTGACGTTGAACTCGTTCGCCACGCCCGAAGAGGCGGTCAGTGAGCCGAAGCCGGTCGATTTGCTCGCAATGATTTTCGCACTCTCGGCGAGAGAGAGGAAATGGGTTCCGCTGATAAACGCCGCATAATCTGCAGGAGTCGAACCGGTGCGCGCCGCCATGATTTTCACCGCATCGTCCTTGGTGGCGGGATTGCTGATGTAAGCCAGCACCTTGTTCCACACCGACACCAGTTTGACCCAGTCGGCCCGATGCTGGGCGAGACTCTGGGGCGAAACGGTGATCGTATCGTAAATCAAACCTGGCTCGTCGGCGCTGGTGTAGATAGCAGTAGAACCAGCCAGAGCCTTGAGCGCCTGTCCGGCGTTGGGCTGCCAGGCCGCGATGGCGTCCACTTGGCCGGAAGCAAGAACCTGGGGCGTCTGGGCGGTGGGAGTATTCACGATGGTGACATCGGCTTCGGTCAGGCCGATTTTCTTCAGGGCATTGAGCAACATGAGGTGCTCGACGACGCCCACCTCCAACCCGATTTTTTTGCCTTTAAGATCCTTCAGGGATTTGATGCCCGCTTTGGCTATGATCATGTCGTTGCCGTTGCTGTAGTCGGTCAGCATGATGATCACGTTCTTGGCCCCGTTCGCACCGGTGACAAGGGCGTCGCCGTTGGTGACCATGACTGCGTCAACCTTGCCGGCGGTGAAGGCATCCATCGACGGGCCATATTCGAACCAGAGAAATTCGGCATCCACGCCGGCCTGCTTCAGCCAGCCTTTCTGAATGGCCACTTCCCAGGCAACCCAGCCAGGCCAGTCGCTGTAGGCGATTTTTAGTGGAGCGGCTTGGAGAGAGGACGCCAAGGCGGTGAGGGAAAGAAGACTGAGACAGGTGATCTGACGGAGGAGGTGCATAAGGAGGGGGTTAGTGTTACGTTATGAATGGAGCGTGTTACGCCTCAACCGAAGCAAGCCGCATGCCGGATGATGCTTAAATTTCCGACTTTTACTTTTCACCCTCTCTCCAGCCAGCAGCGGAAAACCCCGACTTGGATGCTTCCCTGATTTTCTGACAAAAGCGTCATCAGACGGAGTTAAATCGTCAAACACTCTGCAATTAATCCATGTGCGAATAATCCTCCACTTCCCACCCAAACTTGTCATAGGCTTTTCCCGTGCGCCCCCAGATTTTTATCCTGTGTCTCTTTTCCGTGCTGGCTGCGATCAGTTGCGCCGCACCGGCCGACGATCTGTTCAATGCCCATGATTTTTCCGGCTGGGAATTTGTAACCTCACCTGCGACCGACATCGGGGCCGTCTGCAAAATCCTGCCCGACGGAGTCATCGCTGCGGCCGGCTCTCCCATCGGCTATATCACAACTATGGCTGCCTATAAAAACTATCGGCTTCACACCGAATGGCGCTGGCCGGGCAAAGCGGGCAACAGCGGGGTGTTGCTCCACATCAGTTCGGGACCGAAAGACCGGGCCTGGCCGCTGTGTCTTCAGGTTCAGACCAAAAACAAATCCGTGGGCGATCTGCTGCCCATGGCTGGAGCAGGTTTTGCCGAGCCGCTCGCCCCGGATCAAAAAATCCCCCAGCGCCCTCATACGGCGCCAGACAGTGAGAAACCCGCCGGCGAATGGAACTCCTGCGATATCCTCTGCCGCGATGGCACCATCGAGGTGACCATCAACGGTGTGTTGCAAAATAAAGTCACCGCCGCCCAGCCCGCCGCCGGCCGCGTTGGCTTTCAGTTCGAAGGCACGCCATTTGAACTGCGCCACGTGATGCTGGAGCGGCTTGACTGAATCGGCGCCAAGGCTGCAGATCAGTCAGACGAGTTTGTCTGACGGGACATACGACGGGTGAATCACGGCAGCAACTGGATCGGCGTAAGTTCCAAGCCGGACAACTTTTCAGCCCAATACCACGATTTTCCTCGGCAACTCCACCGGCGCCAGCAGATCGAAGAAGGCTGCTTCGACGCCATGGCAACGCCAGTATTTTCATATCAACAAAGGCATGCTTGCCCGGGTGATAACGGTCAGGATCGGAAAAAACTTCCATGCGTATTCCTGCGAACATGGCCATGGCGCACTCATTTCTATCCGTCAGGTTCACGGGCTACACCGCCAAAGAAAAAGGCCGGTCACCTGGACCGGCCTTTTTTATTGCACCGAGGGGGCGCTGACTAGAGGCAGAAGAGGCTTATTGCGTAGCGGCTGAAGCAACATTCCATTCGGTCTTTTCCAAACCGAGGGACGATTTGCGGTAGGTGGCGAAAGCAAGTTGGAAGAAACGCTCATTTAAGACTGAAGCGAATTTTTCGTCGAGCATCTCGGACAAGGTATTGTCATCCTTCAGCACCAGCAGATTTACATTGTGCCTGGTGTTGCCCGTGGTGGGCACCGCTTTCAGACGTTTGAAATCACTGTTCAGGAGGGCCGAAGGAACATCACCACCGATCACCACCACCATGTCATAGGTCCCGCTGCTCAAGCCCTGCGAGGCCTCTTGGGCACTGACCTCCACAGATTTCATCGGGACCGGAGTATGATAGCACATGCTGATCTCGAAACCCAAGCTGGCAGCCAGGGCTTTATGCAGACGCTCATTGGCGGGATTGTTTTGATCGTTATTAATGACCGCGATTTTCATGGACCGGGACGACTGGATACGCAGTACAGGCATATCATCCGCGCTGTGGGCGATGGTAGCCGACAAAACTAACATAAGGAGACAACCGAGGATTTTTGCAGTTTTCATGGGTATAACGTGGGTAAGAGTTGGATTTGAAGCTGGGGCTTATATTTTAAATAAAGGCGTACACCCCAATCTTAATCGTATTGATGTAGGTGTTTTTACCTACTCATAACATCTGGCTACCCAGTCAATGGGCTTGATATATAATAAGTTGTTTCATATCATAATTATATAAAACAATTTTCTTTGTCTGTTTTATTTAAGAACGTCGGTTAGTTATATTCCACTCATTACCGATTACTCCCATGATAACTCGTGTCGGCCAATTGCTCTGACACGATTTTCTCGATCACGATTCTTCAATGCTACTGATCCCATTCGCTCCAAGTCATTTGATTATGCAGAGGTGACTCGACAAAATTTCCCTGTTCAAAGGACCTAATCGCCCTGCGCCCTATGAATCTGCCAGACAAATTTTCGAGCTGTGAGTGGTCCGGCCTTGGACTAGATCACTTGGGAATTTTTCGTCCCCATTATCCGAATCTCTCATGAGCGACGAATTTTTCATGCGCGAAGCCATCGCGCTGGCCCACGCAGGTTCATCCGGACGCAGGGGCGGACCCTTCGGTTGCGTCGTGGTGCGGGAAAAAGAAATCGTCGGCAGGGGCCAGAACCTTGTCACCTCCAACAATGATCCGACTGCGCACGCTGAAATCATCGCCATTCGCGATGCCGGCGCCACGCTCAAAACATTTCGGCTCGCCGACTGCACGCTCTACACGAGTTGTGAGCCCTGTCCCATGTGTTTGTCGGCAATCTACTGGGCAAGGATCCCCACAGTTTTTTTCGGCAATACCAGGAAGGATGCCGCGAATATCGGCTTCGACGACGAAATGATCTACCAGCAAGTGGCGCTTCCGCCCGAGCAACGCGTTCTCCAGATGCAACCGTTGCTTCACAACGAAGCCATTGTGACTTTTCAAGCCTGGGCCGCGCGGCCTGACAAACTGAGGTACTGAGACGAAATCCTTCCTGTCCCAGTCATTTTATCCAATACAGTGTCTCTCCATGAATTTCCACCGTCTGGATCGTCCGAACGCCATAAAGACCGGAGTCGAACAAGGACCGGAAATCCAATGGAACGATCCCTCCAAGGCAATCACTCCCTCTCTGCAGTTTTGCTGGGCGCTAACACTCATCATGCTTCTGGGATTGGCGCTGCGCGTCGCCTATATTGATCGCGATTACTACAATCCCGATGAGCAGGTAGCCCGGGCGGTCGTGCAGAATCTGAGTTTCCCCAACCAGTGGGATACCAACTGGGTTCTTAGCGTGACCGAGCCATACTGGCGTTACGATCAGTATAATTTTTCTTCCTACCACTATCTTTTGTATTGCTGGAAAAGCCTGATCTCGCTGGTCGGCGTCGACTGGGTAAATCATATCGGTGCCTTGCGCGCACTGAACGGGCTGCTTGGCCTCGTTTTGATTGCTGCCATCGCGCGCGCCACCCGCCAGTTGATCGGTGAAATTGCCGGCATCTCCGCCGCAGTCGCCGCCGCAATTCTGCCGCTCCTGGTGCAGGATGCGCATTACCTGCGCTGTGAAGCGATGCTCACGGCCGGCGTGGCCACCCAGCTCTGTTTTTCGCTACGCAGCAACCCAGTCCCCCGATGGCTACTCTTGGCCGCAGGCCTGATCATGGGATGGATGATGGCAAGCAAAGCCACCATGGGGCTGGCACTGCCCCTGCTCCTGCCATTGCCATTTGCCGCAGCGGATGAGGCGCAAGTAAGTTGGAAGAAATACTTGGGTCCCTCCTGCCTGCTCGGGTTGGGCTGCATCTTGGGATTTGCCATTGGCGTGCCTTTCGGTGTGTTCCAACCGCAAAAGTACCTCTCTGGTTTGGCGCAATTGGCCGCAGAATACAGAATGCCGATGCCGCCCTATACGAGTCAGGATATGGCTCCCAGTTACCCAATGGCTTTGGCCTATATGATGGGTATCCTAGGTTGGGGATTTCTAGCGGTCACAGGCTTGGGCATTCTCCATGTTTTTCGGTTGACTGGGTGGCGGCGAGCCGGACTGCTGATGCTGCCGGTGGTGGCTGCACTTGTTGTTTTTGGCGGACACCCCCTCTTCACCGAACGCAGTTACAGCCCGTTCCTGCCGATTATGTTGGTATGCTTTGGCGCCGGCATACAATTCGTCAGCGAGGTCGATATCCGACAGTTTGCCGTCCTGCACAACCTTCGCCCCGTCTTGTTGGTCATATTGCTATTCTGCACCCTGGCGCCTCCCGTGATTTATTCCTGGCAAATTGTTTTCCAAGGGTTCTCGGGACGCGAACAAATCGAGAAAGACGCCGCCCTTGAACGGATTAAAGGCCCGCTGGGCGGAAAAACCATGGTTTTAATCGGAGCGAGATTTTCCAATAAAAACTGCCGGTCAATCGAAAACCTTGTCAGTAAAAAGGATGCCATACTCATCGTGATCATCGATTACTATGACACCATAACTCCCGCCTGTCTTGCAATTTTGCAGGGCCCATTTCATGCCCGCATATTGGGTCATCGCGAAAGCCTTTTCCCTGATTTGCCACCCTGTTCACTGCACACTTTTATCAGTCCAAGGCTGTGGTTGCTCTATCTTCCGGCGAAGTGACTCGCCTGCACCCTAGCCGTTCTGGCACAACAATCGATCGATGCAATCGCTCGCCGATCACTTGAATCGGTCCTCAGATCAAACCCTTGGCCCGCATGGACCAGACCAAACCCCATAGTCCTAGCACCGTTTTCCCAACGGGAAATACAGTGCTCGCCGAGCCTGCGAGCACAGCTTTAGCAAAGTCGTCACGCTGTTTTTTTGCTTTGCTCGGATTGCTGATGCTCTTGGGCGTGGTGCTGCGTGTCGCCTATATTGATCAAAATTATTCCAACCCGGACGAGCGGGTGGCGCTGGCGGTGGTCAAGAGCCTGAGTTTTCCCGATCAATGGGACACCAATTGGATCAAGAGTGAAATCGATGCGGGCTGGCATTACGATCAGTACAATTTTTCATCCTATCACTATCTCCTGTATTTCTGGAAAAGCCTGATCTCATTGTTTGGCATCGATTGGGCCGATCACCTTGGGCCACTTCGGGCCCTCAATGGGGTGCTGGGCGTGGTGTTCATCGGGGCCATTGCCTGCGCCACACGCCAAACGGACGGTGAGATTGCGGGCCTCGCCGCCGCCGCCGCCGCCGCGATTTTGCCTCTCCTGGTGCATGATGCCCATTATCTGCGCTGTGAGGCGATGCTGACTGCGGGGATGGCGATTCTGCTCTGGTTATCGTTGCACAATGCGCCAGGCCAGCGTGGCCGGCTTTTATCCGCAGGCTTGCTTGCAGGATGGATGATCGCGTGCAAGGCCAGCATGGGGCTCGCACTACCCTTGTTGTTACTCTTGTTGTTTACCTCAGCGAAAGGCTCACAAGGAAATAGGGAAAAGCACTGGCTTCCCGTGTCTCTGCTTGGATTAGGCTGCGTCCTGGGCTTTGCCATTGGCGTGCCTTGGGGCGTCGCCCAACCGCAAAAATTCCTCTTTGGTTTGGCGGAATTGGCGAAGGAGTATAACACCCCGATGCCGCCCTACACTCGGCCGGACATGGAGCCGAGCATCCACGCGGCGCTGGCCTATCTGCAAGGCACTCTGGGCTGGGGATTCATCGCGGTAACAGCCCTTGGTTTCGGCCGCATGATCCGAATCACCGGATGGGGGAAAGCCGGATTCATGCTGCTGCCGCTGGCCGCTGCCCTGATTGTCTTTGGGGGACACGCCCTTTTCACGGAACGCAGCTATAGTCCTTTTCTGCCGATCGCTGTGGTGTGGTTCGGTGTGGGAACTCAGTTTTTGCTCGATGCCGTCATCCGTCAGACAGCAATCCTGCACAATTACCGCGCGGTTTTGGCGGTGTTTTTCCTGACCGTCACCCTGGCCGTTCCCTCGGTTTGTTCTTGGAAAATCGTGTTTCAGGTCTTCTCCGGGCGCGAACAGGTCGAGAAAGATGCGGCACTCGTTCGGATGAAAGGAAATCTCAAAGGCAAAGTGGTACGGATGTTCAATGTCAGTTTTCATCCTGAAAATTATCGGGAAATAGCGTCCACCATAAAAAATCATGAACCGGTGCTGGTCGTGCTCGTTGATTATTATGATGCCATCACACCCACGTGCCTCGCCACGCTTCAGACGGGTTTTCACGGTCGAATCCTGGGTGTCCGCGAAAGCATTTTCCCGGACTTGCCGAGTTGCCAGCTCAACACTTTCATGAGCCCGAGACTGTGGCTGCTCTATATTCCTCCGGCCTAAACTGACGGTTCCAAAAGACTCGGCATTGCCCGTGAATTTGCGGATTGTCCGGCCCCAGTGCATTTTGGCAATCTGGGTCAACCCATCCTGATTTTTGAAAACGGGCATGGATCTATGACGGCTGTTCTCGGTTCCCGCACCTACACGCCGACATTGCAATCCCGAAGCTTCCGTCGGATACCCCGGCCCGATCATCACGGCTTGGCCACGCCGCGCGACATTCCCCTTTTGTCCATCGTGGCTCCTTGCCGTGCCAGTAAGGCATCCTGCTGATTAAGGGTTTGGCTGTGAGCTTCTACCGCTGAACCAAGACCACGTTTACCTAAATAGAATCACGGTGCTTAAGAAGCCGGCCTATGGTCCGATAGGCACGTTACGGAATATCTCTTCCTTAAACACCATGATCAAACCGTCCCTCTGCCAAGACTGTTTCCCGAAGGGTAGCGACCTGAAGCTCTCCTCGATCCCCTCGCTGGCAAGCAACCCTCGCCCACGCCTCCCTGCATTCAGTTCATGGGCCGCGCGCGGATATGGTTTTGATTTCTTTCCGCATCAAATCTCATGAAAACTCGCCTGCCACTCATAGCCATCATCTGGATGTTCAGCCAGATTCTGCCATCCGCGTTCGGTGTCTCCCCGGAAGCACAAGCCAAGATCGACGAACAATTCAAAATCTGCGCCGCATGGGCCGCTGATCCGGTCATAGTGGAAGGCGTCCGTGCTCATAATGCCTCTGTCCCTGCCGGCCAGGCTGATCTCACCCAGGACAAATGGCAGACCCTCGCGGCACTGGATCCCCTCGTTCGAAGCTTTGAAAAAAACCCCGTCGGCCAGTTCCTTAAATCGAAAAAAAGCGAAGGGGTCGCCGAGGCCTTTGTTTCCGATGCCGCCGGCCTCAAAGTCGGTTTTCTCGCCAAAACCACCAACTGGTGCCACAAGGGAAAGCCGAAACACGATGTACCAATGACCGGGAAAAACTGGCAGGGCCCCATCGAGCTTGATGAGTCCAGTGGGCAACGGCAGATCCAAATATCGGTGCCGGTTCTCGACGGAGGCAAACCCATTGGTTCCCTGGTGGTCGGTCTGAATGTGACCAGCCTGGCGCATTGATTCTGGACTCGGTTCCGGCCTCTCGCGCGGCCCGTTTCATCAGGGTTGGACTGCCAATCTTCATCTTCTCTCCAAGGCAATGCTGTTGCCGATGAAAACGCCGCCGCCATTCTCGAAAAAAATCACAAAAAGGACGCGAGCGCCCGGCGGTCGCAATCTGAGCGCATGGCTCGGAATCAGCCAATATGGGACGACCAGATTGCGGTAAAAGACAGGCCTACCCTGCCGCCACGCCGGACATCAGGCCCATGAGGCGAGTTTCGCTGAAGTCGGCGCGCAGGACCTCGCCCACCAGCCGGCCTTCGCGCATCACGAGGATGCGGGTGCAAAGTCCGATCAACTCGGGCAGCTCCGAGGAAATCATCAAAATCGCCCGGCCCTCGCAGGCCAGCTCGTCGAGCAACTGGTAGATCTCCGCCTTGGCACCGACGTCGATGCCACGCGTGGGCTCGTCGACCATCAGCACGGAGCAGTCGCGCGCCAGCCACTTCGCGAGTGCGATTTTTTGCTGATTTCCACCGCTGAGCGCCGCGACCCCGGTCTCTATCGTCGGTGCCTTCACCCGCAACCGGCTGGAAAATTCGCCGACCATGTCGCGCTCTGCGCTCCGGTTCACCCAGCCAAAACGCGTGAGCAAGGGCAACGCCGCGAGCGAGGTGTTTTCCCGGCAATTCAGCCCCAGCACGAGACCCTGGCGCTTGCGATCCTCCGGCACGAGTCCAACGCCCGCCGCCAACGCGGCTTTTATTGAACCGGGTGGCAGCAGTTTCCCCCGTATTGTCACCTGACCGGTCGCCTGTGGATCGAGCCCCAGAATGGCTTGGGCCACTTCACTGCGACCCGCGCCGACCAAGCCGGCCAGACCCACAATCTCGCCCGATCGCACTTGTAAATGGATATGCTTAAACCGACGGGGGTGGGACAGCTCCGTCGCCTGCAAACGCACCTCGCCCGGCATTCGGTTCAGGTGTTGCGGGGTCTGCACGAGCAGTTCGCGGCCGATCATCTGTGCCACGATTTTTGGCGGTGTCGTGTCGGCGATGCGCCCGGTCGAAACATGCCGGCCATCGCGCAGCACCGTGATGCCATCGCACAGGGCGAAAAGTTCCTCCATGCGGTGCGACACATAGATCATGGTGATGCCGCGAGTTTTCAAATCTCGCACCAGCCGGAAAAGTTCGCGCGTCTCGCCCGCCGAAAGCGAGCTGGTGGGCTCGTCCATGACGATCACCTGCGCGCCGGTGCCCACCGCCGCGGCGATCTGGACGAGTTGCTCCTGCCCGGTCGAGAGGGAGCCGATCAGCGAATCGGGATCGATGTCGGCATGGATCGCGGCGAGCATCGCCTTCGCCCGGGTGCGCAGCGCACTCCGATCCACCCAGCCTAACACCCCGCGTGGCAAATCACCGAGACAGAGATTTTCCGCCACAGTCATATTGGGACAAAACGCCAGTTCCTGATGCACCATCGCAATGCCGAGCTCGCGGGCGATGAGCGGTGTCGTCGGACGGATCACTTTCCCGTCAAGCCGCAGTTCGCCGGAATCGGCGGTGTACACGCCCGCCAGAATTTTTCCGAGCGTGCTCTTGCCCGCTCCATTCTCCCCGATCAAAGCGTGGCAAGTGCCGCGCTCAATCGCGACGCTGACCCCGTCAAGCGCAAGCACACCCGGGAAGCGTTTGGTGATCTGACTGAATTCAAGGAAGGCCATGTCGGAAGTAGCGGGTAGCGAGTAGTGGGTAGAAAAAGCAACGCAGCCCTATGCTCGCTACCCGCCACTCTCTACGTCATTCGGCCAATCACTTCGGCAGCCACTTCTCCCAGTTCTTGGCGAAGGCGTCGACGTTGGCCTTCGTCACCGGGATCAACGGACTGATTTCCTTCACCGCGGGCGGATCCTGTTTGAGCACGATCTTGTTGAAGAGCAGCTCTACGCTGCGATGACCCCACTCGTAGCACTGTTGCGCGAGCAGCACGGGCACATGACCGCTGCGGATGTAGGCAAGCTGCGCGGGCAACGCATCCACAGCCACGCATTGCACGGTGCCGGGCTGCCACTTCAGCGCATTCTCCGTGAAGAGCGGCCAGCCACCGATCATGCACCAGCCGGTGATGTCAGGGTTCGCCTGCATGACTTGCTCGACCTTGGCGGCGGCATCCTGCGGGGTTTCCTTGTGATAATAGACATCGCGGATACTGATGCCGGCATATTTTTTCGCGGCTTCCTTGGCGCCCTGAACGCGGCGCTGGAGATTCGGGGCATTCTGGTTGCCGGCAAGGATGGCAACGACGCCCTTCCCGCCCATGACTTTGGCGAGTTCTTCCATCGTCTGCTTGCCGCATTCGATGTCGTCGACGCCATACGTGACGAAACGCTTGGATTTGGGTGCATCAGAGTCAAAGGTGGCGACGGGCACACCGCTTTCGACTGCGTGGTTGATCGCACCAGTCAGCTTGCTCGCATCGGAGCAACTGACCGCTATGCCCTCGGCACCGACGAGCACGAGCTGCTCGATCGCATCAGCCTGCTTCTGCGCATCTTCCTCGTTGGGTGTCCGCCAATCGATTTTGACTTTCACGTTGTGCTTGGCGCTGAGTTCCTTGGCGGCATCTTCCGCCCCGACACGGGCGGCCTGGAAGACGGGGTTGCCTTGCGACTTGGCGACCAGACCGATGGTAATCGTACGCGGAGCATCCGCAGCGCGGACAGACACACCAAACGCAAACAATGCGCTGGCGAGAGTGATGAGGAGTTTTTTCATGGGAGTTTTTTGTGCAAAATGGAGACCATCATTTCCAGGAGTGGTTCAGTGTTGGCCAGGGTCAGAGGCGGCGTTGCGTGAGCGAGGTGTTGATTTTCTCCAAAGCGACGGCCGCAATAATCACGACACCGATAATAACGCCCTTATATTCCTGCGGGATACCGACTGTCACGATGCCGGCCTCGATCATCTGAATAAACAGCGCTCCGAGCACCACCCCCAACGCCGAACCCTTGCCACCAGAAAGGCTGGTGCCACCGACCACACATGCGGCAATGACGTTGAGCTCATAACCCTGACCATCGCCTGAACCACCCGCCCCGTAATAGCCGATGCTCACGAGCGCAGACACGCCCGCAGTGAGGGCTCCGAGCATATAGACGCCGAGCTTCACCCGCTCGACCCGAATGCCGCTGAACCGCGCCGCGAGTTCATTGCCCCCGACGGCATAAATTCTCCGTCCAGTGGCCAGGCGGGCCAGATAAATAAAGCCCACAATGAGTACGATGCCCATGAGCAGTGCCGGAATAACACTCAGGTCGTCGCCTATCTTCATCTGGACAAACTTCTGGAAACCTTCCGGGAAGTCGGTGATCGTCTGACCGTTCGTGGCCACAAACGCCACACTCCGGAAAATCGACATCGAGGCCAGGGTGATGATGAAAGGATGCACCCCGATGGCTACGGTAAGCCCTCCATTGAAAAGCCCGCAAAGCAGCGAGACGCCAAGGCACGTGCAACAGCCCAGAAAAATACCCAGCCCCGGCGAAGCCTCGCCTTCAACTCCGTAGCGACGGAGAACCAGCGCACCAAGGACGGAGGCAAGCGCATAGACCGAGCCGACCGAAAGATCGATGCCGCCGGAAATGATGACCATGGCCATGCCTACCGCCATGATGGCGATAAAACTGCTGTCTTTCGCGATCTGGGCAAAGTTCTGCACGTTGAGAAATTTGTTTTTTTCCACCACCGCCGGGACACGCTCACCCGACCCGTTGGTAACGAATACCCGTTGGCGTACGCCATCAGCCCCCCGCTCAAACACCGGCAATCGCACCGTGCCACTGAAGGCGCTGATCAGTGCTCCAAGAATCAAAATGACGACCAGCAGGCCGCTTTCCTTGGCGCCAAATAGTTTTTTAATTTGGGATAACATCGCGGGGTAAGCGGCAAAATTGAGGGAGCAAGGCCGGGGCTGACAAGCGCAACCCGGCCGGAAGGTCCAATTTATTTGGCCGGTTCCTCCACCGGCACAAATCCCCATTGCCTGGCCGAAAACAGACCACGATCACTCAGTTTCAAATCGGGGATAACCAGCAGGGCCATGAATGAAAGGGTCATGAATGGTGCGTCAAGGCGGGAGCCCAGTTCCTTGGCCAAAACATCCAGCGCGGTGTAGCGTCGCGCCACCGACCGGCCGTCACCGCCGGACATCAGCCCGGCGATCGGCAGCGGCAGCACCATCCGTCGGCCACGGCCCGCCACGCTGATTCCGCCCCGTGACTTGATCACGAGATTGACCGCCGTGCAGAGCGAAGCGTCATCCACGCCGATCGCCACGATATTGTGCGAATCGTGCGCCACCGACGAGGCGAGCGCACCGGTTTTCAGGCCAAAGCCCTTGATGAACGACACCGCCACCGGGGCCGCAGGGGCGTAGCGATTGACGACCGCGATCTTGAGAATATCGCGCCGGGGATCAGCCATGATCGAGCCATCCAACACGCGCGCTTTTATTTGCAGGTGGCGCGTGATGAGCTGGCCGTTGCGGGCTGCGATGACGTTGAGCTGGCAGGGCGAACCATCCCGGTGTGCCGTCGGCTCGGCAGGGATGCCTCGCCCTGCCGCTACCGTCACGGCAAATTCTCCGATCTTTCGCGGTCGCACTTTAAACTTATTCGGTGTTTTCGCCGGTTGGCGCGGCAACAAACTGCGTCCATCGCGTGCCACCAATTCCCCGCGCAGATAGGTGCGGCGCATTTTCAATTTTTTCCAGCCCTCAAAGACAATAAAATCCGCCGGATCACCTTCACGGAGCAATCCGACATCAAGCCCATAGTGTTCGACCGGATTCACCGAGGCGCAGCGCAGCACATCGAATTTATCAACGCCGGCAGCAAGCGCCCGCCGCACATGCTCGTCGAGATGCCGCACCATGAGCAGATCGGGATGCAGGTCATCGCAACAGAACATGCAGCGCTCGGGGTGGGTTTTGAGCAGTGGTGCCAAAGCGGAAAAATTACGCGCGGCCGAACCTTCGCGGATCAGGATCTTCATGCCCGCCGCCAGCTTGTCCCGCGCTTCCCCGAGGGTGAAACACTCGTGGTCGGTCGAAGGCCCGGCTTGCGCATAAGCGAGGGCCCGAGCCCCGCGCAGTCCGGGAGCGTGGCCATCGATGGGCTTGCCCAGTTTTTTCGCTGCGACGATCATGGCTTTGAGCGAAGGGTCGCCGGCCAGCACGCCGGGAAAATTCATGACCTCGCTGAGACACTTGATTTCTTTTCGCGCCAGCAGTTTCGCCACCGCCTTGGGATCAAGCGTGGCTCCGGCCGTTTCAAAGCCCGTCGCCGGCACGCAGGACGGGGCGCCGAAGTTGAACTTGAACGGGGTGCGCCGGCCCTCGCGAATCATGCAGTCCACGCCAGCGACGCCGAGGACGTTGGCGATTTCATGCGGATCGGACACGGTCGCCACCGTGCCATGCCGCACCGCCCAACGCGCAAACTCCGCCGGAGGAAGCATCGAACTCTCGATGTGGATGTGGGCATCGACAAAGCCTGGAGCGATGAACCATTTCTCCCGCACACGGTGGTCGGGGATGATCCGTCGGATATGACCCCCGCCCCACTCCACCGCCCCCGGAAATATCCGCCGCCGATGGAGATCGACGATCTGGCCTGCAAGACGTTGGACGCTTCCTTTCACTTGACCGGGAACCTGATTGGGCCGATGGGGTTTGGCAACACCCTGTCCACAAAAACTACTCGCAAAACGGCAAATCCCGCTCAGCTTTCTCCCCATGTCATTCTCCAATCTTCATTCCCAATGCCAGAATCCCGTCCCCCCCCGCCTCGATGATGAGGATGATGACCACGAGGAAACCAGCGGCAGCAAGACGCCCGGCCCGATCGGAGCGCAGATCCAGCGCAAATTCCTCGAACAGCGGAAGATCTTCCTCTGGGGCGCCGTCACCGACGAGACCGCCAAGGACATCACCGAGAAATTGCTTTATCTCGAAGTCACCGCTCCCGGCAAGGCCATCACATTCTACATGAACACGCCCGGTGGCTCGATCACGGCCGGCATGGCGGTTTATGATACGATCAAGCTCATCACCTCCCCCGTCACCGTCGTGGTGACCGGCATGGCCGCCTCGATGGGTTCCATTTTACTCAGTGCGCCAAAGAAGGGCAACCGGCTGCTCTATCCGCACTCCCGCGTGCTCATCCACCAGCCGTTGATTTCCGGCCGCTTCATCGGCCCGGCCACGGATATCAACATCCAGGCCCAGGAAATGGAAAAGCTCCGCGCCGAGCTGAACCAGATTCTCGCCACCGCCTCCGGCCAGCCCATCGAGAAGGTCGCGAAAGACAGTGATCGTGATTTTTATCTGAATGCACAGGAAGCCATCGAATATGGCCTCGCCGATAGGATCGTGGAGAACGCCTGAACGGGAACAGTGGTCGGCTGGCCAAGTGATGCTTGCCAAGCCGAAACGTTTGCCCTTTTAGTATGGCGGCGATGGATTCCGCCGTCCCGCGAGGGTAAACCGCCTGCGTCCGCCGGCTGATGACTCCTGTTACAATCCAACTTATAACAGGCCCAGTCATGTGCATTGACCCATTCATTGTCCTCAACGCCACCTCCGCAATATCCGACAAACAACTCGGCAGATTCGGACGATCGCAGCAAACGGGGAGCATCTCCCCATGAAGCAATTCCTCAATCCCGCTGTCCACCTCGACAACCTTGGCCATTTGGTCAAATGGACGGCGCTGGTGTTGCCCGTGGCAATCTTGTCCGGTTCGGCCAGCGCTCTTTTCCTCCAGGCACTTGATCTGGTTACCCTTCTGCGCTGGGGACACCCGTGGTTGCTCTGGCTGTTGCCCATCGGGGGTGCGGGGGTTGGTTTGCTCTATCACCAGTTCGGCCAAAAGGCGGAAGGCGGCAACAACCTCATCATGGAGGAAATTCATGAACCCGGAGGCGGCGTGCCGACAAGAATGGCCCCCCTCGTGCTGGTCGGCACCCTGATCACCCATCTCTTTGGCGGCTCGGCCGGCCGCGAAGGCACGGCGGTGCAAATGGGGGGCAGTCTGGCCAGCGCCTACGGCCGGCTGGCCCGCTTCGACCGGGAAAATATGCGCGTCGTCCTCATGGCCGGAGTGGCCGCAGGGTTCGGTTCGGTTTTCGGCACGCCGCTGACCGGCGCGATTTTTGCGATGGAGGTGCTCGTCATCGGCCGCATGCAATACACGGCGCTGATTCCCGTGCTCGTGGCCAGCATTGTGGGCGATCTCACCTGTTCCGCGTGGGGCATCCAGCACACCGTGTATCACATCAGTTTCGCCGTCACGACCGGTCATCCTGCGGCGTTCGACGGCTTGCTGATGGCCAAGGTTGTCCTTGCCGCCCTGGCCTTCGGCCTGACCAGTCATTTGTTTTCTGCGGTCACCCACGGCCTGCAAAAACTGTTCAGGCAGCTCATCCCGTCCGCACCGTTGCGCCCTGTGCTTGGGGGCGCGCTCGTCATAGCGTTCGTCGCGCTGCTCGGCACGCGCGATTATCTCGGCATCGGCGTGACCTCGCCCGATCCGGGTGCGGTCACCATTCTCTCCGCCTTCAACACGGACGGCGCCACCACATGGAGCTGGGGTTGGAAACTGCTCCTGACCGCGATCACACTGGCCAGCGGTTTCAAAGGCGGTGAGGTCACCCCGTTGTTTTTCATCGGAGCCACGCTCGGCAACACCCTCGCCCATCTGATGGACGCACCGGTGGACCTGTTCGCCGGGCTCGGTTTCATCGCGGTCTTCGCCGGCGCCACGAACACCCCGCTGGCCTGCACAATCATGGGCATGGAATTGTTCGGGGCTCAAAACGGGGTCTATTTCGCCGTCGCCTGTTTCGTGGCTTATTTCTTTAGCGGACGTTCAGGCATCTACGGGGCGCAACGCCCTGGGACACCCAAAACCGGCCATGAAAAACCGCTCGCCGAGCCCACCCTGCAGGGATTGCGTGACCGGTTGGCTGCGGCCGTCCGCCGCTTTCGCGCCTCATTCGGGCATGGAAAATCCCGTTAAAGCTGCATAAATCCATCGAATCTGATCGAGTTTCCCTGATTCTAAAAACCGCTCCTGCTTCTCACAACCACGGCCCATGAACTGGTTCACCTGGTCACTCCTCTCGGCGCTCTTCGCCGGCCTCACTGCGGTGCTGGCCAAGGTGGGCGTGACCGGCGTGGACTCGAATCTCGCCACCGCCATCCGCACAACGGTGATTTTGCTCTTTGCGTGGGTCATGGCATGGATGACGTCCAGGCCCGCCGAGCTGGCCATGCTTTCCAGCCGCACCTGGCTGTTTCTCGCGCTGTCGGGCGTCGCCACGGGCCTTTCCTGGCTTTGCTATTTTCGCGCCCTGCAGCTCGGTCAAGCTTCCCAAGTCGCACCGGTCGACAAGCTGAGCGTGGTCTTCGTCCTGTTCTTTGCCGCGCTTTTTCTACGCGAGCCACTCACCTTGCGCAGCGGACTCGGCGGCCTGCTGATCGTGGCCGGGGCAATCCTCCTCGCATGGAAACGCTGACAAATTATTTTGTCGGTGGCGGGACCGGAACGATTTCCGGCGGGGCGGCCGGTTTGGGGTGGAGCGCTTCCAACGTGGCGGAGTAATTCTGCAAACCCGTGGCCAAGGCTTGGGCGATTTTCTGGCGATACTCGGGCGTGGCCACCCGGCGGGCCTCCGCGTTGTTGGAGAGGTAGGCGCACTCCACGAGCGCGCCAGGACAATCAAGCATTCGCAGCATGCCAAAGCGCGCCCGCTTGTAGCCCCGATCCGGTGCCTTGAGCACCGAAATCAAGCCCCGTTGAAGCTGCTCGCCAAACAATAGGTTCGCATTGTCAAACCGGTTTCCAGGATACGGCACATCCGTCATTTTATCTTTTTTATCCTCGCTGGTGGAAACCACGAATTGCGGTGCCAAGGTGTAGGTTTCCACGCCGGTCACCCGTTCCGCCTTTTCGGAGACGGCGTTGAAGTGAATGCTGAGAAAAAGGTCCGCCTTGTTCCTGTTGGCCAGATCATCGCGCATCTGCAGATCGGCCGTCTTGACCCGCGAGAGTTCGTGATCGTCGCTACGCGTGAGCAGCACGCGCCAACCCTGGGCCTCGAGCAGTTTTTTCAGGCGGACAGCCACATCCAACGTGAAGGTTTTCTCATTCACTCCGACCAGCTTGTTTTCGTTGCCCGGGTCGATGCCACCGTGACCAGGATCAAGCACGATGAGTCTGGGCACGGTGGCAGGCAGCAGGGCCGCGTGCTCACCGGGATGGAAGAGTGGCGCCACGATCTTGATGACATCGATCTTGCTGAGCCACAGGCTGTCGTGGTCGCGCAGGACCGGTTCACCCAGAAAGACGCGCAGACCGTCGAAATAAAAATCTCGCTGTTTCGCCTCGAAGAGGAAGCGCCGACCGGATTTATCCTCGAGCGCCAGAGCCACCTCGGGCTGCGTCCAGACGGTCTTGAGCCCGAAACGCCGGGCGATGTCGCGAACATCAATATAATCGGCGCCGTGCAGCGAAGTCACCGGCCAGAGCTTGGGCGCTTCCGGGCGCGTGGGGGCGGCGCGAACCGGCGCGGGCGGAAGCGGCGGTTCCTTGGGCGGTGGCGCGGCCGGGTGCGGCGGCTCGGATGGCTGCGCCGAGGCGCAGGCAGAGAGCGCAAATACCAGAAGGGAAAACAGCAGCCAGCGCGCGAAGGGGAGCCGCGCCGCAGTGGCATCAACGGTCTTGCTAGGATGTTGCCGGAGCATCAGCAGTCGGAGCATCGTCGGGCACATGCCCTTCGGCACGCACATGGTGCTTGGGCTTCCGTTTGTTGATCGGGTGCGGGGAAATCATCAGATTGATCTGCTTGCCCGAAAGCTTGGGAGGAGAATCGGGATGGCCCATGCCCTCGATTTCCTTGATGGCTCGTTTCACGAGATCAAAACCGATTTCGGTGTGCGCCATTTCTCGGCCGCGAAATTTGAGGCGGAGCTTCACCTTGTTGCCGTGGTCGAGAAATTCCTCGGCATGACGGAGCTTGGTGATGAAATCGTGCTGCTCGATGCGGACGGTGAATTCGATTTCCTTGATCTTGCCGGCCGCCGGCTTGTTGTGCGCGTGCTTCTTCTGCTCCTCGTACACATACTTGCCGAAATCCATGATGCGGCATACCGGAGGCTGGGCGGTCGGCGCCACCTCCACGAGATCGAGATTGAACTGTGTCGCGAGAGCCATGGCCTTCGGCGTGTCCATGATGCCGAGCTGGCGGCCTTCGGGACTGATCACGCGAATCTGCGGCGACTTGATGCGAAGGTTGCGCCTGATGGCCGCAAACGGGTCGTTATTCCGGCGAGGATCGCGATTGTAGGGAGGACGGCCGCTAGGCGCAGATGAAGGAAGTGCCATTAATTAGGAAGTGCTTTGCTTGTTGGGTCGGGGTGTTTTTGCGTCTATCGAGCGCGATGACAACACCTATTTGCTAGGGGGAAACCGCACATCCCCCGGTCAAACACTGAAGCTTTCGCCACAGGAACAGGAAGCCTTGGCGTTGGGATTGGAGAACTTGAAGCCCCCGCCCACCATCTTGTTGGAATAATCGAGCACCGTGCCTTTGAGATACAGGGCGGTTTTGGGATCAACCACGACCTTGGCGCCCCCGGTGCGGACCAAAATATCGCCGCGCCGCGGTTCGGTGGTAAAACGCAGCTTGTAGCTGAGTCCGTTGCAGCCTCCGCCCGTAATGGCGATACGGAGAAAATCTCCCTGCGCCTCGCGCGCAATGAGCGCCGCAACCTTGGCCCCGGCATCTCCGCTCAAGCGCACGAGGTTTTCGTTGCCTTCGCGCACGCCTTCGGGAGGGGCAATGACTGTGGTGGATTCGGACACAGCGGACATCATCACCGGGAAAGGGAATTTATCAAGCGCCGTGCGACAGCCACCGCACTGGCGAAACTGCGCGGACTGGCCTTGCCCTGTCCGGCAATGCCGAAAGCCGTGCCGTGATCGGGGCTGGTACGGACAAAAGGAAGGCCCAGCGTTACATTCACCGCTTCGTCAAAATCCACCGCCTTGAGCGGCGCAAGCCCCTGATCGTGGTACAACGCGATGATCACATCGAACTCGCCGCGAAGCTGGCGCATAAAAAGCGTGTCGCCCGGCAAACACGACGAAAGACCGGGAAAATCGGCACGGATCTTATCGAGAACAGGATTGATCAAATCGAGCTCCTCGCGCCCCAGCAACCCGCTCTCACCGGCATGGGGATTGAGTCCGCAGACCCCGATCCGGGGTGCAACCATGCCTTCGGCCCGAGCCAATTTTTGTGCCGCCGCCACCGTGCGGCGCAACCGCTCTGGGCTGAGCAACGGTGCGACTTCGGTCAGCGGCACGTGCCAGGTAGCCAAAGCCACCCGCAGTTTGCCGCCACAAAAACACATCACCGGCTCGCCACCCCAGCGCGCCGCAAAAAATTCGGTCTGGCCTGGGAATGGGTAACCAATCCTGGCCAGCTCTCCTTTGCTCACGGGGCCGGTCACGACACCGGAAAATTCCCCCGTCTTGCAGCCTTGGGCCGCCCGCTCCATGGCCGCCCAGGCAACGAGCGCGCCTTCACCGGTGGGCTGGCCGGGAGTCGCCGCGAATTCCTCCAACCCGACGGAAATTTTCTGCGCCGTTGTATGGAGCGAAGCCAGCCAGAGCGCCGGACCGATCACCGCAATGTCTGCCGCTGCCTCGGTATTCGCCGACAGCCAGGCCGCAATTATTTCCGGGCCGACACCGGCAGGATCACCGCAGGTGAATGCAAGTTTACTCGCCATCGCTCTCTCCTGCCTGCCCGGCACGATTGGGTCTAATGAAACCACGCTTGCCGCCAGAGAAAAATTCCAAAAATCGTCTGGCCTCAGGCGAAGTCACACCCGCAGTGAGGAGCGCCGCGGCATGCACCCGAGGATTTCCGCCGGAAAACACGCGCGCGTAGCACTCCTTGAGCTCCTTGATCGTGTCGCGGCTGAAACCACGCCGCTTCAGTCCCACAGAATTAAAACCTGACAGGCGGTTGCGTTCGGCGACCATGAGAAACGGCGCGACATCCTGCGTAATCGTGGCCATGCCGCCGGCGATCACGCCTTCGCCAATGCGGCAGAATTGATGCACCCCAACCGCACCACCAAGAAAAGTATTGGCACCCACTTCGACGTGGCCGGCAAGCAGGACGTTGTTGCCGATCACCACATCGTCGCCCACCATGGAGTCGTGTCCGACATGGGCATTGGCCATGAGGAAACAACGTGCGCCAACCTCCGTGTATTTTCCCGCGTGGATCGAGCGGTTGATTGTGGAGTGCTCGCGCACGACCGTGCCCGCTCCTACCCGCGCTCCGCTGGCGGTCGACGGATCAAATTTCAGATACTGCGGATCACCGCCGACGATGGCAAAGGGATGAACCTTCACGCCATCGCCCAGTATCGAATGTCGCTTGATGATCGCATACGCTTCGACAGCACAACCGGCGCCCATCTGGACGCCGTCTTCGACAATGGCCGTGGGATGAACGCTCATGAGGCCGATTTTGATTTGCGCGGTGTCGCATAGCGCTCCGCCGGCAGATCGAGCTGCGCATCCTTGAGCAGATCGTAGTTTTTCAGAATGCGCATGACTTGGAGCGTGTCGCTTTTGATGTAGTTTTGGTTCACCTCCACTTTGTCCAGCAGGTCGAGCAGCATGGAACGGAACGAAATGATCGCGTCAACCCCCCGCTCCTTGAGCAGTTCGACGCTCTGGGAACGGAACGGCTCGGCGGTCGGCAGACTGGGCAGCACAAGGATTTTTGTCAGCGCACCGGCGGGATCATCGCCCGCGGTCTCGGGGAAAAAGCGCGTCACGTTTTTCAAGACCTTCTCTTCCAGAAAGCCAAAAATCTCCGGGCTGCTTTTCAAAATTGCCGGAGTAAAAACGCCCGTATGCCAGCCTTTGACCGCCACCACCGCCTGGCGCACAAACTGGAGTTCATTGGAAAAGAGAAAAAAACCGGGCTTGCGCGCACCCCGCTCCCAGGAGGGATTGAACACCATCAGGTCGACCTCTTCCGTGCCGGTTTTATGGCGTGCCTGCACCTGGTATTTCCGGCCTTGGCGGACCAGAAAACCGTTCTGTTCAAAATATTCACGGACTATGCCCTCGTCGATGGCTGACATGGGGGGAAACCTTACCCGCGAATCACACGAAGGACACTCAATTTTAATGGACCCGGCACAAGGAGCGGCATCATGCGCAGGCCAATCATTTTGCGCCCAGCTCGCGCCAGACAGCTTCAACCAAGACCGGATCGATTTTGCCCCGGGTTACGGCTTCGCCGAGCTGTTTCAGCACGACAAAGCGAAGTTTCCCGGCCCGTGCTTTTTTATCGTGCAACATGGTCTCCATCAGATTCGCAACAGCCAGCGACTCACGCAAACGGATCGGCAGCGCATGCGCCGCCACGGTTTTTTCCACCCGGGCAACATCGGCCGGCGTGAGGTGACCGAGCTTTTGCGACAACCGTGCAGCAGCAGCCAGACCGATCGCGACCGCTTCACCGTGCAAATAAGTGCCATAGCCCGTCACTTGTTCGATCGCATGCGCGAAGGTGTGCCCGAGATTGAGCAAAGCGCGTCCGCCTTCCTTCGCCGTCTCCCGCTCGTCAGCCCGCACAATCGCCGCCTTCATGGCGCAGCAGCGCCGGATGGTAACGCACAATTCCGCACTGGTCTGGGTCAGCGGCGTGTGCTCGAGGTAGCTGAATAACGACGCATCACCCAACAAGCCGTATTTGATGACCTCGCCCATGCCGGCCGCGAATTCACGCGGCGGCAACGTCCGCAAAAATTCAGTGGCGATGAAAACCGTGCGCGGATGATGAAACGCGCCCACCAGATTTTTTCCGGCCGCCAGATTGATGCCGGTTTTCCCTCCGATGGAACTGTCCACCATCGCAAGGAGTGTCGTAGGCACCTGCACAAATTCGATCCCGCGAAGATAGGAGGCTGCGGCATAACCGCCGAGATCGCCAACCACTCCGCCTCCCAAGACCCATAAAACTCCGCCTCGGTCGAGACGCTGGCCGGCGAGAAAATTGAGGATGTTGCCAAAATATTCGAGTGATTTGGTTTTTTCGCCGCCGGGAAGGACCAGTTGCGGCACTGCTGAGAAAATCGCGCGCAACTGCTGAGGCATCGCTGAGTGAACTGCTTCATCCGTCACCAAGACGCTGCTGCGCCCAGCATTCATCAGATCCCCCAACATCTGCCTGATCTCAGCAGCAGACTCTCCGATGAAGTGGATCGGATAATTTTTATCGCTTAAAATTACTTGAAGACTGGCTGGCACTGAATCCTTAAAAACCAGCCACTTGCGCCGGTCAATGTCAGTTATTCGACACCCATATGAGACAAATTCTCATATTGCGACTTGACATGAGATTAAGTCTCATATTCTTTGCGACTAATTCTCAATGGAGCTTCTATGTTCTTCTTGCTTTTTCGCTCACTCTCCCTTCACGGCGCGCTGATTAGTCGTCTTGTACGGCCAATCAGTCATTTTGGCCGGTTGGTTGCACCCTTCGTATTCAACCGAAGCCGCATTACTGAGCTGCGCAGGTAAATCCTGACGAGCCAGTTTTGCGCAAGCTGCCCCACACTTCCGATCCGGTAAAATTTTTCGGCCATGCAAAATCCACGCCCATCAACTGAGACTAAGTCTCGCTCAAGTATTTTTTGGATATCCTGCCTCGCATTCGCCTGCGCCGCGACCCCTTCTGTCGCCGATACCGATATAACGACTACGCCGAGTTACCTGCTGCCCAAACCGGAAATGGTGGTGCTGGAAAAATATGAAATCACGGGCTATCGCGACACTCAAAACTACTCCATTCAACACAGCCTCACCGCCACAAAAACCGATACTGCGTTGGTGGATGTGCCTCAGGCGGTCACTGTCATTACACGGGAACTGATCGACGATCAGGCGATGCGCAGCATGGGTGATGCGACTCGCTACGTCCCGGGCGTGGGCATCGCCCAAGGCGAAGGCAACCGGGATACTCCTGTGTTGCGCGGCAACAGCACGACCGCCGACTTCTTCATCGATGGCGTGCGGGACGATGGGCAATACTTCCGCGACTTTTATAATGTCGACCGGATCGAGGTACTGAAAGGCCCTAATGCCATGATTTTCGGCCGCGGCGGTTCCGGCGGCCTGATCAATCGCATAACGAAACAGGCCGTTGGCGCCACCAGCCATGAGTTGACGTTTCAAACCGGCTCGTGGAACCAATACCGATCGACATTCGACATGGGAGAAGCGATCTCACATTCCGTCTCGTGGCGTGTGACCGGGCTTTACGAAAATTCCGGGAGCTATCGCGACGATGTCACCCTGAAGCGCTATGGAGCGAATCCGACTTTCACCTGGAATCCGACTGCCCGAACCACCTTAAGGACCGGCTATGAATATTTCCATGATGAACGCGTGACTGACCGTGGGATTTCCTCGTTTCAAGGCCGGCCGGTTAAAACCCCTGCCTCCACTTTTTTTGGCGATCCCGCGCAAAGCCCCACCGCAGCGACCGTGAACACCGGATTCGCCACTTTGGACCACCGGTTCGCCAACGGGATCACCCTGCGCAACCACTCCCGCTTCAGCAGCTACAGCAAGTCCTATCAAAACGTCTTCCCCGGCGCGGTCGATTCCACGGGCACAAACGTGACCATTTCCGCCTATCGCAATGCGACGGATCGAAAAAATATTTTCAACCAAACCGATGTCGTGATTCCCTTCGAAACCGGTTCGATCAAACACCAGCTTCTGACCGGCATCGAACTTGCCAGCGAGACGACGGACAACCTGCGCAAAACCGGCTACTTCACGACTGTCAGTCCCACGACCACGTCAGTACTCGTGCCGCTCCCAAACCCTCGCACCACTTTGCCGCTGACATTCCTGCCGAGTGCCACGGACGCCGACAATCACGGTGTTGCAAAAACCTTGGCCGCCTATGCGCAAGATCAGATCACACTGCTCCCGAAACTACAGGCCATCGTCGGCGTGCGCTGGGAAAAGTTCAGCGTGAATTTTCTCAATCATCGCACCGCGACGATCATCGACAGCACAGACAATCCTGTCTCACCCCGCGCCGGTCTGGTGTTCAAGCCGGCCGATACCATTTCGATCTACGCAAGCTACAGCACGACGTACATTCCCCGCGCCGGCGAGCAACTGTCCTCGTTGACGCTCACCAATCGGACGCTTGATCCCGAGAGTTTCAAAAACAAGGAAATCGGATTGAAATGGGATCTCCGGCCCGACCTTGCCTTCACTGCGGCAACGTATCGCCTGGACCGGAACAACGTCGTGATCACCGACCCGACCGATCCGACCAAATCTTTGCTGGTTGATGGTCAGCGCGCCCAAGGCGTGGAGCTCGGCATCGCGGGTCGCATCACGAAGAGCTGGGGCATGGCCGGTGGTTATGCCTATCAGGACGGCCGGATCAAAACCACCCAGTCCGCCACAATCGTCGCCGGGTCGCGTCTCGCCCAGCTTCCCCGTCATTCCTTCTCCCTTTGGAACAGATACGAATTGAATCCGAAATGGGGCCTCGGCCTGGGCGCGATTTACCGCGGCGCTATCTACGCCTCGACCGACAACACAGTCACACTGCCGGGCTTCGTCCGTTTCGACGCTGCAGTCTTTTGCCGCATCACGAAAAACCTGCGCGCTCAGCTCAATCTCGAAAACGTTCTCGACCGGGGCTACTATTCGATGGCCAACAGCAACACCAATATCACCCCGGGCTCACCCCGCGCGATTCGGATCAGCCTGACAGCCAAGTTTTGATTGTTTGCGGAAAAGGGTAGAACCCGCACGCGTCACGGGCCGGTAATCACGTGCGGGTTCCCTTTGGTCACCTCTCGCACCCTTGCGGGCTGCGAAAATCGAAGAGTAATTCATATATTATTAACGAATTTCTGGGTACGCCCAAAACCACCTGAATTCAGGTGGTTAACCCCGCATTATCGACCGCATCCAAAGGCGAAACATGCGTCGCCAGTCTGCACGGCGCGTTCAGTACACACGCTGCCGTCGAGCGGGCAGATCGTTAGACGGCTTCCAGCCCGAACACAGCCCGGGCATAATTCTCGACTGAGAACGGCTGCAAATCATCCGGCTGTTCTCCGAGTCCGATGAAGTAGATCGGGATTTTCAACTGCCGGTAGATTCCAACGATCGCGCCACCGCGGCTTGTGCCGTCCAGTTTCGTCACGACCAAACCCGTGAGGCCGAAACTTTGGTGGAAAACCTTGGCCTGCTCGATGGAGTTGCTGCCCAGCGAACCGTCCACCACGAGCCAGCGATGCTGCGGCGCCGCCGGATCATGCTTCTGCAGCACACGGCGGATCTTCGCGAGTTCCTCCATGAGATTGCTCTTTGTGTGCAACCGGCCGGCCGTGTCCACAATCAGCCAGTCGTGCTGCCTGGCCTTGGCCGCCTGCCATGCATCAAACGCCACTGAGGCCGAGTCGGCCCCAGTATGACTCGCCACGATGTCAAGATTCAGCCGTGTAGCCCAGCTCTTAAGCTGCTCCACTGCTGCGGCGCGGAATGTATCACAGGCCGCCACCATCACAGTCTGGCCGTCGGCCTTGAGCTTGTACGCCAACTTGGCGGTCGTCGTCGTCTTGCCCGAACCGTTGACCCCGATCATGGCGATGACCGTGGGATTCGTCGATGGGACGCGACCTGCGGCAGTGTGATCCAAGGCCAGTTTTCCCTCCGATCCCGCCATCACCCGACGGAGCACAGCGGCGCCGATTTCCGCCGCTTGCCGGCCTTGCAGCGTGGCATCTTTGCGATAGGCGGTTTTGATCTCCTCCAGAATCTCGGTCGTGGTATCGACGCCAAAATCCGCCGTGTAAAGAGCTTCCTCGAGCTCATCGAGCGACGCAGCATCAATCTTGCGGCCGCCAAAAAGCCCGTGCGTTTTCGCCGCGATCGCCGAGAACGTTTTGGTCAGTCCTTCCTTGAATTTTTTAAAAAGGGAAAACATCGCCGCCGCTTATTCTGTCGCCGATTTGCGCGAATCGCGGCCGAGTTTGTCCTTCATGCGGTCGAGGATGCCGTTGATGAAACGCTTCGAGTCGGCCGTAGAGTAGTTTTTGCTGAGATCGATCGCCTCGTTGATCGAGACGACCGGAGGTATATCCTTGCGATGCAGCATCTCGAAGATGGCGAGGCGCAGGATGGCCAGATCGATGCGCGCGATGCGGTCGAACTCCCAGTTGTGCGCCAGCGTGCGGATGTAGCCGTCGATCTCCGCCTGCTTCTCGATCGTGCCATGGATCAGCTCCTCGGCGAACGCATAGTTGTCGCGCGGCTTATCGAGTCCTGCGAAAAAAACCCGCAGATCCTCGGCCAAATTGGCCGGAGTGTTCATGCTCCATGCATAGAGATACTGGAGGGCGGCGGCCCGGGATTCCCGGCGCAAAGAAAACTGGCTGCTCATGATCTTTTGCCTCCGATCCGGCGTTTCAACGCGGCCATTTCCAAGGCCGCCTGCGCGAACTCCGCGCCGCGATTGATGCGGCCTGCACAACGCGCCCGCGCCTGCGCCAGGGTGTTGACGACAATCACGCCATTGATCACCGGTACGCCGCTGTCCAAGGCCACGCGTTGGAGCGCGTGCGAAACGCTTTGCCCGACCATCTCGTGATGATTAGTGTCGCCGCCGATCAAAACGCCGAGACCGATCACGCCATCCCGCCCGCGCGTCAGCGCCTGCACGGCCCACGGCACCTCATGCGAACCGGGCACGCGCACCACGGAAATGTTTTTCGCAAGCACTCCGGCCGCGGTCAACCCGGCCTGTACCCGCGCCAGCAGGGCGTCGACCAACGGCTGGTTAAAGCGCGCCGCCACGATGCCGATGCGCAAAGGGGCTCCATTGATGGAAAGTGGACTGGGCTTGGCTAAACTCATGAGGGGTCCATTGGCGGCGGCGAAACGGATTTCCGCAACCAGAAATCCGCATCATTTAAACCTGCACCTGTTCGACGATTTCCAAACCGTAGCCTTCCAAGCCGACTGCGCGGCGCTGGGAATGTTGCAGCAGGCGTATTTTGCGCAGACCAAGCGCGGTAAGAATCTGCGCCCCGATTCCATAATCGCGCAGATTGGACGGCGATCGGCCTGAAGCGGCGGCGAGAGTAATCAACGCCTCCTGCATCCGGCCATTCTGCTCCATATAGACGATCACCCCATGCCCCGCCTGCGCGACCCGTTGCAACGACGACAGCAGCGAGCGGTGGCTGCCCATGTCTTTGCCATGAAAAACGTCGCTCAGCAAATTTTCCGTGTGCACCCGCACCAACGTGGGCGAACCGTCCAACCGGCCCATCGTGAACGCGAGATGATGCCGCCCGTCCACCTGGCTCCGGAAAACATGCAGGGTGAATTCGCCATACTCCGACGAGAACGGCCGCTCCGCCACGCGCTCGACCAACCGCTCCCGGCGATGCCGGTATTCGATCAGCGCCGAGATTGAAATCAGGGGCATGTCATGCCGGCGCTTGAACTCCACCAGTTCGGGCAATCGCGCCATCGTGCCGTCCTCATTTAAAATTTCGCAGATCACCGCCGCCGGACGCAGTCCCGCGAGCGCGGCGAGATCGACCGCCGCCTCGGTGTGTCCGGCGCGTTCCAGCACTCCGCCCGGTCGCGCACAAAGCGGAAAGATATGCCCCGGCTGCACCAGTTCGTCGGGCCGCGTCGCCGGATCAGCCAGCAGCCGGATCGTGCGGGCCCGGTCGAAAGCGCTGATCCCGGTCGTGATGCCTTCCGCCGCATCCACCGAAACGGTAAAGGCGGTTCGGTGAGATTCGCGGTTCTGCTGCACCATTGGATTGATCCCAAAGCGTTTCAACTGGGGTTCGACCATCGGGACGCAAATCAGCCCACGCGCGTGCCGGATCATCACGTTCACCAATTCGGGTGTGGCTTTTTCCGCCGCCAACACGAGATCACCCTCGTTTTCCCGCCCTTCATCGTCTGTCACGATCACAATGCCGCCGGCGGCAATCTTCTGGATCGCGGTTTCAACAGAATCGAAAGAGGTCGAATTAGGCATGGCGAAAGATCAGACAGCATTCCTGCCCTGTCACCTTCTGTCAAATCTCCGCGCCCATCCGCCAAAGACCCGCCAGTTGCACTTTTGACTGGAAAAAGTATGTTACCTAGGAACAGAAAAGCCCGTCACTCAGTCATATTTCAACCATGAGAAATCATTCACTCGTATCCGCATCACTCCTCACCGTGATCATCTTCAGCAGCGGCTGCCAAAACGCCGGCCCCCGTACCCAGGAGGGCGCTGTCAACGGAGCCGCTTTGGGCGCCTTGGGCGGTGCCATCATCGGCAACAACAGCGGCAGTCACAACGGCGCCTCTGGCGCACTCGTCGGGGCGATCGCCGGCGCACTCGTTGGCGGAGCGATCGGCAACGAAGCCGATCAACGCGAAGGCAACGTTTATACTTCCGAGCGGGAGGCCCGCACCACCCTCTTGGTGGCTCAGCCTCCGCCACCACCCTCCAGACCGTCCGAAGTTATTCCCCGCCGTCCTGCACCGGAAGCGGTTTGGGTCGGCGGATACTGGGTCTATAATTCCAACGACCGTTACGAATGGGCTCCGGGCCGCTGGGAAATCCCGCCCGCCGGATGCACCGCCTTCGTCCCGCCCCATTGGGCCCGTCAAGGTAACGGATACATCTACATGCACGGCTACTGGAAAGTTTGAGCAGGGGCAGAGCGGAGTGTTCGGGAATTTCGTAAAAATTTAAACTCGGAAATTACCCGGCTTTTACAGGATGTTTGCTGCGCTTGAGAGTCTCTTCAATCGCAGCAGACTTTCCGCAAATCGATTACGTTTAACCGGCCGCCAACCCAAACGGTCGTTCTTGGCGCAGCATGGGGTGCATGGCACTTAAGGCGTGAAGCGATGTCTACGGACTGACCTCCCACCCGGCTGTATGCGCACACTCATGCTGTTTCTTTTGCTGATCCCTCTGCCCGCGTTTGCGGATCACTATGACAGAATTCTCGACGCCATCGCCAAGGTCGAAACCGGGGTCAGTCCTGACGCCGTCGGCCAGCAAGGAGAACGAAGCAGATTCCAGATCATGCCTTCAACCTGGGCCAGATTCAGTCGGGACGATCAACGCTCGGCATCACTCGCTGAAACGAGGCGGGTTGCACGGCTGGTTCTGGCTGAGATTGAAGCCGTGCGCCGTCGCCGCGGGTTGCGGATCGACATCTACGGTCTCGCGCTCGGCTGGAATGCCGGTCCCTGGGCCCGGAAGTATACCGGCGCCACACTGGACTATGCCGAAAGGGTGGAAGCCATCGCGGCCCTGCCCCAGCAAAGCTAACGGTACGCCCCGATGGCGGTAAATCGCCCCGTAACAAAACCTCGACAAACCAACGATTCCTATCTCATATCGTTCCCGACTCGGGCGCCATCCCTTGGGAAAAGTGTATCCTCTGGGTACACCGGCCCTCCCATGAGCCGAGAGGCTGTTCGGTAGTGAGCGCCCGGGTCACCTACTGTCTCCTACGACGTTCCCAAGTAGCCAGAGTAGCTCAGCGGTAGAGCAGAGGACTAATAACTATTAAACTCTGATTATCAGTATTTTGTGAAAGTTTTCTCATATGCGCTTAACTCTCCTGAAGTGCGACTTGCGCGTTTTTTTGTTTTTCTCATTTCACCTGCATTAACCCTATTTTTGACCTGCACTGTAGAAAAGCACTGTAGAAAAATTCGGGCCGCAGGATTCCAATGTTAGCTCTCGATCGGCTTTCGCTTAGCCGCTCTATTCTTCGTCCATCGAGGCCATGTCCGCCTGGTAGCGTTTCAGGTTTTGGTCTCGCTGGCGCTGTTCCACCTCGACAATCCAGCGGTAGAAAGGCGCAAGCACGGAATCCGCTGCGTGGGTCGTTGCGGCTTTGGCGGCCTCGGACTCGACGTAATCCTTGTCGAGTTCACCGTTCGTGCCGGAACGAATCCGCGGACCGCTAACGACCAACAGCGTGGACCGTACGCGCTCGTAGCCTTCGGTGCCTTCTAAGTCCTCCGCCCGTTGCAAAACCGTTTTCGTGAAATTGGGGAAATTGAACACAATTAGTGAGCCATCGAAATGGATCACTTCCATCAGCGCCTGAAGCTGTTTGAGCGATGTGGCGACCTTCACCTCAGCGGTTAGCTTTGGTAGCCAAAAATCCACTCGATCCAGCACGATGCCCTGGAAGAGCTCGCGCCATACATAGCACATATGCTCGGGAACCTTTCCCATCATTTGTTCCCACAGAAACGCGCAAATTTCATCGAAATCCGTTTCTGCGGAAAGTCCCGCAAGTTGGAATCGCGCCAAGATGTCATGCGGTACGGCTTGGTATCGACCCTTCCGTCCGAGCTTCTCGTACCGCGCAGCGCGTTGGAGGATGAAGTCGTAGATCGCACGCGGGTACAGCTGCACGATCCGCCCATAGCCGCCGCCATGGTGATCGACCTTGATCTTCGGAACTTTAACGAGTGCGTCGAGCACGTGTTTCACGGAGGCAATGGGAGGATCGACCTTCCGCGCGTGATAAGGGTTCAGAGCGGCAAGGACTTCACCGTGGACTTCGTCGGGCAGGTCCGCCAACCGTAGCTTGCGGAGGAGCTCGTAGCCCCACTGCGCGCAGGACGGCCCGACCCATTGGACCAGAGTCACGAAACTCATGATTTCGTCGGCGGAGGATTGTGTTCTCCGTTTAGCGCATATTGGGCGGCTCTGATGGCGATCCTAACAGCCTACGTCGGAATGTTTGGTCAGGCAGTCGGCGTGCAACGGGAATTCAGCGGTGTAATGGCCAAACCATGGCGCATGGTTATGTTACACATTGGGGGATGGGCTACTTTGGCGCTGCTGTGGTGGAATCAGGGCGTGATTCAATTCGGCACGCTTACCGTTCTGGATTGGACTTGTATCCTGATCATTGCCGGGTGCGTTCAAACCATCAGCGTCCGACTCAGGAGAATCATGGTCGCTCTCAAGAAGAAGACGTTAGTCTAATATGTCCCCAAGCATCGCAATGCATGACCCGGTTTTTCGGTTCTACCTAGTGTGGTGTAAGCTATATTCGTTAGATAAGTATCGACAAAGGCTGATTTGCGCGCAGACTCGAATTGATGATAACCGGACGACCGAAAGCAGTGTTGATACTGACCGCAGCGGAAGAGGAAAAA